>Ga0126342_10001544_pt1 | contig 32821 bp, 21 predicted proteins | sample Cyp1metagenome_FD_92528 | JGI IMG/M metagenome (GOLD analysis project Ga0126342, IMG submission 92528) | Coral microbial communities from Lord Howe Island, Old Settlement Bay, Australia - Cyphastrea 1 metagenome | ecosystem: Host-associated > Invertebrates > Cnidaria > Coral ...
AGCACCTTTCAGTCCATCAGTGGCTTCGCTCTGCCATCCCTGATTCACAACAACCAATTTCTCCTATAGGTTTCCTATTTTTGAAACTTCCGCCACCGCCTTGTGCGGTACTACTGGTATAATTCTCATTATATTAACCTTGCCTTCTTGCCTTCCCCGGAAAAATCATGCCTTTTTGCTCACAGAATTACCAACGTAACATCCCCACTGGTGGGTTTTGAACGACTCCCATAAAATAAAATAATTTCCCTACATCTCGAAATCCCCAATCATTCCTCAGGTTTGTCACCCAAACATTCCTGACAGATGAAATCCCAAATTGATCATGTGGGGCACGACCTTGTAATATCCAGGTAACGTCTAGGTAAATTACAATAACTCACTCACCTGAAAAAGGCTTCTCATTGGGATAGTTCCCCTTACTAACCATAATGTTCCCATTATTATTGGTTATTACCCCATGATATTTTAACTTATAATAACCAATGATAAGGTATTTATCCATGGGATATTATTAACATATGGTAACCGTTTTTTTCATCGTTATTGGTCATTATCCCATGATAATGATGCTGATTACCCCATCTGATGAACTTATTATCATAACTTACTAAATTGAGTATCACCATCATTCATGATACATGATACACTATATTCATGTTTATATACCATGTTGGTACTGGTACATTGGATACTTATTGTTATTATACTTGGCACTGGGAGGAAACATGCTACATAGGTTGTTTCATTTTATTATTGTTATTATTATTAGTCATTATCCCATGATGATGCTGATTATCCCCTCTGATGAACTTATTATCATAACTTACTAAATTCTGGTTGGTGGTTTCAACACCTCTGAAAAATATTAGTCAATGGGAAGGATTATTCCCAACTGAATGGAAACAATAATCCATTCATGTTCCAAACCACCAACCAGAATTGAGTGTTTTTGCCCAGTGCCAACTTGGCAAGCTGCTAGCCACCACTCCCATCACCTTGATCCGATCCAAGATACCATGGTGCCAATCACTCGGAGCCAGTAGGGCAGTCACCTCGGTGGTTGAACACGGCTGGGATGTGCATTTTCCATTAACAATAATAGGAATACATGGAGGTTTCTATAAATGGAGGTACCCCCATAGCTGGATGGTTTATGATGGAAAATCTTATTAAATTGGATGATTCAATGGATTGGTTTCATGGAAATTTTACAGGAAAGCCCCATATTTAATGGAAAAATCGATGGTTTCCGGTGTAGATGTTCCCTTAAACCAATCCATTGAGATGTTCTATCTTAAATCCACAACTATGGTGTTTTGATGTATGTTTGTTTCGTGGGATTTTATGCTATAACTTTGGGGAAGTATGGGATGTTGTACGGTTATAGAATGTACATATGGTATGGTCTTTATAGAATTGTGGATTTTAGTATGCTTATGGATCTGTATCCAAGTTGTACAAGTGGGCAATAACCATTTTAGAAAGAAAGTTATACATTTATAATATACATATATTGTGTATGTATATATATATATACATATGGAACATTCAGTCAGTAGAACCAATTATCTAGTCATTAACCACTTAACTAGCGGGGATTTTACATGACTGGGTTTGATCCCATACACAGTAATAAGTGCTTGGAGATATCAGCAAACATGGCAGAGTCCGGAATAGGATTCTCGCCAATGACCCCTGCATCTCACAATTTACAGTACCATGCTGTAAAAAAAATACGAAACAAATGTGGAAACAACCAACAGAAATGTAGATCCTTTTACGGACGGGTTTCCCCGTGTTTTTTCCACATCTGCGAAAACGTTTACCCTCTGGTAATTTAACAGTTTGCTATTGAAAATTGCCATTTATAGTGTTTTTCCATAAAAAATGGTGATTTCCCAGAGTTATGTTAGTTTACCAGAGGGTACCCCAGGGTAAACCTTGGAACTTCGAACCGGGCTGCAGGTGTGCCGTTTACGTCCAAAAGGGCTAAGAACATAGAAAAATCAATCCCCTTCCGTGTGGCTCAGGAAGACTCCCAATAATAAAGACATTAGTAACTATTAACATTGGTTAATAGTGGGACAGATGATCATTAATAGGGATTAATGGTGACTAATAGTGGAATAATTGGTGATTAATAACCTATCTGGGTAAATTATAATATTTCACTACCCTGAATAGTGCGGCCATTTGGGGATGATTTCCAATACTAACCATGATTCCAGGGTTTGGTCGAACAGTGAGGTCGTGATCAAATTTACCCAGATTAATATGTACCGACTAATAAGAACAAGTACAACAATATTTTTCATGATATTATTTGATCATGGGACATCCCCTTGCACAAACCAATTGACCAAAAAAACAAGGCGGAGGTCAAATTTGGAAGGATCCCCCGTTGGTAAGGAAAGCGGCTTACCAAAGACATATCTTAGATATGTACATATTCAGTGCCAATCTTAGAATATATGGATTAAATGGGATTATATGGGGTTTTCCAGTGCCAATCAGCCAGATACCCTGCAAAAAAAAATAAATTCGTTGCTGCTTATTGTAGATAATAGCATTGATACCAAAAGACTACAGGATTAGTTTCTACCCATCTAAGATTGACCTAGTATTCATGGGGATATTATGGCATAATATCGGATACAGTAATATTTGGGATATTACCCTCCGGTGTCATCAAACATGGCGGCCCGCTGGAAAAATGTGGGAAATCCCCGCAGAAAATGAAAGATTTCCTGGACAACTATGGAAACACATGGGAAACAAGCACTATAAATGGAGGTTTATGGCTGGGAAAATCATTGAACAAAATGGAAGATTTTCCAGCGGCCCGCCATGTTTGATGAGGGTAACTTGAAGATGTGGACTGTAGCACCTCTACTCACTTTGGCCTTTCGGTGATGTCCACACCATTGAGCCCCAACACACACACACAAACACGTCGATTTGGGAAGATTCCCAACACAACCGCAAGAGACTAGATCCTCTCGACCCCTTAAATCAAATGTTCGGGCCTTTGTCCGCAACTGAACCCAACTATAGTGATTGCCTAGCTAACATGTACGTATATACATATATATATATATACATATATATGTATATAATAATAATAATAGTAATATTAATAAAATTAATAATATTAATATTTACATATATATATATACTGTAGACAAATTCCACATTAAACCAGCCATAGAATCTTCGCCCTCTACACATCTTTCCTCCAAACCCCAACCGAGTGGCGGCAGGGCCCACGGTGTTGTAGGTGGCCAAGCTATCTGCGTTGTAGGACAACATGGCCTGGCCATGAGGCCGTTGGCCGATGTAGAATCCAATGGTATTAAATATCCCTTTTGGGATGCACAAGTTATGGGAGTCACTTAATAAGTATATATATATATATATTACATGTATATATATAATATAATAGATAATCTATATTATATTGTATATATATATATACATTTTACAAATACAAATAACATATATCTATAATACATATATCCACCAAAACCAAAGAATTCACCGAATGTGAACTTTGAATCCACGATGAGATGCAGGAAACGCTCTGGATGCCGGATCTGCAACACCGCTTGTGGAGCACCACTTCACTTCCTGTAGAAATCTGAGGAAACAGTTGATTTAGAGGCCAAGAATCGATCTCGAACGCAACGTCTTGTGACATGGCTTGTGTAGGAGATTGTAGGATATATACCCTCTGGTTATTTAACATAGCCATGGAAAATCCCCATTTTTAATAGGTAAACCATCTATAAATGGGCCATGTCCCATGGCTATGTTAAATAACCAGAGGGTATCACAATCGAGAAGTCTCTGGTTCGAAAGGAGATCACGCTGTCGTGCGCAGTATCTGTTCCAGTGCCATCGCAGCGCGGACATGCCTCGAACCATTTTTTTGAGCTGTTTTTTGAGCTCTCCTTGACTCAGAACCAGAAGATTTTAGCCATTTCTGTTGGCAAAAACAAAGTTTGGGCACCTGAGACAGCTCAAATGAGACTCATAGATGCTCTCTTTCTGATGATATTTTTGTTGACTGTATTACCCTCTGGTTATTTAACATAGCTATAGAAAATCGCCATGCTATTAATAGGTAAACCATCTATAAATAGGTCATTTTCCATGGCTATGTTAGCTATAACCAGAGGGTACAGGTCCCTATTGTTGATGCTTAGGTTCCGATTGAATGAATAAATTCCATCTCGACAAACTCATCATAAAAAAAACACGAGAAACATAGTTGAATCTGACATGTTCAGTGCTTGAGAAAAAGACATCTGGCTAGGTAAATCTCCATGTTATTGGTGAAGAATATCTGTCCATTTAGACTTTTGATCAATGGCTATTTCAGGATCCGAATTAATGGAGGTACGTAAACGTACCATATTTTTGGCCATATGAATTGTGGGGATATTCCCTGAAATTTAGGCCTGAAAAATAAGCCAAAAAACTATGGAATCGGTAGCTCCAAGAAATCGGTTCCTTTTCGTCATGTCCATTGACAGGCGAGTCATTTCAAATACCCGACCTGGTTATTTAACATAGCCATGGAAGCCATGGCCCATAGAAATAGATGGTTTACCTATTAAAAATGGTGATTTTCTATGGCTATGTTAAATAACCAGACGGTAACTTCCTCAGTTCAGCACAACCAGAGGACCTTGCTAGGTAAATCTCCCAGAAACCTAAGGAAATCCCTGGTCAGATCCCCATGGCCGCTTGGAAATTGTATTATAAGAGTCATATAATGGTTATATAGTATTCATTGAAATTCATGTTTACCATACTATATGACTATATATATATATAACTATATATAGTCAACTGAATTCTATATATCAGTATTCTATGAATAGCTATCTATTAAGTAAAATTAATTAGCTATATTAGCTATAAAACTATTAGCGAAGTAGCATTCATTCTACAAGGTGGTGCCCCCCCAGTTATAAGTTTGTTTATAATCCCCGTTAAACTATAGATATAACCCCCATAAACCCTAGTTATTGGACTTGTAAACCAACTTAGCTAACAATGGGGCACCACCTTGTACCATTACAAAAAAAAACAACTTTGCTATCTTGATCATTGTTGATCTTCATGCTGGTTGGATCCCAGAGTTTTGGCCAAGACTTCATCCCAAACTGGTGCACCACCCAACGTTTCGGTTATATAATATGTACATATTCAGTGCCAATCTTAGAATATATGGATTATATGAGATTAAATTATATGGATTAAATGGGATTATATTGGATTTTCCAGTGCCAATCTTAGATACCCTGCAAAAAAAAAAATATGTTTTTTTGCTGGTAAACGTAGATAATAGCATTGATACCAAAAGCCTAAAGGATTAGTTTCTACCCATCTAAGATTGACATAGTATTTTGATATATACAAAACCTCATAATGTTGCGTCCTGATTAGTGTAAGGCCCCCCTCCAACAATAGCTATACCCTCTTTAACTTTGGGCGCCAAAAAAATGTGTCCCAGAAAAAAACGCACTTAAGTAAGGATTTCAATTGGCTACAATTGAAATCTAACTATTTTTTCCGATGAACTTGTAGTACTTGTAGTACTTGTAGTGTTTGTAATACTTGTAGTGAGTGGAGTTCAGCATGTTGATTGCGTTACCTTTTCCACCTTAAGTTGTTTCTCAATGAACCATGCAATAAGTTAATAAGAGAAATAAAAAGAGAAAAAAAAGGAGAAACAACAAGAAAAAAACATAAGGAAAAAAAGGGAAAGAGAAACGGAAAGAGAAAAAAACGGTTGCTTTTGTAAAAGGTGTTGCTTTCTTCTCTTGGTTCCAGGATCAGCTCTGGAAAAGTTTGCTGCAATTGTGAACCCTGAGAACAAACCTACTAAAGTGAATTGGGCCCTCTCATGGCCCAGTGCCTTGGAAATGTGTGAAAAAAAATGCTCTTAATAATGGTTTAACAAGCGGTCTGTTTTTTTTGGGAAAGGTTTGGGTTTGGAACTTGGCAATGGTTTTTGTACAAGGTTTTTCTTTCTTCTCTTGGTTCCATGATCAGTTCTGGAAAAGTTCGCTGCAATTGTGGACCCTGAGAGCAAACCTACTAAAGTGAATTGGACCCTTTCATGGCCCACTGCCTGGGAAGTTTGTAGAAAAACTGTTTTTAAATAATGGTTTAATAAGCGGTCTGATTCTTTTGGGAAAGGTTTGGGTTTTGAATTTGGCAATTGCTTGTGGGAAAGGCCTACCTTTCTTCTCTTGGCTCCAGGATCAGCTCTGGAAAAGTTTGCTGCAATTGTGAACCCTGAGAACAAACCTACTAAAGTGAATTGGACACTCTCATGGCCCAGGGCCTGGGAAATTTGTGGAAACACTGTTCTCTAATAATGGTCTGATTCTTTTGGGAAGGGTTTGGACTTTGAACTTGGCAATTGCTTGTGGAAAAGGCCTACCTTTCTTCTCTTGGCTCCAGGATCAGCTCTGGAAAAGTTTGCTGCAATTGTGACCCTGAGAACAAACCTACTAAAGTGAATTGGGCCCTCTCATGGCCCAGTGCCTTGGAAATTTGTGGAAAAATGTTGTTTAATAAGGGTTTAATAAGCAGCCTGATTCTTTTGGGAAAGGTTTGGACTTTGAATTTGGCAGTTGCTTGTGGAAAGGGCCTGCCTTTCTTCTCTTGGCTCCAGGATCAGCTCTGGAAAAGTTCGCTGCAATTGTGAACCCTGAGAACAAACCTACTAAAGTGAATTGGACCCTCTCATGGCCCAGTGCCTTGGAAATTTGTGGAAAAAGTGTTCTTTAATAAGGGTTCAAGCAGTCTGATTCTTTTGGGGCAGGGAGAAAAGCGAGATTTTTTCAGAAAAAATGTTCGGAGTTTTTTACACATACATTTTTTTGGACAAAAACACATGCACCCCAAGATTTCTTGCCACAATAGTGAACCTTCCAAACAATGCAGGGGTTCAGAGTAATTTGGAAAATCCTTGGCACAATAGCGAACCTAGCAACTAATCAGGATGCAACATTATTTATAACCTCCATGAATCCAATACAAAAATGGTCCCACATATTTCAAAATCTCCTACTACCATGGTTTCCGGGGGGGATCATCTAAGGGGAAGGACGTTAATTATCTTTATCCTTGTGTACCACATCAATATCATTTAATACTACAAGAACTAACTTAAAGATGTCTCAGGAAATGTCATGGTAAACATATCATCAATATCTTACCAACATCATCATGCACCATTGGGAAATAGGAATCATGGTTCTCAGATGTTTTCAGATATCATTTACCACATAATCATCCATTTTGGAAGGACTTTCCAGTCCATAAACCATTCCAAAAATAAGGGGTACCCTCTGGTAAAGTAACACAGCGAACTAGAAAATCATCAGTTTCAATGGGTAAATCCACTATAAATCACCATTTTCAATAGCAAACTGTTAGTCATAACCAGGGGGTACCTCCATTTTGGGAAACCACATAATCCAACTTGATCTTCACTTTGCCTGCGCCGAGACATTCAGCCTCGATGCCACCATGACGACCTGTCGGATTCGACGTCCCATTGACGTTTCCCCTTTGGTCAATGGGAGATCTCCAGGATCCAACAGATTGGAGGTACGTAAACGTACCATATTTTTGGCCATATTTTGGAGGGATCTTCCCTGAAATTAAGGCCTGAAAAAATAGGCCTTATATATGGCAGGTACCTCCCAGAAATCGGTTCCTGAGTCATGGCCAGTGATTTAGGTATCGGCAAACTAAGCGTTTGCGAAGGTATGGAGCATTTACTTCGACGATTTACCTATTAAATGTATAGTGATTTCCAGTTCGCTATGTTATATAGTTTACCACAGGGTACTAAAGACAGCCCAGAAAATACGGTGATGCATTTGATGTGACTATCAACCTACTTCAAGCAGTGAGTTGTTTATTGGAGATGGCAAGGACTTTTCGATCGTTTTTGGAGCCCTACATGCCAACGCTCCATTTGGGGTATGAATAAAACCATACATTACCCATATGCGAACCATGGTGCTGGTATATAAAAACCTACAAAACTGGGTGATTTTTGGGGCAAATGTTGATACATATTCCAGCACCATGGAGCATATGGGTTAACAAAGCTCATTATCGGTCTTCAATTCTGCTGCCTTTTTTTTGCTCCACTGAATAGCTCAACTGTTGCTCTGTCAAGTCCGTGCCTCAAAACAGCTCAAAATCGTACATACCAAACCGTCCAAACTCAGCATCAGCAAAACTTGACGTTCATGCTGGAAAAAATTATACTCCCTAAATGTAGAGGTGAACTGCCACTGTAAAACTTTCGTAGAATTTTACTCTCGTATTTTTTAAGGCTTGCCATACTTTTTATTCATGTCTTGGGGCACCTCCTGTCATCTCTAGCCGCTATGGTGTCATCAACTGCGGCTGGGAAAGCCTTGTGGCCTATAGATGACGCTTTAGTTCGGAATGAAAAATCCCTGGGAACTCAACTACATACTAAATGGTGGATTTTACGTTTGTTTACCAGAGCGTAGATGTATTTCTTGTGAAAAGCACAATTTTCTGACATGATTTTTTCTCCACATGTTTCTCCAGGGATTCTCCATTTTTGAACGAGTTTCCCATGCAATCTCCACCAATCTCCCCATATTTTTGGATGATTTGTGCCGCACAATCCTCCATTCCTTGGGTTTTTCCCATATTTTCTGATGTTTGCCACAGGATAATACCCCATGAGTGTCCCATTGGTAATCCATTCATTTTCCATTGGTAATTCATCAATGTTCCATAGATAATGAATCAATATTCCATTAATCTATGAAACATATTAGTAATCTGATGAATTTTCCATTGATAAATAATTACCTATCAACAATATGAATGTTTCCATTAATACATAATCCATGAATAATATTCCATCATCTCCCGTTTAGTTAATAAATAATAGATCAGATCATTGGTAGTCCATTAATAACAATTGTTGAGTTACGTAGTTGGTAATATAATGTTGATCAATTAATATATGTCATTAATAGTACATCGATCCATTGATAATTTTTCGCAGGTCATTAATAAGCCGCTAATATTCCGTTGATAATCCACATATATTCTGCACATAATTCACTAATCTTCCATTAAAATATAAAATCAATGGGAATTTCAGGATCCTAAATTGGAGGTACCTACCATATATAAGGCCTATTTTTCAGGCCTTAATTTCAGGGAATATCCCTCCAAAATATGGCCAAAAATATGGTACTAACGTACCTCCATCTATTTTTGGATCCTGGAATTCCCATTGATTTATAAATATGTATAAACTAACATAGCTATGGAAAATCACCATTGACCATTAAAATATACAATGTATAATCTATTCATGTTCCAGCATCTCCCATCATCTAATCTATATTGCTTCGAATCCCAGCTGAGCCATTCAAAACACTCCTATCCCACATTACCAGTTGGTTGAAAACGCTTTGCCAAACCAACTGGTCTTGTCTTTCTTAGAATCCCTAAATTCCGTGACTAATCTAACTCCCACTAAACCAATCAACCATCAACCATCAGTTATCTCCCCCATCTTTTATACTAGGCTGTAACATGCTATAACCATCAAAAAGCCCCACGATTTAACAAAAACTTCACAGTGCAAAATCGCTGGTGAACGTAGATAATCGCTGGTGGAAAAAAATGACAAAATGACAAAATCGCTGGTGAACGTAGATAATCCCACAGATACCAAAAGACTAGTTAGGATTAGTTTCTACCTATCTAGAGGATTGACCTAGTTCACCTATCAATCCTCAACTCTTTTGAAAAAGCACCGCAGCCAAGGCACGTTCAACATCTCCGCTTCGCTGGTGCAGGTCAAGAGCACATCCTCTGAAAAGGCTCCGCTCTGAGCGAGCGGAGGTGCACGGATTTGTTGCAATGGTGGGTCTGCTGGGTGAAGCAATCTATGTGGGTAAAACATGGTAATTTAACATAGCTATTGAAAATGGCCATTTATAGTGAGTTGTCCCATTAAAAATGGTGATTTTCCATAGTTATGTTAGTTTACCAGAGGGTAAAACATGATAAAACAATATATAACCCATGACGGATCCATGGTGCTGGTATATATGGTAACATGGATCCCATCAATATACCCCAGTCATGTTAGTATATATATATATACCAGCACCATGGATCCTATGGGTAATAAACCATCCCCCAGTCATCACCATTTTCATAGCTTCGCGTTCTGGGCCAGAAAAAACCATGAGGCTATAGTATGATTTTAATCCTTTATACTGTGGGTCAAACAATATGACTGGGAATGGTGAAAAATAAACCAGTATACTGGGAATGGTGAAAAGGTATGAATGTTTTAATACCAGTATATGGTTTCACCATTCCCAGGGATGGAATGTTTTTATAAACCAGCCATGACTAATGGTGAAAAATAGCACCTTTCGTGGTGATGACTGGGGGATGGTTTGATGAATCGCTGATTCTGTGAACTCCGTGAATTTTCTATGGAAGTGTTAGATATGTATGGTGGTTATTATGGGGGGTTCCATAGTGAAATATATGGTTTAATATGGTTTAAATATGGTTTAAATATGGTTTAAATATGGTTTAAATATGGTTTAATCCCATTGATTATCATACTCAGCTACTTAGCTGGTTGGTGGTTGAACCCTACCCTCTGAAAAATGATGGACTTCGTCAGTTGGGATGATGAAATTCCCAACTGAATGGGAAAAAATAATCCAAATGTTCCAAACCACCAACCAGATGAATATATTTTTCCCCGCTACTCATATGGGCATTGTTCGAAATCCCTCTTGGTTGATGAACAGTTCGGCAGTGATACGAACTACGAACTGGTACTTTGGTGATTATCCGATTATCCATGAACCGGGAAAATTCTATAGATATCCAAGCCACCAAACATAGATATCTGTAGAAACCATGTGGAGGTTTCCTAAACGGGGGGTACCTCCAGTTCTTATCCATTTTAGGATTTCCCATGAAAAAAACCGTCGAAAATCTATTGGGGTACCCCCAGAAAACAGAAAGCAACTTCATAATAAGTAGAGCCCCCTAAGTTGGTCCTATAATTCCAATAATCAAGGGTTTCAGGATATTTATCACTGGCCATCTCAGGAACCTAAATTGGAGGTACCTACCACATATAAGGCCTATGTAAGGGCTATGTAAGGGAATATCCCTCCAAAATATGGCCTTATATGGTACAGTACCTCCATTTTAGTATCCTGAAATTCCCATTGAATTTATGGTAGATATATGGTATATGGTAGTAGTTCATGGGGTCAAAAACAATCAAAAACACCAATTTACAACTGGGGAGAGCGCCGGAAGTTCCCACATGCTCCATGTATGGATTTGTTTATCAACATTTACCCTAACAATCACCCAGTTTTGTGGGTAAATATACCATATAGCTGGAGCATATGATATGGGAATTGGAACCCTCCTGGTAAGATTCACATAGATTAACATAGCTAGGGAAAAGGAATGAACATGATGGTGGTTGCCTTAACTAGATCAACTTTTCAACATGATTTTAATCTATGGAAAGGCAACCACCGCCGAATTCACATAGATCAACATTAACATAACCAATTCAGTTCGATGGTGGTTGCCTATCCCCGTGGGGTTCCGAAGGTGGACCGCTCTTTGTTGATGTTATGAAGTGGTTTATAAATCTGGTTGGTGGTTTTAACCCCTTTGAAAAATATTATGTAGTCAGTTGGGATTACTATTCCCATGTATAAATAGAGAAAGAACAAACCACCAACCAATTCTAATCGGTTGTTACCAATCGTCTGATTAAATTGTAATACTTCACTAACCTGAATAGTTCGGCTATTTGGGGATGATTCCCCTTATTAACCATGATTCCAGGGTTTGGTTGTAGTGAGGTCGTTATAATTTACACAGAATCGTAAAAAATATGTTTTTTTCTCTGCGGTAAATGGCAAATGGTGGTTGAGGTTGATACTTACTAACCCCGGTAATGGTTGCGATTACCAACAACACATGGGGATATAATGAATGGTTGCAATGTGGGTCCCCACAGTTGCGAGTTGGTTAAAAACCCCCTCCAACTATGTCATAGCCAGCATGAGCATGCATGAACCAACTTCATAATGCTTGATTCAGTTCATGCGCGTGAATCAACTCCCCTGTTGACAGTTGGCTTATAACCCCACCTAACTGGATACCAACTAACCAACTTATAGTTCTCACTACATATACACCAACCAACTATAACCATTGATACCAACTAACTATAGCTATCACTACCATTGTATACCCCAGTTGTGCTCGTTATAAGCCACCTTTCCGCCAGTGGCCCTCGAACCAGCCCGGTCCAGCGGTTGCGTGAAGCGCCGCTGCATCTGTGTCAGCAGCTCGTAGCTGTTCTGCGGCCGCCTGCTATCTGGACGATGAACCGCGGCACTTGGAGGAATTACCCTCTTGTAAACAAACATAGCTATGGAAAATGGCCATTTATAGTGGATTTACCCATTGAAAATGGTGATTTTCAATGGAAAACCCCAAGCTGAAGCAACTGTTGCAACACATAGGGATCAGTCAAGTCACCTGAGATGAAGGTTGATGAGGGATGGAATGACTCAAACTGGTCAAGCGCCATATCAATGACATTGCTTGTAGCCCAGTGAAAGACGTGATGATCACATCTCAACACGTCGGCTCTCGCAATCTTCCGGAATCCAGAGAACTCACTGTATATACTGTCGCCATGTGACAGAGGATCAAGAAGCTCCATGAAAGGACTCCTCGTCATTTTCATTCTGCCAATAACAGGGTCAGTCCATCTCGTAAAAATGGCATTGCCAGCCATAGAAAAATCCATGACAGCTCTGATCCTGCGTTCAGACATGGGCTTACCACTTATTGAATTGCGAAAGAGCAATCTTGAAGCGAACTCATCATCGTTCTGATCAATGTATTGCTCAATCTCAGAAAAGTCCGAAATTGACGACAATGCTCCATTGAGTTCACACACCCTGTCCCAGCACCAATCTACCGAAATAGGATCATTCTTCAGCAATCGACGTCCATAAAAAGCCGCCAAGACGACTGAAATCTTGTATCCGGATCCAGTTGGTATAAGAAACATGATGAAATTCCGGATTTCAATAGCAAAAAATATGAATTATGGTCGAAAAGCGTTGACCACCGCTAGAATCATAGGAAAATCATGGAGAAATGCTGGGGAAATGGGGAAATGATGAGAATATTGGAACAATTGGGACTTAAACCAGCAATAATTGTGATGTGTATATATATATATTAAACTCTAGACTTATGGCGACATAGTGGATTCTAATTTGAAAGTCAGGGGACATGATGAGATCACTTATGAAAGGTGGTGCATCCCGGTTTGTTGATGTGGTTTCACAAAAAATTGGATTTGGTCAAGTAAAATGGATTGAACAAATTGGGAGTTCTGAGTACTTTGGTGTGCTTCCCAGAAAACAAAAGGGTTTTCTTTTCCATGGCTTATATATAATCTCAATCCATCCTCATATTCCCCATATATTTCCTATTTTCAATGATTTAACATGATTTAACCATGGCCATGGGCCATATCTTGGTGATTTTTCCGAACGCAACGCCAGCAAATCATGGTGAATCTTAGATACCTGGCAAACGATCTCATTTTTAGCTGGTGAATGCACATGAATTACAATTGATATCATTTGATTGCAAAAAAATAAAGTACGAAATAGTATTATATCTAACCAGCTATATAACCAGTTTGCAAGTTGATACTAAATATAACCATGCAGATTAGATACTATGTGCATGAATGTACCAGACGGTTGACCCAGAAATATAATTCCGCCAAGTTGCGCCACGATGCGCTCCGAAGCATAGCCCAGCGCCTGGCAAATGGCCATTGAAGCACCAAAAACTAGGGTCTAAGCAGCAAAACTGCAGATTGAACCACTGAAAATTGGGCTTGTAGTAAAAGTCTATGGTTAATCTTGATTTTATAGTTTATATGGATATTTGATAACCTTCCATCAGTCAATAATTATGGAGTTCACCATGTTTTTCCCCAACAGCGTAAGCTAATGGGGTCTTCAGCCCAGAATAGCTCCGGTGTGCACTGGTGCAGGCGCCGGGTCAGGTTCAACGAGGTTCCGGAGAAGGTTCCGAAGGTTCCGGAGCAGGTCTGGGAGGCGTTGGTGCAGAGTCAGGTCAGGTTCAACAGGGTTCCGGAGAAGGTTCCGGAGAAGGTTCCAGGAAGCCTTGGTGCAAAGCAAAGTCAAGTTCAACAGGGTTTCGGATTCCAAGGTTCCGGTGTGGAGGTTTGGTGCAGAGCCAGGTCAGGTTCAAGAGGGTCGCGAAAGGTTCCGGAGAAGGTCTGGGAGGCTTTGGTGCAGAGCCGGGTCAAGTTCAACAGGGTTCCGGAGAAGGTTCTGGAGAAGGTCTGGGAGGCTTTGGTTGAGAGCCAGGTCAGTTGAGCAGTTTCAATAGGTTCCGGAGAAGGTGTGGGAGGCTTTGGTGCAGAGCCAGGTTAGGTTCAACAGGGTTCTGGAGAAAGTTCCGGAGAAGGTCTGGAAGGCTTTGGTGCAGAGCCAGGTCAAGTTCAACAGGATTTGCGGACGTTTAATTCACGGAAACCCAGCTGAGGTGTTTCCAGCGCGTGGCTTCGCAGCACGCTTCAGAAAGATGTATAAGAATGAAACGTTGCGGCTGTTGGGGATACCACCGAGGCTTTTTTTTATTTCCCAGGCAAGGTCGTCCTGGACCTTGCGTTGGGTGGTTTGGATTGGGTTTTCAGGATCACCTGAGGAACTGATTTCTGAAGTGTCGGTTCCATCAACCATGTGATATCTGGCATTTTATCATGGAAAATGATATCCATTCCCATGTGCTCCATGGAATATTTATCAACAGTTGCCCCAAAAATCAGCCAGTTTTGTAGGTAAATATACCAGCACCATGGAGCATATGGGATTGAAAATGATAATGTAAACCCCGGATTAATAAACCATGGTTTATTAATTTGGGAGGTACTCCTCCAATAGTCATTTCATCTGATACTTTTTTTATGGTAGCCTCCCAATTAAACAGCCGTAAACGGGGTTTATTAATCCAGGGTTGACATTATTATATATGGATATAGATGGATATAGATGATTTTCTGGGATATCCCTATTAACAATGGTGATTTTCCATGGCTATGTAACAAATAACCAGGGTTGACATTACTCAATGTGGTCCGGCAACTCACCGCTTCCTTTTTAAATAAGTCTGCTGAGTCAACTGCTCCGCAGATCGCTGGCACTTGCGACTTCTGCCAGCTCCACACGCAAATAACCATTGGAAATCAGATATCTGAGGAACTGATTATGATTATATCTGTTTTTTTTCAGACAACAACCAGATTTAATAGATTACATGCCAAATTTGATAACGTCTGATTCTGAAAATCGGCTAAATTCCATAAGGTTGCCCCAGTGTGTTATCTAAGTTGTGTTTTGTTTATAACTAGCGGTTCATTTGTTAGCTAAGTTGACTATTTCATATTCATATTCATAGTTCACCAGAACTTATGGGATCTTATGGCTAGAAAAATATATCAATGATATATCATATATATCTTTAGTTCGTGGCTTTGTAAACCATTATAAACCAATAGACATCACTTGGGGGACAGCACCTGGGCGATTTTCTATCCCAGATCCCCAGCACGGAGCCCGGCTCGCACCTCCGCCCTTTCCATAGCTTTGGTGCACATGAACTCAGAGATTCGGTCCGTCCTGGTGGAAACACCCCGTGCGACGGACGTGGCACGGTGAAAAATTCGGTGCTTTTTGGGACATGGATGGACCCCCCAACAAAAAGAGACCAAATGCTATGGTTAATATATGGTTAATAATGGGATTTCAATGGTTAATATATGGTTAATATATGGTCAATAATGGTTTTAATGGGATTTCAATGGTTAATATATGGTTAATATTTGGTTAATAATGGTTTTATATAATGGGATTTCAATGGTTAATATATGGTTAATAATGGTTATAATGGTTTTAATGGGATTTCAATAGTTAATATATGGTTCATAATGGTTAATAATGGTTTTAATGGGATTTCAATGGTTAATATATGGTTAATAATGGTTAATAATGGTTTTAATGGGATTTCAATGGTTAATATATGGTTAATACTGGTTAATATTTTTTTTCATGGGATTTCAATGGTTAATATATGGTTAATAATGGTTATATAATATATGGTTAATGATGGTTGATAATAATCTGGTTGGTGGTATACCTACCCCTCTGAAAAATATGAGTTCGTCAGCTGGGATTATGACATTCCCAATATATGGAAAAATAATCCAAATGTTCCAAACCAACCGGAATGTGAAACCCCGAAATGTTACATAGGCTATGGCTACAGGGCTACTCATCCAGATCAACATGTTTGGGGCCCTTGAAGGTCCAGGTTTCTTTTCCAGAAAGTTACTATCAACTAGGAATTTGTCACGATAGTAGTGACAGCCACTATAAATACACTACAAATATCACATAGTTACTATAGATACTATTCCACATAGTTACTATAACTATCCTCTGGTAAGCTAACATAACCATGGAACATCACCATTTTTAATAGGTAAATCAACTATAAATGGGCAATTTTCAATAGCTTTTTGTACGTTTTCCAGAGGGTATCACCATAGTGACTGGAACTTGTCACCCACAAAGTCGCCACGCTGTCCCGACGATGGCCCGAACTTCCGTGCTGCCCAGACTTTTCAGGATCCGCAGCCTGGGTTACTTGGTGGCCGGGTGGCCCCCAGGGATGGACTCGTTGGTTTATACGCTTCTTTAAGTATCGATAAACCTATGATAAACCATAAAAAAACCCTAGTTGTGAATAATATTGGCTAAGTAATGCTAAGTATATGGGACACAACCTTTTATGGAACATAGTTCGTTATAAAACCATGGAATAATGATATGTAATCGGGAAAATAAAGATCACCATCAACTATTCTATAGTTCAAGATAGTTCAAGATTGGTGCCCCAGTTTGGAATCGCTAACTTGGTAGACATGACTCATCTAAATCGCTGTTGGGGTTCACTGGTAGATGTGAACCTATAGTTCAAGGGCGATTATGAAACATAACTGTGGGGAACTACCTTGTGTTGAACCGCGAAAAAAGGGAACCAGAAAAAACACGCTTGCATAACTCTTCAAAATGATGGCTTTGGATTATCAATTATTGGGTTGTCCTCTCGACCCAGAGTACCAGTGGAGAGTAGAGGGTATTGTTGGGGGCCAATATTCAAACGTGTGTCCTGGTGCCGACTGGCAACTAGTGGGTTGGCGGAAAATCCAAATGTTAACAATGTTAGCCTTCCAAAATCTTCCAAATTTCATGGTGAACAATTCAACGACGAGGATCACTGATATAGCAAAATGAACCTAGCTCTACAACCACCACAAAGTTGCAGTTTATCAAGAGAAACATAAAACATAGCATTAACCTGTTCATGACTGTTTAACCAACAGCAAACAGGAGAAATTTAACTGCAAAACATGATGGTTTTGGTTGATAGTGTCAATAGATTGGTTTAAGGGAACATGTACAGCAAAAAAACATATTTCATAGGAGAAACATGGATTCCAGTTACATTTTTTCTCAACAAGACTAATCCATTGATCGTGACCCATGCACTGAGGAAAGTCACGACCGCTCCGGGTTCCGAATGAAAAACTGGTTGGTTAAGAACGGATTTCCCACTGCATAGATTATGATCATCAATGATCATCCCCAGTATTGGATAGTACAACTAGATAGACTTAGATAGATCATAAAATTCAGGATACAATAGATAAACCGTAATTACTAATTACATTCATTCATCATTTCATTGTTGAATATATGGATGGTACAACTATAGTAGATAGAACTAGTCTAACCCCATATACTACAGTATTCAATAATCAAGTCTTGAACACTGCTCAGGTGAAAATCTAAGGTCTCATCAACCAACGCTTCCGCGCACATTCCTCGAAGGTGGGTTCCGGCAATGGGGCAATGACCCAGGAGGCTCTACCGGGGCCCTACCAGACCGTCAGAATCGGATTCCTCAGTATCAACTGTCCCCAAATGATTTGGTTTTTAGAAAGTTAATGGGAATTTCAGGATCCTAAAATGGAGGTACATGGAGGTACTGTACCATATAAGGCCATATTTTGTGGGCATGTATGTTCCCTTACATAGGCCTTATAGGCCTTATATATGGTAGGTACCTCCAATACATCGGTTCCTGAAATGGCCATTGAGAAAATACCAAAAATGTACCAAAATAGATCCATATAATAAAATGGCCCAAACATGTCATATCAGATCCAAAACAAAACCTTGGTTTCTGGAAAATCATTTAGTGTTAGGATATATCGGGCGGGTAATTCATAATTCACACACGCGAAACAAGGCTATTTTGGGATTATCAATTGGTTGTACAGCCCCATCATTTCTAGTCACGTCGTGCTGCCGGCTGCAATAATCATCGCTTGCTCCTTTCAGCTTTCACCAGAGACTTTGCATCTGCGTCAAAGCACCAGGAGTGATGCAGCGGTCACCGAAGTTGACGCAGTGCCACAGACCTTATTTACTGAAGATCGAAGTTCTTCGAACTGCTTCATGCCAACAGCGTTTCCGAAGAAGTGTACCACAAGGTGGTGCCCCCCCAGTTATAAATGGGTTATAATCCCATTAACTATAGATAGATCACCTATAAACTATAGTTATTGGACTTACAAACCAACTTAGCTAACTATGGGGCACCACCCTGCAGAGCGTTTCCGGGCCTGGCCTCAACGCAGCAGTTGGATCGTGAAGTCAAATCTTGATGAACCACCAGCAACTACCCGGCGTTGCCCTCCGGTGCCCTGATCCAACTGGCCATAGCTGATCTGGTAGCCACAGTACAGCACCCGTTCTGGGCGATCTGGGGTTGATTAACCATCTATTCTTGCAGGGACCTTTTGAAGCTCCCTGTGATTCCCTGTGTATTGGTGAAATCTGGTTCACCAGTTCCCCTTTTGAGTTAAGTTCAATTTATAGAGGCAATAATTTCCCCTTCTTAGGGTTTCATCCCCTCAAAAAGATCGCTGCTTATCAGCAAGCCACCCCTGGTCCATCAAGTTCTCAACTGGCACGGCCACCGAGAAAGTTCCTGACGGCCACCATGAGAACATTGGCGCAAAAAAGACGCCCCCAGAAGACATTACAGAAACCCAGAAACCCCCCGAAACGCAATCATGTGCTTAACTTGATATATGATATTTGGCATGATGGCCCATTGTTTGGCCACTGCAAATCACCTTGCATAAAGTCATGTCGGTGGTAGATCAGTTTTTGATAAAAGGTCCGATCCTGAACTATTTTGAGGGTTATCTCCCAATTGTCCTAGCGTGGAAATACCACATCATTCTGGGCAAACTATGATAACTCCTATCAATGGGAATGTCAGGATCCTAAAATGGAGGTACTGTACCATATAAGGCCATATTTTGTGGGGATATTCTTTTGCATAGGCCTTCTATAGGCCTTATATATGGTAGGTACCTCCAATTTAGGCTCCTGAAATGGCCATTGATCCTAGCCTGGAAATGGTCACCATCTGTAGGATGACTCATTCATAATCGCACAGCATCTATGGCCAAGTCTACCGGTGAGGTTGTGAAATTGTCCAGATCTGTTGGTTTATTCCCTAACTTAGTGGATAATTGCTTCACGTGGCTATTCCCAGTTCCAATCATGGTTTAACCAAATGGCTATGAGTCAAAACCCTGGCACCTTACTCCAAAATAGCTGCTGAATTGATGTTTATCCCAGTCATATGGTAATTTCGTAGGTTTTCACCCATCCCCAAGTAGTTCTTTTCCTGGGCTGGTTGGTGGTTTCAACCCCTCTGAAAAATGATGGAGTTCGTCAGTTGGGTGTTTCAACCCCTCTGAAAAATATGAGTTCGTCAGTTGGGTTTCGGATGACATCCCAGATATTATCGTAAAAATAATCCAGTCATGTTTGAAACCACCAACCAGATTTGGGATTCCACTGTGACAAAACCATGGAAATTTCACCCGCCTCGTTTCCCCCCAGCGTCTTCGGTTCACCGCACAGCCGCACCTGGCTGCCCGGCTTGGAGCGGAAAGTTGTCCACGGACATCGTGTGAAGCGACCAAAGCATCAAGGTCCTGGACTGTGCCCGAGATAAGGTGCCCAGTTGTGGCTTGGTTTTTCACCAACAAAAACATGGGAAAAAGCATCAAAAATGGGGGTTTAATGTGGTTTAATATGGTTTAATATGGTTTAATATGGTTTTTCACCATATTAATGTGGTTAAAACAATGCCATAAAGCACCCATGACTGGGAAGGGTAAACATACCACCTAAAAAAATGGTGATGACTGGGGGATGGTTTATTATTGTTTTAACAACATTATAAATTAACATAGAACCTGGCAAATAGGGGTTGGAAGATTAGTTTCTACTAAACAATGGCTATGTTCAGGGTCTAGGTTAATTCATACGAGGGTATAAGAAATGACTAAATGCAAAACAAATTTAAGAAATATGGTTTGGTTTATTCATGGGTTGGTCTCATTATTTCAAAGTAATGGGAGTCTTAAACCTAACACAGTGGTGATATCATTGAAAATGTTATGAAATCATATCACTGGAAATTATATGACATCATATCATTGAACATGAATCATTGAAAATGATATGAAATCATGAGATATCAGCATGATATAAATAATAATGCGTTCACCAAAGAATGTATCCGCAATGGTGATGTGATATACTAAAAAATGATATGAATAGCGGAGAAAATTACTTGTTCCTGCAATGGGGGTACCCCCACCATGGATGATTTAGGGCAACCCCCCGCCCCATTTTGAACGGAAACCTCCATATCACCATTAAGCAGAAATTTCGGATTTGATGGTTATAACTGAATGGTTAATGGTTGTGACCAATACTCCATTCATCTTCCATTTATATGTCACTAACTATGAACGATTGACATCCCTTAACAGTTATTGCTATGGGCTTATTTCATGATATAACCAACTAGTTTTAGGAGTTATTTCATTCCATAACTGTTACTTGGGCCATAACTCTAGGGATATTCCACTAATCTAACTTCGATTTAGAGCTATTTACCCTCTGGTAAACTAACATAGCTATTGAAAATGGCCATAGGAATAGTGGATTGTCCCATTAAAAATGGTGGATCTTTCCAGTTCGCTTTTTGTATGTTTAACAGACGGTACATGGGATTGTTTAAGGTGATTTGGCTGATTTTCCCAATCAAAAATCCACCATGACTGGGGAATCAATAGTGATTTTCCATAGTTATGTTAGTTTCCTGGAGGGTAGATCCTATTAAAATATTATATAAATTACCAGTAAATCCCATTAAATTACCAGTAAATCCCATTAAATTACCAGTAAATCCCATTAAATCACCATTAAAATCACCATAAATCTTAAATCACCATAAATTACCATGAAATCACCATAAATCACCATAATTTTCGAACTATTCAAGGGCCATCATGAAACCACCACCCACCGACCCACACATCCCCCATTTCTTTCGGGGCACCGCTGCAAGGCCGTGGTCACGCTCCGGGCGGCTTCGGACAAGGCCTGCGTCTGGGGACCCAAGAGGAGATCCACCAAGCCTCGGTTTCCGGTGGAGGTGGGGAGTGACCTGGGAGAAAAATGGGGAAAACCATGGTATACCCTCTGGTAAATGTTTAACCTGGTATTATGTAGTGGACAGTAAATGACAGTCCTGGATAATAATCAATGACACAATGGACATTTGATTATAGATGTTTAGTGGGTAAATCAACTATGGTGACATCAACATCACTATGTTTATCTAGAAAATGGTAAATGTTAACAAAAAACTATGGAAAATCACCATTTTATAGCTGGGTAAATGAACTATTTCTATGGTCATTTTCAATAGCTATGTTTGACATAACCAGAGGGTCAAATTGGGTCAAATCTAGGTTGATGAAGACTGTCTTGGGTTGATGGGTTGATTTATGTAGAAATCTGGAATTTGAATATTTTGAATGGCTTTGATGTGGATTTTACATGGGTTTTACCCAACCAGCATTGGGATGTTACTTTGAGATGGTTTGTATACCAAGCAAAATATGATAAATAAGTGGGCCGACTGTAGCAAAGGGGACTTTAATGCAATCTTTGCAATTTTCATGGAATATGTGAGCATCACCAGCTAAGCTTGACACTTATTTTGTGGCATGGTATCCATCCTGGCTCTGGCTTGCCAGTTCTGTTGCTTCCACTGAACTTGTAGATACATCCAACCATAATCCAAGCATTTGCTTACCCCAAAAAATCAAAAAGATTCACTATCGATTCCCCAGTCATGGTGGATTTTCTATTGGGAAAATCCGCCAAATCACCTTAAACAATCCCACAATGTGAGGCCCCCAAGATAGCTAAATTGGTTTATAACTCCAATAACTATGGTTTATGGTACTTATAACTATAGTTACTGGGGCTTATAAACCAACTTATAACTGGGGGGCCTCACATTGCAGGTAATCCAAGCATTTGTGCCGCATGCCGGTCCAGAATCCACCGAGCTAACCGAGCTACGATCTTGGATCATGGCCCGGTACAGCTCTTGCACCTCCAAAATGGCGGTAAAGTGACCGGCAGAAATGGCAGAAATCCAACCATCATGGGGATATGGCTATGGATCAATACCTATTAATACCATTTTTAAGGGAATGAACATCCATTTACCAGCTATTTTGATGTGAACTACAGGGGTACAAGGTTTTGACACACTGCCATATCATGGAAAAAAACAATCTAATAATCAAGGTCTCCCTTTTTTTCCCCCATGCAACCAGGTAGTGTAACTTCTTCTAATAACCTATCAACCATGATATTTTTAACAGTGCCAATCTTAGACACCCTGCCAAAAGAACTAAGTCTTAGCTGGTGAACGTAGATAATCCCATAGCAAAAGACTAGTTAGGATTAGTTTGTACCTAAGATTGAACTGCTCCCATAACGGAAATATAATGGGAGAACTGCTCCAATAAAGATCTATGAAGGGCCGGAAACCAAAAAAAAACGCACTTTTTGGGACAATCCCGGCGCTGGGATCACCAAAAATCGTCATTCAAAAGATCCAGTTTCTCTTGTCCACATGGCTACTTGGTGGTTCACCCCCACTTAGTAAGTAGGTGATAAGCCCCTGGTGATTTCACTGGGCTAAGTAGGGGCAAGGTTCACTGAAATAACTGGGGTTATAATCCACTTACGATTCCTGGGATGAACCACCAAGTATGAATCACCCATAAATACCATGGCTATAGTGGGATGATGTTTCTCCATCAATCCCAGCGATTGTTTTGACCAAGTTTTCCACATCACTTCCTTGGAATTTCGACCGCAGAGATGTGCACGTTCTGAAAATGTGCCTTGATGTTCAATATAGGGGTTTCCTAAGTCATAGGGGTACCCCCAGTTCTCATCCATTTTAGATTGGGATTTTCCATTATAAAAAAAAAAAAACATCCAGCTATTTGGGTCACCATTTATAGATGGATATTCCCTTTAAAAAACCAACCAATTTTGGATACCCCCCATGACTATGGAAACCCCCAGATGTTCTTCGAAAAGTGTTGCTTAAGTTGATTCCCCATCCGTGGTGATTCTACATGCGAAAAAACATGTGGGTAAATCCCATGGGTCGGTTCAATATCCCCCAAGGGTGAACCACAAATGAACTCCCTTACCCTCTGGTAAATTAACAACATGGCCCAGTTAGTTCGTGGATTTACCCCTTGAAAATGGTGATGTTCCACAGTTATGTTAGTTTACCAGAGGGTAAATATGGCTTTGTCTCAACATATACCCTCTGGTAAACTAACATAACTATGAAAAATCACCATTTTCAATGGGAAAATCCACTATAAATGGTCATGTTCAATAGCTATGTTAAATTACCAGAGGGTATCCGAAAAATCCATTGGTCAATCATCATTTGTTCGAAATTAAATTAGCCATGACTGAAAGTTCACCGCATTTTCAGGCACACAATTACCCTCTGGTAAACATACAAAAAGCTCTTGAAAATGGCCATAGAAATAGTGGGTTTTCCCATGAAAAATGGTGGATCTTTCCATAGCTATGTTAAATTAGCAGAGGGTATTCACTATATAATCAAATGTCCATTGTGTCATTGACTGTTATCCAGTACTGTCATTTACTGTCCACTACATAATATCCATGATTTATCAGTAAAAACTATCCATTGTATGATCTGTTATTTAGCCAGTTAAAAAGCCAGTAATAATCGATTATATATTTAGCCAGTAGTAGGCCAGCAATATCCATTACTCACTATGTTTATTAAAAATATTCATTTGTATCCATTACTACCATTCATTGGAAACTAGTTGTAAATATATATATATATATTCATTGGAGATTACTTATCCATTGTTATATGTAAGATATTATTACAGTATATCCTATATGGATAGTATTCCATAGATATTCAGAGTATTCATAGTATCGATAGACTTACTGTATCCATTGGATATCCACACGAGATTACTTATCCATTACTTTTCCACTAAGTATATGTTTGATAATTCATCTCTAACTACTATTACATATATCTATTACATATATTCGTTGGAGATTACTTACCCTCTGGTAATTTAACCTAGCTATGGAAAGATCCACCATTTTATAGCTGGGTAAATCCACCATTTCTATGGCCATTTTCAATAGCTATGTTAGTCATTCCCAGAGGGTATCCATTACTCATCCATATTACATATATTCATTGGAGATTACTTATCCATATCCATATTCTCCACATTACTTATCCATTAAGTATCCACTGATATTGTCCATATTCATCCATTAACATCCATTACTCATCCATTATATGTTTGATACAGTAATTCATCTCTACCTACTATTGCATATATATATATATATATCTATTAATTACATATATTCATTGGAGATTACTTATCCATTACTCATCCATATGTCATATCCATTTTGTATCGCCATCCTCACCTTGGTGGCATTTCCTTCATCGTCAAAGACTCGCAATCCCTGGGAGCAGCCAAAGCCGGGGGAGATGGTGGCATAACTTGCTGCTGAAATGGGGATTTTAACCAAACATGGGGATAACAAAAAATATATTCTATATATGTTTATAGGTATATGATGATCTATATATATATATATATCAGTTATAAACCAGTTATAAGCCAGTTATAAACCAGTTGGGTATGTTTGATATAGATGTGTTTGATTTATGTTAGACAAGTCGGTTTATAACTGATATATCTGATATATGTAAGTAGTTTACTAAGACCACAACCATGTAGGTCTTTCACAACCCTTGGCCTTGAACCACACCCTCATATCCATGAGATTTGTTTGCAAAACCCAAACTTGTTGGGTTGGTTTGCATTTAAAGGAATACAATGGCTGGTTACCCTCTGGTAAACTAGCACAGCTACTGAAAATGACCATTTATAGTTGATTTTCCCATAAAAAAAATGGTGATATTCCATAGTTATGTTAGTCTACCAGAGGGTAATAGGAGTTCCCATCATGGATTGTGATAATCCCCCATATTGGATGGTAAAACTTTATCAACCAACAGGGGGTTTTGAACACTGCTCCCCGCAGATCCTCTCTTCAACAGATTCTTGGGCAAAGTCATCATTTCCAATCGTTGACAGTTCTGACACTTCTGACCTTTCACGACGAAACCACAATTAAAAAAGTCAAGACTGATAATACTGTCGTATCTCCAATTTGTATCAATTTCTGGCTTCTGAAATTATGCATACCCCTTGCAAGGATTTGTCATATAGCTCCCTTTTCCTGTGGCTTTTTCCTACTTGGATAACCACTGGTAAACGTTTACATAACTATGGAAAGATCCACCATTTTATAGCTGGGTAAATCAACTATTTCGACTGGGCCATTCTCAAGTTCGCAAACTGTAAACGTTTACCAGGCCGGGTAAATCCCATTAAATCATCATAAATCCCATTAAATTACCAGTAAATCCCATTAAATCACCATTAAAATCACCATAAAAATCACCATGAAAATCCACTGGTAAACCAACATCACTATGGAAAATCACTATTTTCAATGGCTAAATCAGCTATTTCTATGGCCATTTTCCATGAATCCGAGCCCAGGGGCGAATTGGATGGGATTGCCACGATGATCCTGGAAGCCGTTGGGGGTGAAGGCATTCTCGTTGGCCCTGGAGACCACCAACCTCGGTAGGGGCACCAGGCCACGGAATCGCCAAGTTGGTGCGTTTAGAAGTGAAATCACCTAGGTTTTATGGGGCTTATAAGTCCATATAACTATAGTTTATGGTAGACCATTTCATACAAAAATCACTTTGGTTGATGATAGTCAATTATCTATCATAACTATAGTTAATGGGGTTTATGAACCCATTTATAACTATATGATATATATATATATGGTTTATGGTAGATATATCAATACGCCAACTATGCTTTCAAAACCAACAAACATCACTGGGGGGGCACAACCGGGAAAATCAGCCAGCTTGAGGGTACCAGCGGCTGGAGGATCCCTATCTGAGATGTGTTTTTTGGATCTTGCAGCATGCCATGGTCGTCTCTGGTCAAACCGTGGTGACATGGCCAAACTTTGATACCCAGCCGCTGATAGTTTTTTCTTCAAGCTGGTTAGGTTAATATATATATATGTATCCCGATATAGTACCGATATAGCGATCAAAATGGCGAAACATGAGTTCTGATATTGTGCTACCAATGATCTATCCATGCTACCCTGTCTAGTAATTACTAGGCTAAACCTACTAGGACATCCAGCCTCTCAGAAACTCGGTGTACAAACCCTATCTAAATGCAAACTGCAGATACACATCCACCATTTCTAAGCTACTTGGTGCTTCATCCCACGGCTCGTAAGTGAGTTGTAACCCCAATTATAAGTGGATTAACCCTACTTATCCCATTTACAACTGGGGTTATAACCCACTTACGAGCCGTGGGATGAGCCACCAAGTAGTTACCTAGTTAGCTCCGAGATCCCATACGAGGGGAATTCGTATGAATAAATGTACACATGCCTATGCTTAAATGGGTTAATGACCATCCTGATCATCCCTCAATATGGGCAGTTTACATCAATGTACCAATGTTTTGACGACCGCACATATGGACCACTCCATTTTACCAATGTTGGTCAAGAACGGAATTCCCATAGTTGCATATATATATATACATATATATATATGAAATTATATGAATATATTGGGTATAGTTCAACAATATGACTCATTAGCCCCCTATAATCCCTTTCCCCTATTATGAAATACCCCCATATGGGCCCTCAACATGACTAGATTCGATGCTAAACCAGGGGATGGGATTAATCACGAACCAACAGTCATCAGCAATCCCCAAAAAATTGATGGGGAACACCATGGTTTTGTGTATGTCTTCTCTGTAAACCAATCCAGTGAAAGAGGGGTGTCTTGTAGCCTTACCATAAACCATGGAATTCACCTTGTAAGTGGATGACATTATATATTCATAGGCCATAGGTATAGTCAGTATAGTTTTCTATGGCCTTCAAAAATGGTTTTATTCCAACTTACAAGGCTTAAAATATCTTAAAATACCATGGTGCAGAGGTGCAGAATCCGGAAAAAAATCCACCAAGAGGCTCCAAGGACTGTTCGATGAGCTGCGCCTTCAGGACCTCATGACTTGGGCCCGTCTTGGTCAGCGACAAACCCAGCAGAAGCTGACCTGGCGAGGGATCTTACAGGATGGGGCACCCAGTCGATAGCGTGGCTGTGGAATATGGCTGTGGCTGAATTCTATCTGGTGGTTTCAACCTACCCCTCTGAAAAATGATGGAGTTCGTCAGTTGGGATGATTAAATTCCCAACTGAATGGAAAAATAAAAAATGTTCCAAACCACCAAACAGCTATGGTTTATGGATGTTTATAGTAGATATAACGAACTGGTTAAAACGGGGTTTATAAACCAACGAAGATCACTGGGGGACACCCATCCTGTACCACGCATGAAAATTCCTGGAATTGTTTATATAGCAACCACCAAAACAAGATAGGAAAGTAAAACCCTACTAAAAGTAGTGTTCTATCTTTTTGGTGGTTACTCTAAGGGAACATCTGCAGGAACATCTTATATTTCAGGTGGAGACCATGGTTTCCTTCTAGATTGTCCATGAGTATCCTTCAAAAATTAAACAATCTATTGCTTTTGGGGAATTTCAATGCAATTGGATATATGATATAAAATGATATGCAATATACCTCTGGCTGTATTCTCAACCTATTCTTCTGGCCGCATTCTGGCTAAAACCACCCTGAACAAATCCTGGATGGACAATCCCCAAGCACAAACTTCTACCATGTTCTTCAACATCTAAGGAATTCGGCCACTGAAAACACCGAAAACATGTTACCCTCTGGTAAACTAACATAGCTATTGAACATTGCCATTCATAGTCGATATACCTATTAAATATGGTGAGTTTCAATAGCTATGTTAAATTACCAGAGGGTAGTCAAAAGTTAAAACCATCTTCAAATCTGAAAAATCCTGCAAACAAAATCATCTCACAACCCCCTCTGGCCTACCACCGAGCTTGGCCACAGCAACAACCATGCACAGCGCAACGCCATCATTGCCCATTGGGCCTTCGGGTGGGGAATCGGCCTGGTGTCGGAGCCAAAAAGGCAGATTTCGTGGTGATTTTCGTAGATTTTCCAATTACCCTCTGGTAAACTAACATAGCTATTGAAAATCACCATTTTCAATGGGAAAATCCACTATAAATGGCCATTTTCAATAGCTATGTTAAATTACCAGAGGGTATTTTTTTTGGCCACATTGTTTTGGTGATTTTTAGGCTAAACATTGGTCAATATTCGATACATAAAGCATCTGGGCAATGTTTATAGCATCGACATAAACAGCATAGCCTACATAGCACTGAAAATGAGTTGTTCCAAAAGAATCGACCGGAAACGAACGGAATTTGACCACAGAAAATTGGATGTGTCAACCTTTTCTGGGATGTGTACCCTCTGGTAATTTAACATAGCTATTGAAAATGGCCATTTATAGTGGATTTTCCCATTGAAAATGGTGATTTTCAATAGCTATGTTAGTTTACCAGAGTTACGAAAACGAGAAGTGGGCGGCTCTTGTGCAGCCATCGATGGGTCTCCATCATGTCTGATCGAGGACCAACTAGCATGTTGGATCAGGTCGTCTCTCCTCATTGTCTTCAAACGAATCCAAACATCAACATTAGCGTGCCAACAGAATGGACAGCATCTATGATCCAACATTCCAAACATATGTTTATGATGTTTATCCGAGGATCTAAACATCTGTTTGGAATGTTGGCTTCACGGAATCCCTGTAAAAGTATGTCTGTCCATTCTTGTAAATGTGCAGCTTCTAAGATAACAACCCTCAAGCGTTTTGTTCAAATCGACACGTGATTGGATGGGTCCATATTAAACCCCAAAGATCCCCAAAACCTATTCTTTTCAATTCACATGAAGAAAATCCAACTTTTCAAAACTTGACCTATCGCAACCTCCAAAAAGATCAAAAAGATAAAACAATCCTAATTAGTAGGATACTGGCAAATTGACCCTTTTCTATCCTACAAGGTAGTGTCCCCCCAGTGATGTTTGTTGGTTTAGAATTGCCATTAACTTCTACCATAAACCATAGCTGGTTGGTGGTTAACAAAAAAAACATCTTGAAAAATATGAGTTCGTCAATGGGAAGGACGACATCCCAGATATGAAATGGAAAATAAACAATGTTTGAAACCACCAACCAGTTATAAGTTGGTTTATACCAACATATACTAATATCACATGATAATTACCATTATATAAGTTCTACCATAACATAGATTTCACTGAACGTGAACTTCGCACCAACTTCGCTATCCTTCGGGGTTACACCACCTCGCAGTCTAGCGACAAATTCATCCTGTAGATCCAAATGACGGTTTTCCGAAATGGAGGTACCCCCAGCGCTGGATGGTTTATGATAGAAAATACCAATATTACTAATTGGTGGTTTCAACCCCCCTGGAAAATATTAGTCACTTGGGATCATTATTCCCAATAGATGGAAAAACTAAAAATGTTCCAAACCACCAACCAGCATTAAAATGGATGATTTGGAGGTACCCCTATTTCAGGAACCCCCCAAACGAGGTGACTCCACATCATTCTCTCAGCCCTCCAGATCTTTTCCAGCTTCGACATAGCTTTGGTCCCGCGACGGCTGCAAGCGCTTGTGCCAGCGGCTGGAACTGCTTGGTATCCCCCCTGACCATATGGACCACCTGGCAGAGTTCCCTACATGTATATGGAGGTTTCCATAAATGGGGGTACCCCAATAGCTGGATGGTTTACAATGGAAAATCCCAAGCTCAAATGGATGAGAACTGGGGGATCCCCCATGACTTAGGAAACCACCATATGGGACAAACCCGCATGCGATTCATCATGTTCGCCAGCCAAGCGCTTGCCATTGCCGCAGTCCGACGAGCATGGAGATTCAATGTTGCGCATCGCGACGTTAGCGAATTCTGCTGAAATTGGAGGACCAGCCGTTGCCGCAAGAACGGTGAGGTACTGCAGAAGTAGGGGGTGTCAAATTATGTGCTTGAAATCTGTTGAAGCGTATGTTTGTTGGAATCCAGCTTTTTTAGAAGCTTTAAGTATTCAAAAACCACCGTGGAACCTTGGGATAATAAAGTTTATAGGTGGTTTCAAACCCCCTGAAAAATATGAAAGTCAGATTGGATCAGCATCCCAACTATTGGGGAAATCATCCAAATGTTCCAAACCACCAACCAGATAAAATTTATACAATATTCTACTGTAGTTAATCTGTTTGGCAAGGTAGCCCTCCAACAGCGCCCTTATTTCACCTTGAGCATTTTCGGCTTGAGCAGCAACCAGCACTTTGGCAAACATACTTTTTCACGGAAGCCGGAAGCTCATGTGGTTTTGACCAAAAATAAAATCCCCCTTCTTAAAACAAATAACAAAATCATTGATGATAATCATCATCCGTGAGCATTATATGTTGGGATTTTTTTGGGGGGGTTCCCCGATTTCCGATCTTAAACCCAGGTCCTTCTCAAAGAGTTGCACCAGAAGGTAGCTATATGTATAGATATTAAAGTATCTAAGATTGACCTAGCTATCCAGTTATCCATCTCAGTTTTTGTTCGCTTTTCGCCTGTCGAAAGCCACCGGGCCGCCCAAGCGGTCTCCCAAGCATCTCAAGCCGGGCGAAACATCTGCGGCAGAATGGTCCTGAGTTTGCGGTCAACACGGGACCCCTTGGAGGGATTTGCCCAACAAAAAGGAACCCCGAAAAACATCCAAATCCATCAAAACCCCGTGGGTTATGACTGTTAATGGCCTGATTTGTTTTTAATAAATACATAAATCGAATGAATCTAATGGCGTCTTGGAATAGACGTCAGAATTATGCTATCAATGTTCCCAATGTTTTCTCCTAGTTTTGATGATGATCCAATTTATTGAAATACTTTGATCATATTTGTCCCGTTAAAGTGGCCATAAATTGGGACGGCTTGGCAAATAGACTTCCAAAACTTTCCTGCAAGAGCGACTTGGATTGCTTCTATGTACATATTCCATATGAACTTACTGCCATGGTTCCCATATTGTGGTTTTCTTGTACCACACATGGGTCATAATCACTCCTACATGAGCACATGTCCGTCCCATAGTGCACAATACGATGGTGAATCCCGGATGCCCTGTACAGTAAGTTTTTCTTTCTAACCGGTCTTACATAATGTATACTGCACGCATCCCAATCTACGGCATGTTCTTCAAATAAAACAAATCTGCTCAAGGTTTACCCAGTTAATCAAGGGTCCAATCATCTATAGTCGTTTCAGTTGCTTAACACATTCTTTACTTTGAAAGGTTCATGTCAATCCCTGGGGGTTTTGCCATGGGAAAATTGTGAACTCAATTCCTACTGAAATGCGTATCCTCCCGATTAGTAAACTGGGGGTTGTGGTGCAGCTATACTTTCAGTTGGTTTATTACCCCGCTTAACTATAGATATATCTACCAGACACCCAACACTACAATATTTGTGAAATAAACTGAATTTAGCTAACAAATAAACCAACTGAACTTACCAAATAGTGAACTATTTGTGGCCGAGTAGTGAAATTAATTAACCAACTGAAATACACTAAGCAATGTGTTTATTTTTTGTAAAATTTCCTGTATTCCGCATCACTTCCTTATCGCATCCGAGAGACACTGGTCCATTGCTTGGCATAGGTGACCTGTCGCACGGATGGCTGCGACCATAGAAATCATGGGCACCAGCTGCATTACAGAGGCCAAAGATGGCAAAAGTAGTTTGCGCACTATAGTTTGGATCATAGTTTTGCCTCTATATATGATTATATATACCTAGAAAACCAAGTGCTCAAATTTTTGGGCACTGGGCTGAAGCGCCCGAAATCATGGTCACTGCAAATTTCAGTTGTTTTGACATGCCAGCTGTTTGAGTTAGCTTTGGGCTCC
>Ga0126342_10001545_pt1 | contig 32816 bp, 32 predicted proteins | sample Cyp1metagenome_FD_92528 | JGI IMG/M metagenome (GOLD analysis project Ga0126342, IMG submission 92528) | Coral microbial communities from Lord Howe Island, Old Settlement Bay, Australia - Cyphastrea 1 metagenome | ecosystem: Host-associated > Invertebrates > Cnidaria > Coral ...
AGTTCAGAGATATATTTCCATAATTTATAAGTTCACAATATCAACGATTTCGTATATATATATATACGCGAAATCAACTTTTTGCTACTCATCTTAAACAGATAGAATACTCTCACCGGGAAACCAGGTTTCACCCGCAAATTTTTCGATCTCTGAACACTGGATAATATTCTATCTGCTAGTGCCTTAGTATATATATAATGAAAATATACAAATATAAGTGTATATATATATTATATATATATATTGTTGAGTGTGGCATGCACAGCCTACCAACACACCACCCCAATGAACGGCGGCAAACACCTGTTTTACTTGAGACAAAGTAGTAGCAGCGCGTTACAGCTTGAATGGACAAAAGACAAGACACAGCAACAGCATGTAGGGGTGGAACGTATACCTCAATATACACCATGACATGATAACCCCCCCCTCACGCCGTACTTGCTGGTCCAAAATGTAATTCCGGGCATCAAAAAAAAGGATGCAATGTCAAGTGGAAATCAACCTCGTTCAACACACAGTTGGTTCAAGGCATCTTGCCACTGGCATGGTGGAATCACCTTTGTCAACGCGTTTCTGCGTTGCAACTCACTCTTGCAATGTTTCAGTTTGAGTGTGTTCTCTTTTTCCGGGGTCTCGCATATACATGCAATGTTCTCCCGGTGAACTCGATTGCAGTGACGTAACTTCACGGAATACTTGTTGCTAATGATCTTTAATACTGCATCATTGTCCTGTTCCAGTTTCATGTGTCGATGTCAGTTTCAAAAAGTTGCATGAGTACCTCGTGAACATGGGGTGTCTCGCCATACAACGCACTTGCGAAAGCTATCATTTCAGCTTCAGGTGGAGAACGTGCAATGCTTGACTGCTTGCGACTCTGCAATGTACGGGAAACAGACTGTCACCCGTCTTTTTTCCGATGAAGATGCCTGTAGTTGACCAGGCAGTCCATGGGCAAGCAGCAAAATCTTCACCTGTGTATACACACAGCTCAGGCTTGTGCAAAAGAAACACGACCACAACACATCAAGCTAATGGTATGCTTCAAATCACTAACTACTCAATGCAGCTGACGATCATCCCACTTACTCCACCTACTTACATTTGAAGCGGCGAGTCTGCCTATGATGAACGACAGGTCGGGTCGACTGAGGCGACTCAACCAAAGCAAGCGCATTGATGCCTTGGCAGCACCACGATGCAACTCACCTTGCTTCTCTGCTTCTTCATCTTGCATACTTGACTCTGGAAGTGCTGGGGAAGGAACGGGTTTGAGATATTCTTCCGATACCCCACAAAGATCACAGTAAAATGGTACAATTTGCTTGGCATATGATCGCATGTCATAGTACATGGTGGACTCCTGCGCGTCACGAACTAATCTATGAGTACGACCAAGGATGACTGAACCTTCACGTGTGACGTAGATCTCTGGATCCAGCTTGACGATGTCGCGAAGCTCACACCAAATGCCATGATGTAAATCATGTCTTGCTGCTAATGTGAGATCATCAACATATATGTTCAGCAAAACTGGTTGGTCCTTCCTTCTGAAGATCCAGTTACTTTTGTAGAGTTCCGATTCCACGCCACTGAGCCTTTGCAGTCTTTCTGCTAGAACAACCTGCCACAACTTGCCAGCCAACGGATGTCCGTAAAGCGACTTCAAGAGTCGCACACACAGCTTTGCGCTGGGAGAATAGGTAGATTTCCAAATGTCAAGCTATAGCTAGCTCATACGGTATTAACACCCATGTTTCTTCCTCGATCAGTGCTCGCAGGAAAGCCTGCATAGCATCAGAAAGTGAAATCAAATTGTGTTCGCAACTGCCAAAGAACAGCGTCAAATTGAGAGCTGTAAGCGCCGTTGGAGTTGTTGCCGTGTCGGCATAGAGCACAATTTCATCCGATTCATTCCTGATGAGATCCCCCCTGTATACAATTCTCCCTTTATATTTGTGGGCTTCCACCGGCTGTTCCCAGTGCTTGATGCCACAAAAAATGTGCAAAGATGCAATCTTCACGGGGGTCTGGCAGACTTTGGATTGATGCTTCAGGCTGTCAAGGGTTGCGACTGAGTCATCATCTCAAGTTCCGTTTCTTCTCAAACCAATTTCTTCGGCTTCGACTGCCTGTCGTCCCTTTGGATCTTTGCTCCACTCTGACCTTGTGAGGTTCTTTGTGACAAACGCGTGACCTTTATTGGAAACATCTGCTTAGAGGATCTAACGTTGCACAAAGGACAAACATGGCAACAGGAGGCAAAAGACGTTGTCGGGTGTATCCAACGTTGTCGGAAGTCTCGGACAATCTATATTATTATAAGCATGCAACATCCATATGTGACCCTGCGACATTGTTGAAACGTGCGACATCGATTGGTGATGCTGCGACATTGCTGAAACCTGCGACATCAATCAGTGATGCTGCGACACTTGCTGAAACCTGCGACATCGATCGGCGATGCTCTGAAGCATGCGACATCGATATGTTATACTGCGACATTGCTGAAGCATGCGACATCGATATGTTATACCGCGACATTGCTGAAACGTGCGACATCGATGCATGATGCTGCGACATTCTTGCTGCAGCATGCGACAGCGTTATGTTGTAACACGACATGCGCAGGCTAAAAACCATGTATATAGCGCACTTTGAGTGCAGACATTGGTATGCCACGGAATTTAGCCGTGGATATCAGCGAAGAACGCAAAAAAAGAAAACGCACACACACACACGCACATCTATATATAATATTATATGTCTATTCATATGAACAAATATCTATATATATATAGATATATAAATATGGTTGTTGAGAAGACTGTTTGCAAAACAAAAAGGAAAGAACCAAATTACCACGGCATGACCGGTTTGGTATTAACAGGTTTGCGACCAACGACATGACCGGTGTGGAATCCAACATGTTTGCAACAAACGACATGACCGGTTTGGTATTAACAGGTTTGCGACAAACGACATGACCGGTGTGGAATCCAACATGTTTGCAACAAATGACATGACCGGTTTGGTATATGCAACAGGTTTGCGACAAACGACATGACCGGTGTGGCATCCAACATGTTTGCAACAGACCACATGGTTTTCCCTGAAGTTGTATACGTACATTATATATATATATATATGGGTGTGTATATATATATATATTTCTACCAATCCATTCATACGTATATATATATAATTATATGTATATATATAATTATATATATAATTATATATATAATTATATGTATATATATAATTATATATATAATTATATATATATTGCGCAACCCTTTTGAAGGGATGGAAACTTATGTTGGTGGATACCACTGGTTCGATTTTGGACGATGTCTATTTCTAGATGGTTTCCATGATACATTCATATACCAAAATTAAAATTTCTGAGTGCTGACACCACTTTGCTACTTATGCGTTTATAGCCGGGGTTCCCATCATCTGCTTTACAATGTAGGAGGTGATGACATTTTCAGACACACTCTTGTTAAGATAATGGTTTAACAACTCTGACTGAACAAATTCTGTTTTAACCGTTCTGAACTCAAGGGTACAGCGCAGCTGTCCCCGCATTTTTTTTACTCAAACCTTGGGCCATAACCTTTGGTGGGTTATTGGCAAAAAATAAAATAATGGCTGAAGGGTTCATACCGCAAACACAGCTGCAACAATGCTGCAACATGTTATTCGATACTGTTTTCGATTCAAATTTCAAAGAATGGAATCCGAGAACTGCATGCTAACCTGAAATCTTCACAAGAAGGTGAACTATGATTTTTCTGGGATCACAAGAAGGCTGCCGACCATGGCTGCTGCTTTTGGTTTTCTGGAGCGGCTGCATCCTGTCTCTAGGAGACATTGGTTCCGCTTCTTGGCAAGTAACCCCTGCAGCGACCCCTGGTGCCAAGTTCTTACAAACCAAAAACTAGGCGTGTGATTTGGGGAAAAACAAAACACGGCATCCATCCAATAGTTTATGCAATTTGGAAAGAACATGTCAACATCTGACGGTAAAGAAATTGGCGGCACTTTCCGCTGCTATGCCAACTTTTCAGACATGTAGCCTGACAAGGCGAGGACATACCGTTCCAAAGCTCTTCTTTGGACTGTTGCCCCATGACATTTAGTGGCTATTCGCTTAATTTGGCCAAGGAATTTTTCTTCTTCCCACACATGAAAAAGGCAAGGGCTTACCCTTGTCGAAGCAACATCCATGGCCAGATGCCAAAAATAGTGGTGTTTTGGACGCATCTTAAAAGCTAAAATATCCGCATCCCAGCAATAAGACGCAAGAATCTCAGTGGCTCTCAGGTGCATGCGCATCAACCTGGAAATTTCCTGAGCTGACCCCAAAGGATGGTAAAATATGATGCATTGCTTTGGAGGGTACCCGTAAATCCGTTAGGGGTTGAAACCCAGTATATTGGTTCCACCTTTTTAATGGGCTGATAGTTGCAGAGCGGTGTGATATATGATATATGATATACGGGTTAAAACCTATTTTATATTCACATAGTTTACCAATTGGTTCCCTGAACCGTTGTACCACCATTGGACCACCAAAGTGGACTTACATCTAATACTCGCTTGTATGTATCCATTTTTACCCAATCTCTCCAGGTTTGGACTAGATATGAGTCGCTTGCTGTACTTTCCTGTCTGGGAAACCCTAATATTTTGATTGAAAAAATCCATGTGTTTCGTTTTTTCCCTGATGTTCATTGGTTGAGTCCCCATATTTTGATGGGACAATAAAACCATAAATCATCTGGGTGGCATGTGCTTCATCCACCGAAAGAATCAGACCAGCCCGGTCCATCAATTCAATCGCCTTTGCCAAGGAGTGGGCGCAGAGATTCGTGAGCTGCAAGATCCGGTCATCCTTGGACACTTGTCCCATGTATGGGCATCGGATATCAATGCGGTAAATTGAGATAAACCTGGTATCTTATGAACCGGGATTTTGGATTCGATATAGACCTATGTGTATATATATATGATATGTAAATAAAAACAAATCCCACTAAATATGTGTTGACGTGGCATGGGAAACAGGTGGCATTCCATTTGGTTTATTTTGGGTTAATGGTTTCTGCGTGCAAATGGAAAACAGGTGATGGTGGTTAAAAATCAGATTAAGCATCGGAGTTCGCTGTGAGTTTACCAACTTTGTAGGCAACCCACCAGACCATCAGCTTGACATGTTGTGCCTTGAAGCGTGACCCAAGCTCGCAATAGTCTTCAGACCCAAAGGTTCCAGTGTTTGCAACTGTAAGGATCCGTTGAGGTAGATACATCCTCAAACGCAAATGTGTTTTGGTCCAAACACGCTGGTGCAGCAACATCAAATTTGGGCTATAACCTCGAAAAACTATTGCATAACACAAAAGAACTTGATGATGAGAACAGGAAAATTCTATGTACTCCCATGAGATATTTTCGGTCCTCAAAAAAGGGAACAAGATAAGTTTCCATCAAAACCTTCCCAATAGCTTTCAAGGGGCTTGTGGTCCTTGCAATCCTGTTTCATCTCAAAACTTACCTTCTTGAGGAAATCTTCATCAGTTTCACCGACATTGTAATGATACCCCCAAAGCTTCAAGATCTTCAGGCATGAAGGTACATGATTCCTTGCAAAGCCCAAGAAGACTAGATGCATCATGTCGAAGGAAATGGTCTCAAATTGCCAACCCTGCACAACCGACCACGGCGATATGTACTTGGCCTCTTTGATATATGCGTGGTGATCTTTGCACGTCAAAACCCAAGGAGCGGTTGGGGAGGTGTTCTTGTAAGTCATAGGCTCAGGCTTTGAAGAGAAAGGCTGAATTGCATCACATCTATCACAAACTTTTCGACACCTGTAGTAAGCTTCTAGCTCATGACACTGCATGCGTGCTTTCAGGTCTGCCTTGAAAGCCATGTAGGTCAACCTGACAAAAGCACATTGATGGAGTGGATGGTATTTGCTTTTTGTTTTTGAGCTTTGGCATCCTAAACCACGCACAAACAATCCCATTTAAATTGGAAAAATAAGAACGCTGTGGTGTGACTGGGGGCTTGTATTCACCGGCAATTGGCTGTCCTGCCAAAGATGCCCTGTAGGTGTTGCTTTCAAAAGGTTCATCGTAAAATCCTCTATGTGGGTACACACCCAAGGCCGCATAATGCAAAGACCATGCCATGAGGTTGGCAATCTGCCTGTTGACATCTGCACGGACCTGTTCCAATTTAAAGGATGGGACCCAAACAAATATGCTGGAATGCTAATCGAATTCAAGTCTTTTGGGGGTGATATCCTCTTAAAAGAAATAAACGTTTGGTGAAAATTTCCAATAAGTGTTTATCAACGACCATAATTCCAGGAGCACGTTTTGCATAGGAGTTGGAATGCTGCCCAACAATTAATAATCACTAGTCGGCTTGGGTTTCACATTCTTACTGCAAAACAATGCTGTAGCCCGTTTTATTCCCCTGTTTTTGACTCAAGCTAAAAAATGTTTCAGTTGTCACCAAAGAACACTATCGGTCATCATCTGACGTTCTGCAACAATGAGAACTGGGTAGCGGCTCATCAAACATTTGTGCCCCCCACCAGAAGCAAAAGCGCTGCTCCAGTTTGTGACCCAGAACTCATCATCTCGAAACATTTCAGCGCCATCACCATGGATACAACAGGGTACCGTCTTCTTTAACTCCTCTTGGGTGAAAGAATGTAAGAGGGTGTGGTACTTGTACCCAGGCAGTGTCTTCAGGTGGTTCCAGAATCGTAGGATAGAATCATGGCTGTGATTCCCCAGCATCAACGATTTGAACTGGCAGGGTTTGCAAAACATTTCTGAAACCTACGATGAGCACCATAGTCTATAAACCATTTTTGAAATCGCTTGTCATAAAACACCCTATTAATGTCATGATGTTACATTGTATTCCAACCATATTTTCGCAGAAACATTTTATCCAAAACAATGGCCTGGGATGTTCTATACACCGCTCCAAAGACCTCATGGGGCAGTAGCACATACGCATCGGTCTGCTGAGGATCTGTTTCTCCAGGCACCTGAGAAAGCGATCACTTGGGACGAAGCTGGGCTGAATAAACGGTGATCAAAACTGTGGATTAGGTTTCCCAAAAAAAGATAAATGAATTGAGGTGGGGCTCATCAAGTGTGAGCTTGATAGTGTATGGCTCCAAATTGAATCCATAGGCTCCCCTAACCATTCTGCGAAAATCCCTTTCAGTGTTGCTGGTGTTCGCCCCATGAGTTCCACAGTTGGCCAATCGCTTCAAATCATGTGAAATGGGAAGCGAATCTTGTTCCATAGCCCTGGCAATCTCTGAAGCCGTGATGACGTTGCTAGAACCAGTCCCCACAAGCTCGAGAAGTTTATCAAATGTAGCGGACATGCCCTTGCCCTGGACACTGGGAGTCGGTCCACGCATCATTCGACCAGCTTTGCCTGGCAATGATAGGTATGCTACATGGTATCGAACTGTAAAACTAATGGAAGGCCAATCAAAAACACGCTGAAAATTTACATTGCTGTCACAGTTTTGACATTGTATATACATGTTCACATGGCTGGGAAAAACAATTTGGCCATCACAAAGTAAATTGAATAAGCCTTGCAGACAGATCGGATCCCATGAGTCCTTTTTCCAAGCTTGTAGCGTCGAATCCACAATCTGAGCAGTACTCACGATTGGCCCTAAAGATCCTACATTGGACATGCTCGATTTCACAAGCATGCAAGCCCCTCCAAAATCTCTAAACACGTAGAGAACTCACTTACCCTGACTTTTGGCCTTGGCCTTCGCCTTGCGCTTCGGTTTGCTGGCTCCCGTGCCTCCTTTCAAGATTCCCGAAGCAGATGCCTCAGGGAGCAACAGGATTAGATAATAACTCATATCATGACATGGCAACACTGGTGATTTCCAACATAATCAGGAATAGCAAGCCCTACAGTTATCTTGTGGGAGATTGTTGAAAAGACAAAGGTTGTTGAACATTTCCCCCACCCTTACCTCTGCTTTCTCAAACCACGTGTTCTTCTTTTCCAAGAGGTCGAGAGCATCTTTGATTTTATTTTCATCGGTTGGATCGGCTGTCACAAACGTTTTGAGCTGGCCATAGAGGGTCTCCATTTCGGTAGCATGTTTCAACATTTGCTGGGGCAACTCTTTGGCAAACTCCATGCCATCGAGCTGAATTGACCTGGTACGTGCCTTCTGCGCCTTGTCAAGGACAACTTGCAGTGCTTCAGTTCCAGACCTTCGGAATGGCGACGAGAGGGATCTTGGAGGATGCAAGATGTGGCAACTTGAGGCTTGGCATTTTTTGGGAAATGGGCTCAACTTGATGTCAACACTGGGTATTTGGGTCTGACAATACTTCAAAGCGTTTGATCTTGAAATAAGACAATATATTTGTGTGTGTGTGCGAAAGCCCCTCAATGGAGTTATAATATGTAAGATGGAACATGTGAGTTGGGCACTCCCTGAGTCCATTTGATTTCAAAGTGGCATTGCAGCATATTTTAGGTTTGACACCCCCTTAGCGTGCTCAATTTCAAATTGGAATCATTGGGCATTCAGCTTTGACACGAATTGTACATACATACATACATATATATAGTATCTTTTATTTTATGTTATATATTACATATTGAATATTAAACATTATAAATATATATTTATAAATCTATGATATAATATTTATATAAAATAATATATTTAATATTTTTCAGATATTATATATATATGATAAATTATATATATAAATAATATAATATGTATAAATATACATATATATATATACATTATATAAATATATTATATTATATATATTTAATATAATATCAAAATATAATATATTATAATATAAAATTAATTTAAATATATTTTAATATAATATTAATTTAAATATATTATATATATGTGATTGAATCCCCTCTGTGAGCATCGCCCAACCACTGCGCAACTATATTAGCTATATGATTTTTCGGGGCCCTGACTTCATTGGTCACTGATCCAACATATGTTTTTGAATGCTTTTTGAATTTCTTGGATGTGATGACATCAAGTAAGGGTTAAGTTGAGCGAACTGACATTTCTTGCAAATGCTTGTGTGACACCATTCTTCCCTGGGAATGAATAGGAAGTTAGTATCAGCTAGGCAACATTCCTGGATTGGGTGTTTGGTTCAAACAATCTGTAGCAGTCAAGTGCTAAGATGAGCGAACTGATAAGCTTAATCGTCATCTATTGAATGGAAAAGCTATTGGAATTTAGCTGAACCACCCGGACAAAACAATTGAGGATCTGACTGCAAGATAGTCTTTGGTTCAACTGATTCGGCTTCTTCGCCTTTCTCCTTCTTTTTCTTTGGTGCCTTCGTGACTTGATTCTTGTCGTCATCCAAGGCTTTCATCACATTCTGGACGCCTTCAATGGACTGGGCTTTCACACTGGGCAAAGCTCCTGCTTGCAGAGGACCATCTTCCCCTGTCATTGCGTTGAGCATGCCACGGTCCAAGCTTTTCTCACCTTTGATTCGCAGGGCTTCTTTGGTGGTGTCATCCTTTCTCAAAGTATTTCCCTTGGGCATGTAATACCAGGTCTCCTGCAAGGAAGTCTGGGGACAGCAGGAAGGGATGAATCTGAAACAGTGAAGGAACTAAGACTTTAAAACCTTGCTTTTGGGAACACGACTATAAGGGATATTGGGAGAATACTTGAATATGGTGATATTTGAAACCCATGTCCAGTGGATCATTGGGATAGTCATCGTCCACATAGTAGAGTCCGGCTTCCGTTCGTTTCTGTATGATGTCATCGTACCGCTCTTGTGAGTACTGCTTCTGCAAGTCCTTTGCCTGTACGGCTGTCCATTCTTTTCGGGAAAGGTTCAAGGTGGCTTGCTCCCGTTCTACTTCACACTTGACACGGTCCCAATCCATCTGGTTGTCCAACCAAAGGGCAAACAAATCCTGCTTGCGTCGCACCAGCATCGGCTTCAACGATGCAGGGAACTTAACGGCAGAACGGGTCTGCCGGTCAAACTTGTCCCATTCTCGCTTGTTGGTCTTGCCTCAGACAGCTGGGAGTTTAATCAAAGCAAATTCAAAGGGGTCAAGGAAGGAACTAGGAAGTGGTGAAGTGGTAACAAACTGATTGGAAACACCAACACCAAAAAACAAAATAGACCATCGGTTTCTTTGATTTGTTCACTCAGAATGGATGATCTTAGGGATTCAAAGGAACAATTTGTCGGTGGTGTCAGATGTTATTTCTATTGTTATAGACTCTCGAGACCCTTTTACTCAGGGCGAGAAACAGTTTGTGGGTGCTGCAACACCAAGAAAGATTCTATAGACCTTTGAGCTTCTTGTCCACTCAGAGTGTAGGATCTTGTTGATTTTGACTACTGTATGTCACCTTAATGTGCATCCTAGTCGCTGTTGCGCTTGGTGTTGACCAAAGCGTCAGTCAACTTTGCAGCCTTTCCTTTCTCCTCACCGTTGTCCTCAGCCTCGGTCTCTTCACTGCTATCTTCTGATTCGCTCGGCTCATCATCTGTGTCCTTCTCTGTGCCCTCTTGGCTCTCTTCTGCCGAATCTTCCGAAGCCTGCTCCTCCGACTCTCCTTCATCAGAGCTGTCCTTCTCTTCTTCCTTCTCTTCTTCCTTCTCATCTTCCTTCTCCTCATCAGAAACCTGCTCATCTTGCCCTTGCATTTCATCATCATCGGTCTTTTCCTCTTCTTCGCCTTGCTCTTCATCTTCCTCCAACTCATCTGCCAAGGTTTCTTGTAATTCAGGATCATGCGTTTTGGCCTCGACCTCCTTGAGGTGGCTTCTCTGGAGAGCTTCCGAAACTGGTGCCTCATTTTGGCTGGTTTTGAGTGAGTCCAGTAGGTCTACCATGCCTGCGCTGTCCATCTCAGCTCTCAACGCTGCTGCTGCTGCTGATCCTTCTAGCTCCTTTTGCCTTTTTGCTAAGTGAGCTTCTGCCTTCTCCTTGTTGGACATTGTGCACTTGTACTGATCAGAGCTGGCTGTGGTGCTGACAGTGCTTGCTGCTGGAGACTTCATTCGAAGACGCTTCGCTGGTGGTGTCTTGAGGCCTGCTGCAGCATCCAGCTGCTTCTCAAGTTCCTTCGCCTTTTTCAATCTTTCCTTCTCTGCCTTTCTCTCATTCTTCTCACTTTCGTTCTTCTCATTCTCCTTCTTCTGACTCTCCTTCTTCTGAGCCTCCTTCTTCTCACTCTTGGCTTCACTCTTCTTTTCTTGGCTCTTCTTTGTCTTTTCATCTTTGGTCTTCTCAGTCTTTGGCTTCCCATTATCCTCCTCATTTTCCTTCTGCACTTTCTGGTCTGCATCCTTCTGCTTCTTCTCCTTCTTGCCATCAGTCGCCACAGCTGGCTTCTCCTTCTGGTCGGCATTTTTGGCCTTCTCACTCTTTGTCTTCTTCTCTTTGTTCTTCTCCTTGCTTCCGGTGGTAGATCCTGCGCCTTTCTTTTTACGATCCTCTTCTTTCTTTGCTTCCCTTGCTAGTTTCAACACTTCCTCCTTAATCCTGGACTCCTTTGCTTTCCCTGTCTTGTCTTTCTTGGTGGTGCCCAGCATGCACTTTGCCACACTAGTGTTGGCAGGTTTCTTCAATGCAGACTGGCGCACTGAAGACTTCTTTTTAGGGTTGCTGCTGCTGGACTTAGCCATGGGCCCAAACCCCTCCAGCCCACTGAGAGCAAAATGCTTGCCTTTGGATCGGGCTCTGTGTGATTTAAAAACTGTAAATTGAAATTTTTGATCACTCCTACAAATCGCAGGAGGTCGCTACAGATCGCATGAAATTCTCTACAGGTCGCATGAGTGAAATGATGCAAATCAGTATGTTTTTTTACCGTGAACACATTTAATTTTGGAAACCTCCCAGGTACCTACCCCAAGGTCTGTTGGCCTCGGGCTCTGCACTTCTGTAGAACATTCTTGATGACAAAGCGCCCCATCACTCACCTGCGATGGAAGCATACCCCTGCTGTGTGCACCCTTCTTGGCTTGGGGTAGGTTGGTTTTGGGAAGTGATGAAAATTATGTCCACCCTGTTGAATTTTAGGTGAAACAGGAAGCAAACTGTGGTTTTCCCCAAAAGCGAATGGCTTCGACCTGTAGGTATTCCACAGGATTGAATTTCTGACATGGCCTACAGCGAGCTACCCACTGCAAAATCACAAGTGGTGTTCTGCCTGACCCCCTACAAAAACCTGTATGGGAAATATGTAGTTCCAGCAGTGTGTTACTGTTTGGCCAAGAAATCTAAAACTGGCTGCAAATTGGAATGCTGCATCCAGAACTTGTTGATCCTGGGGCAACTGTTGGCCGAATTGGCCGTTTTGAGCGCTTGGCGCAGGAACTTTGCAGCTCGGAGCTTGTTGCGCTTCAAGTGCCTGGATCGCACCTTTGCGACTGCGGTTCCAAACCTTGGCTGGGAATGGTTTCAACATTCAAAGGTGACTATGGTGGTTTCATAAAAGCACGCACACACACACACACATATATATATATATATGCATATGGATGTAAAAAATAGATATTTATATTTATTGTTTCTTATTTCGACGTATGTGCGACCACCATCATTTGGTTTGTACTGGCAATTGGGTCGTTGTTTGGGAGAAGATGAAATCTTTGCCAGAACCCGTAAAACCAATTTGATCTGTTCCCGATGTTTTCCACTTGTTTTTCAACATCTTTTTAGAATCCACCCAGCGACAAAGTTGGGTAGCTTTGCGATGCACGCAACCCACTTCCACCCTTGATCCGATTGCGACCATGTCCATCTTTGTAATGAACCACCATCTGGGATTTTTTGGCCAACTGTAGATTGCGGTTTTCAAACTCAGTAATCTCTTCGGCTTCGGGGTTGCCTTGGCTAACAACGCTTCAGAGAAGAAAGACATATAGCATGGTGATTGGACAACCTGGCACCTACAAGGTATATGTATATTTCAAGTATGTCAGGGCATATTATTCACAAAGTGTAATTACTCATAAAACTGTATTTTGATTTCCAGTGATATTTGACATACATCCATTTGAGTATGTTTCAAAATGAAGCGACCTTTTTGGCTCTAAAATGATCCATCTCCATATTTGTATCTTTCTATGTCAATGAGGGTGAATGCCCACGGTGAAAATAGAACGCTTTGCTGCCTCAAGATCCCAGGTGCTGGAGTAAATCCAAATTGGTTTGAGCGTGTCTGCCCCAAACCATCCCAAGCTACAGGTTGTCCTTGAAACTAGCACGTGTTTCAGCTTTAGGAAGGCTTGGAAAAGAACATGGCCCTCAAGGAGGCTGCCCTTCGGCTGCTCCATGCACCACCAGATTCGTTTCGCCAGGGCTAGGCATAACAAGATGCACACACGGCCAACCATTAGGTTGTGTTCCCCCGTTTTGCCCACATTGGAACCCATCGGATCCAGCGCTGTCCTCAATGTGCTGCCCCGTGACCTGAGCATGCCAGCCATGCAAAGACCCCAAGGATTCTATTTTTTGAAGTTTTCTCAAGCTAAAAAAGATTTCCCAGGAACAACAACCACATCTCCATATGTAGCTAAAGCACATGTATACCCAGGTAGAACATACCGGTGCTGCCCACATGGCAGCACCTGGCTTCAGGTTCAACACTTGATACACCATATTGGCGAAACCAACATCTGACATGATGTCTTGCTCCTTCGGGTGGAAATTGATGTCCATCGCGATGGCATCTCTGGTCTCCTTTAAATGAAGGGGAACAAATACACTATATACCCCTAGGATTGAAAAGGTGTCACAAAAACTTGACTGAACGGTTTGAAAGCCACTTCAGAAAGGACAAGATGGAGTAACATTGTTTTATCCCTTTACGTAAGCCATTCAAACAGTGTCTTTTTTTGGCTTTTTCGCAATCCAAGTCCTGAAGCTCTCCTCTGGTGATTGAGCACACACCAGCAAACAGCTCAAGATGATCGGAAGGTTTGCTCCATGTGAGCCCTGGGCAGCTAAACACCAAGCTGCACAGAGCTAAGAGAACCTGGCAGGGTTAATGACAATTGCCTTGCACCCTCAAAGAATATACATGCATATGTGTAAATACATGTGCAATTATGTGTATGTATGTATGTATATATGTATGTATATATGTATGTATATATGTATGTATGTATGTATGTATGTATGTATGTATGTATATGTATGTATATGTATGTATATAGATGTATATAGATGTATATAGATGTATATAGATGTATATAGATGTATATAGATGTATATAGATGTATATAGATGTATATAGGTGCATATAAATGTATATAGATGTATATATGTATGTATATAGATGTATCTATGTGTGTATATATGTATGTATATATGTATGAATGTATACCGGTATGTATGTATGTATGTATGCATGTATGTATGGCTTGAGCACAAAATAAATAGGTACAACTACATGATAGTTGTGCCTATTTCTTTTGTGTACACTAATGAATGTATCTTTGTATGTATGCATGTAGGTATGTATGTATGTATGTATGTATATAGATGTATATAGATGTATATAGATGTATATAGATGTATATAGATGTAAACAGATGTAAACAGATGTATATAGATGTATATAGATGTATATAGATGTATATAGATGTATCTATGTATGTATATATGTATGTATGTATGTATATATATATATTATATATATATGCGTGTGTGTGCGACTGTGTGCGAAAAAAAATGTGTATATATATACAGATATGCACATATGTACATATATGTTATATATAAACGAGGGGGTTATTGTAAACACCTTTTGGGAATGCATGGGGGCCGCGCTCCAACTAGCAGCAAATGTAACACAAACAAAACCAAACTTTTAAATCAAAACCAATTCATCTTCAGGGATTCTAGAACCCAATCTTTGAACACAAAATTGCCAATATTGTTTAAGTGATAACATCCCACCGTAGGCGCGCCCATAGCCCGCAATCCCGCAAAGACATAAGCGCGCTGTCTCTGCTTCCATGTTGTGGGTTTCCTTTCCTTTGCCGCTGCTTTGAAAGGCATTCGGGCTCGGGAAGCATGGGCGCAAGAAGAAGAAGGACTCCTTTTTCCCATGTTGCAAGATCACTGGGGGATGACTCGGGAAGTTTAAAGCCCTGGATTCTTGAACAGCGGCGTTGGTTGGATGTACTGGTCAGTGGATTGATGCATCTCCCAACATCATGAAACACAGTGTTTTCTGGAGTTTGTAATGTAAATTGGACCACAGCCACTGCGCAGGACCCTGCAACTGGTGGGGCTGGCTCGCACCTGCACCTCTTCTAATCTTCTGGGGCCTGGCCAGCAGAGCGATGATGCCGCAACACTGCAAGAGTCGGGGGGGCGGAATGGATTCCAACTTGGCAATTCTGATGAATGGGTTTGTTTACAACCTTTTTTTTCACAATGGATTCCATATATACTACCCCTCCACCCTACTTCAAAGCATTGCAAACTACCAAAAACAAAATCCTTTTAATGACTATATTACCCCTCAACCCCACTTCAAGGCATTCAAAACTGCCAAAAACAACATCCTTTTGATGACATGTTGGGTAAACGGGTGTCCAAGCATTGCCCCAAGCCGCCTCCTGGTTGCGATGTAGTCCCGACAGTCCCAAAGAGGTATCCTTTAGCGTGCTGGTGACATCATGGTTTTGGCTGCATAATCCAGTTGAATGATCCAAAGTGTTGGGTTTTTTTGGGGGAGAGGTCTCTAAAAAAAAAATGGCCATACATCCCGGGAAATTTGGCTTAGATGGGGGTGTTCCTTCCTTTTCGGTACAATGTATGGCCGTTTTTTTGGGGGAGCCCCCGTGTGGGGGCTGTATAGGGTTCCATAATGTTAAGTGGTTTTAACATTCACACGGTTCCCAAAGGTCCTAACCTTAAGTTTCACAGCTTGCATTACACGACAAAAAAATAATATAATCCTGTTTTCGTGGGGGGTCAGAATGTTCAGAAAGACTCATTGCACGGTGCCACACAAGCTTTTGCGATTACAATTCAACACACAATGAGCTCCTTTGAATGGTCAACTTGGGTTGTACTAGTAACTCCATATATATCTGGTTTAATTGTGGAATGGGGGCAACATGAATCTAGATCCAACACCAAGCAGTCCTCTGCGTCGAGTGTGTGGAGACTGTGGGCCTGGAGTCAAGAGACAAGGTCCATTCAATATATATATATACATATAAATATCATGTTGTCCAAGTCCATGTCAACAGTTGTGAATGAAAGAAGGCGCAACATGGAAGGGTTGATGCCTGAATCCAATTAATCCTTTTAACGAAATGGGATAAAACAAAACAATCTTCTTGGTTGGATGGTCTGGGCGCAAACAGTTTTAGAACGTAGGCCCCCAAAAAGATTTTCCTTGCAATCCCACCGGCACCTCACAGATTGAACTGAAGCTATCCACTGAAGAGAATCCTGCGTGGGACGCTGGGGCTGCTTGACCTATCTAAGGAACTTGAACGGCTACCTGTACCTCTTGGAGTTGGGGAATCTCTGCAACTGTTTTCAGCTATCGAGTTGATGATCGACCGTCGCTTGGTTCAAATGCGCCTGACCAAACATTTAGGTCTGGCACTGGCCCCCGATACCCCAGGTAGCAGCACGGAATCAAGGTCGGGATTTCTTTGGAAACAACCCCATGAAAGCTACACACATGACATCGTTTTACGAATTGAAATTGAAAATGCATATGCCCCCTGATGTTCCAAGCTGCGCTATCCCAAGTTTCACACGACCAAGGTAACATCACTTCTAGATGTCAAGAAGTGTTCCCAAACATAGCCAGAAAAGTTTCCAGTTTCACTGGATCCAATCAGTCAGCCTCATCAGGCCACCCGGAAGCTACCTTTGCCAAATTCCATGAGTTGGTAGGTCTCCCATGCTTGCTCCAAGAAAACTGACGATAGGAAGTGCAGCTCCCCGCACTGGCACCATCTTCACTTGCAACACGCTTGATCACGAAAGCACGTGCCCTGAGCAAGACCTCCACGGCCTCAGGATGGTGGCGCAATGCACAGCACAATGCAATGTGGGCTCCGTGGCTGGGCTTTGACAGTTGAAAGGATTTGGGATTAAAAAACACTTCAACAACATCATCCAGATAACAAGGGCATCAAACTTTTGATACGCTCTGGGACCAAAAAATACATGACAAATGCAATCAAATGGCCGCACCGTTCTTCGCTTTGATTGTGTATCCATGAGCCCCTTTGTTGATGCCCGGCTGTGGCCAAGCTTGAGTTGGAACCTCACTCAAATCGTATCCCTTGAAAGAATTCGATGGCATCTCTTCATCCCCTGACTTTGGTGGGGACCCTTTCTTGGAACTCTTCTTGGCAGTAGGGCTTTTGCTCCCACCAGTTGGTTCCCGGGATTCCCGGGCTCGCTTCTTTCCCTTCGCCTTAGCGTGGGGAACAACATCCAAACAGTGAACAGTAGACTACATATCAATGGTTAAAATCCACGGCTGAACATGCTATTTTGTTTGATAGGTTAAAAGGTTAAAGCAGACTAGGGACCGTTTGGATACCAACTGCTTTGGGGGCAAACTCTGACTCCAAGACCTTTGCCACCTTTCTGGTAGACTTCGGTGGGGCTGGGATAGGTGGTGAATGCTTGGTGTCAGCCTTGCCCTTGTAGACATCAGGATCCTCCACAAAAGCATCCTTCCGCATAAGTTTCTGCAAGCCATCGTCCATAGCTGCCTGCCCCAGAAAGGGAATGTAAGACCCCAAAAGATGTGTTTTTTGAATATGTTCAATCATCCATTGATGTTTTCTCAACAACTTGCCCCATGTGCCTCGCGCTTGAGCTTGCGGCACTCTTCTTCTTCAGCCTCCATAGCTTCAGGAGATCCCTCCGAAACATATCGATGTTGTTCAGGAGTAAGCACCTGCATGTGCACATGGTTTTGTGGACATATAGTCTTAACAAGGGCGGTGGTAGTTTGTTATTATACAACAGCTTTAGAACTCAAACCACAAGGATTTCTTGAAAACGGGGTGCCTTGTTGCCAAGCTCAGAGCACCGTTTCAACCAGCTATCCCAGTAATCCACGGTCGACAGCCAGCTGCTGGCTCTCATACCAAATCGGGCATAGCTCCATTCACAATGGTCCATGTAGTTAATCAGCTTGGGATGCCTTTCCGGGCAAACATAAACAGTTCAAATAAATCAACATGTGGGCAATTTGGGATACAGCCATGAAAAACAACTTGAATCCCTAATTCGGAGTTGTGTTGATATGGATTTGGTAGATAAATAGATAAAGGATGAACCGATAGATGGATAGGAAAAAGCATTTGTGCAGGTAGAAAGATGGACAGAGAAGTAAGCGAGATAGAGGATGGTTAGTTTGATCAATTGATACATGGGTGAGTGGATTCATATGTGGATAGACAGATGGGTAGATGGGTAGTTTGGTCAATGGATTGATGGATGGATAGGTAAGTAGATAGACAGATACATAAACAGATAAACTCATAGATAGAAGGTGGATGGACTGAGGGATTGTTGGATGGATTGAGTGATGGATGGATAGATGGAGAGATGAAAAGATAGATGAATAGATTGAAAGAAAAATGGATGGGTGGATGAAGGGAGAAACACAAATAAAATTCAGAAACAAATTAATGCGAAATAGATCTAGATACTTGGCGATATCCGGATGGTTGGACCCGAAGAACTGCATCAAACCAATGCACATCTCGATGATCTCTGGCTTGGGTGGTCCACTGTTTCCAAACTGGGGAGTCGTGAACAGTTCTTCCCTCCATTGGGGTGTCTTTGTTGGGGTAGATTTTACTGACACCGCCCCTGAATCGCTGTCGGCTTCGGTCAAATTCTCCATGGATTCACCTGACGGACTGCATGAAACATCCACATCCACTTGGTTTTCCATGCCATTCCCCGGAAGTTCCAAAGTAGCTTCACTGTCACTGTCACCCCCATGATTCGATGACTCGGCTTCAACTTCGGGGTCAGCATTCGGTGCAGATTCTTCCCCTGACTCAGACTCCTCACTGCCCTGATCACCCAGGTTTGGGCCCTCATCAGCGCGCTCTTCATCAGACGATTCTGCACTGGACTCTGACTTTGCCTGGATCCGCAACTTGGTGGAATTCCGAATGCGTGGGAAACTTGAGAAAAATGATTGAATGGCCCCTAAACCGAAAGAATTTGGATTCTGGAAACTGATGATTGTTCTGGACAGTTTGACTGAAAACATGATTCCATGGCCTTAGACCTTGTTGGAGACGGCATGAGCAGTGATTTCAGCTCAGTGATTCGCGGATGGCTTCCAGCTTCCTTACCTGAACATCGCATGGTGGGAAAAGGGTTGGGAAGGTTTCATAATGCTCGAAATTTGCATCGTAATATATCGTAATAGATCAAAGGTTTAAAGTTAAGAAACAAAATAAAAAGACGTTGGTTTCATAAAGATTGAACCGAAATACTGCTGCGCCATAGAGCGCGCAACCCACTGATCAAACACTTGATTTTCTTCCCCTCATTGCATGCCAAACTCTGCACATCATCCCCTTCCTCCAAAGGTATCAAGAGCTTGTTCATGAAGATCTTGTGAAGACAAATGAAAACATCAGTGAGAAAGAATTGGGAAGGCACCCGATCCCTGAATTTTCGCACCACTGGCCCAACCCAACAATGGTTGAGGATCACGTCATCTGCACGTGCCAATGTCACGGTGTCCTCAAGTTGGATAAGAGGTCCCCCTTTCCAAGCATCACCAGACAACAACTGCATCACGCTGACAGGCAAGTTCTGCTTGATGGCAATTGCCATGGATCGCACATCGGCTTCGGTCCATGGAACTTTTCCGGCTCCTCGGACACGAAACCGTCTAAAGGGAAAAGGTGATAAACCTGGAAATGCTGGCATATATATATATATAGATATAGATGCACGCATTTTTTGTATTTACATACTATATAAAATATATATTATGTTCTTTATTGTTCACATATGTTATATGTTATATTATTTATCTGTATGTTATATCTATTTGAATTATGTAAGTAAATTTTATGTAACGTATATTTATGTGTTTGTATACTACATATTATATATGAAATTACTTATATATATATATTAATATATGTCCTATTCATATCTCCATGATATGTTTTACACGTTTGAGTTGATGCCACCCATGGAACATGTTGCAAAGTTTGAACCTAGTCTCGGCAACTTTTCCATGGGGTCAAAACAGCGGACATGGGCCCGGCCATCAGGTTTACCATGCACACCTGCAAACCCCACGAGCTTTTGATCCCTAAATGGCTTAGATTGAGATTATAGGCTATAAAGGTTGCAATCTGGAAACAAACTGTCATTCCTGTGGTCCAGAAGAGGCTTTCAAGGGTTACTATGTTGCAACAATCTGCACAATCATCGCCACCCATACCCACATGTTGGCAGAGCTTGGGGGGGCAAGCGCGCCGCAGCTCAAAGGACTGGCCATTCAACGGCTGCCAGCGATAGATCGAGAGCCATCGCATGGTGGAAAACGCGCATTTCCCGAGAATGCAGGGTCTGGTGTGATGTTTCTCCGGCATTTAACCCCTCCAAGATTGGGAAAAAACAGTACCTAAAAAAACATATATATATATATATACATATATATATATACCTATTATGTCTCTCTCTCTCTCTCTCTCTCTATCTCTCTTTCTCTATCTCTCTCTCTCTCTCTCTCTGTCTCTCTCTCTCTGTCTCTCTCTCTCTCTCTCTTTCTCTCTCTCTCTTTTTCTCGACCAAACTATATATCTATCTACCTATCTATCTCTTTCTCGACCTAACTATATATCTCTCTTATGGTATGTTTTTTGACCCGAAATTTATATGTGCAGCAGGCATTGTTTTTTCCTGGGACTTTTGGACACGGACACCCCAAAAAGCCAAATGGCTTCCAAGCGAAGCGAATTGAACCTGTCACTCTTGCAATGCGTGATGGGGGCACCCCAACTTCGCAGCAGAAAAGTTGTGGGTTCCATAAAACATTCTACATGCAAAAATGCATATGTATTATGTATTATACATAGTCTGTTTAAATCCCCTTTGGTATGTATATATGTGGAACACAAATATACGACATGTATGTACCTATATTTTATATATACTATATATATTTGTATATGCGTGTGTGCTGTGCATTTTTCCCGTGCGAAATGTCAGCTGCGCAGGGCAACACTGACATGGTGGCAACAAAACAAGAAAACAAAGTTCTTGCATGCAAAAAGCATGCGTCTACACCAATTTACCTAATGCATGCCCAAAGTTTGAGCATGTGATTTGGTTTTCTACTTCGCAACGCTTGCACAAAACGTGCCCCCGTCGCAATCTCAATCTGCAAATGCTTGCTTTGAGCATGGGCACTTGCAGAAGAACACATACCTGCAAAAAAAGCATGCTATGAAGCTGTTCTTCATGCATGCCATGTAGCTTTGAGGTTGGAATATACCTTACAGAGCTGAAAATACAATCGGCAAGGTTTGGCAACAAAAGGCATATGGCGATGTCGCAAGCCAAAACGATGCACAAAGGACAGCCTTGGAGCCTCTAAGTGGCACATGGTGGTATGCTTTTCGAGGATACCAAGCACGCATCAAGGTCTCAGCAAACTCTATGGTGTAGCAAGCTGATTTTGACGCATTTGGCCTTGTACGGATTCATGTTCATGATCCCCAGGACAAACAAGCTGTGAAAGGTATTGGGAGATTGATAGGTCATTAGTTGCTAGAGTCCAAGGCTTTCACAAGAATGGCCCAGGGCACTGCAACTTTACCCTTTTGGGCTCCGATCGCTGCCGACCACAGATACAATGGCACCAGAAAAGGCCTTTCCCACGGTAAGGCCGTGGCTGCGAAGCCTCGCCTCCCCGAGGCGGCCGCAAACTCTCTGGCATCCACCTGTCCGTCCTTGCAAAGGCCCTCTATCCAGTCCACAAGCCGCTTTGCCCTTCTGTCTGACAACCCAAAGGAGTAATCAGCGTAATTCTATCCACTCTGTGCTGGAAGCGCTGCTAGCATCACAAAGGCCATGACTATGCCTTTCCTCCCTTCTCCATCACACCCAAAGCTTCCAGATCATCTGCGTAGAGCTTCCAGATCATCTGCGTAGAGCAACAGCTCCAACGGGATCGCCTCCCGCAGTGGCCGAAGATGGCACCAGACTGGTGCTGGAGCCAATGATCCAGGGGAAGAAGAAGAAGAAGAAGACACCCGGCATCAGCTAAGCTGGATGGAATGACAATCGATGGTATGGTGGTGATTGGCACTGAGACTGGCAATGGTCCGAGTCCCAAGATGCTCCTTCTTCTAGCACTTGGACAGCCTCCGAGGTGCAGCTGCTCCCAGAGTTTGTGCAGGGCTGGCTCTTACTTCAGGATGCTGGCTTGGAGGTGAATGAGCGCAACATGATCCTTGCAGCTATCAAAGGCGACTTTCGCCTGGAACGAGTTGCCCAAGAACTGAGAAACCAATGGAATGATGATCTTCGTCGCCGTGATCAACATGGGCGTGGCACTGCTTGGGTGACTAAGGATGAGGAGTCTCCTGCGGAAGATGAAGAGGGTCCTGACTGAGCTAATCTGGCTCATGCCGGGCTCAATGCCGAGGGAATGGCATTGTTGTCCAATTCCGAGCCTGAGGCGCAGTCGATCGACCAAGGGAGACGCACTTTGAAAGAAGCAAGATCCAAGCAGAAGTTCGTCAAGCTCAGTCGTCAGTACTATGGTTCGAGCGCATCTTCTACAAGTGGCCGAAGCTTCCAACATGGGACAAATGTGACCTCCTCTGGTGCGGGCGTCAAGTGCCTGAGCTGCGGTGGGAGCCACAAGACTGGACATTGCCCAAAGAAGAACCAGGTGCATCAAGCTGAAGTCCACGAACAAGCACCTTTCATCTGCATGACTGACCAGGTCCTCAACACTGCGGATGTTGATGCAAACCTAGCTACGACTCACCAAGCCATGACAGACAGCAAAGCTGTCATTGACGGTGGTTCCACTCGCACTCTGGGATCCGTGACGGCCTTGGAGAATCTGATGAACATCAATGCCAAGCAGCGTGGCGAGCTGGATCCTGAGCAGCGACCCGTTTTTGGTTTTCGAAATTCATCCAGTGACCGCTGTTTGTCCACTGTCTGGATGAAGATCTTGGCCGAAGGCCGAGAGGGACATTTGAAAGTGCACACGTTAGATCGCGGAGAAGGGCCAATCCTCTTCTCAATTGAAACTCTTCGATCAGTAGGGGCCGTGATCGATTTTGAACATGATTTGATAGTTTTTAGGAAACTGTCGGATGAACACATAATTCAGCTTGAACGTTCGAGCTCAGGTCACCAGTGGCTTCCACTTGCCAATGGCTGGTATCGAGGGTCGAGAAAAGCTACGACCCGCGTGCCCTGTCTCAAAGAGCCGGATTCCACGTCTGCTGGGAAAAGGGAGGCCAGCATCATAGTGCAGACAAGTTTTTGCAACTGGATGGATGAACTTGATGACAAGAAACATGATGAACGTGATGAGACCAATGATGTGGTTGGTGATGTGTTTGAAGGTGTTGTTGAAACGGAATCCACAGGTCATCAAAGTAACCCCAAAAGTCCAGTTTTGAGCAGCACAGTTTCACACGAGAAAGACTTGGTCCACCTCACAGCTAACGCTGCTCGAGATAGCCTTTGTCCTGGTGATCAAAGCCTCGCTTCGGGTGCCATTCCTGTGAGCCACATGCCAGCATTGACAAAGTCTCAGTTGGTGGCGGCCTTGACGGCCCTGGGAGAAATGCCTCCAAAGTCCTGAAACATGCCAGAGCTGAAGTTGCGGCTTTTGGAACTTCAGGGGGATCTTCTCAACGAGGACAAGCCCAAGAAGAGTCGCACATCCCACCGTGCCATGGTGATCGAGTTGAACCGTGCCAAGAAGGAGAACAAGGAGAGATTGCGGCAGCACGTGGGACAGAATCTCAAGGTGCCATTGGCAGGCAACGAGACCATCAACCAGCTGATGCACAAGGCGATCTACGACCAGTCAGATGGATCCAGTGGGTTTCGGGGTGCATGCGGCCAAGACCTACGAGGAGATCCTCTTGGAGGAGAAGAGCTACATGGCCTGGATCCTAGCTACGGCTCAAGAGGATCCACATGGATGCACTCCCCGCCTCCTTCGTCTGGCGGGATGGCGTCATCAAAAGGCTCAGCAGAACATGAACCACACCGCACAGGGAGCCACCTACGGCAAGAAGATGCCCATGGTCCCGATGGACACAACGGAAGACATCTGTCGCCACCGCTCCACAGCCATCCGGCTCCAGCGACCAGATGCTGACGATGATGCAGCAGCTGATGAACCATGTGACCCAGCTGAGCGAGGAGGTGCAGAATATCAAGGAGGAGCGTCCCCACAAGAAGGACGGCAAGGCAGTGAGAGAGGCAACATCAGGCAGCTTCGAACTGATGCAGCCATGAATGATTCCTTTTCAGCTGTGACAGAACAGCACCAGTGCAGTCTGCCAGGTTCCTGGGCTGAATCGGAGGGAAAATGTTCATTCGAAACGGTTGCCTGGTGTTTTGGGTAGGTTTTTGGATACTCGGTCTGAAAGATTGCTTCCTGACACCCTCCAAAACCTGGTTTTGAATGACCGCACTGCTTTGCTTGAAATTGCCTGTGGCCAGGAAAGTATCATATCTAAGACAATGCACGACATGACTGGCTCGGAAAAATCAGCAATGCGGCTGTCGCGTGGAATAATCATGACTTGAGCACAAATGATGGGGTGCGATCTATCCTTGACAAAATCGATGTTCACAAACCGTCTCATGTGCGGTTATCCATGGAACGTGGTCCATACTCTGTGATGCAAAACATCAACCAAAGGACCCCTGAACAAAAAGAGGAACTCGAGCGAAAACGATGTGAAGTGTTGAAACCGTATGTTGGGGGGGCCATTGTGTTTAGTTACTGCATCCAACAGGGCATACATGCTACATGGATATGGTCACAGTCTTGTCAAGCTTGGAGACTTCATGGTGAAACATTTGATGGAAAAATACATGGCTTATTTTGCTGTCATTCGTGGTTGCCAGGTTAATCTTCGTGATGTCAAGGGTCGATTCATATCCAAGGGTTGGAAGATCATGACAACACATGCTCTCATGGCTGCCCGTATGTCCTTGCCATGCCAGTGCAGTGAGGGCACCTTACATGTTCCATGTGAGAGGGGCTGAATCCGAAAATCGGCTTTCTACACCCCGGAATTTGCCAAGAGGGTTTGCGGTCCACCAACAAGGAGCTTCAGGAGGATTTTCTGGGTAACCTCAAAGAAGGGGATTTGTTTGGAAAAGGGGTGTTTTGCTTGCGCAAGGACTTCCAGCAACATGGGGTCAACCTCCAGTGTGGGTCATGTCGGTTGTCAGTGGATGGACTCACGGGGGAGGGACTTGTGGCTGGGGAGCATGAACCATGTAACATGGGAGCTGAGGAAATCCAAAAGAAATTGTATCTTCTTCGCTCTGCCACAGGTCATAGTCCCAAAAGATACCTGATCCAATCCCTGAAGCGACGCGGTGCGCATCCAAAAATCATTCAGGAAGCTGCGAAGTTTCGTTGCACGGTGTGTGAGGAAACATGTAGGCCACAACCACGTAACTTTGCTTCCTTGGAGCCTCAACCCCAAAGGTTTGATACCCTTACGGCTGATGTTCGTCATTTTATTCATCCCCATACTGGCGTATACCACCAGTTCTTGTTGATGGTTGATGAGGGATCCCGTTTCAAGGTTGGTAGGATAATCACCTGCAGGGTCGAAAACAGCATGTGTCCGCAGCCCTTTTCATAAAAACTCTCGAGGAAGCCTGGTTCAGCTATTTTGGTTGTCCAAAGACACTCAGGTTGGATCCTGACGGAGCTTTTAGGAGCCATGGATTGAATGATTTCTGCGATCAAGACCATATCTTTTTGGACTTGGTACCTAGCGAGGGACACTGGAAACTAGGAGTTTGCGAGCGTGCCATGCAATCTACAAAAAGTATTCTGGGAAAGGTACTGCATGAACGTCCAGAGACATCAGCAGAAGATGCCTTGTCAGAATGCATTCGTGCGCTGAACTGCAGGGAGGTCATCCGTGGGTATTCTCCCATACAACATGTCCTGGGAAAAGCACCAGATGAAACTGACAAAATTTTCAATCCCAAGATGATCCAGTCGCCTGAGATCATCCATGAGTCGGCAACCGTGCAGCATCACCAGACTGAAGCCTTCAGACTGAGTGCAGAAAAGGCATTCCTTGACTGGAACACACATGACAGGCTACAGCGAGCAACTCACTCACGTCATCGTCGACTCCTGAATTTTTCAGCAGGAGATTTAGTCTACATTTGACGTAAACAAGTCACTGGAGAAGATGCCAAACCAGGCAACAACACCAAGGGCCAATTTGTGGGACCCGCAAGGATCTTGGCCGCTGAACAGAAGCGTGATGATGAGGGTCACCTGTTAGCAGGAACTTCTGTGTGGCTGGTACGTGGTAGGAGACTACTGAAGTGTTGCCCAGAACAGCTTCGTCATGCTTCAGACCATGAAAGGATAGTGGAGGAACTTCATGCACCTGATCCTCAACCATGGACCTTTGCCAGGGTCGCTGATGAACTAGGTGGCAATGAATTCGAAGACTGGAGCGAGCAACCACTGGAGTCAGGGTGGAAACATGCTGCTGATCCAGAACATGAATGGCAACCAACCATTCGACAGCGGGGAAAAAGAATGAATGAGGCCTCAACCATATCATCTGGAGCCTGAAGAGACACTGCCACCCAACACCGGCGGTTCCAGAGAATCAAAAGACCCTGGACCAAGGGGTAGAGCAGTCTCGAAGTCCAGCTTGGGGTGAATTTTCGTCATGTCAGCCCGAGAGTTTTCTGGCAGCCCCCCGGTGGCCTGAACTGCTTCCAACTCATGCGTTCCTAGCCAATGAGGAGTCAAGCATTTGGAAACAAGATACGGCCGTGGAGGTGGAGATTGACTTGCCCAACAACAGGACAGCCTCGGAGAAAGCGATCTCATCTCTGGGTACTTACTTCAACACTGCCTTGAAGCGGAAAGCGGTTGAGGTTTCAGAACGAAGACTGACTCCGGAAGAGAAGATAGCTTTTCAGGGTGCAAAACAGATTGAGGTGAACAACTTCATAGCTGCAAAGGCCTTCGGAGCCTTACCTCAGGGATACAAGGCGAGTAAATCTGATGCTGTGAAGATGCGCTGGATCCTCACTTGGAAAGCCCTGCCTGATGGAGGCAGAAAACCAAAAGCTCGAGCAGTCTTGCTGGGGTACATGGATCCCTGGTACTCTGGACGTGCAACAACGTCACCAACAACCACAAGACAAACGAGACAAATACAACTGGCCATAGCGGCTGCGATGGGTTTTCAGACTTGGAAAGGAGACGTGTCAGGAGCAAATTCTTCAGTCACGGGATTATCCCAACAAGCTGTTGTGTATCCCATGCCCTGAAATTCTGGAGGCCATGGGACCACCTGAGTCAATGAGACGAGTTCGTCGAGCGTGTTACGGATTGGTGGACGCACCGCTTGAGTGCTATACCGTTCCATCAGCACATACTTTGATCAACTAGGTCTTCATAGGTGTTGGTCAGACCCATGTTGCTGGACGCTGCAGCAAAATGGAAAGCTGATTGGTCTGGTGTCCGGTCATGTGGATGATTTCCTGTTTTCAGGTGATGAAACCAACAGTAAATGGTTGAAAATCATGGAGTCCATCAAAGCGGAATATCGTTGGTCTGATTGGGAATGTGATGACCTCATACAATGTGGGGTTAGGGTCCAAAGAGAACATGATGGTTCGTATGCCTTATCCCAAGAAAAGTATGTTGAGGAACTGAAATACATTGACATCAGAGCCAAAAAAAAGAAGGACAAACATGGAGAAACCGACGAAATGGAGAAAAGCCAGTTGAGGACACTGTTGGGTGGCGTAAGTTGGTACGCGCAGCAGGTGGCACCACAGTTTTTGGCTGAAGTGGGGTTGCTGTTGTCCGAGGTCAGTAGGAGTACCATCGAAACTTTGTCTAGGGCCAATAAACTCATGCATCAGGTCAAGGAATCCAAACATCACCGATTGTTGATCCCCAACATCCAAGTTGGATCTATCTGCCAGTTTCCAGCCTCGATCTCGGCCAGGCTGATCTGCTTCTCCCGTTTCAGGACACCGGCAGCCTTCCATGGGGTTTTAGGGTGACCTGGGGGATGGGTATGGTGGATATGAATATGTATGAGTCAAGTGGTGGTCAACTGGTGGATGTGATGATTTCAGCGGAAAGAATGGGAATGGTCCAAGCAAAATGTGGATTTTGGATGGAAAAAATGGAGACTGAAGCTGCAAAATGTGTCAACATGTTAGATTTAAGCTGCCAATGTTTATCAAGAATTAGGGATTGACCCGCCATACCGATTGGGGACTTGACAACATCATGTCTGGACGGCCGATGTTTGTACTACATGGGCATCAGTGGCCCTGCCTCATCTGGAGCCTTTTGCATCCATTCTTCCCAGAGTCGCTCCTCGGGTCCAGGGACACCTGCATGAGAGACAAAGACCTGGCAAACGTGGAATCGCGGTAACAACTCACGACACAGGCTATGGCTATGATCATCCTTTGAGATCTGCAACATCTACAACCATGCAGCTTCTATAGTACATCCTGCTTGAGATCCGTAGTGAGCGTCAGGCGAATTTGTTTGTGTTTTGCAGGGTCGTGGGTCATGGGAAGATTCAAGCAACCCTTGCACATGCGTCTTGCCAGTTGGGATGTCGAGTATCCGTTTTGCACATCAGAGTTTGCCACAGATTTTGGCACATCTTGGTACGGAAGCCCCAGGCAAAGCCCTTCCCACCTGGTTCTCAAGAACCGTTGCCAAAGGGAGGTAGCCTGAGCTTTGCCAACCAGGTGTCTTAATGGAAAACCCATGGTGCTGCTGGTTGCGGTTTGTTTTCCTACACTTGGGACATCCTTTGTGGAAAAAGAGTAATTAAGCTGAACAGTGATGAAAGTCTTCATTCTCATCTCTTGCCGAACCCTCCAATAAGTGCAAATTCGAGTTGCGAAAGGTTTCACTGAAGAGTTCCATCAGCTTCTCTTCATACTTCACTTTCACCTCATTGGCGAAGCCATACCTTGCATCCATGGCGATAGGAGAATCCGGCACCATTATTTGATCTTTAAAAAATACTGAAAGGGCAACAATAAAGACTGTTTGATCTAAGCAAAAATGTGCCCGAAGGGCAACAATGCTCTAATTGATCTGCTTAAGCAAGAATCATATCTAGTCAAAATCTTTTTTAATGCTGGTTTCACTCTTAGCTTCCTTCCATCAACATGCACTCTGAGCCGTTACAAGACGTCTATGAATCCTGAGGCATCAATTGAAAGTGACCGTGATCAATGTTGTCAACATGAAAGGCTCTTAAGGTCGCAATTTAAGGCAGGGATGACAATTATCCTCTGGCAATCTCTGGTAATCAAACATGGCTTGCTGGACCTTTCAACTGAAATTATGGAAAAGGAAATCTTGATCCCACGGACAACAAGTGGTTGTTTATTATCTCAAGCTGCTGATAGTTGGTCATTTCCGACTCGTGGTTGCCACGATTGAAGTGCACAGCCATGGGATACTGAAGTTTGAAGGCATACAAACACAGCAAGACCTCCACAGACCAAGGCCCTCGATCAACAAAGTCGCCGTTGAACAGGATTGGGTTTTGAGGGTTTGGCTTTCCGGTCACTTGCTCAATCATGTGAACAAAGTCAAAGTATTGCCCATGCAAGTCTCCCACAACTGTGATCCTCAGTTTCTGAAATATGCACAGACTGTACAGTATCCAAAAAATACGCTTAAAAAAGTGCAGTACTCATGCCAACTTCAGCCGGAACATGTCTATCAAATGCAGTACAATTAAGACAAGCTTAGCAAATCTGCGACGAAAATCTTGCTTCCTGGAGGAACTGCCACTCGCTGTAGCGTCTTTTCCTGCTTCAGAAGGTCCAAGACATCCAGTGCCATGAGGTAGGCGTATTTTATGGGCAACTTGGCCTGAGTCTTGTACATATTCAACAAATGGTCCACAAAGGCATCGTTCACGGAGCTGGGCCCAGCATAAGGCGGTCCAGTGTAATCTGGAGGGACTGGCAGCCCCTGTGCATAGGCTCTCAGCTCAGGACCTGGAGCACTGCACTGTTGGGAAACACAGAATGATTCGTGGCCTACTAGAGCTACATTTCACTAGCGACTCAACTGCTGCATAAAAAATGTCGAGTTAAGTATCAAAGCCTGGGATCCCGCCTACAGCCATGCGGAGCACTCTGGAGTGCATTCTGCCCCTGTGTGACGACTGCGACTGCCCAGCCAAGCGGGCGGGGTCCGGTGAAGTGGGCACCAGCCATGTCAGCACACTGCAGCTGAACCACACAAGCAGCAGCCCGAGCCCAAGGCTCGCACAGGGGCGGCGATTCCCCGCCATGGCCGACCCTTTTGAGCAAAAGCTGGAAGAAAATTGCGTGATCTTTTAAAGGCGATTCAAGCCTGCTGAGTTTCGAAGCTGCCAAAATGGGAAGGCAGTCTGCAAAACACCACAGGTTCCACAGCTCGCCCTCAGGGTCAAACATCCACCACCTTCTCAACCTCTTTGCCAGCGCTGCCAGCCTGTAGCTTCAGAAACAAGGGTAAAAAGATGTAAAAAGGATGATGCCAGGATCCTTGCTGGTTTACTAGCGGGCACATTGGGAGAAACGATGACAACTTCATCGACAGACCTTCCCCCCTTCCAACCCTCGTCACTCTGGGCCTGCTTCACAGCACCACTCAGCACCTTGGATTTGTGAGAAGGAGCCCCACTTTTCCCGTAGATGTCAACACCAAAGATCCGAAAATTAATATTTTTCTTCAGTGATGTCGATTCCTCTCAAACACTGGGGGATACCTCGGATAGCGTCAGATACCCCTAACAAACAGCAGATCAGCCATCAAATTTGGACGCTGTTCTCATATAGGGCCACCTGGGCCACCGCGCTCCGTCGGCCTTCTCACCGAACTTTGGGACGATGTGGCCAGATGCCTCAGACCCCCATGACTGGGATCCATGGAATGGCGCCTCAGGGAGAAGGGACTACTTTCCGGATGGAGTGGGATATCTCAGACGTCTCCCATTTTTGGAATTTCACCAAGAGATGGGGAGTGAACCCACAAATACGGGATGATTACGATATTCTGGGGATATGTGTTATTGGGATATAACTTATATAACTAACAAATATGAAAGCGACCCAATAGAGCACCTGAATATTTGGAGTTCCCATAGATGTCTTGATTCGCACAATAATCAAACTGCTTGCTGTTTTCATGGGATTTGATCCACACTATTGACAATGATATCAGTATGTCAATCAATAATGGGAGTATCGTTAATTGGGACTTTGGGGATGAGTGAATGAAAATAGGGATGTGAGTGTATCATTATCATGTGGATTTATACAAGGGAAAATCCACAGGTTTGTTCTCCTACAAATATACGTGTGGGTTTCCTGTAGATTTCCCCCGAAGCCAATTCAAGGAGTGAAGGGTGTCAAACCGACGCCAAATCTTATCAAATGATATCCGATTTGTTTGGGGAAACAGCCATTTCATCCAAAACGTTGATCCCAAGTTGCCACTGAGACTGAGGATAGTAAATCCCTAATTTTCAGACCCATTCTGGGCTCCACTGCCACCTCTTCCCGAAGAGGCTGCAGGGAGGTCTCAACCGAACCTCCACTGGGAAGCCAGGGATGAGCACCATCTGATAGAAGAAGTGTGTCATATATTCGGTAGTATATTCGGTAGTGGATTCCTTCATATCCTGATAATATGATGTTAGGGTATTCTTTAAAAAGCCGGTCCCTCGATCATATTTAAAATGGTTATATGTATGTAGGGGCAGGGGGTCTAACACGCAGCACATCGGCTTCGCTGACGCCTAAGATTTGCTCCAGCGCACCAGGCTGAACCTGGCTAGCAGCCTGCCAGGGTTTACGTGGTACCAATGCCTTTTCAGAAAAGGCTGCTTTACCATGAGGATTTACATTACAGATTCGTGCAGCAAGAATTCAATCCAAGGACATCCCACCTGCTCCATTTCAGCTGGCTCAGCAACAACCAAAGCCATATTTAGCCTTCGCGAATGACACGGTGGTTGGGCACCCCAACTTGCTAGTTGCAAGCCACCTGAAGAATAGTCACTTCAATTGAAATGGACAGGCAAAAGGGAGTATATATCCCCTTGCATACCTACCCAGAAACTTCAGGAAATTTGTTTGCAACTAAAAAATGAAAACTGAATACATAAATAATATATACATAAATAATATATATAATATAAAAATAATATATATATATATATATATTTATTATACAATAATATATATATTATAAAGTAATATATATATATATAATAATATATAGATATAGATATATATAATAATAATAATGATAATAATAATAATGATAATAATAATAGTATATATACATATATATATATACATACATATATATATATATATACATACATACATTTTATATATATTATATATATCATATATTAAATATATCATATATATATATCATATATATC
>Ga0126342_10001546_pt1 | contig 32810 bp, 32 predicted proteins | sample Cyp1metagenome_FD_92528 | JGI IMG/M metagenome (GOLD analysis project Ga0126342, IMG submission 92528) | Coral microbial communities from Lord Howe Island, Old Settlement Bay, Australia - Cyphastrea 1 metagenome | ecosystem: Host-associated > Invertebrates > Cnidaria > Coral ...
GAGGTCATTTCATAGAGGGTTCCCACTTGCTGTCTGGATGTTGGCTGACGGAGGACCATTTTATAACCAATTTTCTCTATAAAATGCTTCGTAAAGCATCCTAGGGAACAAGTAAGGGGTATTTTTTCTCCAAGCAACTAGAATCGTGTTTTTCAACAAACACAAACCTCTGTTAAAAACAATGTTTTTCATCCACAAGTAGAACAATCCAACAATAGATAACATAAGTAACATGAATAGAATAAACAAGATAAATAAAATAGACAAATATATAATAATAAATAAATGAATAAATACATGAATACACATATAAATTATATATATTACATTTGTATGTTTATTTATTAATAAAAATCTACCCCCAGGCTGGTCCTAGGTCCGGGACCGTGTTTGTCACGCCCCTCCAAGAGGCGCTTTTCCAGGCGGTGGACTTCAGGCGTTGGTCCACCCATAGGGAGCAAGTGGAATCATCCTGAGAGTATTTGTATTTCATGGGGATAGACATGTTGAAATATGATATAGAACCCCCCAAAAAAGATAGACAAGTAAAAAATCCTACTAAACTGGTCTTTAGTTCTATCTTTTTGGGGCTTAGTATATTTAATGATGGGTATATGATGGAAAAATGGATGTGGGGCATATATATAATATATATAAGATATTCAGTGTTGGGTGGATTCAATGAACAACACCTGATTAAGATATGTCAAAGTTCAGTCAAGTCAGGAAATCTATTCACACGGTGAGATAAAGTTGACGCGCGATTCATGCTTTATCCAGTGGGATGTGGGTTTCTCAGTACACTGAATGTTGAATGATATACTGTATACATATATATATATATATGCATATGTACTGTATATATATATATATAAGTATGTATTTATTGATTTATTTGTCTATTTAAGTGTGTACACATTTGCAGTGTATATATATATATATATATTTATTTATTTATTTATGTAAAAGGGTAATGCGAAAAGCTGTTTTTTCTTGTTGGAATCTAAATTCAGCCATGACCCGCCAAGGTAGTTATGGCGTGCGTGTGGGTCACCTCCGGTCTCATCAAACATGACGTGCTAGAAAATCAGCCAGCTATCAGCTATAGTTCGATGATTGACCCAGCAAAGCTTCATTTAGTTCGTTGATTTCACATTGCCAAGTTTGATTGCCGGAGGGTAACTCTTAATCTTTAGTTATAAGTTATACATCCCATGATTTCCCTGTGACATGATGAATCCCTATTAATTCCCCCCAAAAAAATGCATTTTTTCATATAATATACCCCCTCATTATTAGCCATCATTATTAGCTATTAACCATCATTAGTCACCATGTTTCAACCATGATTTGACTGGTATAGTACCCATATTTTTTGGCGTTCGGCCGTTCGGCGCTCCAGGGTCAGGAACTTGGGTGACCGAAGCATCACTCCTCAATGTTTGCGGAGAAGGCCTGGGAAATCATCAAATTATCATCAGTATATTTATGGATATATGTTATCCATTATAAAGTGATAGTAATGGCAATATGATATCAGAGTATGATAGTAATCAATATATTTATTGACTGCATATGTTGGTATATGCTTACATTACCGGTATACATATGTTCAAACATATAACTAGTGTCATACATTATCATACTGGTACTAAATATATACTTACTTACATACTATCATATGATGGTTGTTGTGTTGTTTTGATTCTCCGCTTTGAACCTTCCAACTTTGTGCACATTGTGTCAAGACCTTCAACCCCAAGTGGTCATGCAGGACTGCAATGGTCATGGGTGATGTCACTCTTCCACGAACTTCGTGCTAAGGAGGGTGCCTCATCGGCAACCAGCAAGTCTGCTGAAAACATAGACGGCCTGGAGTCGTCATCATCATCATCATCATCATCAGCAGTAAATGGGTATTTCTCCAAGGGGGGGACCATCCAAAGGCGATATTTTTCCTGTTGAAACTTAGCAATGTGGTGCTGAAGTTGCTCAGTTGCCTCAGAGTCCATCGGAATCACCACGTCCCGACGTCCTAAGGTTTGGACGAGGTCCTCTTTGGAACGGCCATTGATGCCAATGTGAGGTCAGCGTTCCGTCTACCTTGGACTCCAATTTTTGCCAATGGGATATGTGTGGACATTGGATGCTTAGACAATAAACCTGCTGCCCTACAAGTGGAAAATCAATAGAGAATACCACAAATCATGCTGGATTGACTTTGAGCAAAGGATTGCTTAGTCACGAACTTGAACAAACTTAAATTTCGATAGTGTGTCTTTGACCTATCGATTTGTCCAAAGTCGGAGAATCCAACCTTTGCCCACAAGTGCCCGTCGTGTCTTGCAGGTCACCAGCCCCGTTTGAACATGTTTGGCTCATGCAAAGCTGTTCATGTTGGCACACTTCTGTCTAGTTTAACAAGCATCGTCATAAATGAATGTTACAGCTCAGCAGCTCGTGCATGCTCGTGCCATGATGGCTAGAATTGAGCTTGACCCACATACTTGCACTACATGTTATGCGGCTCTATTGGGACCCAATCGCTTTCAGAAGAAAAACAAACATCATAAGGAAATCTCACAGGATGTCAGTATATCATTGAATGGATATAAGATATAAGGCTTCACTTCTTGCTGATTTTGGCCATAAAAGAGCATCATTTCTGCCCGGTCACGCTGTGCCAGCCACGGAAATGGTACAGGCCTCCGGGTGAACTTGGGATTTGCAGGATACAGCTGTGTGGCCATGCTGCGGCCATGCTCATGACTTATCATTTGCAATCAATTATAATTTCAACTTTAAACGTACATATATATATATATCATGTATATCCCTAGGCCCTGTCAAGTACCTACAACAATGGGGTGACATACCGATTCTTATGTTATTTTGAGACTTTTAGCCAAATTTTTATGGGGACTTGGAGGGTCTAAGTATCCATCAGTATCCCCAATGGCTACAGGGGGGCTGCCAGAACTCCAAGAAGGTTGACGTTCTCGTCCTGCAAGCCTCTGGCGAGGTGCCAGCGCAAATTTCCCCGGTTGCTGTTGCTAGTTGATATTGTTTCATATTGTTTCCATAAATGGGGGATACTCCAAAATGGATGGTTTATGATGGAAAATCGATGGAAAATCCAGGAAAATCCTATAAAAATCGATGCCCTGTTTAGGAAACCTCCATGAATCGTGCAGTTGTTTGCTGCAGTTGGTCCTAAGATCCCGTTCCAATGGCAGCAGAATGCCTGTTGCTTTTAGACCCCAGTCAGCCACGTTGGAATGATCTGAATCCGAAGAGTCCCACATGTTGGACCTTCTCTAGATATTCATATACTGTATATATAATTATATATATATATAGAGCTCTCTGTCTCTCTCTCTGTCTCTCTCTCTCTCTCTCTCTCTCTTGTTCTGTCTCTCTCTCTCTCTCTACATATTGATGATTTATGCTTAAATTTGGTGAATTATATAGTTATTATGTATAGTTATATATGGTATGATCTCGAAAATCATTATACAATTTTTACCCCAGAGTTGGCCAGAGGTGATTTTCAGCCACGAGCCTGTGGCGTTTGAGAGGCCATTTTCAACGATCCGTTGCCGCAGAAGACGACCATTTGGGAACTGCAGAAGTACATCTCGGTCGCTCGGACGAAACACCCAGGACCCAGTGAGAGCTTAGGTTGGGCAGACGTATCAGACTTTTTATCGATCAGCCAATCCATCAATCAATTTACATACACATAAATCTATCTATCGAATCTACCTACGCCCACAATTAAACACAATCATCTACATCATATCATATATCATATAATTATCAAATATCAAATATATCAAATATCATATTTCAAACATTATATTTCAAACATCTAGATCGATATCGATACATCCTCATCTGTAAAACATCCTTTTCCAAGGCCAAGGAGTCGAGCTGCCCCAACAAATTGGCGCTGCTCCATGGGAGCCAGGCGTTTCAACGGCAACGAGCATGTTGCTCGCGGGGGGCAATATGATTTATGCTGATTTTATGTTGATTTTATGTTGATGTTATGGTGATGTTGTGATTTAGATTGATTAATTAGATTGATCTTATGGTGATTTATATGGTGATTTGTGGTGATGTGTGTTGATTTATGTTTCTTAATGCAATTAATAATGATGGTTCATAATGATAACTGATAACAATGATGATATATATATATTATTATATTATGAAGAATGGGATTTATTAGTGGATTTGTAGGGATTAACATGGAAATCATAGCATGTATAACTTATAACCAAAAATTAGAGTTACCCTCCGGTGTCATCAAACGTGGCTGGCTGAGAAATCCCCGAGCTAAATGGAGGTTTGTAGCTGGGAAAATATCTATAAATCTGGAGGGTAAGTGGGATGGATTATCAGCCCTCTGAATGGGGTTATAGATCCATACCTGGGGGTACAACTGGACTTATAAGCGGTAGATGGCCACAACTGCATGGGTATGTTTGCTAAAATGCATGACCTATGAGTTTCTATTGCCAGAAATGTCCTGGAACAGATGCTGATATACCGGTTCGCCGGTTCACCCATTTCTTTGCAAACATAAAGTCATCGTAAAAGAGTTCTTCGTGTTTCCAGTTTTGCATTCTCACCTTTTCTCACCTCTATATGGACAAACTAACAACCCCAGTCAGAATCGGCCTATCAATATTGTGCGTTATTTGCATTCTTTGCGAATGAAGTTGTCACACGGACTCGACAGATGCCCGGTTCATCCACTGGTTCCAGGGAAAATCTGCATAAAAATTGCACAAGTCACGGGAAAAGCATGGACAGGATGAGTTTTCACCAGCTCATTGATCACTACCTTGGGTTTCTTGCAATTTCATTCGTAGCTCGTTCACTATTTTGAATTCATTGCCACGTTCGACACATCTGATGCATCCAGCACTGGACCTGAAAAAGCTTGGAAAATCGTGTGTTTGATAGTAAACATGAACCCCGGCTTGTGTGTGCTTCTGATGTTACATAAAAAAACATGCATACTTTGGCGGATTGGCGGTTCCACCACCAACAGCTCGAAGAGCATTTTTAGGTCACAATCAATGAATCCATTGATATCATTGATTATAATAATTAGAGGATCATTACGAACATTCCTTCTTTTAAGAGTCTGCCCATCCCATGGTCAATCCATCTTGGTAAAAAAAAACTGATCACGAGAGTAGCAGCTACAGGTGTACTATAACCCTCTACCTATACCATTTCTGACAAGCCAAGTCTGGTTGGTGAGTTCACCACAGTTTGGACCATGTGTCCAATGGGATTCATTAAAAAGCCAGGCAGGTGATTTCAGTGATTATTTTGGACATGTTCATGACTGTTCAATTGTTCAATCATTAAATATATATATACATATATATATACATATATATATACATGTATATATATATGTATATATACATATATATATATGTATATATTGTATGTATGTAAATGCAATATTTAGAGCACATACTTAAAGCACATCCAGCTATACCCAACTATATCCACTTCCAGCTACTTAGATCCGTGTTTTGTTCGCAGGTCCTAGGTCCGGGCGTGAAGTTAGAGGAGCTTCAGCTGGACGTTTTGGAGTTGTCTGTGGTGAGAAAGCCGCAACGAGAGGTGATCATCTATACACCCAAGCAGGCGGGGCACGGACCCGAGTTTCGGGGGTTCCGCGCCATCCGCGCCATGGGAAATTCTCCAACGAACTGGTTATATTTGGAGATATGGAGGATCTTCCAGCTAGCCATTTTTGATTACCTGAGGGCAAAGGTACCAAGAAGTGTCTGGAGAGTTAGGGCGATGTTTCAAACCTTTTGGAAATTGTGATTTCATGGAAACATGGAAAGTGGTGATTTTATTGGGATGTAACCAGTAAAACATGTGGAAGGATGAGGATAATGTGATAAAGCGCAGGCTATTAACACATGGGACATGGGATATATAGTAAATTCATCAGCCTTTGTGGGGTATGGAATATGTGGGCTTTTAGTGATGCCCGTTGAGGATTATCAGACCCGTGAGCTGGGGATTTTTCGACCCGTGAGCTGGGGATTTTTCAACCAGGGTGAAGCATAATGGACATTGTTTGGCCTGATGTCCAACCTCTAACCACTAGTTTTTGGATTGAGCTTAAACATGTGGAGGTGATAAGTTTAAAAGAAGGACATTTGCAATGCTTTCGCCCCCTTTGCCAGATGATATGTATCTTCTTGTATCGGGCCCCCCTTTCGATCCCCACAGCTCTGCACAGCTCTCGTCACATCACAACGGGTCGTTGTCGAGGAGTCCAACGAACTCAAACTGCAGAAGTGCATCATCCTGGGCGAAGCAAACTCAGGTGCCAGCTGCATTGCAGTAAGTTGCTTGCAATCAACATATAGCTGGGGTACCTATGTACAACATTGTATAATTAATCATATATAACTGGGTCATAATGTGGTTACTAGATGTTACTAGTTACTTGCTAACTGGGCCGCACATCCAAGTAGGGAATTTGAAAGCCATGGAGCCATGGATCAAAGGATCAACATTCATTTGAATACCGTTTTACACTGTTGCAGGCAATTTCTTTCCTTTATTCCTTTGAAATCGTATTGGGTTGCCTCTGATTATCCTTGAAGGTCTTTGCCAGGCTCACATTGCATGTTCCAGGATTAACAACTGGAATGCACCACACTTGGCTTTGGCATTATTGCTCCAAAGAGGTTGGTGCTCTCCACTGTTTCTTTGCTCTCCTGCCGTGACAGTGAACCTCAAACAACTCCTGTGTTTCACAAAGTTACAATCATCAACCTGGCAGTGGACAATCTGAATGTAGAAATTATGTTCGTCAAAAAGGTTTTTCCACGGCCAGGTTTGCTCACCAAAAAGACATTCCAATGTTCCCATCGCAGGCAAGACCCAATTCCTGAGAGCCCTGGCGGGTGACACCTTCAGTGAGGACAGTCAACCGGGGGTAGTCAAAATGAGGAAAGTCTCGAATGAGACTTTCCCAGAACAGGAGTTTATATCAAATATTGTCGATTTCATGTATGTATATACATATATATATATTGTGACACACACTGCACATATACATAGCATGCATGATACCGATACCTATACAGCATGTATGTATTTGTGTGGGGGTGGAGGGTATGACAATACGACTATATGATACTAGATGGATTAAAAATGGGACCTGCGATTGCCTGTGCCTTTTTCTGCCCAAGATGGCAGAATGATACACATCCCAAGCTCCACCTGCAGCCTGCATTTGGTCTACAAAGGTTGGATTCAGACCATAGGAGGCTGCATGTCACTTGCTGACTTCAAACAACTTCATTGGTTTGTGTCAGTATGGAGCATCAGGAGTACGAGGCAACATACCATGAACCCAACTCTTTACGCACACAAAAGCCCCCTTGTCACCATAGATGTTTAGGCAGCGGCTTTCCGTGACGCGCAACACTTTAGCGGCACTAAATCGTTCTCGGATTTTTTGTTCCAGTCCGACGCGTCGAAGGTCGGGTTCTATTCGAGGCTCCTAGCAGCAAATTTGACGGCTTGAAACATTAAAACCAATCAATGTGAAATATGTGAAGGCAATTGAAGGCGTATAATGAAGGTTAAAGCTTCAAGAAGCTCCCAAAATATCGGTTTTGAAGTTACCACTTGGCTGTTAGATTATGCACCTGAATGATCAACAAACATGGGCTGCTTTGCGGCCAATGGTGAGGGTAACTAGTCCCCCAAGAACACGACATCCACAAAAAAAACATTGCCAAAGTTGGTTGTTAAGAGCTACTTCTGGAAGTTGGCAACGGATATTACATATGTAATTTTATGTATATGTACATATATCTATATATATATATATAGATCAAAATCCCACAAAAGTTGTTTATATAAGTGTTTAAATAACCGTGATAACACACATGTTCAGCCACACAGGAGCAATCCTGCAGTTGCGGCCTTGACTTTAGAGACACTTGGCCTCATGGTGGATGGATACGGGTAAAAGCCACAAGGATGCCATACAGATCACTTTTTGTGTGTGTGATTTGTAAACTCTCAACTCTCAACCTATCATGAGTCATAAGCTAACCAGTTTCGGGGCGTCAATATATTGAACGTTTCGGGGCGTCAATATATTGAACACATCATATATATATATATATACATGTGTGTGTGTGTTTTTAGTTGTTTTTGTTGTTTCTCTCTCTCTCTCTCTCTCTCGCTCTCTCTGTCTTTCTCCCTCAATTGGTCTACCTAGTTCCCTTGTTACACAATATATGGATCGAAAGGCGAGCCATTGGTGTTTTTTTGACCTGAAATCATTTAATGATTGAAATGCGGTGCCCGAAGTCAAAAAATAGCACAGTATTCCTCAGTATTGTCGACCCAGGATTAATAACCCCCTTCAGGTTAGTCTTCAAAGGGGGTCCCTTTAGTGATCAATTACTAAACTTGTTGCCCTATTCAAGAGTCTATGATCATTGTTTAGTCCAGGCTTAACATTTAAAAAAAAAAACGTATATAATCCATATGCAGCTGGGAATGTGCCATGTACAGTACTGGGTTAGCAGCGATATGATATATGTTCGCACCGAACATGTAAATATAGAAAACATATTCAAAACAGCATCTACTAGAAAATTGTGGTAAATGCCAACAGTTTTGTAACTTTTTTGGGTGCCACTATGGACCCCAAACTGTTTTCCAAGCAACCAACCCAGCACCAGTCATCAAGGTGCTGCACGTGGCCAGCAGGGAAGAGGTTGATAAGGTCGATCGAAAGGCGGGCATTTTCTTGGGACATATTTCATTGATCCACAAGATAGATAACGAATTTCTATCGAAAAATGCACAAGAAAATGAATCAATATAGAACTATTTTGTTGGAAAATAATCCAAATAACTAATGCGCCATGGATCCAAGTAGCTTACGAGGAAGCATTTAGGGCACGATTTCTTCCGGGGGTCACATACCGGAAGTATTTGGATCCAGAGGGATCAATCATGGTGAAACTTCCTCCGCTAGGTTGTTCACAACAGATATGGACATCCATGTTTTTGTTCTGTGTCTGTTTGGAAAATGATGTGTAAATGGTGGGGAGAACCCATGTGTCAATTTTGTTGGAAGGTACAGTACATAGTAAGATTATGTCACATGCATGGTTCTTGACTCTAACTAGATAGGCTGGTGGTTTCATGTGCTCATTCTTAACCAAATACTCTAAACATGTGATCATGATTCCCAAAGACTAATATGCTTTGGACTAGTGTTATCCAGGTGGGTTGAAGTCACCAACCATTATATGGTAATCACAGGTGCCTGGCTGAAAAAAAACATCGAACTATGTGAATGGTGGATGTTTATAGCTGGGAAAATGTTAGAATTTGACTGGTGGATGTTCCCAGCTAGCCATGTTTGATTACCGCAGGGTGCATATATATATATGTATATATAATATATATATCTATACTATGTGATTGTTTCTTGCAGCTATGGCCATTGACCAAAATTTTGTGGATTTGCCCAAGAGATTTGCCCAGAAGTCAGAAGACAACAATACACAAAGTGGTGTTTCGATGTGGAAACCGCCGCCACTTCCACAAGTTCCATTGTTTCGATGATGATGCTGATGCTGATCCCACCTTGATGTGCATTGTCAGGGATCACCAATCATGACCAATTCAGTTCTTGGGGACTTCGAGGTCAACCCCAAATCCAACGCTCCCCAGGTGAAAATAAAATTTTGGAGCGCGCGGGGCATGGACCGCCTCCCCGAGTGCTTCAAGGTGGGCGGCTCAAGATTTTTTCCCATCAGTTCGCGATAATATTGGCACGGTTGAGTATTGGGTTTGCCATAGTATGGGAATATCAGCTACAAAAATGGGGTCCTTTTGGAAAATTATACAGATTGCTGAATAAGTGCAAAATTGGTTCCTGGAGGCAAATGAATGGTTAAATCATCATGTGCACACATGATGGACCACTAAATCACCATCACATATAGCATGAAATCGTTGTTGTGTGTACATGGTGACCCTTGTGCAAAAGCATGTGAGCAAAACTCCGCGGGGTCTGCCTTTGCAGAACACCTTCTTCGATGATGCCGAAGGCTATTTTGCAGTGTTCAATCTGGTTTCTTGACCGCACTGGGGTTTATGGTAGATATATATATATATCCATAATTCACCATGGTTAGATGGGGGGTATACTGTAGCTGTATCGGCATGAGATGATTGCATGTTACTCTACGGTCATGGGATTCAAATGTTTTTTTCCTCCCGTGTTTGAAGGGCAAGCCAGTTGATTCACTCTGAGAATGTCACACATTTTTTTAGGAAAAATATATAGTTATTCTATTGAAAGTGAATGATTTTTACATATAACCACGTGCATATATGTATATATATACGTACATAGTATCAATGGTTATGTTGTTGTTCTATGATATTCTTGGAAGACCCTCATGCTTTTTTCTTCAGGCCAAGATGGAAACCTTCACTCGGATCCGTGAGTTGGTCAGCCGCTTTCGCCGCGTGCCTGGGCGATCCAAGACTTGATGACTTGGTGCCCGTGAGATCGTTGGGGAGATCGGAGGTGTAAGGCAAACACAATGGTTTCGGAAAGATAGTCTCTTCATATGTATATATTCGAATAATATGATGGTATGTATTCATATTATATATACTCTTTACTGTATATATATATATATATTTATTTATGTGTGTGTCTTATGTTTGATTTTGCTTTGTATTTGTTTGTTTGGGAGGAGGGCACTGGGCATGTTCATGTCTTAGCGCCAAACATGTCTCCTTCGGGGGCATGGTTTCCATGGTCACTTCCCGGCTCGGCTCCGATCCTGGTGGTCATAGTGCAATGGAAATCCATTGAAACTCCAGCATCCAATATAATCAAAGAAGATCATGGTATGCTTATTGTATATCACTCTATATCATTCCATTATATTTACCATATGTATGGATCCTGTTTACAATATACATCTATATACTATATGTATATATATATATATATACATTGATTCTGTATGCCATCATATTCATATACTATTCCTATGTATTTCGTATTTCGGTTTGAGAACTACCTCCATTCGCCATGGACACCCACGAGATTGCCATAAATTCCGCCGAGGCAGTGCCCTGCCCACATGCGCGGCGCTGTGCCATGCTGATTGGTACCCATGCGGATGTGAAGCGCGACCGTCGGCAAGTGTCGGAGGAAGAGCCTTGGGCCTAAACTTAAAACGCTTCGAACTGGGTTGGTAAAGGTTCTCCGAACATGTTTGTTTTTGTTTATAGATAGAATACGCGGAAACATATATCATAAATATATATATATCGTATAATATCGAATAATATCGAATAATCGTGTGGGCCAGTTGTAGAAGTATCATTTCCCTTTTGATAATGTCGGAGGACAGAGCTCATGAAGGGTCTTCGTTTAGAAGCAGAAGCAGAATATAGACATTCCACCTGAAAAGCCAACAAAGATGCAGAACCAAAGAGACCACTAATGCATACTAATGTGTGTGTGCATAAGGGGAAGTTAAGTGCGAGTCCAATGGCACTTGAAGATTGGGCACCATACCCTTTTTTGGTGTCCTTCCAAGTAGATTGGGAAACCAAATGGTAAACCACTCAGGTATAACCAACCATTCAAGGGAGTCATTTTACATAACCATACATAACTCCATTCCTTCCGGCATAACCAGTTTCACAAAGGCAATTGGGGCATGTGTTTAATGCTTACCTGATTGACGATAATTCATTTATACAATTTCATACATCTAGCAATCAAAAAAACAGCTAAGTTTTCACCCCTAATATTAGTGCATCTAAGTGTGATTTTCCCAGCATGTTCAACCACTGTTCTCATTTTATTTTGCCAGTCGCTCAGGAGGCGATTCGCTTGGCCTCGGAGCTGGATTGCGTGTATCAGGACAGGGTCACCTTTCTATATATACAGTATATTTAACCATTATGTTATTATGTGAATTATATATGTATAATCCAAATGTGTTGTGTGATATATGGGCATGAAGTTGGTTGTGCGCTACAGCCAAAATTTACCGTAATGGAAAGTAGTATATTCGAGACATCTTTATTTTTTGGAAATTGAGCTGGGGCTTGGAAACAATAATGCACTCTTCAAAAAACGATAACATTTGCTGTATTCTCAAAACCTGAAAAACGATAATACACTCTTCAAAAATAGATTACTTGGAGCTATATTATTGACCGTGGCCATATGTACTGTATATTATTATTTATGTAATTATGTATCTATAGTCTATATTTATACTAATGCACGGTATAGGGTGCATATTGCGCCGCACAATTGCACAACTTTGATGGGAGAAATGGTGGGAAACACTTTTGGGATAGCCTATTTTTGATCCATACCTGTGTGTCCATGAAGATCAGTAAGTGGATTCGTGGGTTGTATTGAATCTACCCGTAATCCCTTTGAGTATCCCAAGGTATCTCATAGAAATCAGATGAAAACAGATATTGAAGTTTAATTACGTAGGTGATTGTTGATGCATTATCAGTTCAATTACGAAGTTTAATTACGTAGGGTCTATTATTTGTATACTGTAAAAAATTTAAATTCAATGGTACAATTCCTCCTTCCTGGCAATATGAAACACTAAAGAGAGATCCCTTCTACACATGATTACCGGATGGGATTGCAATTAGTATGGTATTTACATGGTTGGCCCCATGCGACCATATGACTGTCCAATGTCATCCCAGTCGGCGGTTACCCTTATTAAGGTGTATTAATGCCACAGTACCGTGTGGTAATTTGGAACGTTGGAATGGAAGAGTGCAATCAGTGCAAAGATGTGGGGCAATCTTTGGGGCACTGAGCATCCAGGAGGTGTCCAGCAAGACTCGGCACGGCATTGATGAGGCGTTGCAGACCTGGTTCGATCTCTACTTCGATACGTGGCCAGGGCCGGCTTGGTGAAGGAAAATGAGGGGGAACACATGCAATGTCAATCTGGGATTCATAAATTTCCAGGATTCAGAACAAGAGGGGGCATCAATTTTTGATCATGCGTATGATGTATCATCATTTTGGATATGTTGGGGGTAATTAACCGGGTAACCCCCAAAAAAAAAGTCATCGGGGTTTATCAACGCGGCCGACAGCATATGGTTGCAGATGGGCCGAATCCAAATGAACAACTACCGTGGTTGGCAGCTGCAATAGATGAGGGGTCAACAATTCGTTGTATGTTTTGTGCAGAACTTCCAAATCCTGTTGAGTCAACGTGTCCATCCATATTTTGTTTTGCTGCCAAGGCACCAACTTGATTTTGTTTACATTGGCGCAGAAATCCTGTTTTCTGGTTCGTCTAAAATCGGGAATTGACCGCCACAGGGCTTTCACCCACAACATATCCTGAATGAACCATCAAACTCTTGGTTCAACCTCATTTCCGTGAGGAGTTCAACATAACACATCAAAACTGCAGATGTCATCATGAGAAAGGGGCACCCATGAGTAGCCTGTCCAGGTACCAGGATGTGGGCATTACCGTCGTCATGCCATCTGAGCGTGGGACACCAGCTTTGGATTGAACATCGCGAGGAGACTGCGGATCAAGTGGGGTGGCAAGTACCCCAAAGGAGTGATAAATCATTCTTTAAATTGGTGCCCCCCTGATGAATAGCATGATAGTCTATTAGTATCTATTAATCCTCTGTTGCGATTCGATCCACGTCAATCCCTCGGGAACTGATCCACTACTAATATGTGCATTGCGGCGGGGGTCACAGGGTGGTAGCACCATAGCCAGGTGCGACGTGATCTTGCTTTCGGTTTGAGTAAAAAGAACAGTTTGAACTGGTGTCACTGGACGTAAGGGGTGAAATGTTTACAGTAATAATAATAATTATTATTATTATTATAAATATTTATATTTATATTTATATTTATATTTATTATGATGTGCCCCCAAGCGAAGTCCACCTAATTGTGCGAAATTGATTTGTATATATTATTTACTACAACTACAACTCTCTACAGCAGGGAAATATGAGGGAGTTACAGCCTCGTTCCTGGAAGGCACTTTGGGTTCCCATGCTGTTTTTACAAGACAGTTGCAGGGTATATGGTGTTGAACTCCTGAAGCCCGAGCACTACCGCCATCTCTCCATCCGGCGGTTGGGAGGGAGCTAAAAACTATAGATATCCACAAGGGAGCCAAGGAGCTACAAATCAAGTTTCCCAACCACATGATGATAGTTTTAATTGACATTACAAATTACAAAATTAATATTGCTATTTATTATAATATACATTATATTGTTCAAGATCGCAATAAAACCAGCCAGTCTTTGTTGACCCCTCCAAGACCAATAACGCTTCGATGGGTTCAGATTGTCAGTTGTTGTCCAGCAAAATCGTGCCAGGTCCTGGCAAATGGCCCTGGTCTCAGGTGATGGTTGGCAAGACACACGTATATATGGGAGTCGTTCTAAAGCCCATGCAGGACTTACCTGGTATCCGAGTGACATTTGCAGATATGGACGTGTGTTTTTGCAGTGGCGAAAGGTAAAATGATATATGTGGTTTAAAAAAACATATATAGTAAACATACAAAGTAAACATATATAGTAAACACGATTTTGGTGGGTAACTTTCCACTTTTTGCTCATTAAAAGTCCTGGTCCTTCCATCACCTCTCCCAGGCCACGGAGCTCCTGGCGCGCATGGCTGGGAGCAGATGCCAAAACAGCCAGGTCTGTTTCGGGGCAACAGCCGGGTGCCTCAGAGCTTCCATGTTTTTTTCCCACCCAGTCGACTGGGTATGGTTTATATATACCACCTACAAAAATGGTGATGACTGGGGGATGGTTTACGATTCTTTTACCCACGTTATATTATATCATATTATATCATATTAGATTATATTATATTATGTTATATTATATTATGTTATATTATATTATATTATGTTATATTATATTATGTTATGTTATATTATATTATGTTATGTTATATTATGTTATATTATATTATATTATGTTATATTATGTTATGTTATATTATATTATTTTAAATTATTTTATTATATTAAATAATATTATATTATATCATTTTATATCATATTATATTTTATTATATTATATAATATTATGTTATATTATATTATGTTATATTATATTATATTATGTTATAATATATTATGTTATATTATCTTATATTAAATTATATTATATTATATCATATTATATTATATTGTATTATATAATATTATTGTGTACCATATATATATTTGGACATAGATGTATCAATGATTAATGGAGTTGTTAACCATTATTGATGTTCATTCAATGCTATTTTATATTGAATTTAACATTATATAGGTAATGTGGTATTATGAATGGGGGTTGAATATGAAAGTGGTTCCTTTAATTTGGTGTTTCTTTTTACTTGGAGAATCATACCACCTAGTAAGATGTTAACAATCACTTACCATGGTGATTCACCACTTATTGATTCACTAAGTGGGATGAGCCTCCAAGTAATGACGATATTATAGGGAGACATATCTATGTATTTTTGGGAACTAATGCGCTAATCTTATTTATGGGCCAACTAACTGTTTAACAATATGTCTATCATTGGTTACATCCTCGTTTGGTTGGTTCGAAGTTATTATTAATAAAGGTTAGTAATGATGAACAATAGTGACTTTTACTGATTAATACAGTGATTGATTGATAGTGATAAATGTGGCTAACTAATGTGATCACAATGTGAATGTGGTAAACCCAATGGTAAACATAGCATTTGGGGTGGCTTTCTACACCCTTTTGTGTAGGTCAGATTGGGGAAGATTAATTGTAGGGCTTACGGTTTACCAGTTTATTTTGATTGGGATAGAATGGGATGTTGTGATATTACAGTATAACAGCTTAAACCCCATTATCACAGAGCATCGGTAGGCGATATAATTTCCATCAACATATGGATATATATAATTATATATAATGGGTTGTTAGTATGATATCAAAAAAGAAGGTATGTATATATATATATATTGGGATATGTGACGCAAAAGGTGTGGGCACAACAGAACAGAAATCTGGGAAAACATCGTTCTGTCGGATGGCTAATGCACAACAGAACAGAAATCTGGGAAAACATTTTGCAGTATCTATTGAACAAATGTCCCATTTGTAGTTGATTTACCTACTTTATAAGAGGGGTGTTTTACCACCACCATAATAGTCAAGTTGCGCCCCAGGTGAAGGCCTGTGAATCGTCCATGCAATGGCTTGCGGTGCACGAACTCAGATCCAGATCTGTCGTTCTTTGTGGGAAATCCAATGCCTCGACATTGGATAACATTGGTTTAAGGCCATGGGAGGTTGAAATGGATGATGAAATCCCATAGAAATCCCATAGATTATGAAATCCCATGACTGGGGATTGTTTAAGTGCCATTCTGTACTACTTATAACATCCGATATCCGCATGTTTGCATGATGATGACTTGGGGATGCTGGTTTGGCGGTTTACCAAAGCAGTTCCTTGATATAGCAAGGAAACACTGGTAGTGGTATTTTTGCCGAATCTTACGGTGGCAAACATAACAACAACAACAACAACAACCACAACAACCACAACAACCACAACAACCACAACAACCACAACAACCACAACAACCACAACAACCACAACAACCACAACAACAACAACCACAACAACCACAACAACCACAACAACAACAACATACAGAGGCTGTTGATGTGGACCACTAGGCTCTTCAAATGCTGCGGCAGCAAGAGCACCTCCGGATGAGGCATCACTTTGGGTGAGGTTTTTTGGCGCGGTGGCTGCAATGAGGATGTGGCTGTGACTATACCCCGTAAATAACAATTTGAAAGAGGAACCGTTACCCCATGTCCAAACCCATGTGGCAGTCCATTGAGGATTTTCCACTTCCCAAAAGAACAGTTTCGGACTCCATTGCAGGATGCCGCTTTGTGGTGCCAATTGACGGCACATCAAGACATTCTCCCTCCAGATGACTTACCCACCCCAAAAAGTGTCCAAAAGTTTCTTTTTCAGCCGATATGACATCTCAGGAAAATTTGCACCTTTTGGTGAAGATGCGTCAGCAATTGAACATCGGCCAGGTGTAAGTTGATTTACTGATCCAGAAGGGGATTTCCATTGCCATCCTGAGTTACGGGAGAGTCGAGTCGTGCCTGCAGTTCTTAGGACTGGCGTGTCTGTTTGAAAACGGTTACTAATTATACATTACTATACCGGACTATACCGTCTACCGACCCCTTAAATGGCAATCCTAACGGGTGCGTTAGGATTCAACAAAAGAATTTGGGGTACCCTCTTTTCAGACACACCACAGAATCCATCCCAATCCCTGGAGTTGTATCTTGTTCTTGCCAGTGTCAGCATTTGCCATGAGGCTTGCATTTTATGAAACTGATGAACAGGTTTCAAACACAGAAACTGATGAACAGGTTTCAAACACCCCGAAGACCTCAAGTTTGATTTGTAACTTTGACTCGTGTACGAATAGAGGTTTCCTTTGTTTGGTCCTTTGACCCTTTGAGGTTCGTCTCAAAAGTACATGTGAACACGTGGATGCCAGAATTGGGACACAACTTGCCACTGAAGATCTTTTCCAGTATCCTGCAATACGGACTGCCATGCATCATGCCTTTTATAAGTTGTAACCTCGATGTATATATTTTAATTATATGCACATGATATAGAGATGCGTCGAATGCAATGATTGCGTTGCAGCACGCCATCTAGAGTTTCGCACCTGTTTTTTTTTCCAAGCGCTTCGGGTCATGTTCAGCCATGATCTTTGGCCTTTCAACGCTTCTGGCAACTGGGACAGCGCCGGTCGTGACAGCCTTCTACCAGAGCACGGCGGCGCAGCATGGCACGGTGCTGGTTGTATGTTGGCTGTTTGCACCTGACCTTCAGGTGGCTGCCATACCCCCAACGGATGATGCCCCCAGATAAACGTTGAGCCTAAGGAATTGCAGACGGATCGATCAGATCTATACATCTGGCAAGGACTTGCAAATCCGCAGCAGGATGCCAGGCAGAGTTGTTGTTTTTTCCAGGAAACTACTGATCTTGAAACTGCCTTTGCGTTCTTTGTGAGTTAGTTAAACATGCTGAAATCATATTCTTGTGAAGCCCCAAATTGATTCAATTTGTTTATATGCTGTTTGTTTGTTTGTTTTATTTTTTAGTTGAGAGCCGCTAGCCTCATTTATTTCAAGTGAAACTCCGGTTATGAGCAGTTCTTGTTTCTTGTACCAACTGCATATCCTTCTTGTTCACTGCTTGAAATCCCAACTTTCATCGTCTCTGATCTCCTTGAAAAGCGGCCCACCGTCCGTTGCAGCAGGATTTGTGCGAGAAGATGTGGGGATCTGCGTTTGTGTACGAGGCAAATGATGCTTGGCTGAATGTGGGGTCCTCAAACATGAGCCACTGGGGGGGTGCAACCCGAAGCCACTAGTCACCGACAAGAACGCACAGTTCAGCGAAGCAAACCTGTGGAGTTTGCGAACAAGATGTTGGCTCAATGATTTAAAAAAGTAACCCCTTCCCCCTATTACTAAACGTACCCAACTAGGGTCCATTCCGAATTTCCGGAAATTTGAGCTTGGTCAATTTGTTTTAGAATTCAAGGTTCCATTTTATCGTTTCACAATGTTTCACCCCTTAACTTACTTAATATCAATGATGCTAATAGTGTTTTAAAAAGCAAGCTAGTTGGTTGCGAGCGGTTTATTATTAGGATCCCTGACAAGTCTTGTTCATTAAGGTGTTAATTTGATCATTAAGGGAAAGCGTCGTTAAATCAAGTTTTTGCAATAGTCTAATTAGATTTCAATAAAGGATTAGATCGATTTCGAAATGGGAAACAAACATGTGTTGTAAATTCAGGTTTTGTTTAGACTATTAGGGGAAAGCTTCGATTTTACAGATTTTGCCAAATGACAGTTATATAGATGTTAATAAAGGATGTGATCGATTTTGAAATGCACAATTTCAGTATATTTTAAAGTTTTGATTGGATTCTGAGGAGAAAAAACTTCGAATTTGAATGTTTGGCAATAGTTCAATTTGATCGATTTTGTACTGAACAAAGCACATGTTTTAGTTTTAGTCAAGGTGTTGATTTGATTAACAGGGGGGAAGCTTCTCATCCTAATGATTCTGTATCTACTCCAGGTGTTGCAGGGAATTTATATTAACCCGGCCACCAGGATGATTTCACAGAGAATATTCATCTCATGGGGGATTTCAGAAATTCTTTGGATGTAGCTTTGAGTCCCTTGAAAAATGCTGCTTCACACAGTAGCCTCAAATATTTTGCGGGCCATGCATTTTTCTGCTTGAGATTTCTCATTTTTCTCATTCCAGAAGCAGCTTGTAGGGATCTACCCCTGCACCCTGAGGAGTCTCACGCTTACACCATGTGGTTTTTCGATGCCGCCAATCCCAACGACGCCACTTCGGCACGCTGGGGTCACAACCGATCGGAATCCTGCAATCTTCATCACCACCACAAGGAAACCGTTTCTTCCCAGGATCTTCATACCCCAGTAATTTGGCATAGCTATGGAAAATCACCATTTCAAATAGAGGATTACAGGCAAATAATCTACACACAGGCAAATCTTAATAATTAGCCATGTTTGATTATCAGAGGGTACCAATTGGGGCTGGAGGTGGCACTACCCATGATTTCCGCTAGCAACACTCCCATGGTGAAATGTTTGTGGGTCAGAAGCCAAAGCTGGGCATAGCTCCCAGGTGAAAGTTGGGACCCTCTTCCATCCATTTCCATCCCCTATCAAGAAGATGTGTACCATTGTGTACCAGTTGAACAGGGGAACCATCACTGTCACAGGGCCCCACCCTGCTGTTGGCCAGTACTTGTGCCAATGCTCACATTTCATGATGAGTTTCAGGAGCTTGTATAATGACGTTTTCTCCCCTAACTTTCACAGCATTCAGATTAAATCATATTATATAAATCCACATTCAAGATATATATCTACATTATGTTTGTAGATGTTTGTTGGGATTCCCATTCTTTTTGGTCCGTCCTTTGTCCAACAACGGAGATTCCCATCGCGCGAGGACGTTCCGAGCCCGGAGCCCACGGTCTCGGAATGTCATCCCTGGAGGAACAATGCCTGCAGTCGTCAAGCGACGGCCGCTGTTCTGCTGGATTTATCATGGTTTGTCATGGTTTTCTGCTGGTTTGTCAATATCTACATATATCTAGATAAAACACACCAGAATCATCAACTCAACTGAATTAATTATCAACTCATTCATAGTTGCTGTATGTTGCTTTTGTTTGGCCAGAATCATCAACATTCATCAACTCATTAATGATCATGATATGTTTAGTGAATAATTATGAATTATGATCATTGATGATTAATCTTCATGTGCTTAGTTTATCCATCTTCAATGATTATCTTCAATTAATATCCATGACATGTTTAGTGAATAATATTCCCAACTGACGAACTCATATTTTTCAGAGGGGTAGGTCAACCAGTTGAAACCACCAAGCAGTTATCCATCGTGTTTAGTGAATGACTTGAAGATGATCATTGAGATAAAGCGCTCTTCGATCCACCGCTGAGATAAAGCGCTTAGGTTGGCTCCCTGGATGTGCTAAAGAGCAGCTTTGGGGAGCGACCTGGGGCGACCGATGAGCGAGTCCTCCCAGGGCATGGAAAGCAGTGGGGTTGAATAACTTTGCTTGGCATGAAATTCATGAATGTTACTGTATATAATTATAGGTGTTTTTTTAATTTAAAACATAATTGATGTTAATTAGTTGCACCAAAAAACAACATCATTTTAATCTTAATTCATGGTTGACCGTTATTTATGACGGTTAAAACAAAATCAATGGATTCAAATGGGTTATCGCATCTTCATCACTGTGTTTTAACATCACCATTAATGGTGGCAAAGTTGATGCACGATGGTCTTTGCGGAAGAGCATGCAAGTAATCCTAAATATAACAAGTCTTGACATAACCGACTTTGGACCAATGGGTGTTTTACGGTAGGTTGCCCAAAACCAAGTATGCATTCAGAGAAAGGTCAAAGCATTGCCAGTGCGAAACGATGTATCTACCATTACACTGACATCAAGAACATGCATGGGGATATTGGACTAACACAATGTGAGGGATTGACTCATTAAGTAGTGGATGCAATGGATGCAATGGATGCAATTGGTTCTAAGCAACAAAATGTTGAGATAGTACTACTACCCGCCATCACTGGAAAACATGCTTCGGGCGAACAAGCGGAAATTGCATCCTAAATGATCAGTGCGCTTGTGTGTTTCATGTTTTTCTTTCGTAAATGGGTAGTTTTCATTAGTTTCGGCTTCGGTAAATGCTGCTATGGTTCGTATTTACCGTTACCCAGGGGTTTGGCCCATTGGAATGGACTTTCTAACCCAGTGGTCCTACCAGAAGATGTAAAGTATGAAATCTGAATGTGGCTGCCAGCAGATAAAAAAAAGATGGAGACGCAGAAACAACATAATCATAAAGCAGCAAATTATTTTGGATAGATCTTTTGCATATGTTGTTTGTTTATGTTTGTTTTGTGTTACTTTTGCTGTCTATGTATATCAGACATAAATATGTTTGCATTACTTTACGGCAAGGTATCCCGTTAAGGCAACTCCTTTCGCCTTCAGCAGCTCCACGCCACAGGAGTCCTTCCATTGGGACCGTTGTGGCCCACTGTCGCAAGAGTGTGAACGCTTTTTTGTGCAGGAAGCGTGTTTCTACGTCTTTTGGATGAAGTATGATGAAGTGGTGAGATGTCATCTACCATTGTGGTGACAAGTGATGGCCAGCATTGGATTATATGGTTAGATCATATCAATGATTATATATATATGATCATGTAATTATATATCTGGTTGTTTTTTAATTGTATACTGTATAAATCTGTATGATATGTAGATCATGTATCCTTTTCACTATATATGACTATATGATTGTGCTTTATAGTTGGTGCTTTTCCTTTACTGGCCGTAGATATTGGGAGCGTTGCGGCTCGGGATGGGCAAGATATGGGAACCGCCTCTTATGATGACAGTTTCAGCTGCTTTTGGCTGATGATCAAAACAATCAAGCACTTAAGTCACTTAAGTCTAGACCTGGATGTTGGTGGTCAGGAAGGATGATATATCCCTTGATACATCAGGAATCTTATAGGAGTTATATATAGATGAAATGAAAGGGTACTGTTCTCTGTTCATCCGTGTTTGTGTTCTTGTTTAGCATTTGAGTACGGTGGCATGCTGAAGCTGCGAATGTGATCCTTTGATCTCAAGAACCACATTTTGAATGATACGATGTGGTAGACCCGATTTACTTTAACCCTTCAGGGTATGGATTTCTGGATTATAATATGCCGTAAGCTGTGGGAAAAAAGGTTCATTAATGTAAAAGGGGTATATCTTTGTTATGGATCTAGATCTCAGGTTCACTTGCTACATTTCACCTTTGGATTTGTCCAAAATTGCGTAGACGGTATATGGAAAATTCTGGCAACTTTAGCGGAGGATACTTGTTGGCACTTCCATTTTCACCCAGCTCCCAGGAATGCGATGCCAACGTGGGCTTCTACCGTGCCTGGGATCTATTTTAGCACTGTTGCCAGAGATTCCCTGAGTTTGTCAAGGTAAATATGATGGTAATGTCCAATCTTGGTACCTGAGAAACCATGATCAAAAACACCATGGTTTTATACCCATGGTAAAAACCCATGTCCCAAGGTAAATATGATGCTGACCATTATGATCCGCGCTGTGATGCACAAAGTGGCAACTACAGCCCGATGTCGTGCCTGGCATGTTTCGCCATGGCCAAGGCCAGTGGCATGTGGATAATATTTGTACTTTTCCAACATGCACCAATTGATATCCAACATTTTCAACAGATTGAAAAGCCTTCGAACAATTGCTGATGTTTGCTCATCCGTTTTGTAGACAATATAGACAATGTGGTAAACCCTATGACCATTCCATGAACTAACCATTTGGGGGTCATTTTACATAATTCCAGTCGATTCCAGTCGTTTTGTTCAGACCCATGCGGCCAGGTATGCGGCCAGCAGACTTTGCGGCTCGGATGTGAAGAGTTTCGGGAGCGCACTTAGTGGGCACATGTGCATTCTCTAGCTACGATAGGAGGTGATCTATAAATATCTATATATCTATAATATAGGTGTCTGATCAGGACCCTTGGCATTGTGTTAAACCACAAATATGGAAAAAACACCTCGAACATTTATGTTAGTTAATACACAAGCTGACCTTAGAAGTGGGTAGGCCCGTAGGCCCCATCACTTTGCTTTCCATCCAAAAGCAGAGAAAAATTGCTGGCAGAGTGTTGTGACCTGAGGTAGTCACAACACCTGGGAGTTGCACCAGATGCCCATCAAGGCTTCGTATTGTCCCTTGTGCTGTACTGGTTGTGCTGCGTGGTAGAGACTAAGTCGGAAAATCCAAGCTGCCTGCCAATGCAGCTTGGGGCAGACCATTTGCATGAAATTATATTTGAATAATATGTGATAGTTCATGATAGTTCACACTTTATTATTTGTTAATTCATATATGTTGTAGATAATACCTATTTGTTGGTTCAAAGTGACGACTTCCATTGCATAGATGATCCCCAGAGACTCATACATTTTTTGAAGGGGTGGTATACCCAAGATGACCCGAGCCTCAGGTGATGCCTGGTATGCTGCTTGCCGGGCAGACCATTTCTGTGCCGGACGCAATGGCGACTTTTTTTCCTGCGCAGGACAGGACACGCGCGGTGCGATGTCAGAGACAACAGATGGCTCCCCAAACAAGACTTCAAGAGCCTGAGTGAAATGGCGTGAATTCACCAGAATCTCCTACCCACCATTGCTCGTTTGGCGCCGGGCTATCAGGTGTTTGAGCCCGAAAAAAACGGCCATGGCGACATGACTGTCAGAGCTTTGAAAGAGCGGAGATCCCTTCCCCCTAATAAGCCTAATCTGCAATGCCCCAAATAGAAGACCCCAAAATGAATAGATCCAATGATCCAATACTACACCATGATCTGGAAGGGGGGAATATCGGGGAGAGGGGAATATTTCAATAGCCTCTGAATAAGGGTGATACGTGGTGATACTATGACATATGGCCTTTTCAGAAAACCGCAGCCTGAGAACACCTTGGCTTTGTCATGGAAAGTGATCCATCCTGGAGCTTTTCCTGTCCCTAAAATATTGCAGGAGTGGCCAAAAATATGGACGAAGTGCGCCTCATCAATGAGACCTGGGGTGCGCTGAGCCGAGGACAGCCATGGCATGGCATGGTTGAGCGACCAAATTTTCTGGAGGTTTTGTCATGAGCACTTCTTATGGGATTGCTGATGATGTCCTGCCATAATTCTAAAAAAAAACATGCTTAGAGATTTCATGATTGTCATGGAAAACAGAATCCCCAAGCCATCCCAAGCCATCCCAAGCCTTCCTTAACTTCCACATCTACCTCTAGGCATCACCTCAACGGGAGAATATGCCCATGATACTCTCCAGCAACTTTGGCACACTGCCGTGCTCATCACGGGCTCGGTGGCCGTGCCGTGGCATCCGAGTAGCGAAGTCTTGCTTTGAAGCCATCAGATAGACGGACAAGGCTGTGAGGAATGTGGAAAAAGCCGGGTCAAATTTGAACTAAGTTTTTTAGAAAAAAAAAGTGCAGATTGCTGATTTGCTCCAACACATGCGGATTGAAGCAACCCTCAATCCAGGTCGCACATTAACATTAAATATGAACCCTCGAAACAAAATATGAAAAGCATGTGAGGCCCATCAAACCTCGATTTATCGTTGTGAATCCAGACATGTCAAGCAAGTAGATCTTTGGACGTTGTGACTCGAAAGTCCACATTAGTTCGGTTTGGGCTTCAGGGAGTCCGTGGTGAGGTGCTCACGTGTTGCTTCGGCATTTTTCTGATCCGTCGCGCGACCCGGCTGCGCTATGCCACCTTGGCTGCCCTGCAGGGAGATGTACCAACGAGTATGTTCATCATAGGCAATCAAAAGGTTTCTACCCAAAGAATATGGATGAATATGGAAAATTACTAATCCCATCCCCCTTCAGATTAAACACCTAAAAGTCCCAAATATGTGTAATTTCTACTAAATCAGGGTTTCCGTGTGGTGTTGAATATTAGGGGGAAGGGATTATTTTTTGAAGCAAATGATAGATGATGATGATAGATGATGACAGATGAAGACAAATGAATTTGACTGCTTTCAGCTTCAATCTGTTTTCCAGCCTCGCCTAAGATGGTTACACTGATTGTCAGTGATTCGCTCAAATTGGTTGGTGGTTGAAGCACCAAGAGTGGTCACCTCTGATCAGCACGGCCAAGGACTTTAAAACGCAGAGCCATGAATTTGACATGAGTCGTGCGTATCAGATTATTAAAAAAACAATGAAAAATACAAGTCAAGTATACAGTATATGTTTGGTCCATTTTCGTCATAGCGAAGTATGTTCACATCCGTCACATCCATAAATGCAGTTTGCTCCTGGGGCACCTGGGGGGCTTTTTGGTGGCCAGGAATGTGAAGGCCGACCAGTCTTTAATCCATCGCATCATAGACGGGCATCGCCGAGCTTGAAGCTTGGTTGTAAGTTGGACCAGTTGGACCAGTTGGACCAGTTGGACCTGGAAGTCAAGAACATGCAAGAACATTCAAGAACAACAAGTATGGCAGCTGGCAGATCATTTTATAATTAGAAAGATATGAAAGATCCATGATGTGTTTTAATGATTCTTGGTGTGGGTCAGTTGATACGGAAACATGTTCAATGAGCAGAAACAGCTGCTGAATGCTTGACAGCCAGGGAAAAACAGTGATTTTTATGGGTATTGTACTTGCAACCCCATGACGTAAGGCCGGTTTCATGTTGGGATGATCCTGAACGTTTATAACCCTGTAGGGGCTGGTGGGAGATGGGAGAATGTGTTTCGAGCAATTTCCTATCCAAGTGGGGACATGGTTCATCCAAGCTGGCCGTAGCTGCCAGGCATTGTAATCATGTGTAATCTCAGTAACATTTGAGATTGTGATCAGTGGATTTTTTGAATCCCACTAAGGAAAAGCGCACACAATGGAGGCACAATTTTATAATCGAAATCTATCGAAATTCAGTTTATGGAGTGATGACTTCACAGATGCTTAGGAAATGGGTTCTTTTCATGTTTGCTGCTTTTCCTACGTGATTGTCTTGGGACCCCCGAATGAAGATTTACCTGATTCCCAAAATCTTCCCATATACTTCCTGTATTATTGAGGTTTTCTGTGGGAACACTATGGGAAACTTATGGAAATGGGTTCCCATCATTTGAGTTTGAATCCCTGGAATTTCCGCCCCTGCTATGCAAATATGTGCACAGCGCCAGACCTTTTCAAGTACCAAACCTTGTGCCAAAGCCATTTCCCAAGCATTTACCCAGCATGTACCAGCCGGGTCCATGCCTAGGATGGGCGCCCAGCAGTATTCCGAGCTGACTGAAATCTCTTGAAGCGTCTGGAAGCCTAGCAGCAGCAGTTCACTGGCAGAAAGTTAGCCATTTCCGACTTGGAAATGGCAGTTCGACATCTCATGTGAAGGGCTTATTTGATCTTATTAGATCCCACCACGTTTGTGAAGATGTTCAGTGAGGAAAAGCCGGATGGATCCCTGGCCCAGAGCATGTTTCATCCCATGTGCCAATCCACAACTACCGCTGCTCCACTTGCCAATTACCTTTTTTTTGGCCAAGCGCTTTCGCTTCCATGAAATTGTCACCATTCATATCCCATAAATACTATATAATTACACTTCACTCACAAACCAATTTCCTTTGCTGGCCCCGCAGTGAACTTGGGCTCCAGCGACGACGCGACTGGCCGGCGGTGAATCGCCATGGCTGAGGAGATGGTGTTGTACCATATGCCGCCGGGTTGAGATCCCCCGCTGATGCCATTTTGACAGAATAACATCTCAGGAGCCAGCTAAAATTGGGTGTATATATATATATATGTATACCATAAGTTAGAAATAACGGGTATACAACCAATGATGATCTGGGGGGTTGATACCATGTTTATGGTGCTTCAACCATGTTTGGGATAATTAGTTGAGATTACTGATATTTTGTTTGGATAGGTTAAAACCACCAACCAGTCATCAAATACCAAAAAAAAACATAGCACCCACCCAACCAAGTTCCGAAAAGTAGAACTCTTAGAACACCCATGTCCAAAATAGTGGTGAGTTGAATCTTTGAACATGTTTTTATTGTTCCTAGAAGGGAAAATTTGGGGTTGAAACTCTTGTGTTTGTTGTTGGACCCCGGCAAAATCGATCCATTGGAACCACGGGAATGTTGAGCATCTTCAGGCAATAGTCAAAATGAATGGACACTGAAAGCTAGAGTATTTGGATGAGCAGTTTTGGGGTTGAACAGGGGGCCCAGTAACATTGAATTCTTTCATAGGTAAGCTCCCAAAGGATTAGATCCAAGGCTAAACTAGAGTATTTGGATGTATTTGGGTGATCACTACAAAGGGTAAGATATTGGCATTGCATGAACAATTGATTCCCAGGATGGGTTTGTTTGGCTTCAAATTTTCCAGACAACCTCTGTGCGATTGATGGGAATCGGATGGGATCAGTACAACCTGTGAAGTGAAAATTGTGGTGTAAATGGTATCACAACATGCACAGGTTGGTAATGTTTGTGCTTGGAGTTGAATCATGTTGAATCTGCAACTCCACCATGCACTGCCACTTATGATTTGCAGCCGGGAAAGTACACAAAAACTTATGTCAACCAGTAAGAACTATCCTCTTGTTCATGTCAAGCTATCATTATTGCCCCAGCCTCATGTCACGTCATGGACTTTGAACCACCACTTCCGATTTGGTTGTGGATCAGCTCCAAATAAGCCCCAACAATTGGTTTGAACATCCCATCATCGACCAATCTGTTGCTATTCGGTTCCTTGGCAATGTGAGCACCAAGGTTTTGGCCCCATGGGCACCAACCCCCCATCTCTTCTTACTGGATTCAACCCCTCCAAAGGTAATCGCCGCAACAGCCGCAACAGCAAGGAATGGTTCTCGCTCAACTCGAGCACTGTGGATGTACAAAGAGCTGCAGGCGTGGCAAGCTGAAGAGCTGATGCAAGCTTAAAAATATGTGAGGAACCGCCAAAAAGATAGAAACTTATCCAGGTTGGCTGGTGGATTCTGACTTTGTTCCAGATCCATCAGAATATCTATGGGCAACTCTAGGAGAAGAACTATGGAAATTTTCATGCTTTCAATCATACCTTTGTCATCTGTTTATGTTTAACAATATTCGACGATTATGGTGCCTACTGACTATGTTTCAAGGTTTTGAAGTCAGCAAGCTAGCGGACTGATTTCCCTCACCATGTGTTCGGTCCATATACTGGTAAACCGCATTTTGAGACACGCCCGAATAGTATGCATGTGGTTTGCAGATGTTTGCAGTTGGAGGTATGGTTCACTTCTGAGCCCATGCGTAGGATTGTCCATCAAATTGCATTGGCCCCATGGGTGGCGTCATTGGGGATGTTATGGTTTGAGGATTTTTTAGGGTAACACGGGCTATTGAAAAACATTCAGCGACCCAGAAGTCACCATGCACAAAAGCCCCTACTAAACCCAAGTCGATCCTAGGCACTTCCCAAAGTTTCAAAGTGGTGCGTGACACCCCCCTTGGCTGTTGATCATTGGAGCAGATACCATCTTGGTCGCAATGTATATTCACCTTTTTTTTCCGCAGTAACCCCCAGAATGAATCAATCAGGGTCAATATTCATTTGGGGTGACATTAATATTAGTGACCAAACACCTACACCGAACATCATTGGAAGGGTCATGCATGCACTAATCGCCGTTCAGGGCTCGAGAGTTTTTTCGGGATGAAGTGAGGGTTTAAAGTTGAAGCCGATTACCGCAGGAACCGTCTGCGTACCGCCAGTTTGTATTCCTTTCAGAAGGGGCCCATAGTTACGTTTTCCTGAAAACTAGGATCCGTAGCCGAAAAAGATTGGTGTCCTCAAGTGAGAATGTTTTTTCTTCGGTGTTTTTTAGTGGTCCCCCATTTCTAGAAACCTGATTTTTCGGTCGAATGTCTAGCGCTCCCTGAGACAATTTATGGGACCTTGCCACCCCTGCGTGTGCACGTGCTGCTCGGGGGCATTTGTGGCCAGTGTTGGACTTTGCGGCTGGCAATTGAAGTGGTTCAGTGAATGTAGACCTTCAATCTTGCCATTGAAAAGCATATTCCAACACTTAGGAAACACATTCTTGGATGTCCTTGATACTTTGACCCATTGTGTTGGGTATTTCGTAATTTCATGGGTTCAAGATACACACCTAGCAAAGGTTCGATCCTTCGACCTTCAGAGAGATGCTGGGCAGCCATTATCCAATGATCAACTTTAGCTTAAGGGGCATGCATACATCATACAGCCGGAAAAATACATATGAAAGCATGTTGTATCATCAATAGCGGAAGATCAATTGAAAGAACATGGGACTTGTAAATGTCCTGATCGGGTTTTCTTGCATGTGGTTTGTTTCGTGTCTTTTTCTGCTCCTGAATGAAGTTGGATGGAAAACGACTTTGATGCGGCTTTTGTTTACTTGGACATGAAGTCGACGGATCAAATGATCAAAGTGTCTTGTTTATGTTGTGCAAGGGTCGCCTGTAGCGGATCCTTCCCAGATTCCCACCCAATCGCTGATCATTTGGCTGCGGTGGGGTAAAGCCCCGGTGACCAGGACAGAATCGCCGCAAGCTACCCTCTGGTAAGTTATATCATAGCTATGGAGAAGCTCCATTTCTCATAAACTCACTCCAAACTGCAATTTCCAATATTTACGTAACAAATTACCAGTAGTGTATAATTAATTGAGATGTGTATATCAAAGGAAGGAGATCAATAAAGATGAGTTGTGGAAATTAATGTCACGAAAGCATGGCGAAAACATGGTCCCAACGGTCATGGGGATGTTTTTAGGCAACAAGTCATCCCAGTAGACTGCCGTTGTCAACCGGGAGATGTGAGAATCGGTGAAAATACACCAAACATCACCAAACACTGGGGCAGAATGGGGTAGATAATTATCCCTTTAAAGTCATCTATTTTCCATCTAGACTGGCAAGGTTCTGGACTGTTAAATATCCCTTGTTATAAGTGTCTATAAAGATTAACTAATTAAGTATTTGTAACTTACAATTTTTGCCTCCCTCCGCTGCTAACGGGGTAGGGATTATAAAAGATGGTTTTTGGTTTCACACACAGGCATATGATGTAGACATATGCAGCTTATTTGATTGTTATTATTATATACGCGTGGAAATTTCAGTTACTGGCATACATTGTGTATACATATGTTTAAATGTCTATAATCATAAATATATATATATAATTAATGTAGGCCACTGATTAGTGTAGGGCCCCCCCTCAAACAAATTTAGTCTACTGAATAACTCGCAATGTTTTGCGCCCCCCCCAACAATTTTTAGGATAGTCAACTTAAGTAAGGATTTCAATTGAAATCAATTTACTTTCAATTGATTTTCCTTTTAAACCTCAAAAACAGCTCTAGATAAGAACGGATTTCAATTGAAATCAATTTACTTTCAATTCATTTGAATCTACGTTCAATTGACGTTCCTTTTAAACATCAAAAATATCTCTTGCTAAGAAAGGATTCCAATTGAAATCAAATTACTTTCAATTCATTTGAATCTACGTTCAATTGATTTTCCTTTGAAACATCAAAGAAATCTATTGATAAGAAAGGGATTTCAATTGAAATCAAATTACTTCAATTCATTTGAATCTACTTTCAATTGATTTTCCTTTTAAACCTCAAAGAAATCTATTGATGAGAAAAGATTTCAATTGAAATCAATTTACTTTTAATTCAAATTGAATCTACTGTCAAGTGATTTTCCTTTTAAACTTCAAAGAAATCTATATATTGACAAGAAAGGATTTCAATTGAAACCAATTTACTTTCAATTCATTTGAATCTACTTTCAATTGATTTTCCTTTCAAATCGGAAAAAAAACGCCCAAAGAGTTGTTGTGCACAATAGGGTACCATCCAAACAATTACATTATTGAGGATCTCGGCCACTCATGGGGTACCCCCTTGAAAAATTATTTGGGTGTTGTTTTTTAAATAAGGATTTAATAAGGCATCTAATTTTTGAGAATCCTTGCATTTTCAATGCTTTAACATGGGTATAGTTTTCTAAAGTAAATGGACCAGCTTTACCCAACGAAAGGTGGATAATTAAAAGGTTTGGTGTTTTTTTTCACCCAAAAAGTTGTCGTGCACAATAGAGTACCATCCAACCAATTATATTCTTGAGTATCTGGGCCATTCATGGGGTACCCCCTTGAAAAATTGTTTGGGTGCTGTTTTTTTAATAGGGGTTGAATAAGGCATCTAATTATTGGGAAAACCTTGCATTTCAAGGCTTTGACATGGATATGGTTTTCTAAAGTAAAGGGACCAGCTTTACCCAAAGAAGTGTAATTAATTAACTAGTTTTTGTTCTTATATAAACCTATTTTTTCCTCCTTAAAAAAATGGATCTGAGAAAAAAAACTCACAATAGAGGCCCCCCCCAAAAAAAAAAACACCAAGATATTCAATTAGGAAGCAAACATTTCTCACAATAGGGTCCCATGACACTAATCAGACGCCAACATTAATTATATATATATATACACACATAGTATTTTTTACATATAAGTATATGTACATAATATATACATGCATGCATACATGTGGGAGATGTGCTGGAGAGAGAGAGAGAGAGAGAGATACACACACACACCCATGAGTTTTGTGTATTCTACATCATTTCGTAACTGGGATGCACCTGCGTGGTACCAGCTGAAATGACCCAAGGACAAAACCTGAATGGTACCTGGCCATCAACCCCAACGGCAAAGTCCCGGTGTCCCGGCGGTTTTCAGCAAGAGAAATGGGGAAACCATGCATTGAACAGATGGGTTTCTGCAGCTAATTATTTCATGCTATGCCCAGGCGTTTACCCATGGCAAGGTGGTCATGTTTGACAGCAACTGGGCGCAGATGCTGTATTTGCTGCCGTTTCATTGCTACCTTCACCCGACTTTATCAAATTTGCCATGCATTTCTGTTGAATGGAAGGTATCAGTTTGCGACACGACTGATGATTTCAGATTCACTACCTGATTTCCCAAGAAATCTCGGCGCACCTTAACAACTATCCCGGATTCCATCACTTCCCAAAGATTTCAACCTGCTTTCATGCGGGAATTTCCCAAGAACCACCACATTTTCCAATGATCTTCAAGTGCCCAACTTTTTGAATGACTTCGACATACTTTGACTCATTTGGGTTTATCAGAAAATGTACCCCCAAATCCATTGGATTATACTGTCATAATTTTCCCTACCAAAATAAATCATTTAAAGGTATAACATGGTACCAGTAGTACCGCACAAGGCGGTGGCGGAAGTTTCAAAAATAGGAAACCTATAGGAGAGGTTGGTTGTTGTGAATCAGGGATGGCAGAGCGAAGCCACTGATGGACTGAAAGGTGC
>Ga0126342_10001547_pt1 | contig 32804 bp, 28 predicted proteins | sample Cyp1metagenome_FD_92528 | JGI IMG/M metagenome (GOLD analysis project Ga0126342, IMG submission 92528) | Coral microbial communities from Lord Howe Island, Old Settlement Bay, Australia - Cyphastrea 1 metagenome | ecosystem: Host-associated > Invertebrates > Cnidaria > Coral ...
AAACATTAGTTTTAACTGTTTTCCCCGTTTCGCCAAATCCACAAAACATTCAAAACCTATAGTTTTATATGTTTCCCGTCATTTTGCACATGGAACAGACACAGGCCGAACTGGCCATCCTAATGTAAAATGATGTAAATTTGTGATGCTGAAATGTTAATGACATCACTGATGCATAGTGACACCAATTGTGTACCAAAATCATCCAAAATCCGCAAAAGTGTCACGTCACAGTACGGATCTGCCACGGATCATAGAGTCATAGAGCATCATGGAGCAGCGGAGGCCCTCGAGGCAGAGATCGAGCTCAGCCCCGCTGACATGTCTGACATGTTCGAAGTTGATATCACGAGACGCGAGACTTCACGAGACACAAAAAGACTACGACAGAAGAAGATATGAACATGAGATACAAGGAAAACACATAAATGATATATATATATATATATATTTGTTATTTACTTATTTTCTCCAAAATTTGATGCCCTCCTTTCTTTGCTTCCGACATGACCAATGCCAGGTAAACCGGCGCCAAAAAGCGGCTCGGGCACTGCGGACACCCCGGGCACCGTTGGCACCGCAGGCACTGTGAAAGCCCCACTGGTCGCCGAGGTGCTGCAATGGCCAGAAAAGACTTGAAAGGACACCGAGATACATCGAGAAAGTGGAAACACCGGGTTGAAATGGCTGAAGATGGCTGAAGAAATGCTGAAGACATGACGAAAGAACCCACTCATAGACTCATAGACGTCATAGACTCGTGACTTGGAGTCCTTTTGCGCTTTTTCGTCAATCACTTTTCCAAGCGCTGCTGTCGTGAAATGGGAGGCTTGTCTTGCTGTTTGCGGTATCCCAGTGGATGCTACGAGCCGGGAATTGCACATCCTTTTCAGTGGCTGTCCGGGCTACTTCAGCTGAATGTATTGAATGTGTTGCAGCGTTAGATCGTTCATTTTTTGTGCGTCTGCCCGTCCTTCTTTCCCTTTCAGTTCTGCTATCCGCTACCCTCCGACACGACGAAAAAGCTGGTTCTCTTACTGATGCACTGACCGCAGTTCGGGTGGAAGGTTCAGGTGTTTCAGGTGATGTTGTGAACTACTTGGACTTTCTGGGCCGCTTGTTGATAGTTCTTGTTGTGATGATTTAAGCTTCATGCAAGATTGTGCAAGTGTATCCTTCCATGTGTCATGATTATTTCTCTTTTGTGTCTTCTGGCATAGGGGGCTTGGTTTCGCCATTTCTGCCACTGGCCTCTCAGGTTATATGTTTTGCACAGGAGTGCTTGACGGGGAACCTTGGGCACATTCCAGCTTGAAAACAATGTGGCAATTAGTGATGACACTGATGCCATCATTGATTTCGAAAAAAACGTCTCTTGTCAAAGTCGTAGTTGGCTTATGCTATGCTTGCTTGAACACAAGAGTTTACCTCCAAGGACAAACCGTATGCATTGGAAACTTGGCTGGAGCAAGGAACGTGGTGTCACGTTAAGATTTGTCATGACGCCGAAAGTTTCCGAGGTACATTTCTGTCAGCCCGAGCACGCCTTACAAGCGGCCAAGTCAAGGAAGAACACCAGTCACCGACTCAGTCGACTCAGTCGACTCACGAAAGCTTAGGCCACACGACCCCCCCCTTTAGGCCAATACCCCTCGGCGTATTATATAATATTATATAGCTCCACTCAACCATCATGCATCTCACACAATTATATCATCAATCAATTGAAATCGTGTTTCATGAGAGTATCTAACATGCTACAGCACCAGCAATCACTCGCGACAGCAGGTCAGTCCGTACACCCGGCTCAAAAACTGCATAAACCCCAACTCATTCTTGAATTTTGGTTTTCATTCGATTTCCCCCCTCAGTATGCAAGCATTACAGACCTCGAGCTGCTAGTCATTGAGACAATACACACGCGAAGTTCCATGACATTCCGTAAGTTTTCATCTCATTCTTACATAGTCTTGAGGTAGTCGCTCTCATCCGACACCAAAAATCAATAAAAATCATAGATGATCTTTGGCAATCCATTCCTTAACATAATCCAGCCAGCTCCACATCCGCGCATACACTGCACTGTCTTCTTGAGCTATTACATCCTTGGCGTCTTTCATTCTTTAAATGACCAATACCTTCTTAAGCTATAATGTGGTGGTATTACTACATAAGTCGCACAATTACGAGCTATATCACTTAGCTATCCCTGACCTAAGCCGCACATTCACATGCTCTGCTAAACTATGCAACTTAGGCTTCTCCCCCCATCACATCTTGGAAGCAGAGCAGGAGCTCAATCCCCCCACCTCCCCCCAGCCCGAACCCACAACCCAGACCACCCAACCCATGCCACCACCCAACTTATTCCACCAAGGCACTCCACGAAAGCCTAAATATATCACTCCACCATACTCCACCTCTCTCACTCCACCTCTCGCCACCTTTCCCCGGCTTAGCTTTCGTTACATTGGGACTCAAGTTTTTTGACATTGTCTCGAATCATCTCGAATTCCTCCATTAGTTAACACAACAGAGAAAGCAGAATATCTTTTCGGCGACATTTTGGATCCCATTTAAGAGGGCGATTAGTGGCGATTAGTATGTGCTTGCTGAGGCTGGGATGCCAGCGGCGCGAAGGTTGACTTCGAGGTGTGAAAGGGTTACAGAGTTACAGATATAGAGAGGACTTCCCTTTACAATCTTTACAATCAGGTGCATCAAAGTGTTGTCATAGCGTGTATGGCTTGGCTCGTGGGCATTTGATTTTGAAGACTTTTTTCGAGTTCGAATTTCTTCAGAAAGGGAACTCCAAAAGGATTCTCAAGACTTCAACTGAGTTCACATTGATTTCACTTTGTGCTCACGTATTTAACGCATTTTACACGTTTTTTGGGTTTGGAAAGTTGATTTCTGCATGGCATGGCCCACGGTTCAGGTTCGGCGCTCGGAGCACATGGGGGAGGTCCTGCGGCAGCGAGGCGCAGACAAAATACAGCTGAGAATGGGAACATCGAAACAATGACATATGCCTCATATGCCGGTCAATCGGACCCTCAAAAGCAGATTTTGCTTTGCTCTTGACTCTTCACATCTCTTCACTGTTGTTCGACTATTCTTTTTAATTTGATCCAAATGATCCGATCTGGTTTCATTTCCAGATGAGTTCAAATTGTCCAGCTTGATGGTGACCAGATTTCATTCTGGGCATTTCTGGGCGCTTCGCAGACTTCGCAGGCTTTGGGCCGAAACATCCCGTCGCAACTCCGCGCTCGCAGCTTGTTGCAGTCTTCGATGTCCCAAGTCATGGAGTTTCACGATGCTTCAGTACTGCTTCACCATGTTTCATCAGTCTTTCATGGGTTCTCGATGGTTCTTGGCTGTTTCTGTAACACAGATTTTCCCTTTTCCTCCACCTTCTAATTTCAACAGTTGTACATATTGCATATTTATTTTCGGCTGGGCAGCTGGGAAAGTACAGAGCTGCCAGCCTGAAAGCCACTTGTCACAGATCGGAATGATGCTGATGATGCTGATGATGATGATGCTGATGATGATGAAGAAGAAGAAGAAGAAATCTGAAGACTTAAGGACCAAACGAGCCGCCTCGCAGCCGAGCCGGTCTCGCGACCGTGATGCAGAGCCTGGGGTGCCAGGCAACACTTGGAATGTTCGGCCGGGAAACCCAATTTCTTCAACGGCAAATTGTATCATGATCATAATGTTTTAAATGTTATCATGTCATATCATGTTATATCTTGATTTGTATCTATCTGTACCTATTTGTATCTCCATCTATTTGTGTCGAAAGTCCTCACGGTGAGGCTTTTGAGTCTACCCACATTTTGCCTCTCCTGGCTTCGCAGACGTAAGTGACACAAGCACGGTCTCATTCGTTTGAAGGCAGTTCCCCTCTCAGCCTAGGCCGAAAGAGCGCATTGGCACACCCAAGTCCCTGCTCAATCCGCACCTCGGACATGTCATCCTGGACAGGATACAGACAGGAACAGAGAGGTCAGAGAGAAACGCAATGAAAGAACTGGGGCCAAAGGGCTCAGGGTACGGCTTGAAATTTGGACCTTGTGGAAATAGCTGGAAATCAATTGAATAGGGCAAGCGCAGCAAGCACTTGAGAATTCTAAAGAGAAGACCAAAAATGCAACAATAGCAAACCATATTTTGAGAATGTTTGAGACACATGTTTGGTTAATGAGGGGCAGCTGGACCTACAGATAGATAAAGACACAGATGACATAGATGACATAGATGACATAGATGCCATATATCGAGTTGCTAGAACTATAGAAACTTGCTATCCTTAGTTTATGCCATATATTTCATACAACACATATATAGTGTTTTCTTGTCTTGTCGCTGTCCTTTTGCCGCTGAAAACGTGACGGTCTGAGGTGCTCAGTTGAGGCCAACATGGCCAAAGCTCGGGTCGAAGCAGCCGTTAAGAAGAACAAACTCACTGACGCTCGGCTGACGAGAAACGGCTGAAGTTGACGTGAAAGGCAGAATGATTAGCCAATGATTAGCCAATGTGGTTATATAAGTTATATTTTATCATCTTGGAAATTCTAGGAAATTGGGCCACAGTGCAGGGTCTCTCTAGCTACCACAAGAGGAGCAGGAGTGGAATGTGCTGAGGAGTGGAATGACAGTCATGACATGTGCTGAGGAGCTGGAATCCTCCATCAAAGAGGCAGCAGACGCAGGTGTTCCGCAGCACGAGTGATTTGGCTGATTTTGGCAGCACACCCGGTACACCCATGAGGCAAACATGAGGGAAACATGAGGAAAACATGGATCAGAGTAACACAGAGCAACACAGAGTGACATAGAATGACCAAGAACCAGACAACGCACTTTTTTTTTGGAACAAGATGTTACCAAGTTGATCATACTTGGCATCATGCTTGGCACCTGGTTGAAGATCAGCTGGGAGGTCACAGAATGTCCTACCCATTAATCTCCAACACAGCTGATGGACAAAATCGGATATGTGATATGTGTTAGATAGTGAGCACAGATCGTGGTTGACATGGCAGAAAGAAAGCATTCCATGAATTCCAAAGAGATGCATTGGTCGATTGATTGGGCCCCCTCAGTCTTGTCAGTTTTTACCCTCATATTTATTCATATTTTGAAATAATCTTCAATCCTTCTGTGATGTGCATCAGTGGTGATATACCATGATATACCGAGATATCGTTTAAATGGGGAGTTTATCGCATCAAGGTCCTATCAACATCCCGAATTCATTGGTTGAGTTCCCATCCATATCAAGATGTAAAAAGAAATGTCTAAGATATATGATGAATTACATTGAATTATGACATGGAACATTGTAAGCATCCCAGTTGCATTTGAGATATGTGTCTCAGTTACATCCCAATGACATATCGATCACCACGATGTCGACGTCGACGTTCGACCGAGGCTTTCAGAGGCCCAGGAGAAGATGCGGCAGCACCGGCGCCGCGCCACGTCACAAATCGGGAAGTGGAAGAAATGGAAGAAATTTGAAGAAATGGAATATGTCTGTTTAAAGAAATAGCTTTAACGTGCTTTAAACAGTTTAAACAAATCCGGGTCTGGAGAAACCAAGGAACAACACCAGGTTTGAAGGATTCATATTTTCTTAATCACTCTTAATCCCCTCTGGATATTTTTTGAACAGATGGCTGATGGAGGCATCCCGAATCAGAATAAAGCAACCACACTATGGACAGACCTCCAAAGTCACATGCTTTGACACTGACTTACTTTGACATATTTTGGTGTGTCTCATTTAGTCTCCTTATATGGAAGTGTGTTGTTTGCGCATCCCAATGATTCAATCCGATTAATCCCCGGCAGTTCGTCAGTCGTGCGGTATCTGAGGTTTGGCCGTGCGGAATGCGGTGTTTGCACAACAGCGCGCCCGGAATCGTCTGGCAGATGCCTGGGATGCGTTGGACAAAAGCGTTGAGACTTGACAGACTTTGGCATTGCAATTGGCATTGCAATTGGCATTGCAATTGGCATTGCAATTGGCATTGCAATTGGCATTGCAATTTCGGATGGACAATTTGAAGGGTAGAGGCGGCAGAGTCGGTAGAGGTTCTTTGAGATTCAGAGCGTGTTGCAGTCTGTGGGCTTGCATTGAGATGTTGATCCAAGTTGATCCATTAAAAAATCTTCCCATGTCTTTTTAAAACGAGCAGCACGCTGTCCCAAGGAACCCAACAAGCGGATGACCTTCGTGGAACAAGCCGTGAAAGAAGGCTGACCTCACGGATGGAGAAATTGTGAAACCATGTAAAAATGTAAAACCTTGAAATCTGCCATGACTGTGGTATCATACTGTGAAATATGTTACATGGATTTTCTGCATGGTGAGATGATGTTGGCGTCTCATTTGTATTCAGCACATCCTTCACTTTGTATTCAGCACATCCTTGACTTGATGGATTTGATGGGCAGCGGCTATGTCCACAAGGCGAAGAAGCGTGTCTTCTTTGCGCCAAAGCAGCTCAGAAGATGGAAGAATCCCGACTGCGAGAAGCCATTGAGGCGTAGCCCGTTTTGGTGTTTGTCTCACAATGGAGGATGCACGTTGCACATTTCATTTTCAAATGGTAAATGATGATAAGCCGATAAGCCATTAGATTTTGAGGCCCATGTGTGGGTTATTCTGTGAATCACACACCGCGTCGCTAGGTTTTGTGCAAGAAGTGGGTCCGGTGTCAGTCTCAGTGCAGAATCTGCTTCGGATGGAGTCTTTTGGACGCAGCTGACCTCGATGCACGTCAACTCATCAACCACATTACCCTGCCACTTGGGCCACTTGGGCCACTTGGGTGCACCGGCTTAGGCTGGTGCAGACAAAGATCGAAGAAGCTATGCGTGGCCAAAACGTCTCTGCTTTGCGTTTAGCTTTGTCAGAGGGCCAGGTCGCATCTGGGCAAACTTGGACACTGCCACCGCGCTGGGTCACCATACTTTGCATTACATGTATACTGTATACTATTATGTATCGTGTATATCGTATAGAACATGATAGAAAACTGATTATCCATTCATATTTATTGTCATTACGGTCTTTATTGTCCTATTGCTGACCCAAGGCGCTCATGTCGGCACTGCAGCTCTCAGAACGAGACGGCTGTAATTATGAGATGCGAATCAAAAGCTAAGGGAGTAGAAAAGAGCAAACCCAAAAGAAATCAAGTGCACTTAGAGGAAAGATAACAAAGTGCAAAAGGACACCGATGGACAACGTAATTGTTAGTGACTGGCAGATGCGAAAGCTGAAGCATGAGGTAAAGGACAGCATGGTGAAAGGCTTCGGTTCGTCTGAGTCAAAAGGCCCAAGCAACTTGGCTGCATCGATACGAAGGGACACTTGCGGAAAACTCCAGATGCGCAGCACAGCAACGGTCTTTCTCTTCAGGCAGAGATTGCAAGGACGAAGGCGGAGTTGAACTTCCTTCGACTCCGTGACTCTGCTCAAAAGTCAAACTATGTCAAACTAATGTGGTATAATATGGTATGAATTATCACATAACTATCATCATAGAATGCATCTCCATCCTTTTTCTGAATATGGTTTTGTGATCTTTAATGTTGCCCCATGTTGCCCCATGTTGCCCCCAAATAGCAAAAATGATTGGCCGGTGCGAGGCCGAAGCTTCCGGCTGGCGAGGCCGTGATCCTCACATTTCGCTTGTGCCACGTTGTGCCAACCCGCTGTGAGCAAACCTGACCAAACGATGTATACAGTACACACTGACACGGACACACATTGACATACACACGCACATAGTATATCTATATATACACAGATGTATTACATATGTACAATTTATAATGAATTATATGCGTATATATCGTATATTCTTGCTCAAAGCATGCTGCATGACATTCATTGAACCTGGTGACTTCCACAGGACGATCTCTAGAGATATGGCGCGCCATGCGAATGCCATGCGAATGCCAATGCAGGAGCCGAGTCGCTTTGACGTGGAAGCTTTCGATGGACTGCTGCAGCAGGGCCGAAGTGCTTTGGACGCCGAAGAACGTCGCAGTTCCGCAGAAGCGAGTCTCGGTGTCAAAGATGTTCCTTGGATTTGGGAAAGTTAGATAAGATGAGACAAAGGTTGTGTAATGTACGTTTTTACGCATGTGTTTTAAAGTATTGTGTTGATGTGATTCATCTTCACGATCATCTTTAGCTTCATCATCGATACCCAAAAAATCTCCGCATGACAAGCAGCAACAACAATATCAAGTACTGTGGTGAGCCGTGAGCAAGATGTGAAAATATGGCTCCACGATAGTGAGGTTGAGCTATCAATCTTGCGACGGAACCAAATCATGATCTCATTCCTGTTCTGAGCATCGGAATCTTGTAGCACCCGCAATCATCCTGATTTGCCATTCAGAGATATTACTGTAACAACAAATAGTGTTTTGGGCAGAAACAGCCAGATCATCCTGCTTGCTATCTTGCAGCCATGCCATATGGCTGTTGCAGCTGTCTTTGTTGTCACATCAACCTCCTCTTCGTGATCACAATGTCCATCCTCATTCGCACTCATTCTCATTTTCATTTGAAGCCTTTTGTCATCCCAATTGTCATCCCAATTGTTATCCTAATTGTGGCCCCGTAATTTGAAGCACTGAAGCACTATGTTACTATGATGTTACTATGTATCGTGTGCCTACCTTTTAGTTCACTCCTGCGGTGAGGCTATAAGGCGAAGCCATTTCACTGTACGCCGTGCAGATGTTTTGTGAAAAAGAAGTGGGAGAAATTATGCAGATGGGGCAGAAAGGAGCTATCGTGGTGCTATGTGGTAGGTATAAACAAATGAATAGATACACAATACACAAAGAAATGCATAAACATATAAATATACATATTTGGTATACTACAGAGGTTTTTCCATGGAAAGAGGTTAGCCAGGTGCAAATGTGCTGGAAGCAGCTAAGGAGACTGTCAGAAGCCTTGGACAGTACTTCTGCAAAGTGCGTGGCTTCGCAAAATCATCTTTGATCTGTCAGGTTTTGGGAAAACCGCATTGTTGTCATGCCATTACACACACACTATATAGTTGTTCCTTAAATCTTGGTTCATCAGGTTACTTACGGTTACTTGCTGCAGCTGCCTAGGGGCTAAGGCGCAAGTGCGCCTAGGAAGATGTTTGAGTCGCCTGAAAGCTGGAACTGCTCCGAGAGAGGTGAAATCCAGTGGCAAACTTCGAGAACTGCTGCAAGAGTCCAAGCAATGCCTTGTGGACAGCAACCTCATCGCTTCAGCGGAAAAACGAAACTCGCATCCATGGGGTATTTACATGCGTTTGCTGTACACCTCTGCAAATCTTTACAATATTTTACCATATTTTACCCTTTTCTGGTTGACTGGGACCCTGTGATTCTTACTTTACTTGGATTCTTTGTGTCAATTTTGACATGCCGCTGCACACTCTTTCCTATTCTAGTCGTCATGTCGCTCTGTTTATTTCCATGTTATGCCAGAGTTTTGCCATAGGTTTTTCCGTGAATGCTTCGAGGACTGGCCGCCATGGAGGGCGAAGCTGCTGCCAAGTGGATGCTGATCACAGCCTCTTTGAGAGCGCGCACCGGCACGCTGGCGTCCTGTGTGCCGGGAGCTCTGAAGGGTCCTGGAAGGGTTGGGGTTGCTCCAAGCTATGGTAAAATTTGGAGATAGTCAGGATAGGAAATTAGAGAGAGAGAGAGGGATTGCCTTTTCTTGGATGCGGATGATGTGGTTTCTGATTTTAATTGCAGACTAATTTGGTATGGTTGATTGTCGGGGTTTACCACGGGATAGGTAAACGGTGGTCACAATGTGGGGAAAGTGGTGGTTTTACCAAGGCTGCCATTTTTGACAAATTCCACAAGTTTGTCCCCTGTTATCTGGGGTGGCAGCGATGCTGAAACGGATAGATTTTAGGTGGACTTGGGCTGAAGTAGGACGACCTGGATCGAGATCTTTGGATTTTATAATCTTTTTATTTTTTTTAATATATATATATACTATATAACGCGCGTTTTTTCCCAGGACGACTGCTGCAGCTTGAATTTATCCTGGGTGAATGGAAACAGCTGCTGAGTCAGGTCTGGCCCAGAGGACATGAAGTTTGCCATCAAATCAGCCAAGTCTATGGGCTTGAGCAAAGTCCAGTTGGAGAGCGCGTCATGAGCTCAGCTGAGTGCTTCCGATATCTTCAGATATCTTCAAAACGGATGGAAAATCACCGAACATTGCGGCTTGACTGGGGGTGAAAATGGGCAAATATTATCAGTTTACCACGAGAAGATTATCAACCATGGGATTTGGGGTCGCCATTTTTGGACAAAGATCTGCATCTGCACGCCGCAGATGTTCTACCGGGATGTTTTTTCTTTTCTTTCCGCAGAGGCTTTTACATAGTTTGCATCTCAGATAGAGAAGCCAAGGCAAACTGGCGGTACTAAGTTACTTAAAAGGTCAGGGTGGAATATGAAACATTGAAAGGGCCTAAAGTCGAAGGTACGGCATGTGAAAGGCAAGGCTGACTTGAAAAGCCAAAGAAACAATAGATATGGATGATATGGATGACAATTGCCAGTATTCCGTTAAGGCATGGAGTATACATGTGGCGTGGAAAAGAGGCATGCTGTCAAGTAAGGAAAAAGATAACTAATTCGCTACGAGACCCTAATCCTTCGTACTTTGCCTTCCAATATACGCCCAGCAAAGCTCAACATATACACAACATGGCCCCAACATGATCCCAAAACTGTGGGTTCATTGAGACTCTTAAATCAAGGTTCAAACGAGCCCCCCTTTCTTGGAACAGCAGGAGCCCAACACATGGGCCAACATAGCTCAACATAGGTCCAACATAGGTCCCACACAGGCCCAACATGGCCCCGAAAAGGTGTGTTCTTTTGGACCTTGATTCTTGGCCCAACATGGGCTCAACATAGGGCCCAACATACCCTCAACATGGGCTTAAACTGAGCAAAGTGCGGCCCTGGGCCCGTTGTATCCAAAGCATTTGGCGGAAAGCATTGGGCGGAAACCTTCTAGTTCGATTGTGCACGCCACTCTTGGCCCAACACCAACACAGGCCCAACATAGGCCCAACAGGTCGCACTCAATTGTAGCTCATTCAAGAAGGCGAACGAGTATGCAAGATGGGTATGTACCAGTGGGGTCTCTTACCAAAAACTACCAAGGAGTCCACAGGGACTTTGCTGATGGCCCTGGAGAGAGAGAGGGTCCGACAGAATGAAATGACCTCACATAAAACGAACTGAATTTCTGAATGCTATGACAGAGTATGCTGTGCAATGTATTTTCTTTCATGATGTACGTTGCGTCATGAATAATGATGTCTATCATGATGTGCCCAGATGCGTGCAAAGGTCCATTGCTGGATTGATTTGTTGTGGCTTCATGGGAGGACGCAGTGCGGGAAAGCTGGAGCAACTGATGTATTGCCGGGTTGCCTACAGGTTGGAAACCTATGACAAGCTGGAGAAGCTCCAAGTGATATTCTACGTGCTCTCGGATGCGTTGAAAGAGACCGATGTGACACAAATCAGAGACTCCTGGCTGTTGAGTACTGCTGAGGCCAACTACTAGCCGCCACTCCCACTAGAAACACTACGAGCATCGTGATATGGAGATTTGTCATTACAAAACACCTATTTTTTTTTGTTGGCACATCCATTTCACGATTTGATTTCATTTGATTTCATTCTTTGCTATCAATACTCCGGCATCCGACACTGGTGCTCACGGAAAACGTTGCCAAATTCTTGTGGTTTTTAACTGGCTCGAAATTCCAGGATTCCTCTTATGACGCGAGTTTTTGTTAAATACATTTCATTCCCAGGATTCTCAAAGCCAGCCAAAGAATCTCAGAGTTTCAAAAAAACAATATACAACGATTATTTTTTTTGTGGAGGCTCATTGGTCCTGCCATTGATACATCAATTTTGAGCAATGCGATAGCCGCCATAGCCATCAGGAAGTCTTGCGCCGTGTGTCGGCCACTGGCTTGGTGGCACACCAAAGCCCCTTGCTGACGGTGTACCTTACGAGGTGGTCGTGTCACATGAAGTCTACGGAGTGTACGGATGTTCATCCCTCCAAATCTGGTACCATAGCCCCGCCCCCATACTTAAGGTGGAAGCCAAACTGCCTCAGCAATGGCAATGAATCTCTTTTCCAGGGCAAAATCTATCCTCGCAACGCAATCAGCCGCATTCCGAGAGCACAGCTAACTCTCATCCCTCTGGTGGTTCTCAGCTTCCGCGGTCAAGGGGGCAGGGAAATGGCTACACATCTGAAGTCTAATGCAACCTGCTCAGGATAGGTTTGGGCAGAAGATCTTCAGACCTTTGGCGAACTGAAATCAAAAGATTTTTGGCGTTCTAATTCAGCAATGTAAGATGGTCAAAGGTGAAGAGCGAAGTCATAAAGTCAAATTTTACCATCCTAAAGCTCCTGTAATTGAATCTCATGCAGTTTTTCAGCGTAGGTTGAGACACCACCTGGAAAGACTGGAAAAGTCCGGTGCTAAGAATTGTCGAGATCTGACTGCACGCGTTGGGATTTGGATGAGTTGGGCAGCAGAAGCGCAAGTCAGTTGAGGCAACAGCAGGCCTCCGAGCGAGTGAAGGTGCCCCTGTTAAATCCTCTTACCATCTCTTACCAAATATTGATCTTTAGCAGTCTTTAGCAGGCTCCTCTGTCCATGGGCAGATCTGCGCGTTTTGAATGAGTGATTGCAGCTCCGTTTTCACGCTGGATCAGGAAGCGATGAGCACCGATCGGCACTCTATAATTCTGTGACTGCCTCAGCAGACAAGTGATGCAAGGTGCAACTCAGTTTTCATGCCCTTTTTCGCCCTGTGGGCGCTTTTTTGATGCCAAGAGTTTTCACAGATCCCTTGAAAGCCTGAAAGCCTCTGACCGCAGGGATGAGCTGCCAACACGGATTGAAGAAGCGAAACGAAGCGGGGTGCGTCACCTCCTAAGAGAGTCGACATGGCATCCCACTGCAAGTAGCACCAGCAGCATGTCATGCCAAGTCGCGGTTTGAGGTGATTCCAGCTTGGAGGGCGCAGAAGAGAAGCTACGGATATCGAGGGCACAGGAATGGGCCCCAGATGTCAAGGTCAAGGTCAAACATGGTCAAACTGCACCACCGAAATCTGGAGGATTTTCTTCCGCTTTGGGTTTTCGGAACATGCCGTGTGTTGGCTTCCCGCACTCGTTGGTTCCAGGTTCGCTTGGAAGCTGCGCTGGCATGTCCGAGCGAGCTGAAGGACACGATAAGAACAGACCACAAAGTTTCAGAGAGATGACTTGGATAATTTGGATATATTTGGATCATTTAGGCGTGAAAAGGTTCTGAAGGTAATCGGTACTCTAGTGCATGTGTGATATGTATGTGATTGGCTGGCATCAGTGAAGATCAACTTTCAGCAGATGTGTTCTGCAAGTGGCGTAATTACTGGCTCAACTCGGGCCTTGGGCTTTGACGTGTCGAAAAAGAGATGCGTGCTGCCATCTGATGGTTTACAGCTGTGCGAACCTATTTTTTTTGAGGAAGCCTCGCAGAATTGCTTCGTTTCAGTCAGATAGATAGATAGATAGACAGACAGACAGACAGACAGATTAGATAGATTAGATAGATTAGATAGATTAGCTAGATTAGCTAGATTAGCTAGATTAGATAGATTAGATAGATTAGATAGATTAGATAGATTGGATAGATTAGATAGATTAGATGGATGGATGGATGGATGGATGGATGGATAGATCAATGGATAGATAGACAGACAGGCAGACAGACAAATAGATAGTTAGGTAGGTAGGTAGACAGGTAGGTAGATAGGTAGATAGGTAGATAGGTAGATAGGTAGATAGGTAGATAGGTAGATAGGTAGATAGGTAGATAGATGAGTAGGTAGGTAGGTAGGTAGGTAGCTAGCTAGCTAGCTAGGTAGCTAGGTAGGTAGGTAGGTAGGCGGGTAGGTAGGAAAGTAGGGAAGTAGGGAAGTAGGGAAGTAGGGAAGGTAGTCAGGGAGGTAGAGAGAAAGAGAGCGAGAGAGAGAGAGAGAGAAAGAGCCTCAACCACCTTTCGGTCCACCAGTTCGCTCTGCCACCCATGAATCACCAAAACCAAGTTCTCCTGTAGGTTTCCTATTTTTGAGACTTCCGCCACTGCCTTGTGCGGTACTATTGGGATATACTTAGGTTACTTTTAGATTCTAGATGTCCATCCGGCCTCTTGTTGAAGGACGCGTACCGAGAAGCACTTGCTGCTGGGGTTGACCAAGAACTTCTCAGCGAAGCAGCGGAAGTCCTTGAAGCTGAGGAGCTTCGATCGAGGATCAAAGAGCGCCTTGGCACAAGTCATACGGAGATGGATATGTAACGATATGTGTATATATACATATATGTAACATGTATATACATACATGATATACATGTATAGTCGTGCTGGTAGTTTACTTGCATGCGTAGACAGTTGATCAGAGCAGATTTTGTTGATACTGGTTGGCAGCGCTTTGTGTCATCATGTTCAGCTGTTTTTCAGATATGGGCACCACTGCTGAGCGACAACCGAGGTTCGCTGCTTCCCTCCAACTCGCAGCTTTGGCGCCAGGAAGTGTGCTGTGAAACGCTGTGCCAGCTGCTTGTGTCAAACACTAATTACCTTCAGTTCAGTTTCTTCGCTTGGTGCTTGCTGTATTTTTAAGGTATCCTTGGAAAGAAGTTTGAAGCTGTGGGCCGAGAAGGGCTACAATGGCAATTTGGCCAAACTTGGACTTGTTTAGCCCATGCATTTCTCGGGTCGTTTGCAGTTTTTTTTTCCCACATTTCCTGAATTGTTCCTTGCTTAGTTTTTTTTTTGGCTCAGCTTTCCACATTTCTTTCCATCTTCACATCTAAAGTATGCTCTCAGTTTCTTCTGCCGTTTCGCCTTGTTCTCATATGTCCACGCGTGTCAACTCAGCAGGCCTCATCGTGACATTCTGATTTTGTGTTTTCAAGGAATGTCGACTGTCTATCTTGCTTTACCCTCCATCCGAGATTCTGTCCGAGATTCTATATCCCATTCACCCCAACGGCCATCGGCACGGCCATCGGCGGCACGGCCAAGGTGCCGACATCGCAGAGCTGGAGGCCCAACTTCCCGAGCTGCGGCGGCAGCTGTCGCAGTGTCAGGAGGAGTTGGACATGGCGATGTGCCAAGGCAGAGATATGGCGAACACAACGCGCACAAACATGTAGAGGAAGGCTATTTTTTTTTGGTTTGTTTTTTGTTTTTGTTTTGTTTTTCATTGTGGCTTTTGTGGGTGTGGCTTTTGTGGCTTTACCATGCTTTGCCTATCTATCTATTTATCTATCTTTCTATCTATCTATCTAATCTAACCTAATCTTATCTAATCTAATCTAATCTTATCTAATCTTATCTAGTCTTATCTAATCTTATCTGATTTTATCTAATTTTATCTTTTCTTATCTACCTAATCTATATATCTAAAGTATCTACCTGAAGTATCTATCTAATCTATCTAAAGTATCTTTCTAATCTACCTGAAGTATCTTTCTATCTAATCTAATCAATCTAATCGATCTAATCCGATCTAATCGATCTAATCGATCTAATTGATCTAACCGATCTAATCGATCTAACCGATCTAACCGATCTAATCGATCTAACCGATCTAACCGATCTAATCCGATCTAATCGATCTAATCGATCTAATCGATCTAACCGATCTAATCGATCTAACCGATCTAATCGATCTAATCGATCTAATCGATCTAATCGATCTAATCGATCTAATCGATCTAATCGATCTAATGGATCTAATGGATCTAATCGATCTAATCGATCTAATCGATCTAATCGATCTAATTATCTATCTATCTATCCATCCATCCATCCATCCATCCATCCATCTATCTATCTATCTACCTGCCCACCTACCTACCTATATACTATCTTTATACACACACACACCTTGTATCCCTACATGTACCTTAATCCAACCCTCAACGGACTTTAACTAGACCCTAAACCAACCCTTTGAACCAACCTAGAGAAACCCTAAACTAACCCGGCATAACCCACCCTAAATAAACCCTAAACCAACCCTAAATAAACCCGAAACCCACCAACACTATGGTAGCACCCAATGCCACTATTCAAACCCAACGGGGTTGTGCTTCAACCTATATTCTACATGTCACCAGGTGCATGTTACGCAAGGAAAAATCCATTGAAACCATGGAAAAATCAATTGTAAACATGGAAAACTTAATGAAAACTATGGAAAATCGATGAGCGCTTTGGGGAAATCAATGAACACCATGGAAAAATCGAATAAAACCATGGAAAAATCGATGAGCAGTGCAAATGGCAAGTTTTAGCTCCAAAATTCAGCAAAGTACAGGTTTTTCCTACAAAATAAAGTGTAGCAAATTGCAAGGAAAAGTGCCCCAGACTGGAAAAAAAAAACAAAAAACAAAAACAATTCCCCCAAAAAAATTGCACCCAAATGTAGAACCATCAAGGAAAATACCATGGAATAACTCATGGCAACTCATACATTTTTAGATATCCCATGATATACACATCATGTGGTATTTCAACTCATCTGAGCGGATTAGCATGGTGATGTCGAGCATACCGCAATTGGCAATTATATGGTGGCCGTTCTTAAACCCAAGTAAGTTTTTCAGTGCCCGAGTGACAGCTACTAGTATGGACTTGTGTCTTACTGCAGTCGCCAAAGGCCATGGTCGCCAAAGGCCATGATAGCGCGGCGAATGGTTGGGCAAAAGGTCTATATAAATAAGCCTATATAGTACATTATAGTACTAGATGTATATGATTCATGATAGTATTCATGCTTCGCTTGCGCTCGTGAAACTGTTGCGGCAACCATTGAACAATCATTTTGGGACTTTGTTTCAGGTAGGATGGGTTTTTTAGTATTGGAAGCAAAACACCAGCAAGATCACGCAAGTCATCCTCTCATGAAACATGAGTTTAAACTTATCTTTTTTTTAGCCGAGAAATCCGCGAAAGGCGAGTCTGCGAGGATCCCACCCTGGCCCAAAAGGGTCTACTTTGTCTTGCAAGGTTGCAATTTCAAAAACCCGTCAAAGTCGTTTCAACTTGTCCGTCCGCTTTCAGGCAACCTGTAAAACATGCGTAGGTGCGTTATTAGGGATGCGCGCGTGCACCCAGACACCCACACAGATATGTATTTATATATATATATATGCATATTCACTATGTGCACATGTATGCATACATATTTGTCTGCGTGCGTGCATGTGTGTGTGTGAAATGATGTATCTACATGCATGCATATACATTCCCTCTCTCTCTCTCTCTCTCTCTCTCCCTCGCTCTCTCTCTCTCTCTCTCTCTCCCACACCCACAGATCACAGATAGATCGATAGATAGACACAAGATGGATAGAGATAGAGATAGATATAGGTAGACATACTATATTTGCACAGCATATTTTTTCCGTGCAAGCACATTATATTCATGACATCGCGTGCCTGTTGCTTGTCAAGCCGTTTCAGTTCTTTAACACCGGTTACAGGGATGCCGCGCCCTGTCGTTTTAAGGAAACCAATCGGTTTCATGGACGTACCTGACGTGCCTGGGCTGTTTTTGGGACTGTGTGAGACACGCTTGATGGTTTTGAGTGTTGGACTGATTTGTCTTTAGGGTTTTTTCTCATAATTTGTGTTTTTTAAAAACCAGGTTTGATGTCACATGAACATAAGACGAATCTGTTTTGTTTTGCCAAGGACGGGATGAAACTGCAGCAAAACGCCTTGGAAGTTTTGGACCAAGTGGCGTTGGTTTTGGAGAAGCATCCGCGCCTTCCGATCGTCGTTGAAGTGTGCCTGGGACCACAAAAGGCCATCGCGGAAAGCATCAATTTCTTTGGCCGAGCCTTCTTACACCATTTTACGTCTTAGATGTCCTGAACACAGTCCACCGGTCAGCCATTCCAGTCCGTTTGCGGAAAATTAGTGACAATGGCTCAGGTGTGCCAGCCCTAGTCAGTCAGAGGAGGAAAAATTCTCCCAAGCAACAGTTGTGAAGAAAGAGCTCCTGCTGCGTGACTCGGATGAAGCAATGGAAGAAAATTGGAAAACAAATGAAGTGGGCCGAATGGCAGACGAGTATTTCATTTAGAAGAAAACCAAACAGTGCTACCATAGTTTTTTCCTTTCAGAAGAACACCGAACCAAGAAAAGATCGAATATCAGATTTCAGAGGCAACAGAAAAAATGGGACACCGACGGTAGGACTGTTTGTTTGTTCAAAAGCCTCCTCATATCTCCCATCCTGTTTTGAAAGTGCAGTGAGGATGTTCCAACGAAATCCGAACATCCAGTGGCACGAAGTCAGGCCCTCTCAATGCTTCTTGGATGCAGAAGCCATAGCTGGAACAACACAGGGACATACAATGTATCAAGGACCAAAACGCGGACTATGATTGACTACCCCTATATTCATTTTTTCCCAGAAGATCCTGCGAAGGTTTCCTTCCAAAAAGCGGCTGCCAATCATCATTTTAATCATCAGCATCTTCTTGATCATTGCCATCACCATCATCACCATCATCACCATCATCACCATCACCATCATCACCATCACCATCACCATCACCATCACCATCATCATCATCATCATCATCCTCATCCTCATCCTCATCATCCTCATCATCCTCATCATCATCATCATCACCACCTGCACATCTACAACTTTATATGTGCAGATGTTTAGATGCAGGTCTGTAGATGTAGGTGAAAATACCTATGAATCTTTCAAGCGTAAATTAAATAAATAAATAAATATATATATATATACATAGATATGTGCAGATGTTCAGAAGGTATATAGATGTTGGCGAAAACATCTGCACATCTGCAACTGTATATATGCAGGTGCAAAGTTCCAGGTGCATAGATCTTCTACAATACACCTCGCAGGTCCAATTTGTCAATATTCTACTTGTTGGGCGGCGGTGCGGATAACACGCCCCCCTTCCGCACGAAACCCGTGTCGATCCTCAAAAACTGAAACTTGCGATTTGATTTAGCCTTGGCGAGCCCGTCCCGGACGAAATGCGTCCGGTAGGTTTGGGACAAGCCGGTGGACGCCGGAACTCTAGAGGCGACGGTAGGATCAAGCCGGCGACCTTCCACATCAGGAGATAGATACGAGGATGGAGAGAGGAGGGTGAGGGAGAGAGGGAGAGAGAGAGAGAGACCCAGAGTCTCAATCACCCTTTCAGTCCATCAGTGGGTTCGCTCAACCCACCTCTCCTATAGGTTTCCTATTGTGGAACTTTCGCCTTGTGCGGTTCTATGTGTCAAATTAGCGATTGTTGCTTGTCATTGTCATTGTCATTGCCATTGTCATTGTCATTGTCATTGCCATTGCCATTGCCATTGTCATTGTCATTGTCATTGTCACCATCATCATCATCATCATCATCACCACCATCACCATCACCATCATCATCCTCACCATGGCCATCGCCTCATTATCTTTGGAAGGAACCCGCCTGAAAAATGTCGAAGTACTTGGCAGGAAAATGCCTGCCGACTGCTGCAGGTTCGGATACGTGTGGCGAGCGAGAGCAAGAGCCCCGTCAAAGCATTGTGCTTAGAGAGTTTGGTGGGGTAGGTTTTCATACTGGGCTTGCTCAGCCGGATGTAGGACATGACACAACCTTGTTGGCAGAAGCGGAGGTGGCGCGAGAGCGGGACGAGAGAGACCCAAGTTCCCGGAAAGGAGCTGCTTGGATATGCAGCGAGCTGCAAGATGTTGAGGAAGGGGATTTGCAAAGTAGGCTTGTATGGATTGTCAAAGGAAGTTTCAAGGTCTAACTTCCGTGTAGCGGATTTTTACAAGTCACAACTACCACTATCTCAACATCACCACTATCACAACATCACCACTACATACCACTATCACCATATCACTGTTATCACAACATCACCACTATCACAATATCACCGCTATCGCCATATCACCACTATCACAATATCACCACTTCCACAACATGACCACTATCACAATATCACTGTTATCATAACATCACCACAATATCACTACAACCACCATTTCACCACAAGCACGATTTCACCACAAGCACGATTTCACCACAAGCACAATCACCACTATCACAATATCGCCATTATCACCATATCACCATTATCACAATATCACCGCTATCACAACATGACCACTATCACAACATCACCAAAAGCTTCGTGTTCACATCTTCAGCTTTTGGATTTTGACGGACGTCTCGCACAAAAGCTTCGTTTTCACATCTTCCACTTTCACTTTTGGAGGGACGTCTCGCACAAAAGCGTCGTTTTCACATCTTCCACTTTCACTTTTGGAGGGACGTCTCGCACAAAAGCGTCGTTTTCACATCTTCCACTTTCACTTTTTCAGGGACTCCTCGCACGAAAGCGTCGTTTTCACATCTTCCACTTGCACTTTTTGAGGGACGTCTCGCACGAAAGCGTCGTTTTCACATCTTCACCTTTCACTTTTTGAGGGAAGTCTCGCACAAAAGCTTCGTTTTCACATCTTCACCTTTCACTTTTTGAAGGAAGTCTTGCAGCTGGACATCTTGAATCGTATTGGAGTGGCTGCATCAAGGCTGCGATAATGGTTTGTCAGCAGATATTTTAAACTTTGGCGCTGGTGATTTTCCTTCGTCTCTTTTTTTGCTTTGGCGTGCTTGCTGTGAATAAAAGCTTCCCTGACTCTGTGTAAAAGCTTCTGCATGTATAAGCTTCTCTGTGTAAGAGCTTGCTGTGTGTAAAAGCTTCTCTGTGTCAAATCTTCTCTGTGGAAAGCGTAGGGGTTGCTTGCTTTGGCGCCGAGATCTGTTTTGGAGCAGGTTTTGGGCCAGAGACAAGGTGAGATGATTTGAGAACGTTGAGAAGAGCTGAGATGAGGTGAGACGAGCTAACAAGAGCTGAGATCAGCTGAGTAGGCGTGAGAAGAGCTCAGAAGATGTGAGAAGAGGAGAGAAGAGATGAGAACACATAAGATGAGCTTGCATGAGCTGCGGAGAGCTGAGAAGAGTTGAGAAGAGCTGTGAAAATCTGAAAAGCTGAGATAAGCCCAGCTGAGATGAGATGAGAAGAGATGAGAAAACCTCAAATGACATGAGAAGAGAAGAGAGCGGTCGTGATCACCTGAGAAGAGCTGAGGATGGGAGAGACGACATGAGATGGGATGAGAGATGCAGTGAAAAAAGCTGAGAAGACATGAGATGTGTTGAGATGAGATGGGATGACACAAACTGCGGTGACAGTGGGATGCAGTGAGGAATTTCCAAGAGAAGCTGCGATGCGATGAGACCAGATGAAATGAGAAAAGATTCAACATTCAAAAGACATGGCATCAGATTGGCAAGTCAAGAGCCTGTTGCCACGAAGCACAGGAGGCTTGCCGGTCACCTATAGGCACAGCCTTTGCTCCGCTCTATGGACTATAAGTTATAAGCGTTTCAAATTTGAAACTTCCACCCCCGGCTTGCCCGGGTACTAAGTGTACGGACATGATGGACACGTGGATGTCAATCAATCGTAAGCCCAGACCGCGCTTTGTGATACATTCCTATGTGTCACCTTTTGATCAAGTCATTCATTTTGGTGCCGGATATCTCTCCATATCAGTGATTTTCATGGGATTTCTCCCGCCTATTGGCCATCCAACTGACCATCCGGTTTCTTCGGCCGTCGCCGTCTCTCGTTGATGCCCCTTGTTGTCTCAGGAAGTGCTGATGCCCAAGGCCCCAAAGTCTCCTCCGAAGCCGCGGAAGGGCGGTGAGAGGATTGGAAAGTGAGCAGAAGGCGCACAGATGTGATGAGAAAGGGTTTCAGTGGATTAGATAAACAAATTTATGTCACTAGACTATTGGTTGATATCCTATATTCGTATTGCTTGTGCATATTCGTACATGATTCCAAGAGTACATATGACATAATAATTGCATTAAAAAAATCATGGTATGTTATGATTATGTGATACATTGGTACATGCAAATGGAAAATATGCGACCAAACAATGAAATAAACACATAGATCAACGAATAAAAACACAAATATACGGGGGACACATACGGACATGGCACAGAAAAGACGTTTCACCATTTTTACGCGGCTTGGCGGCTGGGCGGCTTGGCGGCTGAACAACACTTGGCCTATATTTGCCCAGGCTGTTCGACGCTCCTTAAATCGGAGTGCAGGACACGGCTCAGGGTGTCAAAGGCACCGCTGTGTTGTCTTCCTTTGCTCTGATTCCGGGGGAAAGATCCGGCGCAGCTGCAGGTCAAGCACGTCAAGCAAGTCAACGTTTTTTCGGGAACTGTTCAAAGAATAAACGCTTACCAGTGCAGTTACCTTGACGTAGTTTGATTATTTTGATAAGTGTGGGCGGCGTCTCGTCTTATCAAGTAAAACCGTTTAAACACGGGTAACTAGTGGTCACCTGCCTTTATTGTCAAAGATCCAAAGGTGGGCGAGTTGTTGGAGAGCCGCTACCTGGCTGGGAGCTAAGAACCAGAGAAACCTGAGCAAACCTCTCCACCAATTTCGACATCGACTATGGTTTAACTGCCCAAAGACTACGGCATACTACGGCCATTTGCGATGCTTGATGCTTGATGATGCTTGATCCGTTTGCAGGTCAATAATTGGAACTCTTGTCTTGCAACCTGCAACCAATCGAATGCATGAAAAACATGTTTCCCCAAACAGTGTGCTGTTAGCGGTTCTTAATGCTTTCTTAAGGTGTCCGCCTTGGTGTTGGATTTGCCTCCCCTTGTGTCCCCCTGTCTCCCCTTGGGTCCCTTTGTCTCCCTGTGGGTATGTGTCCGCCTTCCCGAGGGTCTTGTCTCCCCTTGTCTCCCTTCTTGTTTCCATTTGTTGGATGGTGTGTTCGCCTTCCCGAGGGTCTTGTCTCCCGTTGTCTCCCCTTTTGTCTCCCCTTGTCTCCCCTTGTCTCCCCTTGTACCCCTTCTTGTTCCCCAAGCAGTGTACTGTTCGGGTTTCTTAATGCTTTCTTAAGGTGTCCGCCTTGGTGTTGGATGGTGTGTCCGCCGTCCCGTCCGGAGGGTTTTACCTCCCCTTGTCTCCCATTGTTCCCCATTCTCTCCCATTGTGCCCCTTCTTGTTTCCCTTTGTTGGATGATGTGTCCGCATTTCTGAGGGTCTTGTCTCCGCTTGTCTGCAATGGCATCCTTCTCGTTTCCCTTTGTTGGATGGTGTGTCCCCAATGTACCCCTTCTTGTTTCCCTCTGTTGGATGGTGTGTCCGCCTTCTCGAGGGTTTTGTCTCCGCTTGTCTCCCATTGTACCCCTTTTGTTTCCTTTTCTCGGATGGTGTGTCCACCTTCCCGAGGGTCTGGTCTCCCTTTGTCTCCCATTGTGCCCCTTCTTGTTTCGCCTTGTCGGCCCTTGTCTCCCCTTGTCTCCCCTTGTGCCCCTTCTTGTTTTTCTTTGTTGGATGGTGTGTCCGCCTTGCCGCGGGTCATGTCTCCCTTGGTCCCCCATTGTACCCGTTCTTGTTTGCCTTTGTTGGATGGTGTGTCCGCCTTTCCGAGGATCTTGTCTCCCCGTCTCTGCGATTGTACCCCGGGCCCCTTCTTGTTTCCACTTGTTGGATGGTGTGTCCGCCTTTTCGAGGGTCTTGTCTCCCCTTGTCTCCCATTGTACCCCTTCTGGTTTCCCTGTGTTGGATAGTGTGTCCGCCTTCCCCAGGGTGTCCCCCTTTTTCACCCCTTCTTGTTTCCCTTTGTTGGATTGAGTCCGCCTTTCCGGGGGTCTTGTCTCCCTTTGTCTCCCATTGTACCCCTTCTTCTTTACCTTTGTTGGATGGTGTGTCCGCCTTCCCGAGCATCTTGTCCCCCCTTCTCTCCACATTATCTCCCTGTCCTCCAGACAGTGTGCTGCGCTACTACGGGTCCCTAACGCATTCTTAAGGTGTTCGCCTTGGTCTTGTCTCCCTTTGTCTCCCACTCAATGTCTCCCTTCGTGTTTCCTTTTTGTTGGTTGGTGTGTCCGCGTTCCCGGGACCTTGTCTCACTTGTCTCCCGTTGTCTCCCCACATGTGTGCCTGTGTTGGATGATGTGTTTACCTTCTCGATGTCTTGTATCTCCCTTGTCTCCCAATGTTTCCCATTGTCTCCCCACATGTGTGCCTGTGTTGGATGGTGCGTCCGCCTTCCTGACGTCTTGTCTCCCATTGCCCCCCATTGTCTCCCATTGTCTCCCCGCATGTGTGCCTGTGTTGGATGGGGTCTTGTCTTGTCTGCCTGTGTTGGTGTGTCCGCCTTCCCAAGGTCTTGTCCCCCCTTGTCTCCCATTAAACCCATTGTCCCATTGTCTCCCCACACACCTGTGCCTGTTGTTGGATGGTGTGTCGTCCCTCCCGAGGTCTTGCCTACCATTGTCTCCCATTGTCTCCCCACATGTGTGCCTGTGTTGGATGGTGCGTCCGCCTTCCTGCCGTCTTGTCTCCCCTTTTTGTCTCCCATTGTCTCCCTTCTTGTCTATCCCTGTCTCCGGTTGTCTCCAATTGTTTCCCATTGTCTCCATGTGGTCTCTCATTGTCTCCCCACATGTGTGCCTGTGTTGGATGGTCCGCCTTCTCGAAGTCTTGTTTTTCATTGTCTCCCTAGAGATGTGTGCCTGTGTTGGTGCTTCCGCCTTGGATGGTGTGTCCGCCTTCCCGCGGTCTTGTCTCCCCTTCTGCCTTGTCTCCCATCTCCCTTCTTGTTTTCCTTTGTTGGATGGTGTGTCTGCCTTCCCGATGTCTTGTCTCGGCTTGTCTCCCATTGTCTCCTCACATGTGCGCCTGTGTTGTGTGGTTTGTCAGCCTCCCCGGGGTCTTGTCTCCACTTGTCTCCCATTGTCCCCCCAATTGTCTCCCATTGTCTCCCTTCTTGTCTCCCCGTCTCCCCTTGTCTCCGGTTGTGTGCCATTGTTTCCCATTGTCCCACCACATGTGCGCCTGTGCTGGATGGTGTGTCCGCCTTCCGAGGTCTTGTCTCCCCATTGTCTCTCATTGTCTCCCCACATTGGTGCCCGTGTTGGATGGTGTCTCCGCCTTGGATCATATCCGCCTTCAATGGGCCTTGTCTCCGCTTATCTCCCATCGTCTCCCCACACGTGTGCCTGTGTTGGATGGTGTGTCCGCCTTCCCAAGGTTTTGTCTCCCTTGTCTCCCAGTTTGTCTTCCTTCTTGTCCCCCAGCTTGTCTCCCAACTTGTCTTTCTTCTTGTTTCCCTTTGGGGTTGGTGGTCTGATTTTGCATTTTTTTCAAACAGTGAAGTGTACTGTTAAGGGTTCTTAAGGCTTTCCTAAGGTGTCCGCCTGTTGGATGGTCTTGTCTCCTATCTTGTCTCCCAGCTTGTCTCTCTTCTTGTTTCCCTTTGTGGTGGGTGGTCTCATTTTCATTTTTTTCCAAACAGTGTACGGTTAAAGGTTCTTAATGCTTTCTCATGTCATGTGTTTGACCTTGTTCCTCAAAAACACGTCTTGAATCCGCCCACTGTTTGGGGCCTACGGTGGTGTAATTTGTTTCACAGGTCGGTATGCTAGCAGATTGACAGGGTTATTAGACCTGCGATCGGCAGATCATGTTTCAACGTCGATTTGTTCATCCTCATGCAACAATAGCATGTTATGTCGTGAGGCACGAACCAGATTGGCGTTAAACACCCAGGTGCAAGACACTGTGAGCGGGAGAGGTGTTTTCTCCAACGTCCCGAGCTCGATGCCTCGCACAGCTACGTGGAGAATGATGGGACTTGTCTGGCCTGTTATTCAAATTATCCAACTGATCAGCTTAGCTATGCTTGGCTCAAATCTTATACAGACCTTGTGAGTTATTCAACCCAAAAATCCTTCTTGTGCGTTGTGCATCCATTTTTTTATTTCGTCCACTTGTCCGGAAAACATATGCAGATGTGCTGACATACGTACATGATCTTCGCACTGCAGCGTCCAACAGCAACATCTTGTCGCCATGGATGCGGATGCGGCAGGTGTCAATTGTGTCGCTCCGTGCACGGCAGGTGTTCAGCCACAGCCGCGTCGCTCAGCAGCGTTTGGGCCTTGTCCGTTGGGTTTCGACTTCGACGTCGAGCGACCGCTCCGTGTGTTTCGTGGCACGGACGCGATTGGGCCTGGAGCCTTTGCTCCTGGCAGAGCTCCAAAAAGTCGAGGACTTCGACGGTGATGCCGTCAGTCCCCTGACTGAAGCCCAGGAAGCAGTGCCCCGCGGTGGTTTAGTGATGCCGGAGGGAAAGGAAGCAGAAGGCGCAGTGGAAATCCACGGAGCTTGGTCCAATCTCTACCGAATTCTGCGTTGCTCTTTGGTCCAAAGTGTTTGGCTTCGAGTGGGGCCCTGTTTTCAATGCAACGAGCTCAGTGATTTGGAGACTGCAGTGCAAGAAGCTCCATGGGAAGACTTCTTGGACCTGCAGCAGCTTGGCCCCTCGGCGCATTTTTAAGGTTTCTGCTTCAAGCACTTTGTGATGTTTTTTTTGTGTCTTGAAGCGTTTTCTTGAAGTGTTTTCTTTGCTGTGTGCAATTTCTTGGCAGCTTGAGGTCCCATTGTGACATGGGAGCGAGAGTCGCGGTTAGAAGCTGCAGATGTCAGGTCTCTTCTCCGGCGTTTGCTGCGGGACTCCGCTGACAACTCCACCACGCCTTCCCCGATGACCCTCCGAGCTGTGCTACATCGGCGTTTCGGCCTGAAGTTTAACTTGGCACTCCAAGGCATTGAGGAAACCTTTTTGAAGTTTATTGGAATGACGAGATATTACAAGTTATCCTGGGTTTTGTCAAACAATAAATGGGTAAAGCACTGTTCATGGCCCTGGCCCTCTCAGTCAGGAAAAGGCGATCAATGATGAAGTATCATGGGTGTATCTCATTCGGGCATGTTTGATAGGTCCCGTGGTAGTAAAACCCACCCAATACTATGGTTGGTGGCTTCCCATGTCTCATACTTTTCCAGAGCTGTTTTTTTGGTGCAACTTTAAGAGTTGGGTGGTTAGAACCAACGTCAAACTCGGATTCATAAACCCCTGCTTATATAATTGCCACTTAAACTTCATAATATTCAGCCCAAATGCCATCAAGTCGGGATGTTTGAAGCTTGCAACTGCTGTATTTTTCATCTCGGACGAAACACAATAAAACATAATAAAACCATCAGGCTGGATTTACATACATATGTATCTAATACTATATATATATAAGACATGTATGTATAATTATTATAATTATATATTTATTTAATTAGATAATTTCATATATCTTTCAGGTTTCTTTCCGTAGTCTTTGGCCATGGCAGGCATGGGTTCGGGCCAACTTTCCTCTCGCTGTGAGGAACCAGTGTTCGTTGGAGCTCCTGTGTGCCACACAGCTGGGGCACCGGGACTTGTTACAGGTGCCGCATCGGTCGAAAAGGAACGCTATGGAATCCGTATATGGAACGTTGTGGAACGGTAAGTGCGTCGCAAACATTTTAAACCTGTTACAACTCAATAAGATTTGATGTGCCTGACTGTTTCATTTTTCTTTGATCAGCTGTGAATATTTGGATGTGCTGATCATTATCAGGTTATACTTATATGGCGGTTTGGGTTGGTGGGTTTGGAAGTCTGGGAAATCAGAGTTATGTGCAAAATAGGTTTAAAAAAGGAGTTAGTTTTGTTTTGGGTTTGTTTTTTGTTTATCTAATACAATCTATCTAATCTATATATCTTTCTATGTATCTGTCTCTGTATCTATCTTTCTATCTGTTTGTTTGTCTGTCGACCTGTTTCTCTATCTAATATATCCAGTCCAATCTATCTATTTGTTTGTCTATCTATCTGTCTGTCTGTCTGTCTATCTATCTCTCTATCTATCTATCTATCTATCTACCTATCTAATTTATCTAATCTAATCGAAGTCCATCTACTAATCTATCCAATCTATCTAATCTACCTAGCCTATCTAGTCTTCCTTATCTATCTGATCTACCTAATCTACCTCATCTGTCTAATTTACCTCATCTATCTATTCTATCTAATTTACGTGAAAACAAGGCAGGGGAAAATCAAAAACAGTTTCTTGAAACCAATTCCAGTGTGGTCCTATCTTGTACTCTGACTGATGCAGGTTGCATGGAGTTTCCGTATAGTTTCCATGCAGGTTTCATGTTGGCTACATGCTGGTTTTGCTGATTAAGCTTACTGTTGTGTAACCTCCATGGCAACTCCCTGGAACCTGCATGGAACCTCCATGATAACTGCATCAGTTAGAAGGCGCCATGCAACCACCATGTTTAAACACAAGAAACAATGGAACCTACATGAAACCTACATCAATTCTCCATGGACCCTGCGTGGAAACTTCATCAAAGAAGACGCCATACAACCACCAGGTGTAGATACAGGGAACATGTTTGAGACTCTTGTGGAAACTAGATGGAAACCATCAGATGCTTTGATGCAAATCGATCCCAAATCAATCGTAAATTGACCGTAAACTGATGGTAAAGAAACACACACAAAAGCTATCATAGCATCTGTGCATTTTGATGCCGTTTTCACTAGGTCATTTGTCTTTGTTGATGTTTCTTTTGGTTTCTGCGCTGGAAAATTCGAGCCCTTCCAAAATTTATATTTATCTTGAGTGTTAATACAAACAGTAATAGTAAACATTAGTAAACAATCACGTGAAATTATGGGATATACGGATATTTTCCGAGATGCAAGATGAATACAAATTCAAAAACGAAACTGCCCTGGTAGCAATTATTGTTGTTTTAAACGTGTTGTTTTTATTTTCACACGATTTCATTTTTACAGGGTTTGGTAATTTTGGTCTAGTTTCACAAAACCATCAATTCCCAGACTTCCAAACCACCAACCCAAACCACCACCCACGTAAACACAAATAATTGACACTAGGAAATTCCGTCGGTGTCGAAATTCATGATTCTTAGTCTTGGTCAAGTTGGGTTCATATGTTCCCTGCATAGGGCATGTTTGAAGTGCGAAGACTGTGCCTTCCCCACGTTGCTTGGATGTTGGGCATAGTGCGTTGATTGTGTGGAATAATGCGGAATGGCCGTGAGAGGTTTCACCACACAGGCTTGGAATGGTAGACAGGAAAGCCGTTGTCATGATCCATCAACAATCCAAGACAAGGCAGTTAAAGTGATTTACCCAGCCAGGGTCAGAGATGTGAAGAGATGTGAAGAGATGTGAAGATGTGAAATCACAGAAAAACCGTGAGAGGTTCCGGCACCATCGGCACCAGCGGCACCATCTCCCTCGACTGCCTCGACTGCACGCGGTGGAAAAGTACCCGGCTGGCCCAGCCAGGTTGCCAGCCGGGTTCCTCCATCGCTCAACTGGTCCTTCACATCGCCTTCCATCTCTCCGTCGCCACTTCCTAAGAAATCTCAGGCAGGAATATAATTGAGACGTCATCGTCGTGCTTGAAACTTTGAGAGTTAATTATTGAGAGCGATGCTTGGATAATCTAAAATCTTCCATCATCCAGGGAAGCATGTGGCAGCTGTTCTTGGCATATGCGGCCTAGGTTAGAATCGTATGTGCTGGGATCACATAGAATCAGAAGCGGGCTACCGCACCATGAATCGCAGTTTTATGAGTTTTCTGTGACGTGGGTTTTCTTTTACTACCGCGTCTGCAAAGTTGATGCAGATTGAGAGGACGTGGATGGGACTTTTGTCGCTGCTTTGGTGGCACAGGCGCAGCCCTCAAAAACTGCAAGGTCGCCAGGCTTCGACATGTTTCAACGAACTTGAACCCAACTCAAAATGAGAGCATGTGAAAATGGAGACAGTATGGGTGTAACAAGATGTTGAGATTCTGTGTATATTTTGTCACGTGAGAAACCGCCCAATGATCCAAGTCATCACATAGGACATAGCAGTAGTATGCTTTACTTTCATTTACTTTCACGATTGCGCCCGTGCCAGATTCCACAACGAGCTTTTCATTCGAGTCTCATTTGGGATCCTTTCTGCAGGAGCACGGGCCTCAGAGAGAGCGGTTTGCAAACGAAATGCACAGAAGACAGGCGATGAGAAATTTCACACCTAGGAGCTGGCAACTTGTTGAGATTCTAATGTGGGAGAGGAAACGAACAGCAGTTGCAAACTTGAAACAGCAAGAGTCAGCAAGACAGTGGCAAGACGTGATATTTCATATGAGGTGGCCAGGTGCTTCTAGAAGTGTTGCAGCTTAGTTGCAGGGCATGACATTTTTACTTGTCCCATCGCTTTTCGAAGATCATTGATCGCACGGGCAGTTTTAAGGAATATCTTCAGTGCAGGAAAGCCTGGTGAAGGTTTCCGATGGTTTCCTGTGAATTTCAATGCCAGAATTCCCGCGGATTCTCCCGATGTGTTGGTCCCTCTTGAGGTCCACGGTTGCACAGCTGCCCCTGCACAACGTGGAAGACATGCCCTGCGCGCGGCTCCGGCCACACAGGCCACAAGAAGTGGAGGGCTTATTCTGCAGAGCTCTCAAGACCAGTCTTAAGAGCTCTTAGTGACTTAGTGTTTTGTTGAATGATGTTGAATAGCGAACTTATTTAATGATGATACATTCCGCACATGCAGGTTGATGACGGTTCAAGATGGCTGGTGTTTTTCATGGTTACCAGGTTGGCAGTTTCAAACATGTCATATGGGGGTTACAGCAAGCCATGAGGAAGCAGAATTAGTGTATATATAGGACATGCCCAGCAATAGGTGGGGAATGGTGGTGGTATATCCAACATGTTCAAATGATGCTTAATGAATGCTAATGGTGGTGGAGAGTGGTGAATGGTGGTTGATGATAATCATCATGATGATGATGGTGATGATGATGATGATGATGGTGATGATGATGATGGTGATGATGATGATGATGGTGATGGTGATAATGATGGTGATGATGATGATGATGATGATAATGATAACGATGGTGATCATGATGGTGATGATGATGACGATGATGATGATGATGATGACGATGATGAGGATGATGATGATGATGATGATGATGATGGTGATCATGATGGTGATGGTGATGACGAGGATGAGGATGATGATGATGATGATGATGATGGTGATGATGATGACGATAGTGACAGTGATGGTGATGATGATGATGATGGTGGTGATGATGGTGATGATGAAGAACGAAGGTATTTTTCAAGACTCTGTAGCTGACCCGCTTCTCCGTTAAAAACCATGATCGATGTGCACAGTCCCATTTTTAATAGGAACACATGGTCCTAGGGGTGCTTTCTATGTGCTGCAATGTTTCAGACAAGTAAGCGTATTGAAGATTGATTGCCAATAAGTTGAAGAGACGCATGACAAGCATGGCATTGTTCAGTGCAACACGCTGCACGCTTTGTAAGGCCAAAAACATTTTGGAAGCTGCAGAGGAGAAGGTCCACTTTGTGAGCGGTTTTGACCGTTCCACCAGTTGTTGGACACAGCCCCTGGAGGATCTGATCTTGAGGTCAAACATCCTCATACATCTGAAGCATGCTCAATAGCTCGGGATTCCTTGCTGGGCCTTACTAGTCTTGCGAAGTAATCGTATGAGTAATCTTACTATGGCCGTATGGTTTTGCGTTGTTGTCCCATGTTGTCTCATGTAGTCCCTGTTCCTGTCAGGCACGCGGCATGATGTTAGTGGGCTCAGACCGCAGTGTGGCGGCCATCTTGTCACTTGCCAAAATTGAACGACGTAGACCTTAGGAATTTATGACGAACTTATTGGGAACTTTTAGTTGGAAGATAAATAACAGAGAGTTAAACAGCTTCAAAGAGGTACAGACAACAGTAGAGCACACAAGAAACTGTGACGGCAAGAGATTTGACTCCTGGATGTGGCGGCCCTGGCTGCAGGCACGCACGTGATCGATTTCGGAAGTGCTCAGACCTCTTTCAGCACATGCAGAAAACCAAGGTTTCTTCGGTTTCTTGGCATAGGGGGGAATTGAAATCACATCAAGTAACTCTTGCGTCATGCACTGCATGCACCATCTCCGTTCATGTCCTAAGTCTCTTGTATAATCTTGCATCTATTGGATTCTACTTGCCTTCGGTTTGTCATTCCCCTTGGACCAAGAAAGAAAAACAAAAGGTGAAGACGAACAAGAAATCATGATATACCTATGATACAGTCAAGACATGTCAAAAACATAATTGTAACATAGCGTCAAAACAAATCAGACAAAAAATCAAAAGCTCCTGCTACACCGGGTTTGGGTTGCGACAAAGGCGAGAGAAGTCACACCAAGTTCAAATGAAAGTTCAGCTGAGGCGGGTGGAACACCAATTAGTGACTGAGAAGTCACGGCAAGTCTGTGGAACACCGTAGATAACGAGTTGTGAATGCTCTCAAACACCAGAGGTGGCGTTCCACCATTGGATTGAGATATCATCAAATGTTTCACGGTGTTTGGGTGTCAAGAAGAATGTCATAATGCCTGCTTCCAAGCCGCTGCAGTCGAACAAATTGATTCCTCATCGAAGGAAGTTTAGAAGCCAAACTTCCGACAATATGGACAGATGAAAAGCAGAGCAGGGCAGAGGCAGAGAGAAGAGAAAGATCAGAAGAGAGAAGAGTAGAAGAGAAAGAGTAAGAAGAAAGAAGATGGAGATGCGCGAA
>Ga0126342_10001548_pt1 | contig 32781 bp, 26 predicted proteins | sample Cyp1metagenome_FD_92528 | JGI IMG/M metagenome (GOLD analysis project Ga0126342, IMG submission 92528) | Coral microbial communities from Lord Howe Island, Old Settlement Bay, Australia - Cyphastrea 1 metagenome | ecosystem: Host-associated > Invertebrates > Cnidaria > Coral ...
CGTGCAGCGGCAGCCAGCTAATCCGGCGGGGCGGTACCGCCTTTGCCTGGCATGTGTGGCCAGGAGCACTGTGGGTCCGCGGGTGCGGTGCTGCTTCCGGCGGGCCCTCGTTTGAAATTGTGGCTTTAAAATTTTGCCCCCCTTGTTGAATTTTGGCTTCTGCAATCTGTGCCGGGACCACCGGTTGTGCTGGGCTGCAAGCTGCCTTTGGCCGCTTGTTCGCTGCCGCCGCCTGCAAATGGTTCTGTTGGTCTCAGGCAACTTTTCGTAAAAAGATCGTGTGTCGATGCCTCTTTGACGTGGTTCCGCGCGCGCCGCTCGCGCGTGACCGCGTTGCCCCGCGCCTGTCAAGGAAGGACTGGGCTTGCGGAAATTCAGGGAGTCGAAGTCACAGAGCTCGGATGGAGCGGCGGTCTCTTTGGTGGTGGCGGCAAGGGCATGGGCCTGGGCATGATGGTGTCATAGGAGCTGTCGCCGGTGGCAGCTGCATTGATGTAGTTGCTGTTGCATTCGGCGGCCTCTTCATTGGCATGCCAGCAGGTCCGGACAGTCCCAAAGTGTCCCCACTGCCAACCTCCAAGGTGATGGGAAGAAATCAGAAATCAATTTGGTGAAAAACAGGGACAATTAAAACCACCCTTCCTCTGCAAAACTAAAGTAAGATTAAAGCAAATCACAAAAGGCCGTCAAATCAGAATCTAAAATGCAACGAAACACAGGAGAAGCTGCCGCTGTCATCTTCTGGAAGTAGGCCATGAACACTGGAACCCAGATGTCTCCGACCAGCCTGGACGTTCAAGTCCCCCGATGGCGAGAACTGGCCAACCACCCCCACTGGAGCACCAACTGGAGCACCCAACTGGAGCACCAACAGCATCCATTGCGCAAAGTTGCCCCTGGATACCTAGGATAAATTAAGCAAAATGCTGCGATCAGAAATTGTAAAATGTGATGAACCAGGGCCATGGTTTCTTGTAGAGCCATGACTCCAAACTGTCAATTCAAACTGTGGTCCCCCAAATCAAGTTTGAACCTGTCACCGCAAGGAACCCCACCCTGCTTTCGCCCAACCCCTTTTTGTGACAAGGAACGGGTTGGTGCTGGACTGTAGAGCTGCTTCCTCCAGCTTGTCCTTTGAAACGCCACTCTTGTCCAAGTACCTCAATGGTTTGGCCAAGGGATCTGCCAATCATTGATTCTTCACGGGTCTTTTTTTAAGGATTACAAACCTTTTTTTTCAATGTCTTTTCGAAGTGAAGCCAACCCGTCTCCAAACAAGAAACTGAAGTAACTGAAGTCCAAGCATCAAATTTCAGCCAAAATGCTTCGCGGCCCAAACTCGTGGAAAAATAGTCATCTCCTCATCCTCGGGTGTGCTCTTGCGTCCTTAGTACAACCCATGGCACCCGACCTTACCCTGTAGCATACAAGAGACATCCAAAGACCAACCTTTCTGAGTGAGGAAATCGTGGATTCCGGATTCCCAATGATTTTGAAACAAAAGAGTGACACATGATACGATATTATAAGCTGCCATGATCACAGATAAAGTTTAAGCTATACAATTTTATGGTGATGAACTGATATGATATTAGCAAGTCATAGGTGTGACAGCTGATAGATTGATAGCATTGATGCAGTGATCACAAATCCAAAGAGACAAATCATAATGACAAGTGCACCAAATTGAGTTAAGATTCTCTTCGGGTCAGGATGCTCCAGCAAGTCAACCATCATGATGAGATCACTGAGCAAAAGATGGCTTCGCCCATCACCCATGCCACATGCTCAACCCGCCCTGAATACAGGCACGGTTATTCCAAATTTAAAATCCCTGATAAGGCCAGGATGCCAGACCTGTTAATTAACACTTTCCCCTCTGAACATACCTCTTTTGGGTATTACAGCATTCTGAGACAACCCCGATATTCATCTATTGAAATATCTTGAGTAAATCCCCTGTAGTCCATGAATATTGCAAGGACACCATGAAAACACTCCTTATTTCCCTTGGTTGTTCCATAGTTCTTTCCTTAGTTCCTTCCCTGTACGTATGAAATCAACAGGAAGCCATATTTAAGAGACTAAGATTTGAATTAAGGTAGATAGGTAGATAGACAGACAGACAGATAGATAGACAATAGACAGACAGATAACCAAGTACATATACACATGCATCCACAAGCAATGGGATTAACCATTCTTATCTATCTGCCCTGCCTGGCCGTCGGCAGCCCCTTGAACAAAAGGGGAGAGGTCCAGTTCCAAGCATGGCCTCGGCGGGTTGGTTCGAAAGCAACTTCATGAATGCCTGCTTCTTTCTCCGGAGGAAGGAAAGCGCGAATTGAAGGACGCTTTAAGGCACCGGCGCCAGATCAACCTTCTTTCTTTTCAGTTGGCCCCTGGCGCCGTTGCGGGCCGTCCCGGGACATAACCCTGAGTCTCCAAAACTAGTAGATTTAGGTGCCAAAAAAAATACGTAAATTTTGGGATTTTCTAACGTGGATTTACGCTTTTTTTTTAAATAATGTTAGTAAAATTTGACTTACGTTAGTAAATTTTACTAACGTAAGTAAATGCACTTTTGATGCACGTTTGCACTTTTGATGCGCTTTTGACAAATGCTCGAAAAATAAACATGCACTTTTGATGCACTTTCATTTTTCACAAAATTTCCTATCATCAAGAAAAGTAGCAAGAAAAACGTAAATACTCAACTTTTAGTAAATTTACTAAATCAGTAAATTTAGTAAATTTACTAGTTTTGGAGACTCAGGGAAGCAAAACAACTGCCGAGAGGATCGGGCCATACGAAAAAAAAACGCAAGCAGCAAGTGCAAAAGACTTCCCTCTGCGCTGGGCGGCTGACTCTTCATAGGCAACGCAACCATAATAATGAAGCAAAAGAACCCGGGTCGTTATCGCAAGGAAGCGGCAAACGCATTGAACTCAGCGCCTTCACATGCATGGATCGATGATGCTGAGGGCATTGCCGGGGGGCAAAGCACGACGACCGTCGTTATCCGCGTGCCCGTGCACAGGGTGCAACTTTCGTTGGAGCACCTGCGGGCACAATAAAACATTTGCTTGTCCCCTTACGCGTGCCAACCTTACTCACAGACATGCTGCGGCGCCCGGCTTCCATTCAACAGCTTCTGGCTTGAAGTACGTCTGGAGAGCTGCCTATGACAATGGGGGGGGGCTAGGGCAAGGGTGGCATTTGCATCAAAATTGATCGAAAATCTAAAGTGGAAGAGCAAGTTAGGACCAGAAGCCCCGGCTCGCCTGAACAGTGCTCGTGCCCTGCTCCACCCTCGCATTCAGGAGCCAATATATCGGTGGGTAAACTGCGCAAGCGCCGCGATAGGTTACAAGTATGTTGCGCTATCACGCGGAAAGAAACAGAAAAATTGCTTGTCAAGAGGCGGCTCCAGCGTCGTAGTTTCTGCGCTGCAGTCGCATTTTTGTTTTTTTAAAGCTGCTTTGTTTCTCGGGGGCCTTTTTTTATATATGCGTATTATTTTTTTCTGGGCCTCTGGCTTCACGGGGTGCCCTGGCTTCACGGGTCCCTCTTTTTAGCATTTTCACGGGGCCCCTTTCTGGTTTCACGGGGCCACCTGGTTTCATTGGGTGCCTTTTTTAGCTTATGAATGGCTATGAAGCCTTGCTTGAGCAACTGTTCCAACAAGAAACATCCTGTGTTGGCGCACAATTGGCGCAAGCCAACTAAAATTTAGGGTTTTGAGGGGTCGTCGGCTGGTAAATACCAAAACACTGGCCCTGCGCAGGTTTTTGAGCATGTCGAAGGATACTATTTGAACTCCATTCTAACCTTGCGGGCAAACCATAGGGTCTTGCTGTAATCTTAGATGGTTTTAGGCTGGTTGGTGTAGACAAAATCACAATAATATATTACATATCATATATATATATATTATACCATCAATAAATATATATATATATATATATATATATATAATGTTATAATCACCACTAATATATATATATATATATATACACATAATCACCATCAATATTCCCATTTACAACAAAGAAAAGGAACCAAACTATCCATCCGGGATTTCCGGTGTTTGGTTAACACACTGCTTGGTTGATGGTTGTTTTTTTTCATCCCAATGGGGGCATACCCAACAATAAACCTCAAACGTGGGGATGCTTATTACACTTGCTTATCATCACTTATCCCATAATTTTTCATTTATCCCCCATTCTTCCATATCAACCCATATAATTAAGCCTTAATTAATATCCTGTCATATCTCACAATCACTAGGAGCCTTCAACCCGGCCTTCAAGGTTGCAGATCGATTTGCAGTGACTTTTTCAAAATCCATGTTGACTGTTTCAGGGTGCAGTTTGGGTTCACTTCGGGCCTGCATTGGGTTCCATGTCAGTTTTGGAGTGATCTTATTGAACAGGTTAGTTGCACGATTTCCTCATAAACAGAATATAACAGAATCCACTCCACACCGTACCATGGTGCCATGTTAGCCCAACAAGGAATAGCCAGAGGGTTCCACCCAACAAACTCAGGGCGTCGCACCTCCAACAGTTTGGCGTCTTGATGGAGGGGATAGGCCTCAGGAATTTGCTACTCGAGGGCATCAAGTCTTCAAGACTTTAGGGGTTCTGTTCATCAGATTGTCAGGTATAAAGCTATAATTGTACAATCGTATCTGGTATATATATATATACATATGAATGTGTATATACACATGAATATATGTTTTATTCCCATCCTATCCCAGTAAACCATTAAAACCAAGATAAAAGAAAACAACACAGATTGTGCTGCGGTTGCTATTGCAACATTTGGCTTCTACATCGATGGGGATGGAAGCCAGCACGAAAGTGGGGAAGATTGGGAAATCACAGATATGTAATATGTACTAGCAATTGGCCAATGTTGATGAATTCTACATTCTACTGATTGTCTGTGAATCCATCCGTTTTGTTTGGAAGGAGAAAAAAACTATTTGTGAATTGAATGCCTGCTAGATAGGGTATATGGCACCCACGAAAAAACAACTCTACAAACTGCAAGCTGCTTATGTTGATATGTATCTATTGTTATCCAACTAGAAGTATTAGACATGTATGTATGTTGAATCATGTCAAATCATTTATAAGTATAAACATACCCTCCGGTAATTTAACGTAGCTATTGAAATGGCCCATTTATAGTGAGATTTCCCATTAAAACTGGTGATTTTCCATAGCTATGTTAGTTTACCAGAGGGTACATGTCGGTCGTGGGATATCCAAAAGTTGCTTGGCTGCATCAACGCCCAAGTTGCACTGACGGAGCTCCAGCGTAAACCTACTTCCAACGTTTGTTTCATACTTGGTGGCTCATCCCACTTAGTAAGTGGGTTATAACCCTAGTTACACATGGGATAAGTAGGGTTAATCCACTTATAATTGGGGAAAAAAAACACTTATACTAAGTGGGATGAGCCACCAAGTAGAGGTATAATGAACTGGGTACAAGTACAGTGAGCTCAGTGAGCTCTCTCCTTTTAGTACAACATATTCTTCGTGTATTTCAAAGGTATCGTCATCGTTGTCAAACACATGAAGCTCTTGATTTGTTGAGCAAATCACGGATCTTGTGGGTTTCCGGCTCATCATGATCATCATGCTGAGAGTCCCCACAGTGCTTGTCTCCTCCAAATGTTTCAAATACCTGCGTGGTACCCAAGCTCCGGAAAGAAAAAACAACCTAACACATGTTAGAATAGAATATGAACTCCATACGTTTCCATACATGGAACAAGATACTGCACCGTCAACCTTCCAAAGAACAAAACATCAACAATCTCTGTAGCCTCATTTCTTTTATGACTTCCAACCAGTCGCAAATGCCTCAGCCAAGGAATCGAAAAAAAAGTTGCCTCTCATAATCAAAAATGGCATGCTGGAACATCCCCCACTGATGATTTCTCTATTTTAATGCCCGATTTCCCCATTTTAATGCCCATTTATGGAGGGATTTCCTAGCCATGTTCCACCGGGCATGATGCATCTTTTACACCTTTCGCGAGTTTCAATCGATGGTCGCCAAGCCTGCACGTTCGCTTGGTTTGGCAAGGGTCATGGGCAATAAAAATAAGGGAAATATAGTCTTGATTGCCTCACACACAGTTTCTGGGATATCTACAGGTCATGCATAATATATTTATATAGATATACAACAATATAATAATATATATATATATAACAATATAATAATATATATATATGTATATATACATATATGTGTATAATATATATAGTATATAGTAAATAGTATATAGTATATAGTATATAATATATGTGTCTTTAAAAAACATATGAACTATATAATATATAGTGTAAAATATAAAATGTAAACTATATAATACTTAATGCATAATATGATAAAAAAAAATATAGTGAATATATATATATATTTAACAAATAATACATAACATATCATATATAAAATAATAATATATATATAATATGATTAAAAAAACATATAATAAAATTAATATATAATATAAATAAAATATATAAGATATAAAATATAATATATAATGTATAATATATATTATATATATAATAACAACTAATATAAATAATAATAATAATAATATATATAATAATAAATATAATAATATATAATATAATATATAGAATATATATAATAATATATAATATAAATATAGGATATATAACATATAATATATAATTATATAGAATATAAAAAAATATAATATATATCATTTATATATATAATAACATGTGTATATATATATGATTCAAGTACTTGTATATACATGTACGGAACGTATAGGGGTTATCATATATTATCATACATAACTATATTATGGACATTGTCTTACTAAAATTGAACATCCATCCTATATCATCCTAGTATGTCTTCAGGGATTTTGTTGGACATCTGTAGAAATCCTACTTATACATCATTTTTGGAGGGAAACAGTTAAACAGTTTCTGACCAGAAAGTGGCTAGTTAATCCCGACACCATCCCGCAAATTTTTCCTTACATCCCATTCCGATTAAACCTTACAGCCAATGTTCCTCCCTCCAATTTGCGATTTGTAGTATATCACATCGTTGTAAAACTCTTTCAATTTGTCAATCCCAGATTTGGATCGGTTTGGGATATATCACATCGTTGTAAACTGTTTCAATCCCATTCGATTCCCACTACGATGTGCCCGGGCTGCTTGGTTTGCCTCGAAGCCCGAAGCCGACCTGCCTCCCGGCCCACGTCATTCTCACGTACGGACGAGTTCGAGGAAGTCGGCAAAAGTCAACTCCTGCGAAAAAGTTGGGAAGTGTTGGGAATATCCATTGTAATCCAAATGATTGGTTTATGGGGTTTTCCAAAATAACATGGATGATCTGGGGGTATCCCCATTTTAGGAAACCTCCATATATGAGTACAGGATGGTGCCCCCCAGTTATGTGAATGTTGGTTTAGATTACACCATGAATACTAGTTCGTTATGTCTACCATAAACCCAATCGAATTCAGCCACTTATCCATATCTCAACTGAACGCTATCGAACGGGGGCCCCATCCTGCAGGGTGGTGACCCCCCCCAGTGATGTTTGTTCGTTTATAAACCATAATAAATAGTTCGATATAGCTACCATAAACCCTGGTTATTGAAGTTATAAACCAACTTAGCGAACTATGGGGATGTAGCTCATTTTCAGACACAGCCTCATAAGTTGGATCGAAACCCACCAGCTCCTCGGGGAGGCCGGCATGGAAGGCCTCCACTTCGGCCTGAGGCACCTGGAAAGCTGGGAGGGTGGACAAAAAACACATGGACAATCAACTGGAAAAACGTGATATATGATTGTATGTATATGTATTACAGTATAATTATATATATATGTGTAAATGATATACATATATATAATATTATAACATAATTAAGGAAATATATATATATATATATATCCAGCCATACAAAAACACAATGGGGATATGGTATATGGACCATCCGCCGCAGTCAACTAGCTGAGCGGAGTTTTCCAAATTGCAGCTTCTAAGGATCAACATCTTTGATGAACCGCCTGTCATCAATCAATTCCTAAGCTGGAAGAGACCTTGAAACCATCATGTCTCCTAAAAACTGAACGTTAAGATGGTGTGTCCAAACATTGGCTTCCCCATTCCATCCATTACGAAACCTTCAAACGACGTCGAAAAACATGGCTGCGAAGATTGGGGCTCCCAACATCAGGGCCAACCTGGCAGTTCGTCGAATCCCAAGTCGGGGATGAAATCCTTCTTTTTCTGGCTGATTGGTTGCCTCACTTTCTGTCAAAGTCCATGCTCTTAACGGCTAAATCGACATGTGATGGTGAATTCATCATTTTCCATGGCGATTTAATGCTAAACTATGTCAACATATTTAAATCATTTTAAATCATAAATCATCATTTAAGTTGATGAAATAATGCAGTAAAACCAATGCCAGAGTCACCATCCCCAAGTCATCAGCACTTTTATGGGTTGGATTGAAACAATCCCCAATCATGAATCATGGTAGGTTTATGATACCCATCTACAACCATGATATCCCCATTTAATCCATTGACAATCAGGAGTTTCATCCATGGATAATCACCATTTTCATCTGGTTGGTGGTTTGGACCCCTCTGAAAAATATGAAAGTCAGTTGGGCTTATTATTCCCGATATATGGAAAGTCGTAAAGTCATGTTCCAAACCACCAATCAGTCATCCATTTTCTTGCTTAAGTGATCCTTCAACATTTGTTCCATGTGGGATTGACCATGGTCAACGGGCTCCCCCGCCCCGGCGCGCGGCGCCTGCACCGTGTCCACCAGCACCATGCGACTCAGCGTGACTTCCGCGCCCGCGAGGCGCTGGAAGGCAAGGCGACACTGTGCCTCCTGGGATGATCCTATGGAAATGTATTATCCTTTGGTTATTTAACGTCCCATAGGATCCATATACGCTATATATGGTAACATTTACCATAAAGGGTCACGGAAGCACCTCAAAAAGGTCATTTTGAAGAATCCCCCGTGGATCGACATTTATGGTTTATGTATATCTCCCATACCCATAGGATCCATGTATGCTATATATGGTAACATGGATCCCATCAATATACCCCAGTCATGTTAGCATATATACCAGCACCATGGATCCTATGGGCGTAGCTATGGAAAATTGCCCATGTATAGATGATAATCATGATGATTGACCTATTAAAAATTGTGTGTTTTCCCAGTTCGCTACGTTAAATAACCTAGAGGGTAAATGTGGGTGAAAACAATGTAAAACAATGCCATAAACCAGCCATTTTTGGGAATGGTTACCAAATAAACTAGCCATATTTGGGAATGATTTATATATATATACATACTACATCATACTACAGTAGTACCACCTATCTACGGTGATTTTGGGGATGGTTTATGATTGTTTTACCCACATGAAATGTGGAGCAGTAGGATCCACCATCTCGAATTTTTGCAATTTGTGCGGAAATTGTAAACAATCACTATAATAATGGCTGGTTCATGACATTGCTTTACGAAGACTATTGTGGTGTCTAGATTTCTGTCATTGTAGTCCCGAAACAATGCACAACGCATAGTTTATATATGAATTTATCATGATTTTAGATAACTGGGATTTTGAATCTGTTCCATCTTTTTGTTGGGGTTGATCCCCTTCTGAATTTGAGGGGTCGGGAACCCCCTTTTTCTGTGGCCGCTCAAATTGCCTACAAGAAGGGTGTACCTGCAACAAACAATTGCCTGCGGTGAACATGAATTTATGAATTTACTACAAAAAGTGGCAACCAAATTTGGCATAAAAATGAGCAAACGCAGGTTTTTACCCTCTGATTTCGTCGTTCATGGAACTTCTGGCACGTGCTTCAAACAAAAACCAAAAGTATCTCTTCGCGTTTGACCGGCATCCCAGGTAACTCACAAAATGAGGTACCCCTATGACCGTCCTATCAGATCCTGTTGGGATTGACAATAAAATCAACCTTTGAAACCATCACTACACATATGATACTATGTGTATCCATTAATTATATTCTATTATCATATATTTATATCATATAGGAATATGAAGGGATATCGATTCTTCGATTGGGTCGCCTGCGCTTCTGGCCGGCCTGTTGGGGCCAAGTGACATCTGCCGGGACTGCTATCATTTTTGATGGCCCTCCAATGACTCTTAGATGGGAGTTCTGTTCGTGTTACCAAGGCCAAATGCGAAAGAAAAGGAGGAAGAGAAAGGAAGGGAGCAAAAGAGGAGAGAAAGTGGGAAAGAAAGAAGAAAGTAAGGAAGGAAAGAAGGACAGAAAAAGGACAAAGGAAAGGAAGAAAAAAGGAAAACATGCGCAAACAAAAAGGACAAAAACAACAAAAGAAAAAAATACTAGGAAAGGAACGGAGGAAGAACGAAGGAGACAATGAAAAAAAAATCATCCAATGTTAACAAAATCTATACCCTCTGGTTATTTAACATAGCCATGGAAAATCCCTCATAAATGGAGGTTTTAATGGGAAAATCATCTATAAATGGGCCATTTTCCATGGCTATGTTAAATAACCAGAGGGTAGCTCAAGTATCCTCTTCCTTATCCCCCATGAACTCAACAAAGGAACCGCTACCCTGGGAGCCGCGGCACGTGGCGCTTTTTTCAAATCCCTGCGTTCCGAAGGCGTTCCGAAGTCCCTGTCTGCAATGAACATGGGATGAACATGGCCTGAATGGTTATTCTATGCAGTTATGGCCCAAGTTATACCAGTTATAACTACTGAACTAACCCCCAAAAAATGGTTTATGTATAATCCCAGTGAAATCACCAGTTGTAACTAATAGCCATGGCCATCACTATGTAAATTTTGGTCTCCTGTAACTTCCAACGGGAAACTCATCAGCCAGTCCTCCAATGACACACAAAAGGGCCTCAGGGCTGGGAGTAGTGGCCGCTAGGGAACCTGCAAAAACCAAAGAAAATGATGGGGGCCAAGGAGTCAAAACAGAACAACAACTACATGTCATTTGACTTGACAAATGGGTGGCACATCCTATCATCGAATCTTCCTGCAGGCTCTTGCCGTATCGCTATTTATTACTTCATTGTCCGTATCTATGTTTGTGTAATATCAAACACGTTCTAAGCACATATAATTAAACCTATATTTATATATGATTGATGACCTATCTGGTTGATTGTTAAATCCCAATGTCAGAACCAATCAACCATCATTTATCGGTTATACCGTTATATACTGCGATTCTTACCAGTCGATGCGTACATCCCCGTATTTAATCTCAATACCAAACAAGTCTCAGCTATATCAATGATATTCCCGTTTCCAAAGGTTACAATAAACAACGTATTTATTTAGTGGTTCAAGCAGTTCAATCACCACATACCCTCTGGTAATTTAACGTAGCTATGGAAAATCACCATTTTTGATGGGAAAATCCACTATAAATCACCATTTTCAATAGCTTTTTGTTAGTTTACCAGAGGGTATTATCCAGGATATCACCTATAAATCCCTATAAATCCCCATAAATCCCCATTATTTACCCAGATCCCTCATCTTTTTCGCCCTCCCCTGAGCTGCCCGGACATCATCACTGCAACGAAGTCGCTAAAGCCCAAGCCATTGGCGCCACCGCTGACGGCCAGCAAGGACCTATCGAAGATGGGGATGATGTTCCAATGATTTTGGGATGATGTTCCAATGATTTTTTTTTTGGGGGGTTCTATGGTTTTGTGACAACATTATATATATATATATATTTTGATCATGCTAGATAAATGTAACATGACTCATGACACAAACCATGTTTCTTCGCCAACTAATCTATACTTTTCATGTTGAGCCATTACCAGGAGGACACTGAATAGCAGACGAAAGGGACATACTTTTCACTATTTCAAACGGTTGGATCTTAGTCATAGAAATATTTCGTGGAGTATTAGATCTAACCATACTCCCATGATGCTTGTTTCATACTTTCATAGATAACGGATAGATAATGAAATACTAATCACTATTAGATGAACTAGTAACTAAGCATTACTCCCATTATGAAATCCCATTTATCCAAGATACTCCCATCTTAAGGATTTCATCCCATGGTTTCGTCACCTGATCTCTTCGTCCTCGGGCGAGGCCGAGGCCTGGATCGGGCACGCTGCAGAGCCCGATCGACATTTCAAGCACGAATCCATACCATATGGGTTTGGTATGGTTTGGTCATGTTTGGTCCCTGAAAATAGGAGATACTAGAAACAAATCAGTTTCAATGTGAAACATATGGAAGAAGGATGGAGAAGGATGATACACAACCAAATAAGCAGTGAATTTAGGGGTGCTCAATTTTCCAACAAATGCTTTCGAGGTAATTAGACTTAGTCTACTTGGGGCCCCAATTTTCACTTAACTTTCTCGGATAGAACATGAAACATCCACCAAGACATCCAAAGGCACCAACGAAAAATGGACGAAACATGGAACCGCTCACTGTAGATCCATTTTTCGGTCAAGTTTTGGGTACCCCATTGGGAGTTGATGGGAGATCTATATATTTCTCCAGTAGATCACATAATCAAATGATTTTCCCAGCTATAAACCTCCATTTATAAATTTTTAAAATGGATTTTCCAGTTCGCTATGTCAAATAAACAGATGGATCATTGGATGGTTCATATTAAACATAGACTCTGCGCCATCTGTGGTCCACCAATAAGTGGCTTAACTGCGCCTCGCCGAAGAGAGCATCAAGGAAGCTGGAGCTTGTGGTCGTTTTTCCCCCTGGGGTCTTCAAAAAGCTTCAAATGAGGCAGGATGAGGATGATAACATCATGAAATTTCAGTATATAATAATTATAATCATTATAAATCCTCTCCATGCTGATGATGATGATGATGATGATGATGATGTCATGCATGCACTGAATAATTATTTGCCCATCTCTCCATTGCAACAGTTCATTTGCAATGGTACAGTACTTTCCTGCATGACGCTTGGTTGCAACCCAGCTCAGGTCGAGAAGTCTCTATAGCTGTGTGGCTTAGGTTCCACCGTTTCTTATTTTTCCTATTCTTCCAGTAGCATCCATTACTAGTCGGTGGTATACCTACCCCCCTGAAAAAAATAGTCAGATTGGATTATCATCCCAACTATTGGGAAAAACAAAAGCCATGTTCCAAACCACCAACCAGAGTATCTTTATAAGGTGAAATCATCTGAAATCCTCACCATTATTGCTGTGACCTGCCCGCATTTTCTCAGCTCAAATCGGCTTTTGCCGCAAACAAAATGATGAACTCATCTAACACTGCTATATTGGCACCTGAAATCCCATGAAATCTCTCTGAAATCACAATTTTTCCCGCCGGAAAGACCAACTTCTCCATATTTACCTTCTGAACTCACCCTTTTTTTCCGTGGTAAACCACACGCGAAACGACAACGACCCCGCCTGCCCCTGCTCCGTGTAAATCCGCGGCGGACAAAAGGCCGTCGGAGTCGCGATCCAGGCGGAGAAAGGCACCTTCCAGCGATTGGATTGAAATCCCATTGTTACCCTTGGGTAATTGACCACAGTGAGTTATGGCCATTTCTATAGTGATTAATGGGGATTTCTATGGTATTATAATGGGGATTACTCTCTGGAATTTAACATAGCTCTAATGGAAATTTAATGGTGATTCATAGTGACTGTCATGATGGTGGATATAACTGATATACCCTCTGGTAATGACAACAGTTTGCGATTGAAAATTGCCATTTAGTTCGCTGATTTACCTTTTAAAACTGGTGATTTTCCAAAGCTATCTTAGTTTACCAGAGGGTATGAGGATGATGCAATGGGATTAACGATGGGATTGTATAATTATATATAATTACACCGTATTTTTTGGGAGTATTACTATGGGATTTGATATATCAATTTCCCAGTTATCTCATCAACCATTGTTAGATTTATATATGGGATTACTATGGATTTTTTCCAGCTATGTTTATCGATATCAATGGGGCAAACATTGCATTTTTAAGTGATTTCACTGACTTATCACTGCTTTATCAGGGCCCATTCTTAGATGTCTACGGGAATCATATCCCGCACCTATTGGAAGCTCCGGCAGAAAATCTCTTTTGTTGGTGGTTTCAACAACCCCTCTGAAAAATGATGGAGTTCGTCAGTTGGGATTCTGACATTCCCAACTGAATGGATCAAAACATGTTCCAAACCACCAACCAGTCTTTTGTTGGTGGAGATTGAAGCAACAAAGATCCAATTTTATCCAATTTTCACAAGCCGCGTTCATGATCAATGAAAGCATCCTTGGCAAATGCTTTCGCAGTAGTCCGTCTTTAACAAATCCAGGAAATTCACCTCTGACAGTTAAATACGACTGCCCCCAACTATCCCTATCAATCATTACCTCAGCTCTAGAAACTAACAAAATAGAACTGGGGTCCTATCTTATTATTCCATGCTCACCGTCCCCTGGTCTCTTTGTGGACCCTCACCTCTTAGTGGTGCCAGCACCGCTTCAGGCAGTTCGTAGACCAAGAGGCGTAAGAAGGCCTTGGTCAACAGCAATGGCACAAATCTGGGGATGTATAATATATTGTACTGGTTGGTGGTTTTAACCATCTTGAAAAATATGAGTCCGTCAATGGGTTTCGGATGACATCCCAAAAAAAATCAGGAAAAAAATGTTTGAAACCAGCAACTAGTATAATATGCTATTACAATAATTGGGATGGGAACTTCAGAGAAAAACAGGAGATATCCAGCGCTGGGATGCCTGCTGGATATACCCAGATCCAGATCCCCAGATCCCCAGATCTGAAGTGCCATCCAAAGATGGGAGGCCAGATGGGATGAATATGTCATTGGATTGGTTTTCTTGGGAAAATCTGAACCGGAAACCATGGTTTTTACCATGAAGATCATATAAGGATTTCCGGTTAAAAAAATCCCTTAAAAAACCAAAATCCATGGAATATTGGGATTTAACCAACAAAAGTCATGGTATTAAATGATATTCATCAATAATCTGGGTAAATTATAATAATTCACTAACCTGAATCTTGCGGCCATTTGGGGATGATTCCTCTTATTAAACCATGATTCCAGGGTTCGGTCGAACAGTGAGGTCGTGATCAAATTTACGCAGAATAATCATAGGGGTTTTGATGGGAATAGAATGGGATATGTACCCTCTGGTAAACTAACATAGCTATTGAAAATGGCCATTTATAGTGGATTTTCCCATTAAAGATAGTGATTTTCCATAGCTATGTTAAATTACCAGAGGGTAACCAACCATATGATCTTAGGGGTTCTGTTTCAGAAAGGCTGGCGCCCTTTCATTTTTGGCAACATAGATCCGACCTCTTGCCTTGGGGTAACTAACATGGATCCGGAAAATCCATGGGGAAACCCGGGCCCATGTGGGGCCCACCAGTCATAAGTTGATTCATAAAAACCATTAACTATAGCTATAAGTATCATAAACCCCTAGTTATTGAAGTTATAAACCGACAATATGATGAGTGCTCCACATGTATGTTAGTTTACAGAAGGGTAACACGGGGAAGATTCGGGTGGGCTTTGAAAAGATGGGTTGCTATTCTCAGGGGACACCAAAATGAGATCCAAAACATCATCATTCCATTGTGGGAGAAATATGATCTATATATATAAAGACATACATACAATGTGAGGCCCCCAAGATATAAGTTGGTTTATAAGCCCTAGTAACTATAGTTATAAATACCATAAACCATAGTTATTGGAGTTATAAACCAACTTAGCTATCTTGGGGGCCTCGCATTGTACAATGTATCTCTTTATAGTTAGGATGGTAAAATTCAGAAACATGTTTGAACATCATAGTTTGGTAGATATATATATATATATACGCAATAAAAACAAATAAACATAAATAAACTATATATATATACATATACACACACAGTATACATATAAAATCAAATATATATATATATATATATATACATATATATGCATATATAAATATAATTATACATATATATATATGTATATACATATATACACATATATATATATATAATATCAATCATAAAAACCATGTATATATATAATTATTTATAATTATATATACATGTTTCAAACTATCATGAGAAAGGATATTCACCCACAAACAAATCCATTGATCAATCGGAGAGTCGGATTTTTTTCAGCGCTGAGGCACTTGAAGACCCATCAATCCCAACTGCAACTTCCGGTCTGACGGTCAGTTTTCAGCAATGGACATCATCCATGGGTTACCCTCTGGTTATTTAACATAGCCATGGTATAGATGGCCCATAGATATAGATGGTTTACCTACTAAAAATGGTGATTTTCCATGGCTATGTTAAATAACCAGATGGTAAATCCATCATTTTTGATGTTTCACTCAGCATTTTTGGCTGCTACTGCTGCTGATTCACCGCAAGATATCATAGATTTCAGTGGTCAGTGGTTACGACATGTTGTAACCCTACGGACCGCATGACCGATGGCTCGCGCCGGGCCAAGAGAAACTATTCATCGACCAATGGCTTTTTAGGCTTGTTGCAGAATTTGGAGTATGGTGCAGTTATGGCCATGGCTATCAGTTATAACTGGTGATTTCTATGGGATGATGACATAAACCATAAATGGGGTTATTTCAGTACTGAAAAAACTGGTATGACAAGGGCCATAACTGTGCTATCCACGGAATCTCCTGTGGCTGAAAAACAGCAGCCGACAGCAGGTTATGGCTGACCACGGCTGACAGGTGAATGACTGGGTCAAAACAAGTCAGAACCCTGGAATCCTCTAGTTTTCACAGCAAACTACAGATGATGAATGGACATACATCTACTGTAATCTAATCTATAAACATAATAAACATAGCTTTTCCATGCTTTTCCTGAAACGTTTCTGGTACACGGTTTATATCCACTGATCCAATCAACTCTATTACATTGGTTGTGAAAAATCGCGGTTCATCCCTCTATTATCCTCTAGACTCCATATTACGATCGAATTTAAAGTAATAGACTCTATTCATATTGATCAATCTACTCTATGACAAACATATCAAGCGTGTACCACGTGGATTTCCAGTGGTTTTCTCACCAGAACTGGCTTTTGTGCTGAAAATTTTGGGAAAATTGAGTCATGGAGGCATGGATATCAACATTAACCATTGACCATTTAACTAACCAGTTATACTAAGATTACTAGTTATGGTAAATGCTATCCCATCCAGTTATTCTATGGTAACTGGTATACTAAGATTTATCATAGATTTATCCCATCCAGTTATACTAGTTGATTACTAGTTAAGATAGGTTTCCCTATGGAAGATCATAGTCCCCGATCATTTCGGTAGTATAATACAGTATAATTCCCGAAATTATCGACCAATCAACCTATGTCTAATGGCTCACATGGGACAATGTGTATTATTTGAGGCAGCAACCATCCAAATTTAGCTGCTTCATGACATTGCTAACCTTCATGATGAAACCAACCATAGAAACAATCCGAACATGGCATACTCCGAACTGCTTGCCGCTTCGCCATTGCTTTCAAGAAACAACTCCCTACAGCAACCCGTGGTCCCGCCGCACTTGCATCCCCAGCCACAAATCATCGATAAGTTGAGCAAGTTGCTGGGATTCTCCTCTATTTTAACAAATATATTACTGTACTATATAAACCGTATATCATATATACAAATATGTATGTATGTAATGTAATGCACATGTAAATGTAAACTAAATGTATGTATGTACTCTGGAGTCAACTACTTTTAATTGGAGGATTCATCCTCTCCCAGGGCATGCAAATTAAGGAACTTTCAATCAGAGAACGCAACGACACCTTGCCACCAAAAATGGAGCAAACGGTTGCCCACTGAGGTCGTTATGGTTTTGGACCCGAATGGTACCCGTAAATAGCTGGTTAGTGGATGATGATTCCGCCTAAATATGGCAATAATAGGTTCAATAATAGGTTTAATAATTTTTGATCCATGAACTTCTGATCCTGCAAAGTCTGGAACCGCGACCGCGACCGCCTACCGCCGCGACCAGCCGCGTTCAAATGCGGCCGCTGCTGCGGGGGCTCGCAGCACCTCCTGATTTCACACGGCTCATCCACGAGCCGAGCCGATCCCGGATCCCGGAGAAACCGGGGAAACCAAGGGTTTTTTGAATGCGGCATAAAGCCATTAATAGAACATGCTAAAGCAATTAATTCTGGAAAGTTACAGTGGATACCAAGCCGGCTTGGTTCCTAATCACATCTTTGATCTTTGAGTGTGTTTCAACCAATGTGAGGAGCCAAAAAAGGTCTAATCCGATGATTTATGTCCAGTTTTTGTTGTACTGTATGTATGTCTGTGTATGTCAATGATTTCGTATGCGTTTATTGTGTGTGTATGTATGTATGTATGTAGGTACGTAGGTACGTAGGTACGTAGGTACGTATGTATGTATGCATGCATGCATGCATGCATGTATGTATGTATACATATTCTAGATACCTCTTCCGGTTTAGCTACCTACGTACACATTCTTTAGCCTGCACGAAGGTTGAGACCCTACTGAAATAAGCGGCAAAAGTGCTGGGTCCATGCCCACACATCTTGGGGCATATCCCATTTTTCCTGAGTACGCTTAGAAACGTAACATGAAACTTCAGAAATTTAATTCCAATATGAAACAGCAGAAAACTTTTGATTTCTCAGGTGTTATAATTTATGCCTTTTATATTGGTGACACATCCTTTCTGACGCCTCCTGCCCCGACCCAACTGACAAGTTTCTCAATGGACTTGAGGGAAAGTTTGGAGATGCCTGGCACCACATGGCTGGTCAGTGGTCTATGAAAGCGTTCATGGCAATCCATATGGGTGGTTTACTATTGTTTTACGAACATAATTGTTTTATTATCAGATACTATCATTTATTGTAATGATGAATGCCTGATACATATGGGCTAAATCCCCATCAAAATCACCAACAGGGGTTTGTATGTTTACCCCTAGGTAAAACCAGCCATCATTGATATTCATTTATCAGCTATACCCTAAGTTATATATATATAATTATATATATATATTCAAATAATGTAATTTTATATCCCCGGTAATCAATTTTCCAGTTATATCCACTATCATCATATATAAAATTATCAACTTATATTCCACCTATATTCCACTTATATCCACTTATGTCATCTCATAATCCACGGTAATCCACGGTAATCCCGTTAAATTCCACGGCTTTTTGTGGTTCAGCCCCCGTGGCCGCTGCGTGGTGCGTTCAGCCGAAACACCGAGATGGAGCCATCGGGACGAATGATGGGCTCGTCGACCTGGGAGCTCGGAGCGAGCTTGCTCGGAGGTGGAGATTTCTTGGGGATACACATCATATAGTAACATTATATAGTATATAGTGTAGTATATAGTATATAGTATACACATTATATTGATTTGTAGTATATAGTATATAGTATACATAATGTAGTATATAAATATATTATGATACACATCTATTATATTAATTTGTAGTGTATATAACATATATATATATATAGTATATATATATTGTATATGTGTAGATATAAACTATTATAGTAATCATATGAGATATTATAATCCCATATATCATATTATTCTAATATAGTGTGTATATTATATATATTTGCCCTATAGAAATATATATATATAGATAGACATAGATATTCTAATATGCCTTGTATATATATATATATGTATATTCCCCAACAAATTAGATATAGATTTAGATATTCTATGATTATAACATAATATGCCTTATAGATATTCTATGCCTTATAGATTCCCCAAAAGTAGTGGCTGTGTCCGCACCTTCAGCATGCTCTCGCGGTCCGGCCCGACCTCAGCGACGACTTCGCCGCAAGTCGCTTAGCAGGTCCACACAAAGGGACCATCACAGGGTCTTTAGGGGCGGAAATCCATACATATATATATATATAGTATGTATATGTATATGTATATGTATAAATTATATATACATACATATATATATAATTATATGTATATACATTTTGATATATGTATACATATATGTGTATTTGATTGTATTTGAAGTATTTTTAAGTCATTGATGATGAATCTCAAACCTGATTGATGATGATTGATGATGTTTTTAATGTTTGCTGGTATCTCCAGTCGAGAAATTGAGAAATCATCATTCATGGGTCAAGGAATGCTTGGTCGTTTGCTACCAAATATCAAACGAATCCAACTGCGGGGCTGTCGAAACTACGGCCACTTGTGGGTCCAGTCAAACTGCGTTCTTTTGGGCCATACTTCATCATACATAATCATTTAAAGCCAGCCTCTATCATACCTGTTTTAAGCTTTGACAGAACATTACCAAATACTTGGCCTGTCCGGATTCCAGTAAATGGATGTAAATGGATTCTTCAGCGCTTGAACCTCGAGGATACTAACTTGCGATCTAGTTGTGTCCAATAAAAAGGTAGCAAATTCGATTGGGGTTGGCCGGTTTTAAAACACATCTATGGGTCAACATGGTGATGGGTCAAAATAAAAGACCTGGGGACCACAGATTTTAGTCTATAGTTAGTAATAACTTGTAATAACCATCTAGTATTGGGGTACCTAATTTTGACTCATACCCACATCAAAAAATCCCAGGGCAATTTATCATCTCATTGTAGTTTGTTCCGTTGATTTGGTGGTTTATTGTGACGAGGACATCTTGAAGTTGGCAAGGTCGTTCATGTTTTCCCAGGCCCTGGGGTGCCTGCAAATTTCTTGGAGGTAACAATTATGTTCATTCATTTTCCACATTTCAAAAAAGTAAACTCAGATATAATCATATTATAGTCTCCACAATTATTGAACAATTCTAGTTTCCACATTTTCCACATTTTCCACATTTTCTTCGGCAAAGTCTTCAAGCAAATCCCAATTTCAGACGCAGAAGGCTCTACTTTGAGCCGAGGGTCTCCTACCCATGAGACTGGAATGCCCAGAAGTTCTTGGATCCTGCGATCTGCAGAGAGTTTTCGGTCATGACGGTCATAATTCAATGGAAATTCTCACCTTTTTTCACTCCAAATCGATGTCTTCTTAGCAATTAAATCTTTGGTGAAAAAGCAAATTATGAAGTTATATAGCAATAAAACTCACCCATCACTAGTTTTACTGATTATTGAGACCGTTGATGTTGAGGGGAAATCAAGGTCTCAGCATCAAAACTGGCGTCACAAAATTCAGGTCGAGAATGCCCAAGTTCAAGAGCGGTTTTCATCTACAATTCATGGATTTTCCATGTGAAGTTGCCACGGCACCAGGTTTTTATGCTTTTCTCACTCATCTTGAATGATTTTGAAGGAAGTCAGCACGGACAAACAATTTTTGGGATTTTCAGGTTCCAAACATTTAAAATTCAGAGAAACGCAGAAGGTTAGTGTTGGAGCTTAACATTAATATTGGATCAACTTGTTGGTTTTTTTGGATGAGTTTCCACCAAAAAATCTGTAGCAGCTACTCGTCTCATCAAATCGCAGTTCGATTGAGGATCCGGTTGGCACAACCCATGGCTTTCCTCATTTACCAATAAAGGTTGCTCTACCATGGCTGTGATCCCTCAACCAGATGGGGACCCGGGACCCATCGCCTCAGCACGTACTTCTTCGCGTTGCTTGGCAAATCTTTGAAGGAACTGCACCTGTTTTCAGCGGCAAAAACTGAGACTTTGTAATGCTGGTTTTCTTGATCGTTGAGATATAGAAAGTATATGCATATGGAAAGTTTATATTCCAGGATATTCCCATGTCCATGCATGCAGCTCCGCATTCTTGGATAGGTTGAAGCTGTTGCACCATCTTTCAGTAGTTGTATCCGATAGTGTTTGGCAGTGAAACAATCACCGTTGCTTATTTATGCTTATGAAAAATCAGTATTCTAGTTGATCAAGACCCCAGTAAAATTAGGTACGGTCGGGTGACTTGCGACTCTCGAGGCCCCAGAATATTTTTTTTTCTCAGAGTCTGCTGTTGGCAAAATATGTACCATCTGGTTATGACTAACAGTTTGCCATGGAAAATCACCATGCTATTAATAGGTAAACCATCTATTTCTATGGGCCATTTCCCATGGCTATGTTAAATAACCAGAGGGTAATTCTGTTTGGTTCTCAGCAAGAATTAGGCCTGCCTTGGCGCTCCCAAATTGGACTCCTTCTAGGCTTTCAAAATGGTATCAAACACCCCTTTCGGGGCCTTGTCAATTACAAAGCACTATTTGGTTTCAACTTGACGTCTTAATGGGAAAATGGGTTTCGGGTAGATATCCTATTCTCAACCATTTGAGCTACCCATGTATCTACGTAACTCACATGATCAACAGCGATATGTCTTAATCAAAATTTCCGTTTTAAGACACTTTTCAGAATCTCGCCAAAATAATACAAATAAGCAGGTTTCTTAACATAAGTCTTAGCCGTAGTTTGCTATTAGGATCTATTAGGAATATATCAACTTTTCTTATCAACAGCTAGGAATTATAGACGAATCACTGAGATGGATAGGGAGCAACCATGATATCCAATAAAGAGCTAGCTTAAATCATAACTTCAAAACTTGGTGGTTCGCAAAACTCCCCTTAGCATAGATTTAGGCTTTTCGTATGGCTACCATCCATCCATTCAAAATTTGCTCCAGGTCACCGGTCAGAGCTATGGAAAACCCACCGGTTTTAACCACCGGCGCTTTTAACGCCGCCAAGGCACCCAGAAATGTCTTCTGCCCAGCCTTCCAAGGTCTCGTATTCGCCTTGGATCTCGGTTCAACCCATGGTCGAAAACAGCCCACCTTTCTTGCTGGATTCCTGTATCATGGCCTGTATCAGGTTATTATATGGTTAATAATGGTTATTATATGGTTATTATATGGTTAATATTAATGGTTGATATATGGGTATCTCCAAAATCCCCATTTTTGATGGCCAGAAAAACTCCCCATTTTTGTTGAAGACAAAAATGGGTCTGATAGCCCATCTGTGGAGTCAAACTGCCCATGTTTGTGGCTTGAAACGGCTATGAAATCAAGAACCATGGGTCCTTTCTGTTCACATCAAAATAGCTGGAATTTATGCAATGTCCATTTCCCCCTGAAAAATTAGGGTGTCATGGGTCAAATGACCCAGCAAAACAAGTCATCGATTCCATCCCCAAATTGGGCTCGTCCCGTCGTAGCCCAGGGACACACCACTTCTTTCAGGTCCTCCAAATGTGATGGGAAGTAGCCGCAGGGTAACCTGACCTTGCGACGAAGTGGTGGAGCGGGATATCTGAAGGCTTCCAAAGTCATGAAGGTATATGAAGGTACCCCCCAAATCAAAGTCATTAGAGCATTTTAGTATTGAAACACATGGTGACTTGGGGATCGCCTATGTTAAGAAACCCATCATCTGGGTAAAATGTAATGATTCACTGACGTGAAATAAGTGCTTTTGTTTGGATAGGATGCTTTTGTTCGGATAGGATACTAAGGGGCACAGATGATAAATAGTTAGTATCAGATCCGTATAAACCCAAAGAACATCTAACATAGTCGTGAAATATGATACATGGTGAGTTTCTGGGTCCTGCAAGCCCTGAAGTGGATTTTAGCTGCGCTGTGGCGGTCTGGCCATTGGATTCAGAAAATCATGGTTGCAGATTGTTGCTACATTGATACCTGAGTCAAACTCAAGGACGTTTCAGAAGCGGCGAAACTCATGGCACTAATATATATATATATATATATATGGTGATAAACCTTGGGATTTAAGGCTACCCCGGGAATCCCTGGGATACACACAATGATCTTCACATTTCTCTAACCCTTTACCCCAGAGCCAACCTTAGATACCCCCGCAAAAGTCGAATTATTGAAGTTTTACTGGCATAAAATTAGACTATGAAAAACTTGGAGTAATCATATCCCCCTTATGAAACACCGCCATTCCATGGTCAAAACGATGTGTACTTCTCCTATTGAACCATGGTTTCTGGGAAGCTGTGTATTAGGATGGGATAATCGGATAATCATCAACATCAACCGTTCCCCCCAACGCCCAACGCTCAAAAATCAACCCACCAACCCACCAACAAGGCCTCAGTCATTCGACTGTTGCGGTAGGCGATGGCAATCCGCAGTTGCTTCAGACCTGTAAGAACCTCAGATTTGAGACTTCCGAAGGAGCTGATTCTATGATGGAACATGACCAAAACTGTCTGGAAAGTGGTGCATTTCCAATGTCTGCAACAAATTGAATCCCCAAGATCAAGAACTAGAACAGGTGAATACTACCCTCTGGCTATTTAACATAGCCATGGTATAGATGGCCCATTTATAGATGGTTTACCTATTACAAAACGGTGATTTTCCATGGCTATGTTCGTCATAACCAGATGGTAAAACTAATGAAACGATACAAGCTACGCCAAGGTTTTCAACTGATCTTTCGATGGTCAATCCATGCTTTCCAAGCTGCGTCCAACTTGGTAATGTTGATGCTATCAAAGCCATTCCTCGGAATTGGAGGACAGCATCTCCAAACATCATTGGTTCAAGGGAAAACCCATGGAACGTGTTGTGTTGAGTGGTAAATCATGGTAAATCCAACTGTTTCTTGTACATGTGCCCGTTATCCAATACTGGAAAAAACGAATCCAACCGGGTGTGGGAAATCCCAGTGGTATTCGTATTCAACGCAATTTCAGTGCGAACACAATGCAAAACATTGGGATTGGTGGTTTTCATCCGCCTGAAAAATAAGAACCGTGGTATCATCATGTCATGATGGAACATGAACATATTTGACACGTTTTGAAACCACCCATGAACTATCCAAGCTATCCAAGAGTACGTGGATAATACTAAGACTATCTGAAAATATCTGAAAATCACCAAGGTCTATGGCTCCCTGATCTTGAAATTGATGGTCCACATCCACACCCAATTCAGGACCAGCATATCCGGCATCAACCCTGGTGGATCCCCCTGAAACCATCGGGCTCCGGTGGAAACCTATGGGAATTTTATGGACTTTTGATGACTTGTTCTGACATTGATGGACCATGGCAACAACTGATGCCTTTCAGAAACTTCTCTTCAACAAACTGGTTTCCTCTTCCGATCTGAATCTGAGAATCTCGCACTTGAACAAACATGTGCAGTCCAAACATGGCCAAATCGAGTCATTTTGAATACCACTTTGAATTTCAAATAGCCAAGTTCCCGCAAAAGACATGAACCCAACCTAGCCACTGAAAACTACCAGACTCGGCTAAAGGGACAATTCACAAGAAGTCCCTACTTTTGTAGAGTGAAACTTTATGGTAGTGACATTTCTCCAGAAATTCCAATGCAAAGCCAGCATTGATCACCACATTTTGGTCGGTTGAATCTACAGCTTTGGGTCAACTTGCCCCTTGTTCCCTATTCTTCCTGGTCATCAACCTCCCAATTTTCCATCGCTATGTTAGTTTACTGTAGGAGTTGCTAACTCAAGTTTCCATTATCCATTGGTCAAATCCCCTCTTTGCTGGTGAAATCCCATCTAAATCCCATAGAAATCCCCATGTTCCCCTGATTTTCCACAGTTTTCCCCTATGTTTTCGCCCCATTTTCCACCGCTTTTGGCATTTTCCGCCTTCCAAGGCACACCATGGCGCTGTACTTCACCAGGGCCAGGTCCAACCAGCCGCAGCGCCTGCGGCGCCCCGTGGTGGTGCCGTACTCGTGGCCCACCTCCTGCAGCATTTCGCCCACGCGCACCTCGGCGGGCCCCAAGTGGTCGAGTTTCCCGGGAGAGATCGCCATCTGTAGACGGTGAAGAAGGTATTTTTTGTTAGATAGATATGGAATATTAGATAGATATAGATATTATATATATATATATATACATAACTTCAAATTCAAATAAGTTTTTCTTTTCTTTTTAAATACGTATATATATATATGGGAAAACTGTGGAATATCCTGGAATATCTATCATCCTGGAGATACAATATGGAATATCCATGGACTTTGGGTAGCAAAGCAACGTCTTCCACACAAAAGATCAACTGCACCGGGCACTGGGGGAAATCCGGATGGTTTGTGTTTTTTGGGAAGAACTATATGTATATATACAATTATATAATATATTGTATAAGATCCATGGATACTTTTCATACAATATCAGTGGACAAAATATTGGACTATCTACGCAATATCTATAGATTTCTATAGTTATAGTAATATCTATGGAATATCTATGATGGTTCATCATGGGTTGGAATCTTAATGGTTCACAGGTGGAATCAACTGCCTCCAAAACCATCACTTCACCGATTTGATCTGGATAGCCTCTGGTGACTAACATAGCGAACTGGAAAATCCCAACCATAAATGGAGCTTTCTAGCTGGGAAAATCATCTATTTCTATGGGCCATCTATACCATGGCTATGTTAGTCATAACCAGAGGGTAAATTCCAGAGAAACTATTGCTGGCGATCACGGAGATTGCTGACAAAATGTGACAAATGGATGTGGTGGTGATGAACCCTGCAAAACACAATCTTTCAGGCATTTCTGCTCTCCATTGACAACCAGCAAGGAAGCTAAGGAAACATGGATACGAAAACGCTATATACACTATTCAATGTCTCGATTGAACATGACATCTTATCGCATGTTCCATGATAATTTATTAAACATAAAGTCCCCTGAGAAATCTGAGAATCCTAAAATCCCATGGTTCATCAACATTTTCCCCATTTTCAGATGGCTAGACTCTAGACCCCATAAAAACAGACTGATCCAAACATCAGATTGTTGGAGACTTTCCACAAAAAATCCCCACATGGCATCCCTAAGATCTAACCATCATTGATGGTTACCCGTTTCCATTCTAGATAACGGCTAGTCTTCCAATTCTTTTCATGGTTGAATCCATGAAAAAAACCATAGAAATCATTCGAATCTTAGAAATCATTGAATATTAGAATTCTTAGAATCATTAGAATAATAGAAATCATTAGAATCTTAGATCAGAAAAAAACGACCAAAAACCATCGGTTTTTTTCCGTTTTTTTGGTGGTTTGATGATCCCTGGGTCTCACCGGACCCGGTGAAACCCTCGAATCCGCCTTCTGCCCGGGCTTCACTTCGTAGGGTCCGGAGCTGTGGCCCTGGATGGGGTCCCCACCATGGGACAACCATGGGATACCCGGCCTGGTAAACATACAAAAAACTATGGAAAATCACCATTTTTTATGGGTAAATCACGGTAAATCCACTATTTCGACTGGGCCATGTTCAATAGCTATATATGTTTGTTTACCAGAGGGTACTGTATTTTATGGGATAGTTATGGGATAAACCAACTATGTATCCATTTGAATGGGAGAATCCCCGGGATAACATCAGACAATCAAATGGTATGCTTCCAGGAAACACACCGTTTGCTATTAAAAGTGGGCCATTAACTTCGACGATTTACCCAATTTCAAAATGGTGATTTCCATAGTTAGGTTAGTTTGCCAGAGGGTATACATGGGATAACTATAGTAACCTTGGGACAATAATGGGATAATTGTGTGAATTATGTGTGCTTTTTGTTTTAAATGTAAGTCGGTTGATGATAAGAGCATTGTAACCTCCATACAAATGTGGGTCAAAAGTTCAAGGCTATTCCATGGGGATTTTACTTTCCTGCATCGTTTTGGGGCTGCTCTCTATGTCTGAATATTGATTCGAAAGGGAACATCACCTGTGGAGATTAGGTGGGACCATCCCGTTGCGATGATTCATGGTGAGATTCACCTGAGGTGCGATGGGAATTTCTGCAGATTGCTGGATACAAATGGTGCGGACCCAAGAATCAACCTCCAATTTTAGAGGCTGAAATCGGGGATGGGCCATCACCATGACCCATCAAACATGTGTTTTTTTCTTTTTGCATTGTCATGTTTGCTATCTGGAAGGATACCATGGTACCTTGGGGCACCGGGAAAAGTTGGACACCCACACGGGAATACCATGGGATATGGTAATGGGTGGACCCCCCCATCTATTTTCCCATCTGAATGGTGGCATGCACATCACTTCACCAAAAAAACATGTTCATCACATTTGAAAAAAGCTATCAGCCCCCAACCAACAAAAAAAAAACTGAAAATCATTTGGAGCTTAAGATCCAGCTTTTTCCAACCAAACAACTAGCACCTCTTTGCAAAGCTACAATCTACCCGTCAAACGCAGGGTGAAAAATGGATTCCAGGTGTATATGCTCAGGCATTCTGTACACATACGCAGTCTGACGATTGTGTTTCCACTCTTTACAACATCTTGTAAAGAGTTGTCTAATGTGGGGGACTAATTACATCGTGGCAACCAAGGTCATAATCTTTCTGTTTGCCGATCCCACTAAAAATCATTGATAAGTTATCCTGATGATTTTTGGTTATTAAATAACTTGTGCAGGTTCAAACTCCGTCTTCATGTGTTTCAATGTCCGTAAAGTGTTGCTAACTTTCCGTTATTGTTTGACATATGCCCATCTTGGTCAGTATATCAGTCACACTACATCCCATTTCTTGCTTAACCCCGCTTTTCTTATTGGTTCATATTGGTTCAACCTCCATTTTTCTTGCTGAAGTTCCTCAAAATGGGGTCTGATAATGGGAGATACCTCAAAAATCGCCATTTCAATGGCGAAAATCATGATGAATGATGGAATATCGGTGGACTTCGGGGTATCCTATTTGACTCCTACTTGGAACGAAAAATATTAGTGGTTAATAAGCCACTAATCCCACTAATGGATATCCAGAAGTTACCACAATTAATGGCTATAATGGCTATAATGGATATTCCAACTGGGTTTTCTTTTAATGGATATCCCACGAATCTAAGGCCTTGTTTCATGTGCTTAGCCACTTAGGATGCCTGAGATGCACATCTGCGAAGACTGGACCCGCCCGGGGCCACCTTGCGTTCCATGGACTGTGCGGGTCCAACGTACATCTCGATGTGGTCCTGAAAGTCAGCACATGAACAGTGGCGAGAACATCTTAAAAATCCATCAAAATCTGAATCTATTGGGATTGTTGCAATGATAATTCCCCAATTCCTGGGTTTTGGATTATCGCAATTGTTTATGCTAGTATACATATGTGTAAATGTAAAAAACAATATATACAATATCCTTTTGACATGGAACATAATAGACAATTGCACAACTGGTTGTTATGGGGGGCTCCCACTTCATGAATTTTGAGAATCCTCAGTACAAACAGGGTAGTATATCTTTCCCTAATCAACCAACAAACTAAGAAATGCTGTGGAACTTCGGTGGAAATAAATTATGTTAGATAAAGCTCTATGGACATACGGCCCAAGTCCAAGATAAAGGTCAACACAGACCCCAAAATACCCCAAAATGGCTCAACAAGTCCGAGATCATCAGCAACGCAGCTATCTGCAAGATCATCAATTTTTGGACCATAGTCGCAAGTGTCAATAGTCGCTTTCTAGTTTGATTATAACATGATATAACTAGTCCTTTACACAAGTGCTCGCAACGCCTGTAATTGACCACCATGTAAGTTTAACCAACCAAGATGGGGTTTCAACTGTCCATAGTGGCAATTTGCTCAGATGGGCATTCACTATTGGTCTCATGCAAGTAATTTTTTCTTGGGTGCCCGTGTTTGATCCATTCAAAAGCAATCAAAAACATATATTGCTTCAATACCTACCCATTCTGTGAACATGTGCACAAGAATGCATACACACGATATCACAAAAGCGCACATACCTTGGCATATCAGCAACAAATTCTCCTTTGCCACTCATGGTGAGTCATGGAAGGCCTTGATTTTTGGGTGGAATGAGGCTGTTTAGTTGGGGGGCTGCCATTTACAAGTATGAGATTATGACTATTGGATACTATTGGGCCAGTACCCCCCTCATTCATGGGCCATGGTTTATTTATCCGGGGTTGACATTCTAAATAGCATCCCCATGGGCAGGTCTATTCCTCACTAGACACAGAGGGATCCTGCAAGACAGACCTTCCCGAAGAATTTCCCCAAACGTGCAACAATTGGCTTTTGCAAACCCATGTTGACATGATTTAAATGGCTTGGCTGGAAAGTCTGAATTGGAAACCATGGTTGTTTTCTTCCAACATTTTGGGAACCGTCCATTTCCCTTCAACCACAATGGAAGGTCCTGCAGACTCTGTGCCTCGTTCTGGAGTTCCTCAGAAGCTTCCGCCGCGCTGCGGGGCTTCAACGGACAATGGGGAAATCCCACAGTAATGCTTTACTACATACCCTCTGGAAATTTAACATAGCTATTGAAAATGACCCATTTATAGTTGATTTACCCACTAAAATGGTGATTTTCCATAGTTATGTTTGTTTACCAGAGGGTAATGTTAAATGGAAGTTTTATTGGGAAACACATCAAAAACTGGGATTGGGTGGCATGAACTGCCCAAAATCTGAAAGTCCATCGGAGATCCAAAATTCGCATCCAAAGATGGAATACCCTCTGGTAATTTAACATAGCTATTGAAAATGACCATTTATAGTGGATTTTCCCATTAAAAATGGTGGTTTTCCATAGTTACGTTAGTTTACCAGAGGGTATCCTTTTAAACCATCCGGTTGAATAATTGGGAGTATATCAATATCAGTTCAGTATATCTATTAATCAAAGGAAGTATCCAAGACGTTGCAACCATTCGACATGTCTTTCCTTCATGGCCGGGACATGAATTTCGATCAACATATGGAGCTTGAGTGGGAAACTCATCAAACTATATTCCTGGATACTGGATATACAAATATCGAACTATAACTATAAATGGTCAACTATAACATAGTATAACTATAAATCCTAGATATAACTATAAATAATCCTGGATATAAATGGATCTACACATGGTCAACTGATTTTCCAAATGGCGCCTCCACATTTGGCCAAAACCCACAACGGATCAGCCCATTCTGACGCGCCAAGGATCCGTTGGAAATGGCCCATGGCCCACTCGGGTGGTGTAGGCCTATGATTTGGCCGCCAACCACTGAGTTTTCTTATCATTTGTGTATATCATAATGAACAAATGTATATAATTGTATATATATATGATACGCAAACAGTATACACATGTATATAAACGTACTATAAAATGTACTTTTAAATTCACATTCTTATTTGTATTGAGTTTTAATTTCATGTATCATTTGTTTTGTGAATGTAGAACTCACACGACTGAATATTGACTATTTATCATCTCTGTCATTGAGTGCATGTAAATGGGCGTACTCAACGATACACAGAAAAATACGCTTGCGCGCAAGTCTAAAAATGGTGCCAATTTTATTGACCTTTATAATCCCTCCAACCAACATAGTTTGGGGGATGCTAACATCACTGCATTCATATTGCCCAAAAACTCATTTTTAGTATGTTTAAGTCCACATTCTCCCCATAAGACGCTTGTTTACCCCAGATGCTCCATGTAGAGATAGGAGATGATTTAGGTGAATTTTTGGGAACATGGAGCATACATATTCCATACATCTGGGTAAATAATAATAATTCACTAACCTGAATTAAGGCCATTTGGGGATGATTTCCCTTACTAACTATGATTCCAGTGAGGTCACAGTGAGGTCGTTATAATTTACCCAGATACATGGAGCATATGGAAATATTATCCCATGGTTGGTGAAAAAGGTGATCACCAGGTGATGATCTTCCCAGCACCCAGCGCGGCCTTCACCACACCAATCACCGTGTCGATCTGTTTGGGTGGCACACCCAGGCCTGAACACGACACGCGCCGGTGCTACTTGGATGACTGATATGGAGATTACTTAGAAATAGATGCACAATACATACATGACATATAATCAAAGACCATATATAATATGTAAGATAGATATAACATGATACAAAGATATGTAAAGTCAATCATATAAAATGCTGCAATGCTATATATATATAATTATAATTATATATATATATATATCAATTACAATGATTACGTATGTATATATATCTTTACACTGTACACTATCCAGTAACAGAACATAATTCGATCTAGGCCACCATCCACACCCTCGGCGCCTGTACACACGCTGCCCACGGTGGTGTTGGAAGACGTGACCTTGGCAAACCGTGACGGCCTCTTTGGTCCAAGCATCGTGAAACATCCGATTTTTCACCAATGAATAGTGGAAAAATGGAGGCATACAGCAACAACTACATGGGCTACATGGAGATATCATGGCGATATTTTCATGGGTATACAACAGGGACGTTTTACGGAATATGACCAACAACCTGATGTGTTGGCTTGTCGATAATTCGCCCTTTGCAATGCAAACTAAATCCAACAAGATATGATGCTGGTTTGGTTTCCATTCCTGGCAGATTGCAGTAGACCCAACCAACGTTTAGCATCTGAATGTCTGGTGGAATGTAAATCATGGGAAAGTGTGTTCGATCGTGTCCATGATAGAAATCGAGACACGTATCAAAAAAAAAATATAAATGCATCAAAAAAAAAATATCCAGCACGCATCAAAAAAAAAATAAAAATGCATCAAAAAAAAATATCCAGATGCCA
>Ga0126342_10001549_pt1 | contig 32780 bp, 30 predicted proteins | sample Cyp1metagenome_FD_92528 | JGI IMG/M metagenome (GOLD analysis project Ga0126342, IMG submission 92528) | Coral microbial communities from Lord Howe Island, Old Settlement Bay, Australia - Cyphastrea 1 metagenome | ecosystem: Host-associated > Invertebrates > Cnidaria > Coral ...
ACCAATGCTTACGTCAAACCTTTCGCACTGCTTACGAAACCCAAGGAAAGTCTTACGACTTGATGGAATTATTTCAAGCCCAATACTAAACAAGTAAAGGGGAATTTAGAACGCTGCTCATTTTGACTTGGAAATGTGCTTCGCGCCACAACGGCGTGCAACTTTTCATCTCTCATCTGGCCAGCTGGCTCCGCACCCGCCGCTTTAGTGAGCCTACTTTTCGACCCACCGGAGCCACAGATCATTGGAAAAACACAGTGTTTCGCGACTTTCCTACCTTTTCGCGCATCTACCTCTTCTTTCTTCTGATCTTGTCTCTTCTGACTCTTCTCACCTCTGCTTTTCAACTGTCCATATTGTCGGAAGTTTCACTTCTAAACTTCCTTCGACAAGACAGACCAGCCACACGCTTCCATGATTCATGTCGTTAAATGATCCTGCAAACCCCTAGCCATGCACAGAAAGCATTGTAGACTGTATGCGTGTGCGTATGATGTGATGCAGGTCACGTCATGAAGTAGGGGAACGTAGCGGAAAGCAATGCAATTCGACCTGCCCTCAGATACAGCGCATGCGTGCATGTTGTGTCCACACCAGTGGCCCCTTTGTTTTGGGTGCTTTGCGTGGATCTGCAAACATCAAAGGGGCCATTCCCAATTTGCATAGACCCGCTGGCTTTGTGCAAATTGGCCTGCCTTTGAATGGGATGTACATTGCTTCACAGTAGCAATCTGAGACTGGCTTGAGTTTCAGGTCGATCCAAAGGCTGAAAAAGACATGGACATGTGTGACGTACACTGACTTAGCATTCTAATCTGAGCTTCGTGGCGAGTAGACAGAGCTTTAACCTGCAGCTGCAGTGCCATATGCAGCAAGACGCAGCTGGACTGAGCGAGCCATAGCAAGCCCCAAAGCTTGTCTGAGTGCCTTTTCCCTTTTAAACACGCCACTATCCCTATTTTTGAAAGACCAAACTCGGAGAAGAACATTCTTACAAATACAGGGGATATGACATATATGTATTATACATACATATATATATATATATACATATGTTCAATTCTTCCTTGCAGCTTAACATTCCTCTTGGAAACCAATCAAACATAGTCAAACATCATGAATCCCAAATTGACTGGCCACACTGCAACGCACACCTCGGTGCTCGGGCTCGCTTGGGACAAAACATGCTGCCAGTTTGGCAGAAATGATCAGAGGAAACCATGTTGTGAACTGTTGTGAGCTGTTGTGAAACTGTCATATTGCATTGAGCTGCCATGTCACATACTGCGAGAATCTGAAAAAAACAATCACCTTGCAGCAAAGCTATAAATGCTTCTCTACAGTGAGCATGAAAGTGTTGTTTTTTTGCCTCAATGGTTGCCTTTGTCCAGGGCAACTCTCAAAAACAGCAGCTGCATTGCTTTTCTTGGACTTTCAAACATGAAAACTGCAGGCTGCTCAAGTGGCAATGACGTCGAGAGTGGGCAATCTTGCTGACCGTTCCAAAAACAGCAATGAACGTGAAAGATAAGACCTCTTGAACAGATCGAATGTTTTCCGTCCCTAAAATCACATGGCATCGGCCATGTGCAATGGCAGCCATGCGTCACATGTGAGCCAAGCGACAACTCAACGTTTTGCCCGCCAGCAGCCACTTAGTGGCTTGTCGCGCAGTCGTGTGTGTACAAGGCCTCTTTCACTGCGAAATGTTGAGAATAGCTTGACATTATATAGTCATATTATGAGTCATATAATCTTATATAGTCGACATCAAAGATTAGACCTGTGTCTTAATAGTCACAGTCTGCATTTCCTTCATCGTACTTCGTTTTTTGCGTGCACCAAAAGAAGTATACACTTTCAGTTTCGCTTGTTACAAGAATCAGAAACAAAACATTTAAAAAACAAAGATTGACGGGTATCAATCGGTATCAACGCCTTTTGGCGAGGATGCGTAGAAACAGTTACTGTGTATCTATCTAAAGGGCTTTAAAGGGTAGATATAATACCCGAGTCACACCAAATGCACAGTTTCACATTTGATGTCTTTGAACAACATAGAAGCAAATCGGTCTGGCCAAATGCCTTGTAATGTGCCATCGCTGAACAGTCTGTACAACATGCAGTTGACAAGCGCAGGCACGGACCAGAAAACGCACTACGAGCTAGAAACAATGTGGTTTCACTATAACAAAACAGTCTACGTCTGTTCATACTGGCACAGTGACCATGCAAAAGCCTTTCAAATATTTCAAATGTAAAACAACACTGGCAACATAAGTTTCTCAGAGATCAGGATGGTCTCTTTGATGATGGTGCATTTGCTGCCCTGTCTTTGCATTCATGACTCTCTCCCTCAGGCAATGCCAAACAAACACAGGATATCTCTGCAGTGGCCAGGCTGTTCTATTCATCGTCCTGGTCCTCAAATCTCCACAAATATGGATCCTCCTGACAATCTCGCAAGGATTGCATTCATCTACATCTGATGCTGAGACAGTGTGCCATTGGCAACATTGGACAAACAGAAAATGGTACAAACTGTGTCGCCTGCAGTTTCCTGCTAATATCTGCACCCGCAGACTTGTCAAGAGTTGTTGGTTCTTGGTTCGGTCCTCTTCAACAGGAGTACCTTGGTTTCGCGGCACACATAGATACGCATAGACTGTCATGGACCCTCTTCTTTCTCTTCGATCTTTCAACCATAGAAATCGTAACGCTCAAATACGCTTAAGTCTTGTCATGCGAGGTCGGGCTGTTCCACAGGTGGAGGGGCTTAGCAGTCCCTCCACGCCTCGCATTCTTGAGGCGCTGAGACCCCAGCATAGTCTTCTTGTGATTGTGTTCAAGTATGTTCCAGTCATTTCATGATGGTGTCCTCTAAACGTAGGTATCGGTGTGCCAGCATGTCTGTGATTGCCTGCATGTCTGTGTTAGCTTCTGTGAGTTTTCCTGCGCCTGAGCCCGTCTGCGTCTCTACTCATAAAATGGTGTATGGTGCCTGGATCATGCTTTCGTCTTGATATGATTTATTCCAGTCATTGAATCAGTTTAATTTAGTTGTTTAAAGAACATGTCAGTGCCTCTCTCGCGTTTGCTAGTAATGATTGCCAATCATGCAGAGCTGCTGCTTCACAACCATGAAGATACTGGTTGTGGTCATCGTCTGGGTTTTGGTCTTTTCATTTTCTGTGAATGGCGCCTAGGCCATGTTAGTTCTTGCTGCATCTTGACGAGTCATAATCCAGTGGATATGGCCAGGGTGGTCTAGATACCGGTAGTTTACAGTGGCAAATGGTCAAAGTTTTTAAATGTTTTTTAGGTGCCACGCCGAAGGTTGTGGTTTCTAGGATCAAGTTCGACCGCTCTGATGCCCATCCTTTCTGATTTGTTCTGCTCATTTTGATGTCTCGATGCTGTCGATGCTGATGCCCCTCCAGGCGCATGAGACTTCGTCGGAGGCCTTTACACTTTGGTGATGGTCTCATCACGTGTTTTGGGAGCGTTCTATATTGATGTAGTATGATGTAGTGCAGTTTTGGCTTATGGTGAAATCCAGCCACCCGTATACCGTTTCGGATCTTTTGAAACGATGATGATGACGATGGTGATGATCTTGGTGATTGTATGTGATTGTCGTGCTTGCGTTGATGCCGAAGATGCAATGCCACAATCACTCGTGCAAGGTATTGCGTGTATTTTGCGTCACACACACAAAAAGCAAATGCGGCGATTGAAAGCTTAGATTTCATGCATTCGTTGCGAACTTGCAAAACAATAATATGAAATGAGTTCTTGCGCCGTGGCGCTGGGAAATGCCCAGTACTCGTTAAACTTTCTGAAACATTTTGAAACGATCATAATCAGCCTAGATGCAGCGATCTCTGCACCATTTCACTAAAGCAATGAGGATTGCGATAATGCAAACCAAGGCCTCAGTACAGGGTATGCACAAGGCAAAAGCACATGCAGAGACCTGCGGAGTAGTGCCCAATAAGGCATCGTTCTACTTAGAAGCTGGCCAATGTTGCAAAAGGTGCAATTATCACACCCATCGCAGCATCCACAAGCAATGTAAGCAAAGGCCTAAGCCACATGCCATGTTCATTGACACTCAAAGTGTAGGCGTAGACTGCGTAGACTTGCATTTGCAAAAGCTGCAGTGATTTTAATCGCAAAGCTTTTTTTTTCTCTGAACTCTGTTGTTCTTGACGCCGATTGGATAACCTTTTCTCATCTTTTCTCCACTTTCATTCTCTTTGAACAAACTTCACAAACCTTGACAGTCTACTGTAGGTCTGTAGGTTCATGACGCGACTGCTGCATCAAGAGGTACCACTACAAGCACACCTTGCAGAAGGAAAAGTAAAGAAAGGAACGGCACTTTATGTCCAAACACAAAAATGCGGTATGCTGCATGTCAAGCACACATGCCATTCATATACAGCATGCCAACATGTGCCAACCGCATACACACACACAACATCACCACCGCCGTATCAGTGAATGAGCCACCAAATCTGAGGCAACCAGCTACAAGTAGAATTTGCATGAATTTGCAGCATTAATCTGCGCCCGCACTTCGTGCTGGGCCAACAGCAGATGGGGGCCACAACCAGGTGATCGCCAAGTTAAGGGCCCATGCCAAGCTCCACAATGCAACAAAGCACCCAGCAAACCAGAAATAGAAAGGACGGACTGTGGAGTCTGTGGAGCTCTTTGAGCATCGCTTGAAACATGTTTTGGTTGTAGAACAGAGGGAAAAGGAAGGGAAAGAGCAAACATGGCCTGGGGTTTTTGAAAGAATATGGTGGGAATGCAAACAGTGAATACGCCCTCAGAGTGGCTCAAATGCCTTGCCAGCAGACGTGAGTTGGAGGGCCAGTGGACCGCTCAAAAAGGCCCACAGAATCAAAAACAGCAACCCCAGAGGCATCCACAGCAGCCTAGACCCAGAGACAAATGTCGGCAAGTTGAAAGACACATCAATCAAGAAGTGGAGACAATTCAAGACAGACCCTTCGCCAAGAAGTTAGGAAGAGAAAACGCGCAAGACCAGAATGAATGCACGTATGTATATCATTGTATATCATATATTATAAGTACAAATTGCCAAGCAGGCCCTCATGGCATCCGAGACTGTTTGGCTGAAGTCTCGTGCTTTCCAGCTTGTTATTGTTGCACGTTGGGATTCAAGATGCTGATGGAACAATTCTTCCGCTCGCAACGAGGAGCTGCAACATGGCCCCCTATGTTAAAATCCATAGAAACACCCCACCAACTCAGGTCTCAGTGGCAGCTGCAACAGAATGCTGTGCAATCCTTGTAGCAACTGGCTTCCTAGCTCCAAGAACTCCAAAAGAAGTCTGAACAGAAGTCCCTTCATGGGATCAATGACAAAGCATAGTGCATACTGCATGCGCACAAACGTATGTCCTCACGCAATATTTTCCTTCAAACCTGAGCTGATCTACTTTTCTGGAACTCATTAAACAAAAAAACGACATTATCAGTGCTGTCACAAAATTAACATGTCTGAACTTGAAACAATCACTTTATATGTCTTGTAATGCTGACTTACTGTAAACATGTTGCTCCCAATAAGAGTGATTTTTGTTTGAAGGGCTTCTGTCGGCAACCTTTCAAGTTGTTCCCGACAAGCTTCGCTTTCAGGGTTCTAGCTTCACAGAGCTTCAGCCTAATGCGAGCAACTATATAGGTACAAAGACTCAGACTTCCAATTCGACTCTAGCGATCCGGTCTTGCTTCAGCACAGGACAGTGATCTTTGCGAAGCTTCCAACTGCGAACTGGCTCGTAATGAATGCCCTGCCTATCTTACTGACCGGCCATGCAAATTTGACAAGTTGAACACACAGTATGTAGGCTCAACTTTCAGTTGAAACATGTTGATCATGTTGAAACCTTGGAAGGATGAAAGATGGACCTTGCAAACCTAGCGTATTTGGAATATGTTGGTATTTGATACCACATCGCAACACAAGACTTTGTGGATTCACTTTCATTAGATCAGCAAGTGGCAGGACACAAGGCATGGGCAAGAATATCAACAATGGTCAAACCAGGCTTTTGCGATGCTCAAACAGACTAGAGGCGGATACATACTGTTTTTTGATTGAAACTGACAAAATGAAGAGTGTCAGCTGAGAGAAAACCTCAACTCACAAACATCAAATTCAACGACATTTTGACTCGACATATCAACTTCAACGCGCATGTCGCAGCGCCTTGAAGCAAAGCAAGCTCTTTGAAGAGACTTTTGAAGATCATGCAGTGCTTCTATTCGGCGGATCTCTATATTACTTTCACCCCATCGCAAGTAGTACGGATCAATGCTCTTCTTTGCACAGCTGCCTTCCAATATGAAAGGATGGAGTCTGGAAAGCAAAACCAGCACATTTGCATGTCCAAGCCCCATCACTCCGCACAGATAGGCAAACAGCAATAATCAATATGATGTAACGCGCTTTAACAATGCTTTAACAATCTTTAACATGTCCATTTTCTTCATGCAATCTGATCTGAGATGATCTGAGCATCTGGGGCGGTTGTGATCGTGTGGGTCATTTCACTTGGTCTGAGGGCTCCACGCAAAGCTACTTTGCTCGTTGCTTCTATCGCTGCACCAAGGTACTCAGAGTCAGCCCTCGGAATTCAGGTTGGACCAACAGTTGCATTGCCAGCTATTGCCAGCTACTCTCCCAAACCTTCCAAACCTTCCAAACCTTCCAATCTCTTTTCATCTCTTTTCAGTCTTTCCTCATCATATCTTTTCTTTTCTCATTCAGGGATCTCTAGGCAAACCAGTTCTTGATGCCTCCACCCACCTTCCAGTGACACGAAGCCAGCCACCGTCACTAGGATTCCACCCAGTTCCCTGCCCAGAAAAGAAGAGACCGATTCAGACCTATTCAATCTATTCTTGCTTCTTAATCTTCTTAATCTTCTTAATCTTCTCAATCTTCTTATTTATCTTGTTGAAACCGAGCTTGCTGAACCTGTCCCGTGGCCCTTGCTTGTCATGTTGAGTCAACTTGCAGGAGATCTATGGTCCACACACTTTGCAAACAAAAAACATATTGACATGTTACACATGTTGCATACAACGAACATTTGGGGGCCTGGCACATCATCCCCCTCAGCTAAGCTTTCGCCTAATGGCTTCATCACCACCTGATTCACACTGGCCCTCAAGCGGATTCAACCAGGCTTCCAACATGTCTTCTGTCTTTCCAACATGTTCCTCTCTCTCGCTGTCTCTCTCTCTTTTCCTTTTGTGGCGCCCAGTCTTGTTTGGTCATTGGGAACAAGAGGATCTACTCTGAACCTCAAATGGCCGTGATACCCTGAAGTTTTGATGAGAAACGCACATAACGAACCACTTCTGAAGCTATTTGTCAGTACAATTCAGTACAACGGATAATCAAGTCAGATTATTTGAAGTTTTGAATAGGCGGTGACGGACCACCCAGAAGCATGTGCAGCTTTGGCAGTTGCACTGCATATCCTTTGACTTTCCTGTACAGTTCACCAGGCTACAGGAATGTTTTGACATGCAGAACTATGTATTGGGTTTGCAAATGCTTGCAATTTGACAGAATCACAAACGGGCGGCAAATCAAACGTTGCTAAACAGAATACATGTTCGGATTGCTTTGACAGGTTGAATTGTCTCATGGAGTGCAGTGTGCGGAACAAACCCTGAAAACACATGAAAACACAAACACACCCTTGCAGTCTACGTCCAGAACACTGGAACATGAGTGATCCAACAAAAACTGTGATCCTTTGCCCTTGCGTGCAATTCTTGATCCTTTTGGTTTTATCCTTAAGCCTTAAGACATGTTTTGGAGGGCGAAACAAATCAGCTTTACCATTCAAAGACTGGGAGAGCTTGTGACTGTGAGTGAGACTATTGACTATTGACATGTCATAAAAGCTGTGAAACAAAAATGTACAAACGCGATGGCTACCATTCCAGTGAAGCAAACAGCAACTGAAACGGCACCAGGAAAGCATAGTCCCGATTCTCCGGCTGCTTCATGCGCACGCGATGCAGTTGAGTAAGTTGATTATGTCATTTTCAACTCACTTGCCATCAAGAGGACGACGAGGAACCATAGTGGCCTTGTGAACGGCTTGAACAACTCAGGCGAACTACCCAAGGAGCATCACACCTTCAAGGGTCAATTTCCTGAAGGGTGACCTGAAAAGTGAACTACTGTAATGTTGAACCACGCGTAAAATCCACATAGTTCACCTTCTATTCTAAGTCGGTGGGCACATTTTGAGGTTAGATGCAACAAAAACCGGCGCCATTTTATGCACCTCCGAGGGCAACAAATACGTAATGATATGACAACTTCACCCTGTGGCCAACTGTGCACAGCAAGTTGCATACCACCACTGCCGAAATGAAGTCAAAAAATGGCAGAACAATGTATATGAAGAAAGCAAACTATGTAATTAAATGTAAAGAACAAACAATTATATTTATACGTATATATATAATTATATGTATATACATGTATATATATATACGTATATATGTATATGGAACATAAAAACAAATCCATATGCCAATCTTTCAAATGTGAAATGTGAACAATTACAAATAGACCCGCGTGTATGTGCATTTTATGTAAATATGAAACACTGTAGGAATGTGTATGTGTACATATGTAAATGTGTAAACATGTGTATATGCACACGTGTATTCATACTTTAATTCTTTCAAGATATATTATATATGTTAACAAGTATGCATGTACAGAAGTACATCTGTACATGCAAACAGCAAATATGAACGTATGTATATGTATATGTATATATCTACACGTATACATACGGAAATATGCATATTCAAAGAAACTTGAAACAACATATGCAAAATATATATCACATATGTATTTCTGCCGATATGCCAATAATATATCTAAATATCTGAATATGTCTTTAGGCCAAAAAAAAAGTATACATGTAAGATCATGGAAGTATGCAACTATGCAACTATGTCTGTCTGCCTGCCTTGCTGGCTGCCTGACTGTCTGCCTGTATGCATACATGCATTCATCCATGCTTGTGTTTATGTGTACATCATGTGTACATATAATGTACACATGATATTTATGCGATGTCTCTGTTGGCACAAAATAGCTGTGACTGCAATGGTGAGGTGTATTGCAAGAAATGCTGCTATAATCAATGGGGACGAGCCAAGGAGACGGCCCAGTTGGTCTTGATCGGCACAGACCGCCTTTGACATATGAGAGCCAATGATGAAGTTGAGGCGAGACAAACGCCAGCTAATTGAGAACTCATGACAAACCCAACAGACAGGTGGGGCTCTCTTACTTGTCTGGCGCATCTGAGTGGCCATGAATTCTGTGGATGACACAGGTTACAGTTTAGTACTGCGTTTCTCTTTTCCAATTCTGAAAATTCTCTGCAAAGTGCTAAAATTACATTTGTCTCAGTCTGCAGCTGGAGTGTCGGCAAGGAGGCTGACTTCACAACTTTGGCCTGCAAGACCAGGTTTCGGGTACTGGAGTCGGCAGGCAATCTGTGAGCACTTGACATCCGCTGCGAATCAGACCAAACTTTCGGATCAATTTGGATATGCAGTCGGTTTGCATCTCCGACTTGGCTGTTCAGGCTGCCCCCACCAGATCCACATGCACACACACAAAGGCATGACGTGTGCACGAAACAAACAATCTACATATCGCATGTACACACACACACACGTCCCCAGGATTGCCCTTCTGCATTACCTTCGGAACTGGCTGCTCTGCAGTGCCAGGTCCTAAGATAATACAATTTTGTCTTGGGTATTCATGGAAACTGTTTGTGCAGCATGGTTTGACAATGGTAGGGCTGGTAGGGAGAGATTTGGCCAAAAAAAAATTGTCCACAAACAAAAAGAGATCAGAGGTCAGCTAGGTCAGCTTTCTGCATCTACGGTGCCAGTCAGAAGTGCTGCGAATGCTCCAAGCGAACCGGCTGGACCTTGAGAGCCAGGGCTCCTGCCATGAAATCTTCGAAACTTCCCAGGCATCCAAAACACTATACAAAAATAATACTGTTCGCTACGGACTCTTCTTGATAGTCAAATAAGTGGTATTGATGCTATTGGAAACATTCTGACGACCAGCTTTCCCAAAACTTAACAATGATTACAATGCGGCCAAGCACTGCACATGCTTTGGCCTGTCTACAATGTCAGCCTTTCCTCTGCACTCGAAACTTAGGAACCCCAAAGGGGCTCTCAGGCAAGAGGAAAAGGTAATGCGGAATGCGGAATCGACTGGTTTCCGAAATTGTAGATCCCACTGTGTCCCACTGTGTCCCTGGAATCTTGTTTGAAATTCTGTGGTATGTTCTGCCATCCAATGCATGTCTCTTGGAGTCTTAGAGTTCGTCATGTTCGTCGACTTCAAGATTCTTGCCTGCAACGTATACAAGTGAGGGAAAAAATGGAAAACATCTATATTCAGTCATTTTCACATGTAAAGAGAACCAGGGCCATGTGCAAGCCTAGGCATGTGTACTCAAATGCCTACACCTAAATGCGTATCTAAATAGGGAAACATGATTCATGGTACTCATGTGAAAGTCCGTGTCTATACATGTACTATATATATATATATATCTTATATTTACTATATGAAACATGCGAGTATGTGCCGCATTTTAGATATGTAGTGTGCGCAGTGTAATGCTGTATGTGAAGTAAATTACCGCAGGTGTAGGGCCATGTGGTGTACCGTAAGGCAATGTACTTCAGTGTATGTGCCCTGCTGCATCGATATACATGAATAACTATATTATATGTATGTATGTATATATATATATATCCGCCGACCCCGGCTGATGCAAGGGGGAACGCGTCAAGGATTACAGGTTTCCCTTTGTACAACATGTACAGCTTGTGCAGCAACATGTACAGCAACATGTACAGCAACATGTACAGCAACATGTACAACAACATGTACAACAACATGTACAACAACATGTACAACAACATGTACAACAACATGTACAACAACATGTACAACAAGTAACAACATGTACAACAACATGTACAACAACATGAACGACAACATGTACAACAACATGTACAACAACATGTACAACAAGTAACAACATGTACAACAACAAGTGCAACAACATGTACAACAACATGTACAACAACATGTACAACAACATGAACAACAACATGCACAACAACAACATGTACAACAACAACATGTACAACAACCAGCAACAACAACAACATGTACAACAACAACAACAACAATAATAACAAACAACCACATGTACAACAACAACAACAACAACAACAACAACAACAACAACAACAACAACAACCACAACCACAACCACAACCACAACAACCACAACCACAACCACAACCACAGCCACAACCACAACAAGCAAAAAGCAACAAGCAACAACAAACAACAACAGCAACACCTCCAACAGTTTGTGCTTGGCAGGCGGGTTGGCGCAGCAGCAGGAGGAGCAGCAGCAGCAGGAGGAAAAAGTAGTCAAAATCATCATTTTCTATGGGTTTCAGCAGTTACGTTAAGCAGTTTTTGGGCGCAATCTTGATGCTTCTCCGTTCTTCACTGCCAGCAGCAGCCGGAGGAAGAAAAGTAACTAAAATCATCATTTCCTGTGGGGTTCAGAAGTTGCGTTAGGCAGTTTTTGGGCGCAATTTGATGCTTCTCCGTCCTTCACTGCCATGGTGTTTTCATGTGTTTTCCCATCCGGGAGGTGTCTTTTGAGCAGCAGCAAAATGCTGTAAATTACAGCATTTTTGCGTTTTAACGTCTTCTGCGGGAACAATGCAAAAACGCAGAAAATGCTGTAAATACCAATACTTTTTAGACCAGAGATGCACAAAACACTGCAAATACCATTGTTTTTGAAAGCAAAGCACACATTGTATTTACACGGTTTTTGGAATGTCAAGAAAACGTGGAAGGCACGAAACACTGTAAATGGCGGTGTTTTGGCAACTTTTGGACACTGAAACGCTGGTATTTACGCAGTTTTTTGCCCCTGAAGGTACCAAACCCCTGTATATTGCAGTATTTTTTGCACTTTTTGAACCGATGTTTTGCCTTGATGAACGCAAAAAACACCAAAAAACGCTGGTATTTACGCGTTTGTCAAAAAATCGAAGATAGTGACGTGAACGAAACCCCGTAAATAACAGTGTTTTAGCCACATTCGGGGACTAAAACTGTGGTATTTACGCTGATTCTTGCCATCTGACAGCGCAAAATGCTGTAAATTACAGCACTTTGTGCGCTGTTTATGCTCAATTTTTAAACGAGCGATGCTTTCACATGTTCTCGGCATTCTTCAACAAGAAACGACGTTACAGATTGAAACTAGACGACAGTGTGGCCCGAAAGAAAGCTGGAGGGAGGAGACGAGAAGATAGCACACAAGAAAATATGATAATGAATGCTGCTGGTGAGGAGCTCTTACACAGACGCATTTACACACAGAAGATCACAGAAGCTTTTACGCACGGAAGCTTTTACACACACAGGGGCTTTTACACAGAGAAGTCTTTACACAGAGCGGCTCTTAGACACAGAAGATTTTACACACAGAGGCTTTTACACACAGAAGTCTTTATACAGACTGGCTTTTACACGCAGAAGCTTTTACACAGAAAGAAGTCTTTACACAGAAGCTTTTACACAGAGAAGATGCCAAAACAGTACAAATAACCCATGAAGGCTGAATAGTCAACGTGCTGGTTCTTGGCGTAGCGGGTCGTAGTTCCAGGATCAAGATATTTCAAAATTATTCAAAATAATGACAATAAATCGCTGACGCTGCAGGTATGTCTGGGGCCTGCTGCACCTGCCCACTGAAAAGCTTTTCTGTAAAGGGATTAAGAATGGAACCAGGTAGAACTTTTATTCGCACACGCGCGTATCTAAGCGCAATCAACGTGGAACATGGACATTGTCGCATACAGAAACTCTGTCGAACTGGGTGCATAGCATTGCATGGCAGCATATGTGGACAATTTTCACATCTGGCCCACCACTTCTGGATGAACTGTGCAAAAGCACCATGTCAAAAATATCTTTCGCAAGGCAGAAGGTCGAATCGGTCCTGCTGCTGAGCAGGTCGGCAATTTTTCGTGAGATCATTCCTGGCCATCTCAGTTGAGCGTGCAAATTCCTGCTGCTGATATATGGTCATCGTTTCTTACAATCCCATCCTGCTAGCAAGAAAACATTCCCTCCAAGGATCCAGCAGCAAATTATTCCACATATTCCAGAGTGCTACAGTCGCTAGGCGAGGGTTTATAAGGATGAAGGCGTTCAGATACTTGAGGTTAGAATTGACGAAATCGCATGAAAACACAAACACTAGAGGACGTTGCATTGCTTGGCCCGTTGTGGTTGTGTGGCCTGGTGGCTCCCAACCTTCTCCCATCTCAGCTGCACGACCAATGGTAGCAGCCTCTCATGGCTTGGGAGGGAAATCTGTGGAATGTATCCGGAAGATCGATGAACATGCTATAAATTGTCAGCTGCAACCTGGGACTTGCAGGAATGCGTGTGAGCACTCAACTATATTCAACTAATCATGCCCCCTAGCTAAAACTCGTGGCACGTCCAATTGAAGCACAAAATATCGAACAGTGCCTTCATCATCGCTTCAGTAACATCCAGCTTGTCCTGGGCTTGCACATTTGTTGACAGAGTTGTGGACAGAGTGCCTCAAATATATTCCAATATATTCGGGTTTCGAGAGCGGAAGTTTGTGCACGCACACAAACACACACAAGCATACAAACCCAGTGCTACTTCATGCACAATCATGCGCTACATATCTACTGCTTTTGCTCGTGCGTATTTGGTGCAAATGGTGCAGTTGCACTGGTGCCATTTTTGTGGGCCTTAAATCAATCTAAACCATTCTAAATTCAACTTGATACCTTCAGGCTAAAAGCAAACGGATCGCAAGTTAGAAACAAGGAAGCATCGGGCAAACGCATGCAAACGACCTAGCATGAAACACAACAAGCAGGTTGCAAGGAAATTAGTTAATGGTTGTTTCTTTTTCGTGAGCTCGAGAGAGAGAGAGAGAGAGTGTGAGAGTGAGAGTGAGAGTGAGAGAGAGTGAGAGAGAGAGGGACAGACCTGGAAAGGGAGGGAGAGAAAGCAAAACAATCGCCGTCAAAGAACACTGACCAATTTACTAAGACGCTCTGAGTTCCATGACTCCTATTGAAGCTGAATTGCCGTTCCTTGCGACATCTGGAATTGCCTTGGGTATCCTTGGGTGATATTGTTGGACAAAAGCAAAGCAAAGAAGAGACGCCTCAACAGCCTCAACCAACCTGTTCAACTGCTTGCTGCTCAAGCCCAGGGTCCCCAGGTTGCAGCAGTTTGTTGAGGCTGTCCCGCGACAGGCTTGCCTCTCAGCTCCAAATAGCTTTGGCAAACTCGGAAGCACAACAAAACATGCAAGGCTGTGAAGACTATATTGTCCAGTGGCACGTCAAAACTTTTCAGGGCTAGAACCCTGAACAAACCAAGTCTCCTTCCAAAAAAGCAGTGAGCATGGCTGTCAAGCCCCATTTCCCGCTTTTACATCATCTTGACACACGTTAACTCGATTTCCCTAAAAGGCGTTCATTCATTATTTCCTTGTGCTTGTCTTCATACCGTGTCGGTGTTTCGCTAAAGTTTCTCTGGTCTTCCGTCACCATTACAAAACATGTGTTTTCATTGTGTACTCACCCTGATTGTTGACTCGTCCAGCACTTACAAGTACAGTACCCGACTCGGCAGAACCTATATATAAAAGCAAACACGGAGCAATAGGGCTTGAAACTGTGTATTTCCATCTTCCTGTTTTGAGGTCGTGTTGGGCGTCATCACGACCGTGTCATTAATGACCGAATTACATTGGATTGCCCCAAGCTACAAATAGGCAAATCAAGAAGTCGCGGTTCAAATTGTTGCTGTAGTGATGCACTCTTTCTTAAACTCCACTGGACTGCATTGTACTGCATGCTGCTAAGAATTTTGACATCGTGCAGGTTGTTTGAGGGAACCAGTTCTGCTGTCAAAACAACTCAACTTTCTGAAGCATTCAGAATCTAAGACGTCAGAGGTGGCAAGGCATTAAGATAGATGCAAAGAAATTCAGAGAAATGCCCGGGCTCTCTATAGTTGTCTGTATGACTCCTTTCCATGTTGCACGTTCACTCATCACATCTCATCACCAGAAGCTAACTGTTGGGACTAAACTCAAGCCTCTCCGGGGCTCCAGAAAACGGTTGACTTGGACATCAGGCCTCAAGTGCCAATGTTACCACTGACTGCAACACGCCTAAAATCACTCAATACTTATCAGTCGGATCAAGTTGGAAAGATTTGGAAAACATAGACAATGAAAAATGCGCAATGCCAACATAATAGAACATGTGACTGCTGCTTCAAAAAATGGGAAGATAATGCTCGAGAAACTCCCGACTTGTTAAGCTTTGCGGTGTCCCTTTAGAAAAATCCAAGGGCATCCATCGGCACTGTGCAGTGACGCATATTGTCTATTGTTCTATCCCAGAATCTGTGTAGCGATTCTATCTCGAAATCAACCTCCAGCGGGTGGCTAAGGACGGGTCCTGCACTGTCAGGTGTGGATATGTCCGGATCTATGCCGAGACACTTGCCAAGTGGTGCTGTCAAGCCACAGGGAATTCGACTTCAGACATTATTGAAATTATATGGTATAAATTAGTTTCAACAATACTGCCTATGAGTCGAAGATAGTCGAAGCATCTTGATTAGCAGTTGCTCGAAAGTGGCTGGAGGTGATTCAATATCTGGGGTTACAGCTTGCCAAGAATGATCTGTTGCACAGTTGCAGTGGTCCCAAGATTTCGATCATAAAACAAACTCCATGCTGCTCGAGCCGCGTTGCTGCAGAAAAAAACGGTTCTGAGCAAAATGTGGGTGTCTTTCGATGCGAAACCGTCTTTTAAACTGATGGATTCAATGCATTTGAATGAATGATTATGAATGCCAAAAAATCCATTTCAAAGCCCCGATTATCTGCTTTCCCAACATCAGTATCACAGCAAACTAAACCAATATCACATCAAAACAAACCTGGGTACAGGAGAAAAACAACTTAGAAAACCTGACGTGATACAAAATGATAAAAATACTGGTGCTGGGCGTCAGGCTAAATCGCTTACAGAGGTCATGAGCTCCATGCGATCCCCAGCTATTGCCTGCTCGAACCAGAAATCATCAAGCATTGCAAGTTTCACAACATTTCGCATCATTTCACAACATTTCATAATATTTCACAACACTTCACAACCAAGCGGAGCACACTCTTTTGGTTTCGTTTGGATATTTTTGGACTGTTGGACACAAACATCACAAACAGAAACAGGTTGATTTGCCTCCTGAACCTCCACATTACCAAATCATTACCATTCATAATTCTTCATCTTACCCATTCACCTTATATCGAATCAGCCCCGTGTACGCTCCTCAGGAGTGAGATCAGCAGCCCATTCGAAGGGCATCTCCCAAATCTTTTGGTACCTGTGGCACTTCAGCTGGCACTTCAAAAATTTTCAAGGAACATACATCAGCTTTGTCCGGCTTGTTTCGCAACTTGTTTGACAAGTCATGTCAACTTGCGCACTGCAACACCCCGTCTTGAACTGCAGGTGTGGCTTCCCATCCTGGCATACTTGGCCCTGGGCCTAGCCAGCATTTATGTGGCCCAAATGTATCTCCGTTTGTAAAATTGGCGTAGATTTGCAAGCTTATTTGCGGGCTACAAGGAGCGCCAACGCTATGGCATCCACGACCGCCAATGACAGTCAGATACATTCCAATACACGAAAGTATGATCAGGGCAGAATAGATCAGAATAGTAGCTTCTTGGCACGAGTGGCTGTTAAATCTATAAACCAGTCAGCTGAGGAGCGCATGTAACATCCTCACAAAACGGGAGCAAAATAAAGCAAACCAAAGCTGGCCCAGGGATAACGGCTCATAAGACACAGTGGGTATTTGTAGAAAGGCATGGAATGGAACATCATACTGTAGCTCCCCCACAACATCATGGCGGATTCCCTTCCACTGGGAACTAGCTGCATATGTTGCATGGAATTTCACGTTTGGATGGCAAAAATCCTGAAGGGTTTCCTAGCATTTCAACTTGGAAAATTTCAGTCTTTGTTATACCAATCAATCAAAGGATGGTAATATAGACTGAACTAGCTACTTGACCGACAAGTTTAGCAACTGACATGCTACGCTGCTAACCTCATATATATATATTGTATTGTATTGTATTATATTATAGTATATCATATTATATAATATATATGTGTGTTATATATATATATATCTTATTAATATTTTTTTTATTTCTATTTTTCCAGAAAACTACTACCGTTAATTATCATTACCAGCAGTGCCGCGCAAGGCGGTGGCGGAAGTTTCAAGGATAGGCGCTATAGGAGAGGTGAGTTGTTGTGATGCATGGATGGCAGAGCGAATCCACTGATGGACCGAAAGGTGGTTGGAATTCTGTTTTTTGGAGTGGTTGCAGTGGTTGCAGCCACAGCTGCTGGATGTAGTGTGGTGTAGTGCAGCTGTAGCTGTAGTTGTAGTGTAGTGGAGTTGTAGTGTGTAGTGTAATCAGTGTAGTGAAGTTGCAGTTGAAGTTGTGTAATGTAATGTGATGTAGTGTAGTGTGCTGTAGTGTTGTGAGCTGTAGCGTAGTCTAGTGTAGTTGTGTAGTGTAATGTGATGCAGTGTAGTGTGCTGTAGTGTTGTGAGCTGTAGCGTTGTCTAGTGTAGTGTGCTGTAGTGTTGCGTGCTGTAGCGTAGTCTACTATAGTGTAGTCTGGTGTAGTGATGTGTAGTGTAGTGTAACGTAGTAGTGTAGTTGTAGTTGTAGCTGTAGTTGTAGTTAGTGTAGTGTAGCGTAGAGTAGCGTAGTGTAATTTAGTGTAGTGAAGTGTAGCGTAGCATAGTGGAATTAGTGTAGTGTAGTGTAATGTACTGTATTTGTAGTTGTAGCTGTAGTTGGAGTTGTAGTGTAGCGTAATGTAGTGTATATAATTAGTGTAGCGTAGCAGTGTGTAATGTAGCTGTAGTTGTAGTTGTAGTTGTAGTTGTAGTCTAGTGTAGTGTAATGTCATTAGTGTAGTGTAGTATAGTGTAATGTAGTGTAGTTGTAGTTGTAGCTGTAGTAGTAACAGTAGTTGTAGTTGTAGTGTAATTAGTGTAGTGTACTGTAATTAGCGTAGTGTAGTGTATTTAGTGCGGTGTAATGTAATTAGTGTAGCGTAGTGTAATTAGTGTACTGTAGCGTAGTATATTTGTTTTTGTATTTGTAGGGTAGTGTAGCGTGGTTGTAACTGTAGTTGCAATTGTAGTTGCAGTTGTAGTTGTCTATCGATCGATCGATCTATCTTTCTGCAAGTTTGAAAACAAAGCTATTCTGCGAGACTTCCTCAATTTTCGAAGTTGACAACATCAATAACGAAGCAATTCTGCAAGACATTCTTCAAAAATGGAAAGTTGAGTGCAGAGCTGACGGCCTCGTGCCAATGCGTTTTGCGATTTTTCCAGTCCATGTCTCTGAAGTATTGCGCCTGCCACGAAAAAGTGATGCCAGGTCATACAAACTGCTGCACCTGTCACACAAAATCACCTTCCCAAAACTGAAGATCTGCTCCAAAATGCAAGCCCTCTCAGGAAATCAGCGCCCTGACCTCCTAACGTCTCTGATGAACATGTCTCTTGTACTGCACCTGCCACGGAAAATGCATCTTTCCAGATCCTCTTCAAATGTCCCACGCCTGCCATCAATTTTGAAATTGCCACAAAACCCTCACCTTTGTGCTCACTTTTCACAAGGTGCACAATCCCTTGCGCCTGCCACGCGAAAATGCATCTGAACCCAAGACCGTCAGTTTTTCAACACTTTTGACTTGGAAATGTGCTTCGCGCCACAACAACGTGCACTTTTTCGACATCTCAACTTCAAACAGTGCTCCGAACCGGGATTTTCTTGGGACTCAACACTTAACCCATCGCGACCCCTTAACTTGAACTGATGGAAGATGCACTGTTTGCTCAACTATCCCTCGCACACACGCGCAGGACTCGCCTTTTGTCACGGTGGTGGAAAACAACAAGACTCAAACCCGGGGCCAAACCTTACACTAGCTAAACCCGGTCCCCACCTGTGATTCACACAGGATCAACCAGCTAGTGTTTATCCAAGGCGAGGCGAGTTCTACTCTCCCCAAAACCAGGGAGGGAGGGCGGGGGGCAACAAAACACCAACCCAGTGCAACCGCACAAGGCAATCCTGGAGGAATGCAACTGCAAACCATCCAAACCTGTTCACCCCCTGTCACCTTTAGAGCAATCGCGCGCAGATCCGCATCTTCCACACAAAAGGTAGTCGCAAATCACAAGAATGGAACAAGTGAACCAAGAGTCCTCCAAAAGCTTTATATCCCCAAAACAAGAATCATGAAGAGGGGGTCCCATCAAATCCCGCTTCGTTGTTCGCAGGCCAACACTTTGGTGTGTTTTGCGCACTTTGACTTGGAAATGTGCTCCGCGCCACAACGGCGTGCACTTTTTCAACATCATCTCAACTTCCAAAAGTGGTCCGAGACCGTCAGTTTTTAACGCATTTGACTTCGAAATGTGCTTCGCGCCACAATGGCGTGCGCTTTTTCGACATCTCAGCTTCCAAAAGTGCTCCGATGTTGGCGTGTTTTGCACATTTTGACTTCGGAATGTGCTTCGCGCCACAACGGCGTGCACCTTTTCATCTCTCATCTGGCCAGATGGCTCCTCACCCGCCGCTTTAGCGAGCCTACTTTTCGACCCTCCGGAGCCACAAATCATTGGAAAAACACAGTGAGTCGCGACTTTTCTACCTTTTCGCGCACCTGCATCGTCTTCATTCTTCTGACTCTTTCTCTTCTCTGATCTTCTCTCTTCTTCTCTTCTCTTCTCTGACTCTTCCCACCTCTGCTTTTCCATCTGTCCATATTGTCGGAAGTTTGACTTCTAACCTTCCTTCGGTCATTATTAGTTGTTATTAATATTATTATTATTATTATTGTTATTATTGTTATAATTATATATTACTTTTACTAATATAATCATTATTGTTATTATTATTGTGTTTATTATCATTATTATTATGATTACTATTACTATGATGATTATGATGATTATTATCATCATCATCATCATCATCATTATTTATCCACAATATGTGGTTTTACAAACATAGGCACACACACACACACGGCTGACCCACTTGCGGGCGTAGTCTAAACTTGCCATACATTGCACACTTGTGGCAAATGTCTCTTTTAAATTCTTTTGACACTTGTGATTTGGATCTACAGGGATGCGCGAACCTCATGCCTAAGTCACGACTGGATCTGGGTCTTGAAAGCAGGCCTTTCCACCATCTAATCGCAGTTTCAAGAAAGTCATGCCTAAGGCATACCTTTCCCACCTTGGACATGCAGAAGAAACAACGAAACATATCCCTGGAAGGTAAAGAACACCACCTAAGGACCTAATGGCAGCTTTCACATCTTGTTGGACTCAATGTTGACAAGGTTGCCCTGGATACCAAACAACACCTAATCGTGCATCGTAAGGTTTTCAACCAAAACTGCTCCAGACAAATCCAAAGACCCAATACAGCAACCCATTGCAATTCCTGAGGCACGACTTTTTCGAATACATGCTAATCACGCATCATGTAAAATAACATTTCAAGATTTTGGGTACAACCTTAGCAATTGACTGTACCAGTATCAGCTGTTTCTCTGTTGCTATTCAAAGGTTCTTATCACCAAAGAAAGAAAATGAGTTGTTGAAATTTGTACGAGGAAGGGTCTTTGCCATAGCAAAGCCTTTCCTCAGCCAGGAGCCAAAAGGGTAGGGCTTAGACCTCTATGGAAACTTGAAGCGTGCGTTCCACTGTCAAACGACTTTCTGACCCTACGCTGGTCAAACACCGACACTTGAAGCTTATGCATGCTTATGCGGCTATACAGGGTCAAGTAAATGCATGATCCGTAAATGCTGTGTGATCTGAGCTGAGGTCTCATGAATACGGCAATACAGGACATGCAGCCCATTGCAAACCCACACTTGACCGCTCTGCTTGTTTTGGACTGAGTGCAACGGACACCTTCAATCTATTCAATTGCTGCTTATATATGTATATATAGATGTATACATACATATATATATAATTATTATAATTAACTATATATATATTAATATATTTATATTAGAATCACATGCAAGAGAATCCACAAGCATCCCAAAGGCACGCCTGTGCCAGCAACAATGCTTCCGTCAACCGTGAATATGAAAATGTCACCTTCATGGGCAGAGTCTCTCTCTCTCTCTATATCTCCCTCTCTCTCCCTCCTCTCCTCTGTACTCAGACACGGTTTACATCCAAAAAAAAAACAACGCATCTCACTCCAGCCTCCTTCAGGTTTGACGTCCTGATTTTGTGCAAAGTGAAGCATCGGAGCTCACTGCTTTTGACAGGTATCGCATGGTGCGTACCCATGGGAACACTGCACTGAACGGTTTTAAAAGGCACGGCGATGTACAATGTACAGAGTAGAAGCGTCTTCTGTGTCCTGATGGTTTGAAACTTGGGAGACCTCATTCGCAATCTTTATCGAATCTAGTAGCAGGAATACTGTTCTATGTCAAAGTGCATCCGCTAAAGCCACCTACTTCCAGCTGTCCTCCAGAACATTGGCCATTTGGTCCACTCCAAGCGCAATCTCAGCATGTCAAATCCAGCAGCTCTGAAGCAAATGAAACTTTCAAAAGAGTCAAGTAGCCTGAACAAATTCAACGATTCTCATGGGCGCAAAGGTTGCATACACAAGTAAAATATGAAACAAGAACGCGCAGAACCAGAATCCGGGACAATAGAATATATAAATGTGATTAAATGTGTATTATATATATAAGATCACATAATATACAAAGACATAGTAAGACCAACCAAGGAAGGGCACAGGCACTTTGAGGAAAAAAATGCGAGGTACAGAACACTGCTGAGCACACACAGCTGTCCCCCCGCTGCAGTGAGCACCCTTGAAGGGCAGCTATTTCATTGATGTTCATGGCATCAAAAACAAAAAAACAGCATGATCCAGCTTGCGTGGAAAATAAGGCATGAGCATCGAGGCCCACTCGGGCTGGAAGCACTATGGGTATGCCAAACCTAGTGCCAACTCAGCAAACAAGATTAAATTGGGATGGAATAACATGGAATAACATGGAATCCTGGACAGCCCCTAAACACACATGCACAAACCTCAGGAACAAATGCACACACACACACTGTCACAGCTTTTTCACCTTATTCGCAGTAAACCTATGGACATCGAGCTATTCTATGGGAAACATATGCTTCAATTATCAGCTAAGTTTTGACTTGCGAGACCTGGTATATCTCACCAAGCTGGAGAGTGAAGTTCTGAAGAGAGTCTCATCTTGCTCAAAAAGTGCATGAAAACCATTCATGGATCTTTGCACCTTTACGCAGATTGTGCTTTCCTGCACCGGCATGCAAAGGCTTTGCAGACTCAACTTGATAGCACATGACTTTGAATTTTTGTGTGCCACATGTCACTCCCTGCGTCACTCATGAATTGTTCAAGGAGCGGATCGACGATGTTTGGATCTGTTCTTGAAGGAAGTCCTTCTGTCACATTCCTGTCAGGGTGCCAGGCGGCCAGACTCAAGCCGTCGAGTCTGTTCAAATTCAACGCAACGCTTTCCCGACGTGCCAGGCTAGACTGCCGTTGGGCGGTCATGACTTGACTTGTGTCGAAAAGATGCCAAAGAGTTGTGGAATCATGTGGAAACTTGCACGGTAAGCAAAAATGAGCCGCAGAAATGCTATTAATCCAGCAAGTGTGAATTGTTGGAATCTGCAGAACACTTGCTCTTGGAAGTCATGAAAGCCCTGAACCATGGAACAAGCGAAACGACTACCGAGTAGATGATGGTCTGGGGGGTTCCCGGCAAAAACCAGTGTATGAGGTATCAGGCGTGTTTTGGTCATCTTTGATCATTGTGGCTGCTCTTAGTTAAAGACCCAATTGCAGACAGAGTCAGAGACATATTCTGAGCATATCTTAACAGTTGTTGGGTTGCAAGGCTGTTGCAAAGCTGGGTGCAGCCTATTGCAGCCTAATCAATGCAACCCAAGGATCAAATGTGCCAAAAAGCGAATGATCAAAGGCCAGTCTGTTGGATCTGCCACCAGCTCATTTTGCTTACCTGGAGTATGCTCAAGAGCGAAAGATGTTTCTGATTGTTCACAAATGAATATGAACTTCATGATATGTGAGTGACACAATTGCAAAATGTATGCAGATAGCAAGCACGTGGTCCAGAGAAAGTTGCCAAATACTCGCATTGCCTCAAACTCATGATGTGAGTGAGCAATCGATATACATGCATTCCCCATATTCCCCTCTACCAGGATGGTAGCTCCTTCTCCAAAGGCCGACTCAGTGGTTTTTCAGATTTTAGATTTTCCCCCAACCAGAAAACAAATCCTAGTGCAGCGCACAGGCACTACACTGGCCGCACGTCATGTCAGTATGAGATTCTTAGGCTAGAAAAGTGGTATGGGGAGACTTTTCCTGGAGTGCTTTGGCCATATGTAAATATTCTCTACGCACAATATGCATGTCTAATGTTCGTCCCTGTTGCTATTCGTGTTTGATGTGTCCATCGCTCGAATTTAGCAGTACTCCATGGATTGGGTGTGAACAATGACAATTCACTAAGATTCAGGAAACGAGGCTGTATGCACATCTGGACATCACGTTCTATGATTCCAGGGTCTTCAGCTCGTTTGTTTCGCTGTATTTTCAGGTTCCTCTGTATATCTAGAGTGATTGATACCCCTTATTTGTTCGCATCCTTTCCTCTTCTATCCTCTTTTTGTGTCCACACTCCGACATGACTTCACTTTCAGTTTTTCCATCTTCGTGCACCCAAGCCACTGATTTGTAGAAATTCTGGACCCAGCCAGGAAGCAGTCACTTGACGGCTGGGCAAGGCAACCATCCGAAGTTTGCTCAGGTCCACATCCTGACGAGTGCGCTGATTTTGTTCTTATGCATTTCTATACAGGAGTCAGAGTCCATGTAAATCAGATGTAAATCCGTGCAAAACCTCATATCTCCAGACTCTACCTAGCTCTACCTACTCCACATGCCCGACTCGAGACAAGCCAAGAGTTTCAAGCATCATTGCAAGAGGTTGAAGTACTTTTGAGCAAGTGATCTCAAATTCCTTGTGCATGGTTGATCTGGTTTGCAAAATTTGGAAATAGACCGCAAATGTATGCAAATGAATTGCAAATGTATACAAATGTGACGATTTGTCAATAGATCATAATAGAATATAGATCTATAATAGATCTATAATCTGAGGCAAGTTTCGAAGCAGAAGAATGGATCCAGGTCCTCAGTGAACCCAAACCCTGATGCCAAGGCCATATAGACCACAGGTTGGCAAACTTGTGCCAGGTTTCACCAGGTTTCATGCAAAATGGCAGATCAATGAAAAGGGAAATAGATGGAAATAGTGTGGTCAGTGTGGTGGTGTTGCACTGTCATATCTCTATATCTTGCTATCTGATCTCTCTTGCTTAAGCCCTTTCTGCTTGGCTTCGCAAAATCAACATGTCAAGACATCACGAGTCGGTGTCCTTACATGCAGCATCTGAGACGACATCCACAGTGCCGGTCATTTGGTCTGGACTGATTCGAATGTCCTCAGACGCTGCTTCCCAACTCCGTCTTGAAGTGGAAGGTTCAACAGTTATCAAGGAACGTTGTCAGTACTGACACAAATAGCCAACAGAATTCAAAAATCCATTCCCTCAAAAGGCTTCAAAACGACAAGAAGCACTGCAATCCATCCGTTGTTTGGGGCAACAGTTGCTTGTTTGACAGTTGTTGCAAGCAAACCTTTGCAGTAGGACTCGAGCTATCAAGCCATCACCATCTTCGTCTTTGGGCACATAGTGCAAATTGCCAGGTCTGAAAACTAGCATCTGCCTTGGCATGGCTGGAACGCATTCAAACCCATCTTGCTAGTTAAGACTGGTCTGTTCCGGCGCTGCGAGCTATGAATACAAAGTGCTCTGTATAAGCAGCTTGACGCCTCATGTGGAGTACATACATTGACTGTAGATGAGGGTGGCGTGGAGGCCTTGGACAACCATTCCGACCATTCCTGTCTTCTTTGTCTTCCTTGTGTGGTCTCAACCTTACCACCGTCTTGGATTCTCCATTCCTGTCTGCCATGGTATCCCATGGTACAGTATTCCTACGATTTCCTACATGTTCCCCAGGTTGGGGATGGTGAGGGTCTCTGAAATTGCTGCAATTTGGCCCTGGATCTTCTATGCCTCCTGTATGGACTGCCTATGTATAAAAGATTCCTCCACTCGACATGTAATCAAAGTTCTTTTGGTTGCATTATCTGGACCCTTGACTTGCATTCTTTCTGGTTGTTGTGAAGTTACTTTGATCTCCAAAGTCTACCAAGACCTGCCCTGAGACAGGTGCTCTGCAGCGCCAACCACTTTGACGTACTGCATTTGCTTGCTTTCCTGAAACTTTCAACTCAACGTCACAAATTAGCAGGCAGAAAAAGATACCTGTCCCATCTTCAACATTAAGTGATACAAGCACAAGTCCGGTACGCATCGTCACATGTATTCTTTGTCTTCTGGACTACAACACCCCTGCTCCGATCAATACCAGGCTAAGTTGCAAGTTGCACAGTTTTACATATATGCTTACATGGGTCCACGGTTGGAATCACCAGCTTTCGGTTGTTGCTGTCTGACTTCAATCTAGATGAAAACACCTGTACGATCCTGTACGTAATCCATCGTACTCCTACCTAAACACTTGCGAAAGGATTAGCTTCTGTTTGACATTCAGAATGCACTCATCCTTCCTGATTTCTTTGTGTATGTAGCAGCAAGAGCAGTCCTGGATGGTATATGCAAGAGCTCGGGTGATTGCCGAGTATGGCTCAGAGACGTTGAACAAACCCATGTTAGCCTCTCCAGCGCAATGATGCGGGACAAGGCTCTGATGAGCTCAGAATTTGAAATGCAGCTGTTGACTGACGAGTCTGACGAGCCATAAATGCCCCATTTTGCTATCCGCAATAATTACATATTGTGCTAACGTGTGCACGGACGAATGTCGAAACAACGCATGGTATGCAATGTATATTGCCGAACTGTTGCGTGCGTAGTCAGATACGAAGAGATGCAGGAAATTCGCACATTGAAATTCTAGTTGATACATGTTGATACCAGTTGGCTCACGCTCGCATGTCGGTACACCACGAATCCCTGTTCGTCCAACTACTGGACAATTTAATACTGAAAACTTTTGAGGGACACATTGTGTTGAAATTCTGGTTTCGTTGTTGCAAATTGAAAAAAACTTAAGGGCAGCCCCGACTATCAGTCTTCTACCTTTTCGCCGCTCTTGGTGGTCACTTTCAAGTTTTCATTCAAACGGATTCAAACGGTATGTGCTTCCGTATGAATCAATCTGTGCTGTACGAGTGATTTAGCAACAACAAAACCTGTCTCGAATGGAAAATCTCAGATGGAATAACGAGGTATGGGATAAGAACGCAAGATTTGGGCAACCTGTCACCAACCCCTGAAGGAGTATATAGTCCTTATCCTGCGATAATCCATGGCTTAAGACACTTATCATCCTTTAATTACAGGCTCAAAGCTCCAAAATCATCCAGGTGTCTTTGTGTTGCTTTGCTGTGTGAACAAGCTCTTGCAAGTAGTTCAACTACTGTATATCAGAGTAAACAGCAAAGTTGCTAAAGAACATGATATTCCCACCATCAAACATATTCTGTATTATTCTGTCATCATGACTTTAATGTAGACTTTGAATCGGTCTGAACTATAGACTAGCTACTTCTGTGCAAATCTGGAAAAACAATCCTTCCCTGCGTTTAGGAACCTTGCGCAAATCCTACAGTGTTTCTATGCGCTAAGGACCTAGTAGTATTGTTCTGCCTTTAAAGACAAGTTTGGATATGTTGCTTCCCCTGCACTATTCGCATCTGTCAACTTTTTGTCCCATTTGATATCACCTTAGAAGCTGACCGAAGTTCAGGGTGGCAAGTTAAGCCGCGGCACAATGCTTCACAAGGTTGTGGCAGGTTCCCAGCTGTTCCGGAAAGTTTCAGGGAAAGGTTTCTGAGAGTGAGCAAGTCCAAAAGCGAATTGGATGCAATCTATTTCACAGCCAAGGCCAAGCTAGGGTGCTCCACTATGCCACTATGCTCCACTTGCAAAGAATGTGGTGTGGTGAACTCTATGTCACTCTGTGTAAACTAAAAGTATCTAAAGATGGTCACTTACCACTTGACAAGAAGTGCCAGCCTGAACACTCAGCATGTAGACGAGATTCAGAGCAGGAGTCAGCTCCTTCAAATAATGACACGTACGTATACACCTACAATGCACATACACATAATAACACACACACATATATATATGATTACGTATGTACATAATAACATACACGCGTACAGATACAAATGTGTATATATATAATTATATATATAATTATATATATATACATGTACTGTAACGGTATGTATGTGTACATATGCACATTGATCACACAGTCTCCCTCTCTCTCTCTCTCTTAATAGTTTCCTTCTCCAAATGACGCGAGGCTCCCTGAGGCCAAAGGGCCATGCTCGAAATTTCTGGAACCCGTACAAGTCCCAAGTCCGACAAGTCCCACAAGCCGAACGAGCCATACGAGTCAGACAAGCTCCTGTGCAATGCTTGCCTCGAGCTTTCCAAAAATAGCATCAGCATGGGCCCGGTGCGTTTGGACCCCGAGGCTCAAATAGAAGGTTAGAACCTGGCAGAAGTTCAGCCACCAGCGCGCTGTTGCACAATATTGTACGCCACACCACTCTTGCAATGCCGCAAGCATATCCGAGCAATGTGAAGATGTGAAGTAGGGTAAGCAGCCCATCTGAACAACTATGAACAACCTGCCTTCCTCATCCCAAGATCTCCCAATCCACCCAACTTGCAAGCTGCACGTGGACCACGAGAAGTGGCAACATTGCTGCGCACCAAACAAAGAATCCCACCAATCTAAGCACATGGCTGCAGGTCATCAAAAGAAAGCACAAGAGGAAACACGAAAGCAGAGATTTGACTTGCGTCGACGAATAAATTCTGCGGTTATATCAGTTCTTTTTGATCATAGCCTGTGGGTTCTGAGCCTCCGACAGCAGGATGATGACTCTCTTACGAACCATGACGGCTTCCACTGGCCTGAAGCTTGAAGCAGCTTGAAGTGCGAAGAGGGACAAGGAACATTTGCATGAGAGGTTGCAATTCGATGACATCACCTCACACCTTTGGCTTCCTCACAAAACCTGTGCTTGACCCTGGGGCTCAAACGCTGGATCGTAGATTTCATTTGGCGCCTGAACAAAGGTGCGAGCTGCTTCAAACAAAAGAGGAGCCCTCTTAATGCTGGGTTTCAAGTGGTCTTGAAGCCCCCCTGCACTTTCAATGTGGTTGCAGCAAGTCAAGAAAAATAGCTGAACGTTTGAATCCAGCTAAACATAAATAAATACATAAATAATTACATAAACAAATAAATAAATATGTGTGTATATATATATATAATTATATATATATATATTATATACACTAAAAGTTGGAAAAGAGACGTCCATCCAAAAGATGCAGGCCGCAAAAAAGGTTCAGTCAGAGACTATCCAGAAAACCATGCAAAACCCAAATGCTAATACATCATTATATACTTGTGCAAAATGGTGCCATGGACCATTCAGAATTCTTTTGAAATGCGGACCGAGTTGAGATCTAGGTCCTCTAGGCCCTCTAGGGACTTCGATCTGAAAGTTCGGCCTTCTCCTCAAAGTCTGACTCAACATTATTGCGTGCGACCCGCCGCCTGTGCAAGTCTTGCACTGACAATCATTGATGTAGATTCTGTACATATAGTAATACATTATATAATATATGATTACATAATACATGTATATGATTGTATATGTAATATATAGGTATAATACATATGTAATATATGTGTGATTATGTGTGTATATATGTGTAATATGTATATACAGACGCAATACAAAATAGATCCTAGATTGGGACAGTGTAAGACAACCTTGATCTGCTCTACTTTTCTGTCTTCCAAGTCCAGACTGCCATGCTTAAACAAGAAGCAGAGAAGCAGATCTCTGCATTTCATTCAAGTCATTTCAAGTCATTTCAAGTCGCCCTTTCATGTTCTCCTTTGGATCTCCTTGTAATATGTTGACTGCATCCCACCACAAAGCTCTTGCATTTGAGACACACCTGTCACCTGACACTCAGCATTCCTACAGTAAAGGATTTGCAGCATGGACGGATTCCTTTCACTTTCACAGTCTCACTTCTATCCATCACCTCATATCTGTGGCCACTGTTGGCGATGACGGCTGGCCCTTCTCGGACTTCTTCAAAATCCGAGCCTTGCGACTTGCAACATCTTGCAACTATGACTTGGTTGGATGTTGAATGCTGACGTGTTGAAATGTATCGAAATGTTCTTCAGACTGTTCTCAGCGCAGCCAATAAAGCCATGACAATCCATGCCAATTCCCCGAATTTCATTGTATTTCAACAAACATGGGAAAACTCTACGATAGCCCTCATCAGCTTCCAGCCCACTGCGGCAGCCCACTGCACAGCTCTCAAATCCGTTAGTCCTGCCAGGTCCTGCCAGGTCCTGCCTCAACCAGGTGGAGCGGAACTGCCTTCCGCAAGTGGAAAGGCACATTCTCCACATCCTGGCAGTGGCAGGAGACGCCAAATCAAAGGGTGTAAATAGATGTAAATAGTGTAAATCCAACAGAATTCAACATTAAGTCCGAAATATAAACCCATCAGCTCAAGATATCTCAACTCTTCAAAAGCATTCACACTTGAAACTGCAAGCATGGCGAGCAAACAACTTCTGAGAACACTCACTCAGGAACATCAATTGGTTCTCATAACAGATGTTGATGCTGACGATGCCCAATAGTAGTTTCTCTGTTTCCATACTGAAACATTCGCCCAAGCCAACTGTTCAACAGGTTCCAAGTTTGAAACTTGAAACTGCAAACATGGCGAGCAAACAACTTCTGAGTCATCTTCAGACTCATCATCTTCAGACGCCCCGGATCTTCCTGTCCTGGCCATGTCTCAAACAAGAGTCCATCCATGTTCTTTCCAGTTCTTTCCAACTTCTACGGCTTCGTTCCTATCATGTCGGTGTATGTTCATGTCCCATGTCATACACTGTCATACTATGTCTATGCATGTCGATGTATTGTTCGGATTTGTTTGGTATGTCGATTGATTTGTCTAGCTATTGGGATCTTTTGGGTCTTGGGCGCTTCGGATTGGTTCGGGGTTGCCTTGGGTGGCTCTTGTGCCCCACCAGTCCTGGGAGGGTCCACAAAGTCCCAAGATGATTTTTATTAGGGAATTCTGAGCAAAGGAAGTTTCATGTTCCCCGCCGCCTATGGATGTAGAGGCTTAAAACGAATGAAACAGGACCTATGCATATGATCGTATGTGCGTATGTTTATTTTCGGCAAATTCTCACCAGCAGTGACTGGCTATGGCTTTAGCATCTAAGTACCGTGGAACATGGCAAGTACCGCACATATAATTAGCCCAGCGCTGCGGTCAAGGATTCACCATCTGAGCGGCAGACAGACAGGGACAGTACGACCTGCCAAGGTCAAAAAACCGCATCTTGCCTGCCGCTATTTCCGGACAATGCAGTGGACTTCCGATCCTACCAGAGCGCTGCGCCACTGGGAACAAAGGCATGCAGCATTATATAATCATTGCATTACATTATAATAGTATAAATTTATTATGATGATTTATAATGATTTATAATGCACATTATTGCAGATCTATGCAGCTAGAATTACCGAAAGGAGGACACATTGCCTGGCCTTGGATCGTCCCCTCTCTTTGGATCCACTAGTTGTCCTGGTTCTCGGGTCTCGTGAGAATTCCAACAAGGTTCAACAGTTCAACTCACATCAACTCACGTAATAGGATACTGGGCAAACAAATCGCAAGAATACACTGGGCAAGGTGGAGAAGAAAACTCTGATGAATTTGCGACGTTTATAGAAGCAGTTGAATGTGAAAGTGTGAAAGAACCATGTTGTAATTCTCACTTAGTGAACATTGAAGTCACCCTGTCTCACTTGCGGAGGTTTCTTTGGGCGCAAGGACCTTTCCTCAAGTATGTCACATTATGCTAGTATGCCTCTGTATCTTCTGTGCTCTTTTCTGCCGAATGAATCCAAATGATTGCAATTGGTTCATCTGATAATCTGATATGCTCTAGTATCGTCTGATTGCTTCTACGAAATGCTCTTCATCACTCTTCCCGCGGCACTTCAATCGTTTCTTTACACTTCACACCACCCGTCAACAAGGCTGGAAGGGCTGCCGTGCCTGCGGCTGACCACGGACTTGCTGCGGCCAACACCTTCCGAACATGGTCAAACTATGACAAACCACTTGCCAGTTGGCAGCGTCTTGCTTATGTTCTTCTCGTGAAGGTCAAGGTTAAGCGAACAGCGAACAACATGGCACCATGTCACGTTACCCAACATGTCTCAGCAGTTTTGGTTCATATTTGTGCACTGTGCTCAGTTGGCAAGATCAAGTGCAAGAGTAGCAACACCTTGCTGATCTACTGATGACACTTTGCACTCAACCCATCACAAATTGAGAACATCAATGGTGCGAATGATTGACACCAGTGGTAGTCGTAAATCCACTGCACAAAATGAATTTGGTCATTTGGTCTCTCTGCTTTCAAAGGACCCAGGATTGCAACAAGTCCAAGACACAAAAAAACACATCAAATTTCGTTTGTGGAGAAACCAGCTTTGTTAAAAACAATCCACGTGGTTAAATAGTGCCGTACCAGCAACTCAAATCTGCCTGAAGAATCATTCGTGGTTTTTCGGTGAGACACAGGACGATCGTTTGTTGTCTTTCTGGAGGTCGGTGGTGATGCGGCCCGGTTTGAGAACCTGAACTTCATCAAAGCCTTTGCCTCTTGCAATGAAATCATGGAAAAAACCAATTACTTTACTTCGTGTGATCCCCACCATATCTTCTGGCATTCTACCTGGCATATGTTCTGGCATATCTTCTGGCATTCTATCTGGCATATCTTCTGGCATATCTTCTGGCATATGTTCTGGCATATTATCTGGCATATCTTCTGGCATTCTATCTGGCATATCTTCTGGCAAACCTTCTGGGATTCTATCTGGCATATCTTGTGGCATTCTATCTGACATTCTATCTGGCATACCTTCTGGCATTCTATCTGGCATACCTTTTGGCATTCTATCTGGTATATCTTCTGGCATTCTATCTGAAATATCTTCTGGCATTCTATCTGGCATATCTCATGGCATTTTATCTGGCATATCTTCTGGCATTCTATCTGACATTCTATCTGGCATATCTTCTGGCATTCTATCTGGCTGTTGAGGTCCAGCG
>Ga0126342_10001550_pt1 | contig 32771 bp, 38 predicted proteins | sample Cyp1metagenome_FD_92528 | JGI IMG/M metagenome (GOLD analysis project Ga0126342, IMG submission 92528) | Coral microbial communities from Lord Howe Island, Old Settlement Bay, Australia - Cyphastrea 1 metagenome | ecosystem: Host-associated > Invertebrates > Cnidaria > Coral ...
AAAGAGATGACATAGATAAGATCGACAGGTAGACAGCTAGAGAGATAGAAAAGTGAAAGAGAGAGAGAGAGAGAGAGCGAGCGAGAGAGATAGATAGATAGATCGCCGGAAAGAAAGATAGATAGATAGGTAGATAGATAGATAGATAGATGGAAAGATAGACAGACAGACAAATAGATAGAGAGACAGCTAAAAAAAGATAGATAGATAGATAGATAGATAGATAGATAGATAGATAAGGAGATAGATAGACAAATAGCTAGAAAACTAGACAGCTAGATAGATAGGTAGGTAGATAGATAGATAGATAGATAGATAGGGAGATAGATAGACCGGGGCAGACAGTAGGTAGGTAGATAATCCGAGAAATATAGAGAAACAGAGAGAAAAAGAGAGAAAGAGAGAGAAAGAGAGGAGACCTCATGCAGCTTTCAGTCCATCAGTGGCTTCGCTCTGCCATCTGTGATTCACAACAACCAACCTTTCCTATAGGTTTCCTATTTTTGAAACTTCCGCCACCGCCTTGTGCGGTACTACTGGAATATCTACGTGGCTGTGCTACCAACGTCTGAAAAGAGCTTCGCAAACACATAAACTGGATCTAAGAGGCACATTGGGCGCATGCGCCAAGGAAAAGACTTCGTTAAGGTCGCGTTTCAATGTAAGCAGATTTGGGCGGCACAAATGTTTGGGCACAAATAATGACATAAAGGAAAAAGCTTTTCCTGTGATTGAAATTTCAGCATCATGCATCTGCTATCAAAGAGATGTTGCCGAGCTGCTTCACTACTTGCGCTTCTGGAAATCTTTCGTCCTGCATGTAGGCATCAAGATGATCAAAGAGTCTAAGGCCAGCCCTGGGTTTCTGAGGTCCTTTTCCCGCTGATGGAGAATGATGCTGCGCAAGTCGCCCCCAGAGCAATACCTCATGGATCGAAGCTTCAGAAAGTGACAGCATCAGGTGTTGAAGCGGGCTCAAAAATCTGGCGAGGAGCTCCATGATGAGACAAAGAACTGCGCCGCTCTTGCAAGTCAAGACCTACTCGCAGGAGCTCACGGAAACGTGGCCCAACTTGAAAAAATACGGCAGATCGGGCAAATCTGAAAGTTGAACATGAAGCCTGAAATCGAGGGCAGTGCCTCGTGAAACTGAGTAATCCAAGGGCCTCAGGTGAGACGGCAAGTAGCTTGTGGACCGCTCATTGTCTTGCAGCCGCGTTACAGTCTCGGCTGATCTTTCGCATCAGCTGCGCTTCTCGGAAGGCAGCTTCTCGCTGAGCCTCAGCGTAACTTGCCTTCTTTTCAAGGCTGCGTTTCCTAGCCATGAATGCCTTGGCTGATGCTGTTTCTGTCCTTCAACAGAATTGGATTTGAAGGCCGTCCTTTTCTCCACAGAACTTCCGCGCCTCGTTCACCTCGGCAAGCGGAAGCTTTTTCAAGACGCGCTGGACAATCTCCCTCTTTCCCCTGGAAGAAGGGCGGTCAAAAAACAGCACCAATAGCTTCCGAATCTTTTCAAAAACCGCAATGCAAAAATCCGGCCTCACCACTTCCACCAGATACGCCTTCGAATTCTCTCTCTTTAACCACCAATCCAACATGCGTGTTTCTTCAATGCCATGAAGCGCGCGCGAAATTTGAAGGAAGGATTCCCGGTTGGAATTGCTGGTGCATGAATGAAAAAGCCCACCGGTGCGGACAGTCAAGGGGTGTCGACACGGCCCAACAAAATACGCGGAAGGTCCTATACTCCTATACCGTCTATACCAAAATCCCCCTGCACATATACCGCCCACACTTACCTAAAGCTGCCTACACCTACCTTCAACTACGTGCACTTACCTACAACTAGCTACTGCTAACTACAGCTTATCTACCCCTACCTTCTCCTAAGTTGTACACTTGCTTGCGCGTTCACTTTACTTGCCTAACTGCTTACTTACTTGCTTGCCCGCTCACTTGTTGATTTACATACCTACCGCCCTGCTGACTTCATGGGTGAATGACTGATTTCCCTTCTGAATTTTTGAGCTACTAAATTGCAACTATAGTTGCTGAGTTCAGTTACTTGCTGAGTTGCACGTGGTTCCTTATTTACATCCTTAGTTGCTTGCTTCCTTACCCTCTGGCTTACGTACCTCCTTATTGTTTACCTATTTTCTTAATCGCTTACGTGAATTCTTGCGTGCCTATTTACTTTCCTGCTTGCTGGCCTGCCTACCTGCTCACTTACTTGCTTGCTTTCTTTCTTGCTTGCCTGCCTGCTTGCTTGACGGCTTGCTTACCGAGTGACTGACCTGCTGACTAACTTGCTTATTTGTTGACTTGGTGGCGAACTGATGTACTGACCTACTGACTTGATGGCTTCCTTGCTTCCATACTTTCTTCCTCACTTACCTGCATACTTTCTTACTTGCTTTCTTGCTTGCTTGCCTACCCACACACCCAGGTACTTCCATATGCGCACGCCTGCATACTTACAAGTCCACATACTGACATACTCGAATGTCAGGGGATCGACGCGCAAGGCAAAACGAAGCACCACAAAATCAATCAGCATCATTCTCTCCAGCTAACGTTACATACATGACACAAAATTACACACTTCAGACCCCGGATTGGACGCATACATTGCACACCTGAAATGTTTACCAAGAAAACTTGCAGGCCCTGAAAACCCGAGATGCTCCACACCGGCACGTAGATACATTGCAAAGAGTGTGGCACGGTCCCCGTTACATACGCCGCAAGATGCATAAGTTCCTTACATGCCATTACAGGGCCACGGCCCAGTACAGTACCTTGCTCGAGCACGGGAACGAGCGGCATATAGGTGCAGAAAAGGCCGGTGACAGCTTATTCTTGGTTGGTTTCTGTCAGGACCAGATTTGTCTTGACAGCGGTCGCGGCATGTAGTTGATGCGGAAGGTACTAGGGTTAAGCACAGACTCAGTGATGACGATCAAGGTGACAGTGTGGTGAACAATAGTGAAAATGAGGAAGGTGATGATGGTGACCGTCATTGCTGGGATTCTTGCAAAATAATGCCCTAATACGGAAGACATGCAGGGGAAAGAAAAGAACGACCATTGCAAGCGACAACCTAGTCGAACCTCTATGACTTGGTAGCGGCAATCCGCGGGGAGTGGATGCGAGGGGGGCCAAGTTCGACCTGATAAAACGGGGGCGGGGGCCCAAATCAAATCCGACCTGATAGATCAAGCTTTCTGCGCCCAATCCGCTCCCAATACAACGCTAAAGCAAAGGCAACTCCAGCTAGCAAGCTGGCTTTAGAGGTTCCAATGTGTTACAGTGCATTTTGCGTGTGCGGAAAATTTTGAAAGCGTAAATCATATATCATAAACATACAACATCCCATTGTGCTGCAGTGCTTTGCAATGCGTGGGATATCCTTGCATGGTCACACAAGCCGTGCAGGGTGGCGGGCAGGTAACTGATGGAAAATTGGTTGCTACTCAGGAGGTCTTCTCTTTGCACAAGGGGAGTGCAAGAGATACAAAATTATGGAGAGCCACAGAGAAGGATTGAGCATTTACTGAACGGAATTGACAAAAAAGATATCTTTGCTACTCTGAAAAGATGGTTGAACTTGGTTGAACTATGTTGGACTTTGCGCCTTGCCGAAAGCACCTCGGCCAAGGCCTCAAAAAGGCGTGGCAAAACGCGGTGAGACAATGCTGATTGGGGTTATTATAGCGTGTGATAGCAGTCAAGTTACAGCGCAGTTTGCGGTAGACGGGCAAGTGCCAAGCCAAGCGCTTGGGATCTGCCAGTTGAGCAAATACGCCTCCGCAACGCTGCCAAACACTGGCTACAGCCTTCGGAAACGACCATGCTTGATTGCTGATACGATCAACCCCTCTGCTGCATACCACCGCTTCTTGTGGCCCAAAAGGATTATTCTTACCCAAGCAGGCGCACAAGTTACATGAGCTACACGTCCCATAGTCCTGGCCTCTGTCGCTGGGGGCATGTTCATTTTTGAACGCATCTGGGTGCAATGTCTGCTGTTCCATGGCGGGACATTCTTTCAAATTCGGACATCGCAACCGAAAACTTGTGGCAAGAATCTCCCTCGGTCTCCAAGACGGGAATCTCTCAAGACGCCTTGCATGTAGAAAACATATGAAAACATGCTTTTTACAGCGATTTTGCGCCAAACACAATTCACTCTGGCTTGACGGCTTCAGCGATAGAATAATAAGATACACGTACCGCATGACGCCTGAGGGGTAAAATAATGGAATCGTCTTGAGCCATGAGACATGGTAAAGCCGTGTGCAACATGGCAGCTGATTGTCTCATCCGTGTCCAGCTTGACGAATTAATGCGGGCTCTGGACACTTTCCTTGTGCTCACCTCCTAAAAAACACAGGCTCCAGGACAGAACAAAACTAGGGCAGAAATCTTTCTCAAGACTTTGGTTGCCATCGCCGCCTCGGAGGGTCCCTGGGTCCTCAGAAAATTGGCACAAATGAAATCGGAAAACAAAAATCTACACATCCTGGCACACATGGCCGGAAAGAGAACCAGGACCCTCAAACCCAAACGATTTGTCGTGTTGAACATTGAATCATTGTCTTGGCCGATGCCCTGGTGACCTCATGGAGTCAACATCGTGGTTGACACCCTTGAACGTGCACGTGGCAACTTGATGCTTGAATCTCCTCTTTGCTGAGCCCTCCACCTGTCTGGGAATTTTTGCCTGCGTCGAACAAATAGAGAACAGAAGTGAGAAGAATCTGAAACGGAGATGAAATAGACGAAGGAATGCGCGTGCTTGAGATGGGTGCGGGCGGTATACTGATACAATTGGAACCTGCCACCGAGTCGTATGACATGCCCAACAGCACATCACCAAACCAAATCTCATAGGACCCCGCCTTCAACACAATCTCCTTTGCTGCCTTTGCCTCCCTGGTCTTGACCTCTGCCCTTTCCCTTGACCTTTCCTTGTCCTTTGCGCTCCTTGAATTCAAACCGTCAAGAAAGCAAACGGGGTGCTGTGAATGGCGCGGGCCGCTAAAACACTTGCAGAGCCACTTGGCAGAGTCACTTGCGTGTCCTGGGAGTTGCCAGTCTTTCCGGTGCCTTTTGGCCCTTTTCCGCTCTTTCCGCCTTTGCCCTTCCCTTTGTCTCTCTTGGCCGTAGGTGGCAAGATCTCGTCAGGCCCTGAGGGTAGAGGTTGGCCAGCCTCCTTGGCATGAGATACGGTGGGGCTGGGGCGCTGGCCGCCTTTTTATGAGTTCCCATGTATCAGATCATCTCAAGTGAGACACCGAAACTTCATGTCGATGTTCCAAATTTAGCAAAAATCAACACGCTGCCCTGCTTGCTGAAATGGCCAGCTGGCCCTCAGCTTGTCCGTGCACCAACTTTCTGCTCAGCCTCTCTCTCCAACTTCGCTTTGAGCTTTTGCAAGATTAAGATGGAGCCCTGAATTCAAAAGAGTTCAAACCACCGAGACTTGACGATATTTAGTCCTCAACAGGTCCGGACATGTCCAAGGCATGCGGCGGCAAATCCCACAAGATTGCAAGGTCCTCAATTTTGTCACCTTGCACTTGCCGAGTAGCCAGTTTCTGCGGAGAAAGCTTTTCCCAATAAATTCCTTTGGGCTTGGGCAAAATACGTGGTACTCGGATGGTCCTTGGCGGGCATCTTCGTCTCCACGAAAGCCTATTGAAGAAAACGCGGTAGCACTTTTTTGGGCAGCAAAAGATGCAAATACGTAGCCTACGGTAAAAATGTGAAATTGGACATGCCATCAGAACAAAAATTTCGAGTCTGCTCCCAGGGTCATTGCTGGTTTGGGATCTCCGTCAAGCTCAGCGTGTTACCCTTCTCTAATTATTTGCGCTCTACGTTGGTGACATTGCGGAGATTCATGTACAGATTTTGGATCCTTGTCTCCTTCTCGGAGTCACTATTATATTATAAGGCGCGCATCTAACCGATCGAACAACCTATGATTCCTAAAACGGATCAAGCCCATGTGGCTTGCAAAATCCTGACTAGTCGTAGCTCCATCGTCGAAGGCCTCGGTCAGAAAGAAGCGCTGGTAGAGGCGCAGAGCCGCAAAGCATGGCCGCGTTGCTGTCGCTCAGCATGGAGGTATAGACGTTGGTGCTGCTGGACTGCACCATCAGGTTGTGGATCTGGCCTCAAGGAACTTCCTCACGTCGCAGCATGTAGTTGCGGTGGATGTCATCTAAGGCAGACTCATCAGAGAAGTTAAAGTTTGACGCTCCACCATGGAAGGCAGAGTCATCAGAGAAGTCAAAATTGGACGCTCCACCTCCTTCTTCTTCTTCTTCTTCTCCTTCTTCGAAATTCTCAGCTTCAGGTTCTCCTCCAGGTCCATCGTCTCTCGATCTTGAAGCAGCATCATTGAATGCTCGTTTTTCTTCAGGTTCAGGTTGCGCAGGACGTCGGTCAACGACTCGAGGTCTGCTAGCAGAAGGTTCTTCACGGTGAGGACTTGCATGTCTCCTCACAGCACGGTATATACAGGGTGTTGATGATCCGTGTGTTCTCGCCCAACTGCACTTGCATCTCCGTCGCGTTGCTCCCCGTTTGGAGGATGGTGCTCGCCAAATTGGCATGCTCGAGAGGTTGAAGTCGTCCTTGTAAAGCGGCCTCCCCTTGACGATGAAGAGCAGCATCCAAACGTAGAACCATTCGCCGCAGCTGATATAGATCACCATTCCAAGTATAGCAAATCGCAAAAGCGGCAGAGACCAAAATGGTTGCAATTCTCCACCAGTTGAATTCAAACTGCGTCGTTGGGCAGACACCATCATTTTCGGATCTGCCGCCACCAAAATTCGCAGCGCAGAGCGAAGCCAGGAGTCAAAAGCTTGAACTGGTTCTCCATGATGTAGGCCTCAGCCTCGCAGTAGGTCTCGTCCAGGATGTAGTGAAGTTGTGAGTCCCTTTTTGTAAGGAGCCCAGAAATCCAGTTCTCATGACCTTCATGTAGATCATCCTCGCAAAAGCTTGCGGGCTTCTATGGGATGCCCAGGCTCGTTGTAAAAGTTCACTTGGCCAGTGCTCATCACATGTAGAAGCTGCTTGCTCAACATCACCTTGGCCAAAGCATCAGTCAGCGACCGTTGATTGTGTAAGAACCAAAATGATCCATCGAAGTCGGCCACAGAGCCTGGCCGTGTTTGCCAAGATGTAGATGCGGTGGCTCTTCTCCTGCGGCAAGGATGTAGATCCAGTAGACAGAGCAGAGAAATCTTTGCAATCCGTCACCGCATCCACTGGCAAAAACGGAACACCACGTTCTTGGAAAGCAGCAAGTTGTTGCAGCGTAGGCTTGAAGGTTTTACGCAGCAACTCCGCCAAGGGGCAGTCTCAAGTCCAGACATCGCTGCAATGGTCTTGCTGTGCGAAGTGCTGTGTGAAATCCTCGTGGCCTTAGCACCATGGGCAAAGAGAATGTGCCTTTCATCTACCGTCAGCCCGTGGATCGTGTGGATCTTCTTGCCAAAGTCCAGAATAAGGTCGGGCATGAGCATCACAATGAACTCCTATTGGGAGTATGCCTTGCCTTTCAGGCAGCAGAGGCATAATGAAGTATGAACCATCACCCATCGCCAGGGTATAGTCGTTGGAAAATGGCAGCAGGTGATTCCAACGTGGTGGTGCTAGACCATCTTCCCCTTTCTCAGACTGCAAAGCTCCAACGTCGGCCACCAAATCCAAACGTTTTGCTGCTGTCATCCACAGCAAACCAATGCTCCTCAAAGTCGGAGGGCTGGAGAAATCGTTGTTGACCTTCCCCAAGGTAACTCAAAACCAAAACTTTCATGCTGCCAATGAACTGCCGCTGGTCGATCTTGTAGTGGTCGCCCATGTGGTTGTAGCGGCTGCCACAGTGATTGACAGGAAGTGACGGAATGCTGATCTGTCCAAATCCGCTGCGCAAGTGGTTGAACTCCTCTTTGACCCTTGAAGACAAGCTTCTCCACCGTAGACAGCAAGGTCGTCCACGTGAATGGTCATCAGGGCTTTCAGCTGTCCAGAAGGATAGCGCCAGTGCCAGGCCCAGAGGTTCTCGCCCAGCAAGAATTTGTTTCATTGAGATTCTTCCAAAGTGTACAACTGCCATGCCAATGGCGTAGCGCATCCACCAAATCACATGCAGGTTTCAGGCACTCAAGGCCCCATAGACCTTGTTCTCATCGGGGATCGCCCAGGTGCAGGAGGCACCAAAACAACCCTCCTGTGAGTAAATGCCTTTTCGACCCAAGATCTCTTTGATCCTTTTGAAACTAAAAAAACCTTCGAGGAATACCCGAGAAACCTCCGATGAGCGCAGCTTGAACCTGCGTGTTGCTGCCATGCTCAGGACAAGTCGGTGAGAGAGGCGTGTAGCCGTTGTGCTTCTTGTGGGCAGCTCCTGAAATCTGTGAGCATTCTCTTGTGCTTCCCGACCCAAGTGCCACCGACAATGGCAACGTTAAGTGGACCCGGCGAAAAACCCTCTCATCCGCAAACTGCTTCAGCTCAGCTCGGTCGGGCTGCTCAAAGGAAGGCCGGCCATTCAAAACTTGATCCTCAGTCAGCGTGTCGGTCTGCTCGTCGACACGGTAGATATCTCACCAGTCTGCAGGTAGATCAGGAAGTCGCATTCAGTTGGGCAGAAGGTGATGAAGACAACGTTGAGATTCTTCATGAAGCAGGTCCACCACCATCGTTCTACTCATTTATCGTCGATTATCTTCAAACCGGATGTCGTGTTGTGGAAGTCGGGTCTTTCTTGGCCTCTGCGTGCTCCACCAGATTGATTGGAGATGTAGTGCATGAAGTTCAGTCCTCTGCTTCTTCTTTCCGCCACATCAGCGCCTGTCAGGGCCCTTTATCTTCGTTGAGGTTGATTCTCCATAAATCATCCTGCTGCTGCTGTCGACATGTCTTGAGCATTCGTTCCACCATATCCAGGAGTGAAGAGTCATTCTGTTCCTGGGGGCTGGCTGCCCTCAGTTTTCTCTGTGATTGTGTTCGCTGCCATTGTTGGATGGCGTTTTGGAGAATGTCAGCAAGTCCTTGTTGTCGCTGACGTTCTTGTCTGCGTTTTTTGGTGGTATGGGATCCTCCTCCGTATCCTCCTTGCAACTTGGTCCAGTGTGGGAAAAACTGACATGGGACATCGTTGACAGGCTGACGCTTCTTGGACATGAACCTTCCATACCTTGGTCTTAATCTTGCCACATGGCACTTTTTGGAGAACGGTCTCATTCGAACCCTGGCTTTCTTGAGCCTTTGCTTTTGACACTTTCTTGCAGCAGTCATGACAAAGACGCGTCGCTGCTGGTGATTCCGGAACTTCTTCCTTTTGTGCTTTCTTTTGCGTTTGTACACTTTTCGTTTTTGGGTCATCCGCAGCCCAAACTCACATGAACAAACGCTGCAGCAAAGCATTGCCCAAAAACATAAAAAACACAATTTGATACAGATGGGTGGTCTGTGTCGGTTGGGTCTGTCGTCGCTTCAAGAAATGTCTCTGGTGCAGGCAAAACTTGAATCTGGCTTCCGTTTTCAAATGGCATATTGTCGGCAATCCCAACGTTATTTCCCCACAGGTCCTTCGCTGTGGTATTGAATTTCCAAATATCTAATTGAACTGCAAAATCATTCTGACTTGATTGGCCAACAGCAATTGACACTCCTGTGAGGAATGTGCGCAAGAAAATCAGCCAAGTGCTAGGCCATCTGTAGGTCTTGGTGCAATTCGGAAGTTTGAGTTTTTTTTCTGTGAGTATGATTTTTGCCAAGGCCCGCAAGCACCATTGGGGAGGTCGAGATCTGCTTGCTGCCAAACTGCTATGAAGAAGAAAAAGGCTCGTTGTAGCGGACTGCACCCGAGCGCGAAGCACAGCCTGGCAGTTGCAGTTGCTGCCTTACAGCCGGCGAGCATTGAGCACCCGCTTGTGAGTCACAGCCAAAGAATGGTTCAGTTCGATCTGCGCAGGGTGGAAGGCCAGCCCAGCCATTGAAAAAGAAGACTGTCTGAACATTGGTTTTGCCCCTCAGCGGCAAGGGTGGCGCAATGACAAAATTGGTTCCGCAGAAAGAGCAAATACGGTCTTCTCTTGTTTATTCGCTCGAATCCGGGCGCCCGGGCGTCACTCACCCATCGATTGCAGTAGACAGCTTGAAGGTGATTACGTGTGTGGGCAATGCTTTCCTGCATGGCCACTCGGGCCCACTGCCTTGGTCCGCTCAATTTGAAGCATCCCAAGGCCGCCGCAGCTCGCGAACTGCCGCCCAGAAATTCTTGCCATTGCTGTGCGCGCCAGCCTCGACACAGGACATGAATAAGTTCATCTTTCTGATATTGCACAGGGGACAAAGTGTCATTCGTGTGACGATTTCCGTGGAATGTCTGGATCTTCAATCCAGCCATTCTGCTGTAGCCACCCTCTAAGTGATACGTCCGATGTTCTGTTTCTCATACAAGCAAGCTTCAAATTCGCCGTTGAAGGAGTGCAAGATGTGAACGAGAACTTCAGTGAGCAATGGACAATGCCAACTTGTCTGGCACCATATTTCAACAACCTCGCTGTCTCGGCACAACTATCAACATCAGACGTGCAAATGCTACAAAATCAGCTGATGAGACAAACCGAGAGCAGAAGGCGCTCAATCTGCTCCACAAGATTTCGCATATTGTGGTTAAAGGTGCGGAGAAGCTTTTCTACATCAAGCCCGCATCAAGTCCACAGCTTTGCCTCTGGCTAAGTGTACGGGATGGAGCTGCTTGCCATAGCCAGGTTCAGGAGACGAAGGTGTGAATTTTCTTGATTCCAAGCCTGGCCAATTTGAGATGTCTCAACAGGTCGTTTGGTGACCCATGTGCGATCATCCAAGAACACTGCGTGACCAGTCGGATGTTGAGACTGCATACGCAGCAGTGCTTCGGACAATTGGCCAACCAGGCTGACCACACTTGGCCGCATCTCCTTGTGGAAGTGCCTGGCGCTGAATTGGCTCGGCTTGGCAGTGGCCGCAGGCTTGGATTCATCTTGCCTGGTTGGTCCTGGTCCGGGCAGCTTCAAGTCGCAAAGAGGCTCTGGGATCTGCATTCGCTGCAAAGCGAATCGTGGGTGAAGTCTGTCACAGGCTTTGTTGAGGTCAGCCGACCCAAAAAATTGCAGTGGTTTCGAGGGTCAGCTTTTCCTTGTTCTAAAAGGCTCAAGGGTAGAGATAAAGCAGTGCACCCCCCGGCCACGGATTCCGCCCTGTTGGACTGCAGGGACACCTGGCTTCTTGTTCCCAGGCGTCGCAACGCAGGTGCGACCAATGGGGCTTTGTGTGAGGCGGGATCTGTCATCCATATAGACGGGGAGTAGGGCTTGGGGAAATGCTTGTTGGATACGTGCTGTGGCTTCGGGCAGCGGGAGGATCAGGCCGAGGGGTGACGTTGGGTCAACTTGTGGCTGAACTTGGCAAGGATCAGGAGATCCCGGTGAATGCTGTGGTGTGCAAAGACACCGTTTCTGGTTGCTTCAAGCTGCTTGCAGCGTGCCCCAGATTCGTTGTGGTATATGGAATTTGGTAAAAGCTGCTGCTGCTGCTGCTGCTGTGGCTCCGTGTGTGCGGCCAAAAGCTTTTGAGAAATCAGCGCATCCAATGAATCTGTGTAGTTGGATGCCCCGGTTGTCAGGGCCAATGCTTTCCCCGAGCTTTTGGAGGATAGGCGTGAGGGTGTGGTGTTGTTTGATTCAGCCATGTTGTTCCTGCGGTAAATGTGCTTGGAGCCAATCTGCCATTTCTTTGTTGTGAGCAACCGCCCACATTCTGTAGAAAATGCTGGCTATACTGATTGGCCGAAGGTTTTTGGCTGCAGGTGGCTTGCCTGGTCTGTTGTGGTGTATAGTTCGCCAATGGCGCAGCATTGTCGGCCAGCTTTGGGTGGTCTCAATGTTTTGGAAGAGCGATGCCAAGGTATGGAACGCTTAGTCCGGAAGGTGTTGGATTTCTGCGCCCTCCCAAGAGTCGATGCCTTGCTGGGCTGCAGTGCTGGTTCTTGTTGATGTTGCCACCGTATGTGACTTGCTTCCGCTTCATGCTGTTGCTGTGGAGTAAGCTCAGTGGGCCAGATATTTCGCCAGAATTGTCTGAGATCTGCAAGATCTTGCTGCTGAACGAAAGTAGTTGGCGTGGACTCTCTTGTCTCGTGGACTCTATTGCCAGATCGCCCGCGGCTTGCCGCGAAGCCGTTGTTTCCAAGCTTGTAGTTGGGCTTGTTGTTGGTTTGTTTCTTTCTGCAAGATTTGTTGTTCAATCCAAAGGCGACAAGCTTGGGTTTGGGAGTCAGATCCCGGGTCAAGTGGGCATAGAAGCTCTCTGGCATCTCTTCTGAAGTTGCCAAGAGGATGTTGTCGCTGTTGGTGGAAGTTGTCAAGAGGATGTTGTCGCTGTTGGTGGTTGTTGGAATGCCTGTAATTCCAGATCTCATGCCTTCGCAAGCGAGCGCACCTGATGGATGTAGAGTCTTGAAGTCTGCTGTGGGGGTGCCTGTAGATGATCTCGGTCTTTGGTTGCCGTGGCTTGTCGATGTTGTTCCGAAGGTTTTGGCGCTCTTGTTGAATGAGATCATGCCAGAAATTTTGTAGAGTTTGACGTATGGTTGTATCCATGCTTCGCACGTAGTGATGGATTCAGCTTGCGTGGCAGTAATTAGCCCATCCTGCGCTGAAAACCTCAGGGGATTTGTGCAAGTTTTTCGTAGTTGGGCGCCGGTTTGGGTTGGGCCAATAGGAGAGAAGACTGGGGGCCCCTCATACGGAATCACTTCGTGGTCAGCAAAATTTTCGAATATGGTTTTGCAAGTGCAATAAACAATAGATGTCTTTTTGGATGGACCAGTCGAGGCAGTTGTTGGATTCTCATCGAGTTGCAGCAGGGTTGGGGTCACCGTGAATGATTTCCACCTCCAGAGGTTTGGGTCAGGAGGGAGATTGGGTAAATGATGTCAGCGCTGCACAAAGCCAGGTGGCTGCAGCCCCGAGAATGGCCAGGTCTTCAGCTAGCGGCTCGTTCCATGCTTTCTTTGTGTCGGCAATGGCGTTTGGTTGCCTGTATGCAGAAATGACCTGTATGGGCCCAACCCGAATGCGGAGCCATTCGCCTGCTGCATTGCAGCAAGCCTTGGCCTGTGCACAGTTGAAACTTTTGTGGATTGCCACTGCTACCCCCCCCGAAGGCCGTTGACCATCGGGTCGGTTTTGGACAGCGAGAGATGGCTAATGGAAATAAAGTAAATGCAAACCCTGGCAATTGGTCGCAATTCCATGTCCCTGGGCTGGTCGGCGGTCAAGAAGGTTTCTTGGAGGAAGACGATTCGGATGTGCTTGCTTGTTGCCACGTTGAGGACATCCCATCCCCTCTGGTTGGGCGATCCGAGATTGGCTTGCCAGATATTAAGATTGGCATTGGTAATTCCCCTAGGTCCTGGATTTGGTTCGATGCCTTGTTCAGTCAAGTCTTGCCGGTGTCGTTTCACGCCTTGATTTTGGTCACCAGCATTGTTGGTCTTCTTAGAGTCGCTGCCACACCTTTGGTGCGGGCGGTCTTGCAGGAGCTCCTAGCTTTGTGGTGGGGTTGCTTCGCTCCCGGCGCCCTTTTACGATTGAGGTTCCTGGCAGGCGTGGGGATGAATGTAGTGTTGCTGATGCTAGCTCCTCCAAGGCGTCGGGCGTCGTTGTTTCTAGCCTTTGCTTCTCTCCAGGCTTCTCGCTGTTGTTTCAAAGCATGTTGCAGCGCTCATCGTAAGCGTTGTGCTGAGCGTCTTGTTTTTTGGATTTGCTGTTACAGTAGCCAGCGTGTCCTTGGTGCTCTTGTTGAGGGTCTGGATGAACTCAGGAGTCAAGCCCAGCTTTTCTTTTAGGAGGGAGTCGAAGTAGGGACGTCCTCGTTGAGGTTCATGAGATAGTAGCCGCTGAAACTGCAGGGCATCTCATGAGTCCATACGCCACGCTTGCCAACGACTTTTCGCTGGAAGGGTTTGCCTTTCTTGCCATAGCTCTTCGCTTTGCCTTTTGAAGATCCTTTGGAAGATCCTTTGGCGTTTGCCTTTGTGGTCACTCAAAGGGCAGCCGCCAGCCGCGCGTGTTGTGCCACTTGGAGCATCCAAGACCCATAGTCTGCTCTTTCCTTTGCCCTTGTAGTAGGCTTCATCTTGGTTGTTCTCCTCAGCAGCAATTCTCTTCAGCTTGTTCTGAAGGTTCTTCCATGTTCTTCATCATAGCCAGCTTCATACCAAGTTTCTTGCCATCCGCCAGGACCGCCGTAGTCGTAGGGACAATCATATTTCTCCTCATTCCATGGGTCTTCATACCAAGCTTGGTCAGTCTCGTAGTTGCTGTTCCAATCGCTCCCCCATGCATGTCAGTCACCGTCAGCTGCTTTCATCGTAGTCATCCATGTGGTAGGCCTGGACGTCCTCATAGAGGTTGGAAAAGTAGCTCAAAAGCCATCAGACCGATGAGCCATGTGGAGCAAGAGCGTTCTGACCCCCTCGAATCTTCACACAAACCTGCAACATCAGGTCACCCGCCATCTTTTGAGGAAGGCCAGAAGTTTTGAAGTACAAGTAGTTCTTGGCGACAGGGCTGATTGGTTGATCTCGAGGCCTGAGCGGCCAACGGCTTCTTCCAGATTCAGCTCCCATTGAACTGACCAGTCAGGAATGGCCAAGCGGCCCCTGCGAAACTCAAAGAACGTCTCAGAAGCTTTTGTGGCCTGCAAATGCCCAGCTTCTCCGAAAGCAGCTCGAAGTGCCTGCAACAAAGCTTGAACTCTACCAGAACTTGCTTTTTGGACCTGGCCACTTGCAGGGTCCGCCACCTGGTCCACACTCAGTCTCACCACAGCAGCGTCTCCAACATCCCTGTGGCCATGGGGGTCGCTTCACCAGGTCTATGATACAACCTGTGTCAAGGTACTGCTTCAGGTGTAGTTCGAGCCACCGTGAGCCCACACTTTTTTGGTACTCATCCAAGGGAGATCCAGGGCTGCCAGAAGACGAAGTCACTGGCCTGGTCAAGGAGCAAGGCGAAAGCCCTTGACGAAGGCGAAGCAGCGCAAGCCCAACTAGAGCCCAAACTTGTCCAGGTAGTTCACCCTGCAAGGCAGGCCCGAACTTGGTGAAGCTGCCCTGGAAGCGCAAGCCCGAGGCCGTTGACAAGGTCCAGGTTGCCAGAGCCCGAGTCTGTGTGGGCACCCAGCAGTGCCAAGAGGTCAGACCAGTAGCAGCTCGTTCGTAGTGCAGTGCCATCGCAAGGAGCAAGCAAAGGCGGATGCTCTATTGCTCAGCGGGGGCGAATTGCGGGGTGGAACCAACGTGGGGCTCCGCTACCAAACTGAAAAAAACATGGTATAGTATAGCACGTTTTTTTGAGGCAACACAAGGTGCAGCTACTGTAAAGAGCTGAAATTGGATATGCCATGAGAACAGAAAATTCGAGTCTTGGAGTGTCTTGAAAGCAAACGAATTGAAGAAAACAAGTTGTTTAAATTAAATGAAAAACTTTAGCTCACCTAAATGTATTGAAGTTTGGACGTGAAAAACCAAATGAATGTGCTCACCATGTCATGACATGTCAACCCATTTTTTGGCGCCAAGGGTACTGACTTGGAGTGCAAATGATGTCAACAGGAACATCGTGACAAAGAAGCTTTTCCTCAGACCCACGTACTGCCAAATCTAACGTAGCCAGGTACAGCTAAAATTGCCACTCCTTCCAAGAAATCATGCTCGAGACAAGAAACCGTTGTAATAGAAAGAATTCCAGACTTTCCAAAGCTGGGATTCGGAAAACATCAATCCAACGTTTTCTCTCTTTGAATGGACATGGTGACGCAATGTGAAGCAACTGCAATGTCTGACTATCATTGATTCGTAGGAAGATTCTGATTCCACGACGGTTGCATTTGTTTGCACCTATTTGCATTAGTTCGCATTGCGCCTGTTCAGAAGCCAAGTTGCTTTTATTTTGCACTAGCTTGCCAAGGCTCAGCGGGAATATCATCCACCAGCTGGCAATCATGAATACAACTCACAACCTCAGCCATCAGTGACAGCTCCGTGAGAGCGTCGCGCGCCTTTGATATCGTCATCTTAGTCATCTTTGTATATCTTTGTCACATTTTGTCACGTGTTGTCACATGTTGTCACATGTTGTCACATTCTTCACACGCTCTTCATCAATATCACTAGATATTCCCCCACAGCACTCTCTGATCGATCCAGCAGCTGGGGTATCATCATCCATGGCGCCCATCAGCCGCAGCATGCCGTATTCCAACTCAGCAAAACCTACAGCTGAGAAGCTGGGACCCATCTGGGACCAAAACATCTGTAGTAAGAATGCTGGACTAAAGTTTCTCTCATGGACATGACTCATCTGGAAAGTAAATCCTATTTCTTCAGCGCCTTAACTTTCTTCTGCACAAAAATCATCCGAGAGACCTTCTCCTTTTCCCAGTCTAGCACCATTTGCAGGATTGACTGCTACAGAGCTGATGATGACCATATCAACCTATCAGCTCAGTCCCATCCTGCTGTAGCCTCCCCCAACCTAGAATCACACAAAATACCCGCTTGAAACTTCTGAAACGTCTTTCCAGTCTCAGCAGCTCCTCAAACCAAAAAAATAGCCAGCTCAAATGCACAACTGGCCTTGATGTCTGCATCTAAATCGATGGGTTGACCATACTCCACAACGCCGGCCTGTAAGAAGGGAAGCACTTTACGTGCTTGCTTTTCATATCTTTTCATAGACTTCCAGTACCAAGAAGCAACAGGTCTATCCAAATACATCCGAACTTCATTATCAGCACAGCTCTCTTTCGGTACTTCTCGCAAGGCAGCTTGTGCCCAAGGCAGCTTCTTTGGCTAAAGTCAAATGGTGTAGACGGTGAAGATTCAGTATCAATACTAACTTGACACCACTTTCTAAAATCGTATGATGCCCCCAACATCGATTCAGAGAATCTCTGAGACGCTGGCTTGTGTGCATGCGTAGCCTTCAGCTCTGAAAATAAAGGAAACAATATGAAACAATCATTGCAAGCCATTCCCAGCCCTACATTTTTGTTGCTTGAAATTTACAGCAATTTCCAATGAAACACTTATCGAAACACTGTGAAACATAGCAGCATCAATTGTTTCTCACTGCCGAAAAAAAAATTGACAACCAAGGACCAAGAAACGATATTTCTCCGGAGGGATCTTTTGCGGATCCAAAAGGCTGAAAAAACCTGTCCGGAGCCTTCCAAGGGTCGTGGACATGAGCATCGCTGTTGGCCTTTGCAAGTCCCTTGTTGCTACTGTTTTGGCCAAACACCTGGGAACTACAAAGTAACACAGTACGGTAACATATGGTGTTGCAGACCACAGACCTCCGTGTTTCTGTTGGGCAGTTGCCTTGGCTGCGGTACCAGCAACATCTTCCCAGATCGAAGCACCGTCGCGCGGACCTCAAAATCTGAACTCATCAAAACTCATGAAGGCAAAGAGACGACAGCAAATAGAAAACACTCTTTGAGACGACACCAATCCGGTTTGCCAAAAAATGGAATCAATGGCCATTGCTCGCCTCAGCCTGTGGCGAGTCCGGGTTGACTTTCACCCACTTGGCGCTCTGAAACTCAGGGAGGGCTGCCACCTCAGTCAATCAAGAGATGAAGACTTGAACATCTGCATCTCTAGACACTCTAGACTTGATCATCTTGGAATCATCTTTTCTAATTTATGACTGACCTTTTGATAACTTTTGTCCGTTTTACCAAATTTTGACCATTTTACATCATTTTACCTGGTACTCCAGGATACATTGCGACAAAGTAGAACATATCAACAAACTGATACAGCAAGAAACAAGAATGACGCAGTCAAGCATAGAGCGCTCAGATTTACTCAGCGAAGTCCAGAGGAATTTTGCTGGTTTAAAAAGAAGTTGAGCGGACGTTCGGTGAGACACTGGCATCACTGGATATCACAGGCAGAGGCAAAATTCGCATTTCTGATTCCTGTCAGGATTTCTTTGTCATCATGATCTCCCAATAGAGGGGTGTTTTACCTGTCTATTTTGAGCGGGAGCGTTTACGTTAGGGAAAAAATCTCCGACCCTCATGGAACAAGACGATACTGCCAGTAGGGTTTACATGAACTAAATATTATGAAAAACAACTCCTAATTCTGGGAACGGAATCCGATTTGAAATGCATTTCGTTCGAGGCAAACTTCAGTCCTGCCTGCAACATACAAGCGCTTTGCGGTGGCAGCTAAACGGGATCCAATAGGCCACCCAATATCACCAAAGGCCTTGTAACACTACAGAAGCCTTCAGGCATCTAGTTTTATGCTGCTTGAATGAAAGTAGTGACAATTCACTTGAAGCTCGAAGAAAGAAAATGTGAGGAACAGACTCCAAACCATCCCAAACCCAAAGCTTATCGCCCACGCCCTTTGGCTCACAGACTTGCTTCGCTGTGAGCTCTGATTGGACAAAGTTGGGGATGCGGTGATGCACTGGCCGCGGATTTGCTGCGATATCGTTCTCCTCCATGTAATCCCAAATCCTCGTGTGACATGGCATGGCATGCAACTTGCCGGACTGGCATCGGCTTGTCATGACTTGGCTTCTCTGAGGGCCGAGCCTTTGACGAATCTTCCATTTCCAGGCGCCTCTGTCACCAGTACTGCCAGATGCTTCTGCCTCTTCCACAGCCTGCATGTGAGCCGCCATACCTGGTCTCATGGCTCAACTACACATGTTCGAAACTGTAAGGCCTAAACCGCAAGCTACCACAAGCTACCATAAGTTTCCATAAGTTTCCCAAGCCCAACCACAGAGCTATGACACAAAATGAGTGAGGCTAGCAAGCAAGTGGCCAGAATTTAGCTGTCCCAGGCTGCCAACACAGCGCCCCAAACCCAGATAACCTGATAACCCAGAGACAAAATGAGAGAAGTAGGCAAAGCTAATCAAAGCTAATCAAAGCTATGCAAAGCTGAAGTCCGTTTCCCGGGGACGCACCTTGTAGCTGTCTTCCCTGTTAGTATTGTGATTAGTATTGTGAATCTTGATGCCCCCACAAGTAAGATACAAATAGGTACGCATATTTGGCGAATAATACTTTCGAACCGCACCGCCATCAGGACCCGAGTCTTGGAACAAGATCTGTTTGAATGGAAAGAACACCGCTCATTGCACACGCTTGACGAACAAAAATGATGGCATGGTGAAGCAGCATGCTGAAGCAGCAGGCTGAGCACAGGATGTCACCGGATTGTGTTTCAAGATGTTTCAAGTTGACTTCAGTGGGCTTTCTGTTTTTCGTTGCCTCCAAGCAGCGATCTCTTGCTTCTTGGTCGAGTCGCAAGCGGGTCTCTTCACTTTCGTACATTGCGAATGTGGCAATGTGAGCTTCGTTTACGTGGAAGATACATTGAAAAATATTGAACGTATGGATGCTGTAAGTTATTCTTTTCACGTTGCAATCTTGACCTCCTAGGCCTTGCTAAGAGCCTTGCTAAGAGACGCATAGAGGCATCGCTATACTTTCACGGGTTGCAGCTAGACTGCGTTCACATGGTGTTGCAGAGTCCTGTGTCAGTGTGCAGCCTGGGAAATCACATCGGCTTCTGGTCGGCTTGGGTTATGAGCCTCACTAAACGCATTTCCATGAAGAAAGTTGACGCGTTCTGACCCAAACAGCTACAACAGGATACAAAAGGCGATATTTCAAAATTCATGACAACATATTTCATCATATTTCAATCTTATAAACTTAATCAAACTTTCTCCATACCACAATGGGTGCCATATCCTTGCGTTCTCTAGCGGCTACTAGCCTGTAGGCGTAGACCATTGCCTCTTCATGGCCTGTGACTTGCAAGGGTACCTGAAAAGGCACGATGGCTCCGCACCGCGCTACATTTCGGAATAATTTTGGATTTAATCCTGGTGGCAACATGTGGCATCTATGTCAGTTGTGGCTTCTGTGCCTAAAGCAAGGAAAAGGTTGCAGCCACAAAGCACCTGTGACACTGCAAGTGCATGTGCTCCAACGGTCCAAAGGTCTCTGCTCCATGCGAGCCTTTTCTGCTCTCTGCTCCATGTTTCTTTTGGGTTTGGCCTTTTTGGTCTGGCCTGGAAGACCTTCGATGAACCCTCATCGAGGTCAACGCGGATTAAAACAGTTTCGCACTCGCACGTGATGGAAACAAACAACAATTCGAACAGTGGTGTATATTTCATATAGCATGGTGTAGCACTGTAGAATGACAACCTGCTACCCATCTTGTCAGCTTGCGAGTGCTGACATGAGCACTCCACAAGTTCTGGAGATGGAACCTAGTGGGTGGAGGCTGCCTGCAGCCCGCCTTGCACTTTCACCCTAAATGCAAAAGTTGCCGGGCAAAATTCACAGCTCCAACATCTTTGGGAGCCCCATGCAAAGCATATGCAAAAAAGCGAAGAAAGCTGTGCCTTGACAGCCTTCCCTTGCTCCACATGCTCAGCACATCTCCGGATCACATCCTTTGGACGTCTCCATATTTGTGTCATGCCGCATCAGCCTTTGGGCTGTTGCTTGTGGTGGAAGCTTAGGTTTGGCAATGCGTTGCAGCCACATGGCTGGTTAGTGCAGGAAACTCTGTCTCATGTGGTTACTGTATATAAAGCCATTCGTCGCGCGTTGTCAGAGCCAGGGCAAGTGATGCATTGCTCAGAATCCCTCCCAAAATTGTGCCAGTGCCTGTAAAGAATACCGCGGTGATCAGGTGTCAGCGCAATGTCACCAGCACCAAACAAAATAGAATCCGCGACGAGCGGCGCGTGATCATACTTTGTTGCCTCTCAAGTTCGCCCCAACCTAGTTAGCCACTCAGCATGCGCATTACAAAAACTAAAAATTGACGTTCTTAAATAGTGTGGGGAACCTGTGAAAACCTTGATTAATTATATAATGGCCGAGCTCTTACTGCAAGGGCTGTTGTACATGCTTTTGGGCATGCTCCGCCACTTGTCGGAGCGTCCTCACTGCTTAGCAGTAAAGATAAAAATGCTCCACGGTGCGTCATGCCGCGATGTCCACCATGTCATTCGGCGTTGCTACAAGACAACAATAAAATGGCCTAAAAACGAATTGTCAGGGACTTAAAATGACTTAAGCCTTGCAGTTTACCTCCGGATGACATCGGTGTTCAATTCAAAATGTGTCATGGCACAGCGTGTCTTCACAAATCTCACTGCGATTCACTGCGATGGCTTTTGCTGCTGCTGCTAGGATGGCTGCTGCTCCTGAGAAGAAACCCTGAAGGCTGAAAATGCAAAATGTTCAGGACATGATTTTGGCTTGATTGGTCAGGGCATTTGCAATCAGCAAAGATGCCATAACAACTTCAGACTGTGATTGTCTTGTGGAAGAAGCAAACAAAATGCGCAAGAAGCAGGATATGTGCAGCATCTTGTCACTCCAGGCATCCCCAAGCTTTTTCACTTCAATGCCGCAGAGAAGCATAGCAAAACCAAATCAAACGAACCACTGCTATCCGATGGCTACTACGAAGCAACCAAGAACTCAGATCTTGACCTTGATTTTGTTTGGTCCCAGTCTGGTTCATCCTGACACCTAGCCGTTCCTCTATGTTACTTCCTTTTCATCGCCTTTCGTATCCCATCATCTCCTGTGATCTCCTGTTTTCATCTCCTTCTCTACCCGGTATGACTGTTATGACATGTTGGAACAAGTTCTGGACTTGGGGTTCCCAGTGTAGCCTTTTGATGCCTTTTGTTTGCGTTGCGCAGAAGTTGCGCCAAGGATCGAATCATCGATGCCACCGATCTTGCATTTTCCCAGCATTTTCTGTATGGACCTTTGAATCCTTAGGCTTCAGCAACTGGCATGGATGGTGCATCCTGGCAGATCGTGGATCTTGAAAACATGGATCTCTGCGAAACATGTGTAAACATATTATGTAAACATATGTAAACTGTGTAAACCAAGAATTTATGGGAATAAGTCAGCGGTCTCCTGTTGCTGGCCAGGTCGCGTTTTCTGGATCATCCTTGGTTCGTAGTTCATGCCATAAAGTGTATGCCAAAAAGATCTTCACAGGTTGGGACACTCCGTCTTACTGATTACAGCATGTGCCGCTTTCTATGCTGTCAATGGATCTGGGATGTGAATACGCTAAAAACATCTAAAAACATATTGTATAATGCCCATATCTCACAGAAAAGGGTATTTTTTTTGCAGGGCTTATCTTATGCGGCGACGTCACTAACACTGCCATCAAGAAGCGATTCCATGCTGCTGTCTTGACCACTTCCGTGCTCTGGCCACGGGAGAGAAGGATTTGTTTGACCGCCAAAGCGCACGATTTGGTCCTTGCGAGAGCTTCCAAGCATGAAACACAATGAAACATGTCTTGAATATTTTCACAGTTCGTTGATGTTCGATGGGCATTTCATTTCTGAGAGACTGTCCTTGGAGACTGGGTGTTCCAGTGCTGGCTCGAAGGCTTTGATGCCTACAGTACTCTGCCCATGCTCAAACTGTCAAGTCATGAAAAGGCGTAGATGTATGAAACAACGCGCGACATTGAAAATATTCAACCACAAAACATGTTGAAATATGTATGACAATGCCAACGCATGAAAGAAATCTATTCGAATCATATCTTTGCTCAGGCTTTGCAAACGCTCAGCCCAATTCTTTTGTTTCCCTGCGCTAATCTCACTCTAGAAGTGCTAGCAGTGCTTATTTCTCTCCGTCGCCTCCTGCTAGGCCAATGTCGCCTTCTTCAAAGTCCACGCGACGGTCCAATGCCAACGACGACAAGAAAGCTGTCCAACGCTTCATATCGATGACCTGGCGAAAACTTCGATTTCGGCTGTGCTTGTCTGTAGACATCTGCAGACAACTTGCAAGTCTTTTGGAAAACAAATGCCAGCAACTGCCATCAACCGATCCATGACCAAAAAAACATGTTTTCTTGGTACAGTAGGGGTCTCGGTCCTGGGGCGGGTCTCTAATCGACACTTGCCGTGTCTCTGAGATTTGCCGCAAAACGTTCCGTTATGAAGTGGTTCTCTAATCAAGTGTGACGTGATCACCTGTGGAGTGTGAAGTGTGCAGTGTGGAGTATGACGTGAAAAGTGTGGAGTGCGGGTGCGAAGTCTGAAGTGTGACGAGCGTGTGGAATGGGAAGTGTGGAGTGAAGTGTGGAGTGGAGAGTGGAGAGTGTGAAGTGTGAAGTGTGGAGAGTGACTAGTTTCAAGCCTGCTTGTGTAGTACGAAGTAGCTTTCAAGCCTTCTTCAGACGGGTTTCAGAGTCATGTCAGAGCCATTTCAGACCCATTTCAAACTGTGAAGTACTTTGTGCAGACTTGTAGCACAAAAAGTAGTATTGGGAAGTGCTTTGTGCAAGCTTTGTCGTACAAAGTAATACTGGGAGGTACTTTGTGCAAGCCTTGTAGTACAAAGTAGTATTGGGAGGTGCTTTTGTAGTACAGAGAAGTACTAGGAAGTACTGTGCGCAAGTTTTGTAGTGCAAAGTAGTAGTGGGAAGTACTTTGTGCAAGCTTTGTAATACAAAGTAGTACTGGGAAGTACTTTGCACAATGCTTGTGCTTGTATTACGAAGTAGTACTGGGAAGTGCTTTGTGCAATCTTGTAGTACGAACTAGCTTCAAGCCTGCTTCAGACTCGTGTCAGAATAATTTCAGAATCATTTCAAATCCATTTCAGACAGGGAGGTATTTTGTGCAGACTTTGTAGTACATGTAGTACATAGTATTGGGAAGTGCTTTGTGCAAGCTCTGTGATACAATTTAGTACTGGGAAGTTCTTTGTGCAAGGCTTGTAGTGCAAAGTAGTACTGGGAAGTACTTTGTGCAAGCTTTGTAAAAGCGTTTGTAGTGCAACGTATTACTGGGAAGTGCTTTGTGCAAGGCTAGTAGGACGAAGTAATACTGGGAAGTACTGTGTGCAATGCTTGTAGTACGAAGTAGTGCTGGGAAGTAATTTGTGCAAACTGTGTAGTACGAAGTAGCTTTCAAAGTCATGTCGACTCATTTCGGCCTGGGAAGTGCTGTGTGCAGACTTTGCAGTACAAAGTAATACTGGGAAGTACCTTGTGCAAGCTCTGTAGTACAAAGTGGAGAGCGTGGAGTGTGGAGTGTGGCGTGGAAAGTGGAGAGTGTGGAGTGTGGAATGGATAGTGTGGAGTGTGTAGTGTGAAGAGTGTGTAGTGTGGAGTGCGGAATGTGAAGTGTAGAATGTGGATTCTAGAGTGTAGAGCGTGTCATGCTGCGTATGAAGTGTGCAGCGTAGAGTGTGAGAGTCTTCCTGCTACAGCGTGCGTTTGATTCGGGATTGTCCAGTGTAACGCGTGGAGAGTAGACTGCAGAGTAGAGGGAGGAGCGCAAAGTAAGGATGGCATTCAGCATATCTTGAGTATTTTTTTGCGTCTACCTATTCCTGCATCCATGTGGCAAATGCATTCGGGTTCGTGGGTCCTATCATTTTTTTCTGTTTTAGGCACAACTTTGAAGCATGAACGGGAGCTGACTCTGCTTCAGTATATCACTGGCCACAACAATGTAGGTCAGCATGCCTACCTTTGGGAAGATCCAAGGCATCACCTTGCTGTTCAAACTCCTTCGGAAAATTGTGCATCAAGGAGAAATAATCAGCAAGCCCTAGCAAGCACCAACAAAATCAACAAGCACAAAACCCAGCACCTAGCCAGGGGCGTTGAAAACATACATTTTTTGCGTTGTTTGTTGCTTGAGCAGGTTTGGTGAAGATTGGGCTTCGGCTTTTTGTTGGAGTCAGTTAATGTTCTGTTAACTTCAAGTCACGAAGCCGGTGCGACCAAGCAAAAAAAGAATCACTAAAGGAACCAACCTTGACAGGCGCCTCGCAAAATCTACTTGTGGCAGCTATAGGCAGGAGCGCTAGACCGACAAGTTTTTTTTGCGTGTTTCTTGCTGGTTTTTGCGCATGAACATTCCACTTTGTGAAGGTTCGCTGCCTCCGCCGCATGTTTTGTGCATTACATGACCAGTCATGAACAACTTGTGTTTTGACAGGGGTTCAGCGCCGCTATGTCTCTGATTAAGATCACTTTTCGTCAAATTATATCATTCCCCCGGGACGCCTCTCCAAAGCATTCGCTCAAGATCTTGACTGAAACCGGCCATATTCTGAAAGGTTCATTTGACACTTTGCGCTATTGGAGCATGTTGGTTCTGCATGTTCTCAGAAAATGCGCGCATCATTTATCATTGGTTCATGCGGAATTCTTGTTGGTCAATCCGTTTTGATGTAAGTGTTTCACATTTCTCACTGAACAAAACTTATCCACTTGTGAATGGGCTTGTGAGCGCACTTGAAGTGGGAACTATGTTGAAACAGGTTTTTTGATGTTTCAATTGTCTGCGATTGTCTCCCAGTCTCATCAAATAGTTCAATCAGCAGGATGGTGTTTCAAAAAATGCACAAATAAATGGTGCTTTTTTTTGGGCAAAAAAACGTGCATGGTGTGCGCAGTTTTTATGCGGCTGATTTGTGCTCTGTAAAATATTAGCGTACAATTTCTAAATCAAACATAAATAGTGAGTACATCAACGGTGCAATCAAAATTCGCTCTTCACTTGACAGTTTTTTGAAACATAATTCTAAACCCAACCAGACATATAAATGCCATACAACGCGCCAGTAACACAAATAGCGCAGCACAGGGCACAAGTCTTGCCACCTACCGATCCTCTAAGTGGTCAGGCTCAAAATGACAGTTCGTAATCTGCAAAGCACTTCACACTTGTTTTGCCCAAAAAGAATGCAATTCACAAGGCGCACAGCAAATCCACAAATAATGTATAAGGAATTCATGAAACATGCAAATATCATGCAAATGCAAAAGAAACGGATTCAGCAAAAAAGAAAATCACAGGTAGCCTATTTGGACAAGCCCAAGCCAATTAGAATGAAGTGCGCGAGTGACATTATGCAAATTCCCACTGTACCTCGCAAGAAACATCACAAGTACGAAACACATGTAAACCATGTGTATCTATTATAATTAATTCATACAAGGTGGGGCTCCCAAGTTATAACTAGGTTTCGAAACACCCGTTTTATACCTATAGTCTATAATATGTCTATAATTAATTATTATAATTACACCGCCCCCAAACCCTATAGATAACCAAAATAAAAGGCAACTTACGTATCCAGGGGGCCTCACCTTGCAATTACGAAACCACAAACCCACATGAAACTCACAAGCCGGCCACACAAAACGGAGACGTATTTCAAACAAGCAGCACACATGAAAAGAAGAACCATCAACAAACACGAACTCAAATAAACATGATTTGGCGAACAAAAAATCCAGAACTGACAACTCAAGCAAACAGCTGTCAGATCAGGAAGTGCAACTGACCAGAGGCACACCAAATCATCACATGCAACCAAAAAAGGAAAACAACTCACATACAGAATGTGAAAATTCCGCATGCAAACAAAAAGGGTGCTGTGGAGGGGTGAAATCATGCGCCCAGATCATTCAACAACATGTTTGCAGCATTCTTTTGTGATGAAATGGTATCTAAAACCATCTGAGACCTAGGATTCAGAGCGTCCATTGCCACAAGGCATCTATTTTGGAAACGTTCAGGGGGTCTCCAATTCTGGGGTGCTAAAGAACTTTGATTTGGGAAAGCGCGAACGCTTTCATTCTTATCAGGCATCTATCTGGAGTGGCACGTTTTGAAACCAGTTGTGTCCTGGAGTGCAGCACCAGCTGGGCTGCAAGTATTTACTGCAACCAATTCTGCATCAAATCAATAGTCTGCAGGTTGCCTTGACACAGCTTGTTTTCGCTCGGCTTCGTTGCAGCCCGTTTTGCGCGTTGTGCGAGCTACAGTACAAGCCTGTTTATCAAACGGGAAAACCGTGGCAAACAGGACCCCTGACTACCCCCGACTGCCGATCAGCCATCCCAACCTAGAACCCTGCACTGCTTGGAGCGCCCAAGTCCCGCAGGCCCAAAACATGTCAAGCAGAAGCCCGCCTCATGCACTGGTGAAAGCCACCCAACAGGCCACGGGCACTACGATTCTGAGTTTTCCGTGCTTGGGCTTCTTGCAAGAGTTCCTCTCTTGCATGGTCATGCATGGTCTCTTCCGCGGATGCATAGAACCCCGCTGCTGCACACATGCGTCAAACCAAACGTGCCAGAATTTGACAAGGACCGGATACACCTATCTCACCCAGACTGGACAACCTGACTCCCCCCAGGTTCAACTCAACCATTTCCTATTTTTGGGAAGCAAAAACATCAGTTGCCTTCAGGGTCTCGAGGATGATTTGCCCTCTCGCAAGCCTGTCGACAAGTTCTGAACTATCTCTAACTATCTCAATTGCCCAAACAACATGAACGTTTCACGAAGATTCGGATGGAAAAAACTTGCAGCGTTTAATTTTCATTCCACAGGACTTGGTCGGATCAAAGCCGGAGCTTTGCAGCGTGAACATGCGAGAACTTTTGTTGAAACTTCAATGGGAATCGCCTGGCATGTCCCTTGATGTCTGCGGACAGTGACGAGTAAACACCGCAGAACTGCCTAGGAAAAACGATCAGCATGTGAAAGATTTGATACATCATGGGATGACATCGTGAAACAGTGAATAGCGGCAGAGATGAACAACATAGATTTCGTGCTGCAAAATCTTTGGCACGTTGCCATATACAGTAAGTATGGGCTGAGCTTGAAGAGAAAGTTGCTCTGTGATTTGCCGCGCTCCAGTTGCGGAACCACGACACTGGAAGCCAGGGTATGCCAGGGTGCGATATTAGAAGATTGAAGAAGAAACTGTACACTACCAGCACAAACAGAGCAACGACCTCAGCAGTGAGAATGCCCTGAACTCAGACACATCAGTCCCTGTATCCTAATGATCCTAATGTTTCTTTACTCAGCATATTCAACCAGGAAAAGTTGGCTGAATTTGTTGGCTGAATGTGACCGAGGCACTACAAGAAGGAAAGGACTGTCTTCGCTCAAATGGTGCAACTCACCCTTGGTTCTGCTCGGCTGGGCTATTCAGCGTATGCACAAAGAGCCCAAAGGTGCCCAACTTGGTTTCCAATGTGTTCCAACGTGTTCCAATACTTTCTAGATCTTTAATATTCTTTAATTATCATTAGCTCCAGCTTGGCTTCGCGTCAATTGCAGCGCATGAACTTGTGCGGTGGCCCTTGCTAAGTCTTGATGCGTCATCGCGCTGTGCTCAGGCACCAACCAAATCCATGAGACCCAGAGCCAATTGAGCTAAAGTAGACATAGTACTTCCCATCTCAGCCCATTCCTCAGTGCTGTGACTCTGGGCATTGTATGGCATTGTTCACTCTGCTGTGCACCAAAATACCGGCAAAGATAAAGGAATTGCAAATGTAAAAAACAATCCTTGGTGAAGACTTCGCTGTCGAGACTCATGACCCATGAGGTTTGCGCCCTGGGCCGCTCTCGCTGCATTTACAAACGAGGCCACAATACGGACAGCTTCACTCGAAACATCAAGACCAAAGCCAAAGACTTGGGCTCATTGACTCATTGACTTTTAGGATCTTTAGGACGTCGTGAAGTCCCTATATAAATTATTGCAAATTGTTCCAATCTGTCCCTAAATTGTTCCAATCGCTTTCATCATGTCGGCTTTGTCCCAAAATGCAGAGGAAAAGCATGGAAGAACATCGAATGAAACACATGCAAAACGCGGACCTCATGGGTGAGAACCATTGCCGTGATGGCAAAGGAGAATATGAAGGTTGTGATGGAGATAGCCCCGATGCAAAGCATCACCTGGAAACGCAAACATGCATTGACGCGTGACATATCACATGAGCTGACGTGACATACTGTGATAGAGTCTCACCGGAATCTGATAGAGCCTGCTGATAAATGCGATATGATGCGATTACTTTTGTCATCTTGTGTCATTTATTCGACTTGTCAATCTGCGTCGCTGCAAGCACAAGGCTCTGACCTGCTTCAAGGCATGCAAGCACAAGACCCTGTACTCGCAGAGCTCTATGGAGATGTTCCCAATGTCCAAAACCAAGATGGTGTACCTTGAAATCAATTGATCTCTCGGTGTAATTCTGTCCCTGCACTTCGTAGTGTAGCCTGAATGAAAATCATGGGAAAATCCTGTCATCCACCATATAGTCATTGCAGCAGAATTCTGCCCTGCCAAGTTGCAAAAAGATGCCCGCCACCAGAAAGACTGCATAGGCAAAGCCTCAGTTGCAGCCAATGATTGTGACAATTCAGCAATTACAAATATTACAAAAGTGAAAATGATGACATGCAGCAAACAAAATAATCAAGCACGACGCATCAAATATCTTGACAAATTTGACAATTTCGACAATCTCCGTTTGACTCACAAAAGGCGTGCACGACAAGGAACTCATTTCATCTGTCCAGGCTTCACAGCTAAAATCAACGATGTCCTGGACAGTTCATGAGCCTATGTTCAAACGACAAAACGCTCTAAATCTCACATTTAAACAATCCATTTGTTTCCAGTCCTTTAATTCTGATTGAACTGATTTCCATTTTTTTCAACTATATCACAAACATGGTCAAATTTTGTCGAACCTTGCCGCATGCGCTTCTACCAACTTCATTGTCCGCTTCATTCTCTGGTGTCTTCCGGATTCTGTCAAACACAATGCAATGCCATGGTGGCATCCAGCCCCTCTTGTCAATGTAGTCCACTTCGCCAATTTCATGAACCGTTTTTGTCCCTTTTGTCCGTCCCAGGCCTTGCCTGAGTGCTCCCAAGACAATGAATCATTGGTTCAGCCTCCGTTGTGGAACTTTTTTTGTGAAGGCTGATCTGGTCGAGTTTTGCCATAATCATCATAATAGCTCTTTCGTCGGTGTCATACAATTTTTGAAAGTCGCTTTAAAACCCGTTTTGAATGTAATCATAAAAGCCGACGTTGCTCTTTGTCTGCAGCAAGACAACATCATATAAAACTGGCCCCCGCTTGTCCTAGAAGGAACACATTCACAACTCCATTCTTTCTCAAATCGAGCCATTGAATCATATGCAGCTGGAACTGCAGTGCCCTGTCTGTTTCTTCTCGATTCTGTCTGTCTGTCTGTCTGTCTGTCTGTCTGTCTATCTGCCTGTCGGTCGGTCGGTCTGTCGGTCTGTCTGTCCGTCCGTCCGTCTGTCTGGTCTGTCTGTCTGTCTGGCTGCTCTTTTATCATCTCTTCAGTTTCCATCTCTTGATGCTCAGTTGCGGGTGATCTCCACCCTTTTGGCACTTGTGAACAATGTTGCGCTCGGGGATGTTTCTGACGGTTTCTGACGTTTTCTATGTTGTTTAATTTATTTTTGTTTCATATCGTTTCTGCTTTGTGCAGTTGAGGGCTGCGGCGGCCTGGAGTCGCTGTAAGTCAACTTCAACCATCCAGAGAAGTTTCATGGGCCCGGGCATGCCCAAACCGTCAGGTCAGACCTTTTGGTATCACCGCAGTACCTTCTCTATTTAGTTGGACGTACCGTGCAGCACACATCAAATGCCACAAAGGGATGCCAAGCCATATCAGGCATGCAGGTTATATGCTTCAGCGTCAATTTTCCTCCGCGTGTCGGTCAGGGTGTGTCGTGTCATACCGTCATGTCGTGCCTAGAATCTGTCCTGTTGATACGCACTCAATTGAAACCTCCTTAGTTTGTACAGTAAAAAATTGCCCCGGCTGATTTTGTTTGCGGGGTGTTTATCAAAATAGGCAACCCCAAAAATCAAAGGAAACAGTGCATATTTGGTGCAAGCCAACACAGAGGGTAGCCAGTATTCTAGCTTTCGAGTCAGACGCAGTGAGATTTTTCTCTTTGGCTCGGCCTGAACGCAAAGCGCCACTGTCGGATTTTGAACTTTCAACTTGACATTCTTACCGCTGGTGAAGTTCAGAACGCATGGCTTCCACTAGGGCGACTTTTGTGTTTTGGTGTTCTTGTAGCTCTGGTCGACCAAACATTGTCATCTCGTAGTAGCAGACTGAAAACACCATTTGGAAACCACTGCGCTGTTTGGAAGTTTTCAAACGAATCTTCAAAGTCCACCCTTTTTCAAGAGACCTTGGATAGTAGTATCATCTTATGCAGGAAGACATGAGCACTGCCGCCTTTTATCGACGCTTCTGGAAGACCCGCGCGTTCTAGTATACGTCCCTGAAAAGAAAGTATCAACCCGGTAATTGCCGTTTTCAATGTCTAAGGGTATTTTTTTGAGAAACTATACGCACCTCCCGGCCCGCTCTGTTCTCATACACGTCATCATCTGAAGGTATCTCAATGACAACATATTGCACTCCCTACCTGAAAAATTTAAGCCGCCGGCCATGATCATGCAGGTCATGTTGATCATGAGCAGAAAACTGACCATATCTTGCCCTTGCAGAAGATAACGTGGAACCCTCAGGCAGGCGAAGTTCTTCACTTCCTTGGAGTGAGAACGTGTCGAAAGTCGTAGAGATGAGCAGAAGGAATGAGGAGGTACCAGCATAACCCTCCGCAAATAGAAGAAACTTGGAAGAAATAAAGAGACTGCAGTGAAACAAAACTCAACAGTAAGCCGGTCCCTGTCTGGGATATACTTGTCCCTGCGCAAACACACTTGACATTCTCTGTCTTCCTTGGTTTCCTGTGTTCTCACAGTTTAACCTCTGCTTCACCTACTGTATCTGCCGCTCCAGCACCCTATTTGACAAAGAATGTGGATAGATGGATGGACGGTGGGTGGGTGGGTGGATGGATGGGGGGGAGGGAAGGAGGGTGGGTGGATGGGAGGGAGGGGAGGGGACGGAGAGAGGCATAAACAAATAGACACATGTTCTCCTGCACTTGGGGCATCTGCGTCCTCTATGCTAATCTATTCTGTGTGTTTAGTGTTTGTCTGCGTTATCTTTTGCTCTCTTTTGTTCATGCCTTTGAATGGCTATATATTTTAGTTTATTCTAGTTTTTTTTTGGCCTCGTAAACAATGGTTTTATAGCTCCAACAAACGCGGTGAATGTAGGGGGTACGAGCGGCTAACGGACCTGGTGACGAACGTAAGTAAGGCGAACGAGTGAACGGACGAGTGCACGTGTGAGCGAACCAGTGAACGGACATGTGCGTACAAGTGGACGGACGTGCGCGCGTACGCGCATGCGTTTGCACGTTCACTGGCCGCGCGCGAGCGCAGGTACGAAAATAAGGTCGACTCAAGTCGACCTTAATCGACCTTATTTCAATTTCTGTACGCGCGAAGCGAAAATAAAAATAGGGTCGACTCAAGTCGACCTTCTTTTCGTACGTACGCGCGCGCGTGGCGAGTGACCGTGCGGACGCATGGACGTACGCTCACACTTTCGCTCGCACGTACGCTGACTCGTACATACGTACGTTCGCACGTACGTTCACTCGCGCGCGTGTCGTTCACACTTGCTCAGAAACATCTTTGCGAATTCTGATGTGGAATGCATCTTACGTGCAGAAACACTTCAATTAAACCTGATAGGAGTGGCTGGATGACCAGAAGTGAGAAACATTGCGAAGTAAATCGCTCTACGTCCTTGCTAGAAGAATCAACTCGTTCTGATGCAGCTCGATCATCCTCTATTGATCGTAGAAATTTTCAGATTGTGGCA
>Ga0126342_10001551_pt1 | contig 32767 bp, 32 predicted proteins | sample Cyp1metagenome_FD_92528 | JGI IMG/M metagenome (GOLD analysis project Ga0126342, IMG submission 92528) | Coral microbial communities from Lord Howe Island, Old Settlement Bay, Australia - Cyphastrea 1 metagenome | ecosystem: Host-associated > Invertebrates > Cnidaria > Coral ...
AATCCCATGAAAATCCCATGAAAATCCCATGAAAATCCCATGAAATCCCATGAAAATCCCAGGAAAATCCCAGGAAAATCCCATGAAAATCCCATGAAAATCCCATGAAAATCCCATGAAAATCCCATGAAAACCCCATGAAAACCCCATGAAAATCCCATGAAAATCTCCATGAGAACCCCCATGAGAATCCCATGAAAATCCCATGAAAATCCCCTATGAAAATCCCATGAAAATCACATGAAAATTCCATGAAAATCCCATGAGAATCCCATGAAAATCCCATGAAAATCCCATGAAAATTTCATTGAAAATCCCATGAAAATCTCATGAAAATCCCATGAAAATCTCATTAGAACCCCATGAAAATCCCATTGAAATCCCATGAAAATCCCATGAAAATCCCATGAAAATCCCCATGAAAATCCCCATGAAAATCCCATGAAAATCCCATGAAAATCCATGAAAATCCCATCCTTTTCTTTTGGTCCCCAGATCTTCCAGAGCGAGCACGTGCCGCTCAACGGGCGTCGCACTGGAGCCCTGTCCTCCTTCGGCTTCGGTGGGACCAACGCGCATGCGGTGCTGGGTGAGTCGGAGGTCCCGGTGGATTTCATCACGTTGCAACGACCACCGCAGTCTCTTGGAGTTTTTTGGGGATGTTTGATGGTTTTTTGGCGATTTTCTCAGTGGTTTTAATCCAATTTATGACGGACTTAAGGGTTTTTTTTGAGATTTTCTCAGTGGATTTATTGAATTTAGGGCTGATTTAAAGTTTAAAGGTTTTTTGGGATTGTTTTTTGGAGATGTTTGATGGTTTTTGGAGATTTTCTCAGTGGATTTATCCAATTTATGACGGATTTAAAGGTTTTTTGGGATTGTTTTTTGGAGATGTTTGATGGTTTTTGGAGATTTTCTCAGTGGATTTATCACCAAAAAATGACTGGGGAGATCTATTGTTGTTTTTGAAGATCTTTGTTTGAAGGTTTTGAAGCTGTTGGATCCCAAATCTCAGGTATGCCAAAAAAGCATTTCCATGGCGAGAATTTGGATTTCGCTTACTGAGACATCAAGCTGAGAACAGTTTTGAAGTGAGCATGTCGTCAGATGTCTATGACATCGTGTCCCACCATGTGGTCTTCGGATCCATTGTAACTCCAGGAGTTGTTTATGTTGAGATGGCGATGGAAGCTACCCGGAAGCTGTTTGGGCATGACGTGGCTTTGAGGGATGTCACCATGGTCTTCCCTTTCGTGGTGCCAGATCGCTTCGCAGATAGTGGGCCAGCTCCCATCATGCGGTTCCAGATGAAAGGCGACAGTCGATTTGAGATCCAGAGCAGTAGCAATGGGAAAAGCACTGTGCATGTGGAAGCCACCTTGGAAAAGGCCTCGAAATCTGAGATGACAACTCTGGATCTGGAGGAACTTCGAAGTCGCATCAATGAACCAATTGAGACATCTGTGGTTTATGATGCGATCAACTCGGTGGGTCTCTATTTGGGCCCCATGTTCCAAGTGGCCAAGAAGCTATGGAGGAAGGAGACGGAGACGTCTTCGGAGGTCTTGGGCCAATTGGAGCTGGATTTTCCTGGGGTGAAGAATACTGGCTACATCATGCATCCAGCACTGCTGGATGGTACCATCCACATTCTGGCCACTGCATCCATTGGAAAAAATGTCAGTGGTTTGAAGATCTTTGGAGGAGTCGGCAAAGTTCTGGTGGTGAAGAGGGAGAACTTTTCCAAGTTGAAACGCTATTGGGTACACATGCGCATCACTGAATCACTGGAGGCTTCCCAAACCTTCAACATTCGCGTGGCGGATGATGATGGTGCGGTGCTGATGATCATGGAGGATGTGGTCTTCCGAGCGGTGAAACCTGAGCAGATTCAGATGGCCATTGCGGCGCAGGGTGCACGAGATGATGAGCAAAAACTCTACGAAGTTCAGTGGTCTCCAAGTGAATTGGAAAGCAGAGATTTGTTCAAATCAAATGGTTTGATCTTTGCAGATCAAGAGGCGGCTGCAGGAGCCCTGAAAGCCATTGGAAAGGACCAGACCTTCGCAAAGCAGAAGGCTTTGTCGACTTTGGAGCTCGACAGCTTTGAATGGATTCTGAGTATCAGCACTAGCCACAAACGGAGTTCCTTAACTCCAAACCTGCTCTTTGTCCTGAAACTCCTGCAATCCCTTGCAAAGTCCAGGCATCCCAAGTTCCAAAGCCTGATCCTGGCCACACGCAATGCCCAAGCAGTGGCCACTGGTGACATGGCTGGTGCTTACTGCCCGCTCCATGCAGGCCTCTGGGGCTTGGCCCGTGCCTTCCGGAACGAACATCCTATGGGACCCAGGGTCCTCTGTGTCGATCTTCCACCAGGGGGAAGGCTTTCAGATCTTCGAAACCTTCCACTGCCCAACAGCTCCACAGATGAACAGGAAATAGCACTCCGAGACCAGAAAGAGGAGACCCAGATGTGGATCCCGCGATTGGAGGAAGCCAACTTAGAGCCTCAGACAGGTCTGAGTGGCTTATCTGATGGAAGTTATGTGATTACTGGTGGCCTGGGAGCATTAGGATTGATGTTTGCTTCCTGGTTGTTGGAACAGAAAGCACAGAAAGTGGCCTTGATCTCTCGAAGTGGCAAACCACCGGCAGATTGTCAGATCACCTACCGGCGGTTGGCTTCCAAGGTCTCTGTTCACAAGGCAGATATTGCGGACCAGAAAGCTTTGGCAGAGGTGATAAAGGCGATTTGCAAGCTGGCTCCGATCAAAGGCATCATTCATGCTGCAGGGATGTTGGATGATCACATGATCGCAGACCTCACAGAGTCTCATATGACCACAGTCTTGGCACCCAAAGCAGATGGTACCATGAATTTGGACGAGGCAGTGACGGGACAGAAGTTGGATTTCTTCGCACTCTTCTCCTCAGTTGCAGCCTTGTTAGGCACACCTGCACAGGGAAACTACTGTGCGGCCAATGCTTTCATGGACTCCTACGCATCTTACCTGAGAGATGAGAAGAAGATGCCAGCTGTTAGTATCCAATGGGGGCCCTGGGCTGAAGTGGGAATGGCTGCCAGAGCCAACACGGCGGAGACGAGCATTGCCAGAATCTCTGCCAGCAAAGGAATGGAGGCGATGAAGAACATTTTATCCTCACCCTTGCGCAGCGGTGTCATTGCCGTGGCTCGCATCAAGTGGACAGCTTTGCTGGGACAATTGCCTTTCGTTCCTCCATTTTTGAGTAAGTTCAGTGTGAGCAAATCAGTAGCTCCAGTGGGAAACTACACCTTGGAGGATGTGAAATCCTTGGTGGTTTCAGCCCTGGCAGATGCCTTGGGCTCGGAAGACTTCGATGTGAACACGCCCTTGATGGAGCTGGGACTGGATTCCTTGGCGGGCGTGGAGTTCCGAAATCGACTTCAGGTGCTCCATTTTTTTGGGAGATGCTGGGAGATCTTGAACACTCCCCCTATCAAAATGTAGATCTATGATAGGAGAATCATCTATGACAATCTATGATAAATGGCTCAACATTTTTTTTTTCCTATTTTTCCATCTTTTTCCAGCCATGTTTGACCTCTGGGCACCATTTTTTTTTGGGTTCGTTGGATCCTTACGGTCTCCATCCGCTGCAGGGCGCAGTGGAGGGCATCAACCTAACGCCCACCTTGATGTTTGACTACCCCACGGTTCCCGACCTGGTGGAGTACATCTGGTCGCAGGCTGTTTTTTAATGTTGGATGGTTGAGATATGTTGAGATGATGAAAGGGAGACAACTTGGATGTTGAGATGGCTTCTGTTGATAGGCAGAAGTTCGATGTTTTTCCACGATCCGAATGAAAAATTCGAAGCATAGAACTTGTTTTCATCACCCAAATCATCCATCACATGGCACTTTTGAAACCGAAAAAAATCCGAAAAAAAACCAGACAGGTTGGGCCCTCTGAAGATGAAGCGGCCCTTCAAGGTTTGCAGGCCTGCTGAAAGAGTGAGGGGTGGGAGCAGCAATTTTCATCATGGATCTTCCATGGTTTTCTGGTTGGATTACCCTCTGGTAAACATAGAAAAAACAATGGAAAATCACCATGCTATTAATGGGAAAACTCACTATTTCTATGGTCATTTTCAATAGCAAACTGTTTGTTTACCAGAGGGTATTTTTAACCATGGAGTTTCATGAAATACTATGATGGCGATGAGACTTATAAATTGGATAATATTTGATGTTTGGTATCAAACAATAATCATCATCACCATCACCATCACTACCACCATCACAATGACCATCACCAGCACCATCACTAAAACTCAACAGTGATTAATTATTACTAGTATTCTCCACGATTGATGAAGCATTCAGGATTATAACTCTTAATAAGTCCTATAACATCATTGTACTGATGATAGTAATGATCGTTATTATCCGTAGTGATGATTATCAACATTGTACTATCACTATTGAGAACTATAACTATCATCATTTGAACTATTACTCGGATTCCTACAACCAGTGATTTTTGTTAAAAGTTATTTTAGATTAACGATTAGTAAACCCAGATTAATTAACATTAAACCCATGGTTTAACAACTCACCAAGATACCCTCCCAATTAATCCAGTAATGATGATCGTGGGGTATTCCACCAATAGTCATGATTTGATACTTAAATGGGACATTAACTATCATTAATCATTAACTATCATTAATTCCTATAGCCTATAACCATCATTATTGATGACAACTCAGCTATATAGCCTCCCAATTTTCATCCATTGATGACTTGTTCCTCCAGGGTGGACACATTGGAGACCAACTGGCACTGGCCAGTCATAGCGGACGCTTTCCGGGCAGCTTGGGGAATCATCCAGGCCTTGCCATGGCGCCAACGGCGTGGGATGACATGACTCGTGGCGTGAAACAGGTGGTTTTCATGGGATTTTCATGGATTTTAGATGATTTTAGGGTGATTTAATGGGATATTGTGGGATATTGGTAGGATTTCAGATGATTTTAGAGTGATTATAGTGATTTAATGGGACATTGATAGGATTTTAGATGATTTTAGAGTGATTTAATGGGATATTGATAGGATTTCACGGGATTTTGCTGGGATAAATGGAGGTTTGAATGGGAAATTGAATGGAATATACTCGCGGGTAATCAAACCTAGCAATGGAAAATAACCCATGTACATATCCATAGGATATCTCATCCATCCACGTTTGATTTCCAAAGGGTAATGGATTTCGGGTGAGCACCGGCCATCTTCAGCATGATGGTCCGACAGGTGACTTCTGGCGCACCCTGAGTTACGGTTTGGACACCACGGCCGAACTGCCTCCGGAGCGTGGCTTGGTGATTCTGAATCGCCAGCTTTTCAAAATTCAAAGTTGGTCAACATTTGTGAAATCCAATAGAGAACTTGGTGAAGTTAGTGCCCAATTGTTGGAAGGATCCATCTTTGGGTTTGATGAATCTGATAGTTTTCAAATTTGAACATTAGAAAAAACAAAGGAAGTACCCTCTGGTAATTTAACATAGCTATTGAAAATGGCCATTTATAGTGGATTTTCCCATTGAAAATGGTGATTTTCCATAGCTATGTTAGTTTACCAGAGGGTAGTCACTTCCATAGCCACTTTGGCCAGGCTGGGACATGGATGCTTTCTACGACTCCGATCCCGATGCACCAGGAAAAACCTATGTGAGGCATTTTGGGGATGGACATATGCTGATTCGCTATGGAAATATTTCGAAACATCTGATGATGAGATGACGCAAACGAGACATTTGGATACATTTGGATGATGAGATGCTAAATGGAAAGTATCTGGATGATACCCTCTGGTAAACTAACATAGCTACTGAAGATGACCATTTATAGATATTTATAGTGAGTTTTCCCATAAAAAATGGTGATTTCCCATAGTTACGTTAGTTTACCAGAGGGTATCTGGATGATAATTGAGAACATGAATCAAACTAAGCAACTGGAGAAAAAATGGACAGATTTGGTGATGAGTTTTGCAGATGCAGGTTGGGCCATTTCATTCCCGGCATCGAACAATTTGATGGAGAATTCTTTGGTCTCAGCGAGATGGAACAGCGTGGCATGGTTCCTTGATTGAAAAAGTGAGATCCAATTGGTACCCATGATTCATTCCCTCTGGGTATTTAACGTAGCTCTGGTAAATCACCATCTTTAATATGTCCATCATCATAAAAATCGTCTTGAAAAACGGGCAAATTTTCATAGCTGTATGTTGAATAACCAGAGGGTTTATATTACCCTCTGGTTATTTAACATAGCCATGGAAAATGGCCTATAGATGGTTTACCTATTAAAAATGGTGATTTTCCATGGCTATGTTAGATAACCAGATGGTATTTGTCAAGTGTGGATTATCATCGCCGGTATGGATTTTCAGCATGGATGGAACTTCATTTTATGATAGCCATTGGGGATTAGCATCCCGGGTATGATTCATGGATTTTCACTCAAGTGATGGAGGGAAAGAATCATGAAACCACCTGATCAAGATCCTCTTCCAGCTCCGTTTGTGATCATCCTCGAAATTGAACAAGATGGAAGGAATTTATTCAGATCCGGATCATGACAGGAATTGATTTGCCCCAAAATGAAGTACACAAAATAGAATTGCCATTTTTTTTTCTAGTGAACATGTTTTTCTAAAGCCATGATATTTGTTTGCTGCTGTTCCCAAGATGTTCAACACACATCCAAAATATCATGATATATCATGTCGAGTTGGTGACATAAACATTAGAAAACCCCTGACTATTCTTACGGTATCTTACGGTAAACTATTTGAAAAAACATGAAATAAATGGATTAGCATTCCAGAAATGTCAGAAATCCCCATCAAAAATCCCATCAACAAATTTTTCCATCCTATTTTCCACACGATTCCATTGTTTGGGATCCCCCAAAAAGTTTGGTGAAAAAATCGATCATATCAGGATCCACACCAGTGGCTCACCCTGGAGATTACCTACGACTGCATGTATGCTTCAGGCCGCCTGTTTTTTTTTTAAGGTTGATGGCTACGGCTAAATATCATGGTGATATTTTTTTGATATCATGGACTATTTATTGAGATATTTTATGGACTATGGATGAATATGGTGTTTTTTTTTGATATTTTATGGGATATAATATATATAACAATCCAAGTTGGGTTTGGTACTTGAACATGTTGAGAAAACGGTCATCTTTGATGATTTCGATCATCATTTCCCCTACTATTTTATGGCCATAAGTTAGAAGACATATTTTTTTCATGTTTTGAACGTTGATGCTTTGCAGCCTTTATGCTTTTTCATTTTTTCATTTGACTTGGTTTATTTGGACATCACTGAAATTCCCAAGCTGCTTGATCTGGTGATATTTTACAGACCCCATTTTAAGCTCAAATATTTTTTTTACCACTATTTATACATTTTCTGATTGGTGGTTTGGACCATTTTTTATTTTTCCATAATACATTGGGAATTTCATCATCCCAACTGACGAACTCCATCATTTTTCAGAGGGGTGGCGAAAAACCACCAACCAGTTTTTGATGATTTTCCCATTTATAAATGATTTTCCCAGGTTTAATAAACCTCCATTTTTCACCAGCATTTATACATTTTTCTTGGTTCATATTAATGTGAAGATGATATGTTTGTTGTGTTTGCTGCCATTTTTTTCTCCGCAGGCCTAACCAAAGAAACGATGAACGGCTTGGAGTGTGGCATCTATGTGGGCTGTGCCACCCTTGGCGGGATTGAACCAGACATCCCGGCCTTCGGACCTTTTACCAACATCGGCCGGGAACCCTTGGTGATGGGCTGTGATACAGTGGAACTGTTGGGGTGAATGAATATATCATGAATATATTGTACCCCCTGGTAAATTAACAGTTTGACCCTGAAAATAGCCTAGTTTTAATGGTTTCACTAATCTTCCAACACCGATGACTGCTAGGGTCTATGTTAATTTACCAGAGGGTAAGTGAATCCATAGTTTTTTTTTTCATAGCAGTAAATTATGAAAATCGATTGTAAGTGAATTTTATGAATTATAGTAGCAGTAGTACAATATAGTATAACCATAGTTATTTCCAGTTGTACGTGAATCACTAAGTATTTGTATTAACCATATAGGTAGTTATAAGGGCCCCATGTCCCATCCCAACTTGTGGAGGTTATCACCCAAGTGCATCCCGAACAGAAGGTTCTCATGGCCGTTGTTTTGAGGATTTACCCTCTGGTTATGACTAACAGTTCGCCATGGTATAGATGGCCCATAGATTTATAGATGGTTTACCTTTTCATAGCATGGTGATTTTCCATGGCGAACTGTTAAATAACCAGATGGTATATCTTATGACTGAAAGATTTTTGCGATGATAAATGCCCTGACTTTATGAAACAACATTTTTTTGGACATCACCAATCTTGCTCAAGCTTCCCACTGAAAATCGACCTAACAAAAACGGAACTCAAAAACGGGACTGACTGAGATTTCCTAGTTGTATCACGATTTTGATGATTCAAATGAGCTATGGTCAATACTCATGGTTAATAACCATTAATAGGATCCTTATTATGGATGGGATGACCATCAACCATATAGTGAGTATTGACCATGGCTCAAATGATGTTGACAGTGTATGAAACTGCCGATTGTTGAGCCAAGCTAAGGCTATGCTTACTCTGGCCTGTCCGGCCGGGTATCCCACACCCTGTCCTTGCGGGGGCCTTGCTTCACAGTGGACACGGCGTGCTCTGCCACAGTGCGGGACCGAGGTAGTCACTGTCACCCTGTAGCCTCTGGGAAAACTCAACAGTTTGCGGAAAATTGCCTATTTTGTTCGATCATTTACCCTCTGACCCTCTGGTATAAACTAACAGTTTGCGAACTTGAACATGGCCATTTATAGTGAGTTTTGCTATTAATAGCATGGTGATTTTCCATAGTTGTGTTAGTTTACCAGAGGGTACCTGCTAAACAGAGACTCAGAGTTAAACATAGAATTACCAGAGGGTAAGCGTGGTTCCAACGGATCTACAATTTATAGACCCGGTTGTTGCAAATGAAAGGTGAGACATTTGCACCTTCGATGTTGGAAGGTGGTTGCTTTGGACTGTGCCAGCCAAGCCATTCGCTTGGGACGTTGCTCTAAGCTCAGCCAGCAGTGTGATTCGCTTCCCCAAAAGCTGGTTGGGGTTGGTCTTGTTAGGTGCCCTTACTTACTTGAAGAATTCAGGTTCTTGGAGAAACAAAGTCTCAGTCCTTTGCTTACTGGTGCGTTTTACGCAGGGAATTTTCGGGAATGATCCACTGGCTCACTATCAATAATCATCCCAGCAACCCCCAGCAACCCATCCATTCCCATCCATTCCCTGCGTAAAACGCACCAGTAAGTTGAACTTTCCATCCATCTTTTTGACAGACCCAGGTAGGTCTGCAGCTGCCAGCGGTGTGAACCTGCAGCTGTCCGCCGCAATTTGGGTGCGCGCTTTGAGATCTCCCAAATGGAGTGGGTCACATGGGGCAAGGTCTGACATAGGGTACCCATATAGTTGGTTTCAGATCCCCTCTGGTTATGACATTCACAGTTCGCCATGGTTTTTCGATGGCCCTAATCGATTTATAGATGGTTTACCTATTAATAGTCATGGTGATGTTCCATGGCGAACTGTTAGTCATAACCAGATGGTATGTCTAATCAGTCTAATCAGTCACCTCTTCCCGCTTGGGATGATGGAAACTTTAGATCCTTGGTGCTTTTTCATCGACTTGCTGAACTGGGTCGAACTGGGGTGTGCTGTTCCAGCATCAATCCCAGCAGTCGATCATGGTTTCCGAAATGCTTCCAGGTGGGCTTTGCCAAAATGCGTGGCCTTGCGATGGACGGAAACTGCAAAACCTTCGACACCTCTGCAGACGGCTTCGCACGCGGAGAAGGGATGGGTGGGCCGCTCAGATGCTGAGGATCTCTGAAACCCACAACCATCGGTGGGTGAGTATTTACAGCAACCTCAAAAGAGATAATCAGATAGTCACTAGTGATTGATGACTACTTTAATCAATTACTATAGTCATATAACTCATATAACTATTAATATCCCACTATAGTCATCCCCAAATAGACAATATTTAATGGGATTTTACTTCTTTTTTTTTTAAAAAAAATTTTTTTGAGGATGACTATAGTGGGATATTTTCATGTCATATTAAGCAAGGGAATACAAGTGATATGATAATCCCTTCCCCAGAAACAACATTTTAAACACCAGAAACAATGGTGACATGTAGGGGGGCGATTTATCACATATTTGGGACAGAATGCTGGTGTTCAATTTTAGGGAGATGTTTTTTTTTTGGATGTCAACAGCATTCCCCATGGCTTAGGAAACTCAACTTCCCATGGGCTTTATGGCTTCATGGCCAGGCTCAGTCTATGTGAAACCCGCAGCCGGCGAGGTGCCGTCTATGCTGTGAAATCAGAGTGGCCCAAAAGTTTTTTTTCGAAGTCCCAGGAGTAGCTGCTGAGTTTCTTCTGACATGTTGCCATAAATATCCATCAATTACCCTCTGGTAAACATAGAAAAAACTATGGAAAATCACCATGCTATTAATGGGAACACTCACTATTTCTAGGGCCATTTTCAATAGCTATGTTAAATTACCATCAATTATGCCATGAGTCCTTGAAATTTCTTGTGACTTCTTGACTTGATCGGTTAGAATTCCCATCGGAATTCCCATCGGAATTCCGATGGTGCAGGATGGATCTAACCGATCTTTGCTTTCCACTTTCGGTCAGGGCATTGCCCCAGTGGCTCTGCTGGGTGGTGTGGCAACAAATCACGATGGCCGTGCGGCAACCATCACCGCTCCAAATGGCACGGCGCAGCAGCGTTTTGGCAAAGATCACAGGAAAAAACATGTGGAACTACTGATCCGAAAAATATGACCAGATCACCATCTTTTTTCTATGGGCCAGCTATTCAAGTTCGCAAACTGTTGACATAACCAGAGGGTATCAACCATTTCGGATTATTTACATTTCAAACACGCCAAAAAGGTGATCCAGTGATACGATATTCAAATCTACCCTCTGGTTATGACTAACATAGCCATGGTATAGATGGCCTATAGAAATAGATGGTTTACCTATTAATAGCATGGTTATTTTCCATGGCGAACTGTTAAATCACCAGATGGTATGTCTAGTCAGATGTGTTGACAATACCCAATTTGAGGCGCGTGCTTCGAGCGGCATTGGCAGAACGAGCGATGACACCCGAGGTCTGGCCTTTTCTTTTCTCCCTTTATCAAATGCAGAGAATCAGAACTTATTCAGTTATGGTATGAGTCAAATGAGTGTTCAAATCATCTTATACATCCATTATACATTCATTATACATTCATTATACATTCATTATACATTCATTATACATTCAAATTATACATTCATTATACATTCATTATACATTCATTGGACACTTATTCATTTTCACTTTTCATGTTCTGAGTGTTTTTTTTTCGTCGAATCCCTGGCATCTCCATGAGCAACATGACCAACTCAGCGCAGGCGGTGGGGTGCCTGGAATGCCATGGTACCGGAACAGCTTTAGGAGATCCCATCGAGGCTGGCCAGTTGTGGGGTTACCCAAAATGGTTATGTCTGGCCAGTTGTGGCGAAATAGTGGCCATTTATTGATTTATATGTTGATCTAGCCACAAAATGCTGATGTAAACTACAGTTCGAAAACTGTAAACGTAAAACCCAGAGGGTATATATTATATAATCTGATGTTGGTCATTGGTGGTTATTGAATCATCGTATTGTATGAACGATGAATACTCCATCGTTGGATATCGTTGGAACTGATGCTTACGGAAGTCACCAGGTGGGTGCACAGAAGGCGGTCTACGGCAAGACTGGTGGGTCTTTCTCCTTGGCTGCAGGGAAGACCAACCTGGGACACCTGGAAGGCAGGGGATTTATGGTGGATGGGACCTGGTGTTTCGATACTTCAAGCCGTTTTTTTAAAGGATTTGAAGCTGCCAAGCATGGCTGGTCTAGTAAGTTTAGGAAGTTTGGTGCTGAACATGAGCAATTTTGTGCGTTATTTTGTGCATTGGCACCTGATTTTTATAATTTTTGAGATCAAAGCTCATAACTTATCTCAAGTACCCTCTGGTAAACATACAAACAACTAAATGGACAATCACCATGCTATTCATGGGTAAATCAACTATATCTATGGGCCAGCTATTCAAGTTCGCAAACTCTTGACAAATTACCAGTGGAAAATCACCATTTTTCAGGTCATAGCCGTCATCGCCGTGTGAAATTTGGGAGGTTTTCAGCATCAGCAGAGGGCAGTGAAAGCTGCGAAAACTGCCAGGTGCTGCTGGTGTGGCAGGCCTCAGCAAGGCGGTGCTGTCCTGCCAGCGGGCACAGGTGCCAGCCCTGCTGTGGCTGCGACAGTTAGGTCCTCAGCGAGCTTGGGCTTGGGATGGCTTGGGTCAAAAGAGGCGATGTTGGAGGATGTTGGGGGGTTGTTTCAGAGTAATCAATCGTCAAATAATAACAATAATAACATATAATTATGATTAGTAATAATAATAATAAATAATAATAATAATAATAAATATAATAAAAATAATAAACATAATAATAATATGACCTCAAAAATGGGATACCATCTGGTAATTTGTAACATAGCTATGGTATAGATGGCCCATAGAAATAGATGGTTTACCTATTAATAGCATGGTGATTTTCATGGCTATGTTAAACAACCAGATGGGAACAACAACAAAAATTGTAATGATAATGATAAGGACGTCACGTTTTTTTTTTTCTGAGATGACTATAGTTGAAGAGTACAGCATTTGGAGCAAGCTACCTTTCTATATTTCTCATCAGTGGTACCCTCTGGTAAACATAGAAAAAACTATGGACAATCACCATGCTATTAATGGGAAAACTCACTATTTCTATGGCCATTTTCAATAGCTTTTTCTAAGTTTACCAGAGGGTAAATCCCATTAGATCACTATTAAACCACCATAAAATCACCATTTTCCTGGTTAAATCAACATTTTCCCATGATTTTATAGGGAGGCAGAACCACCAGTTTCTATGATCCGCCCAGGCTGAACCACAACATCGATCTGACCGGCTTCGCTGCTGCGATCCCAACGGAACTCTTCGATTGGCGCAGTGCGACGGCCCGCAGAGCGGCGGTGTCGTCCTTCGGGTTCAGCGGAACCAACGGGCATGCCGCGGCCTCGGTGCCCATGGTCGGAGCATCATGAGATTTCTGGCCTCTAATTATTGTGGGGGCATTGGTGAATATTGAAGATATCGATTTTGGTGATTATAACATTGGTGAATACATTAATTAATGAATGATTTTGAAGATATGTTTTGAAGCCATCAAAAATTGTTTCTGCCTGTTGTTGGGGTGTCTTTTTTTGGAGAAACGAAGCTGTTAAGGCACTGGTGGAAGGACTGGTTGATGAAGTTTTGGTGGAACGACCTCGGGCCAACTACACGCGACGCTTGTTGCAGCCATATCGACAGTGGATGCAGGTGGGAAATGGTGGGTTTCCCCCAGGGGTTGAGACATGGTGTGAGTTGAAGTGCAACTCCTCTTCAAGTACGATCCATATTTGATCTAATGATTCTAATCTTGGTTGTTTTCAACAGTAAACACCCAAATTTACCATAAATGGGTTGTATAAACTATCAAAATATGGGTGGTTGATTATTTTTTTTACCAAGAGTATAGTAGAATCAAATCAAATGACCTACAAGTTCTGATTGCCAAACCACATTTGGTGATATGACATGATATTCATAACATAATACGTAGTAGTGAGTATTCATATCATAATATCATGATAGTTCCTGCAAGAAGATGACATGATATTCATGATATTCATGATATTCATGATATTCATGATATTCATGACTACTTCTAACCTGATCTTCTTGGAGTATTAGCTACGACTTGCACCATCCCCCAGTATTTGTCAAGCCAATCCTACTGCAGGCTGTATCCTACATCTATGGGGGGATCCACTAAAAAAAACATAGAGATCTCCGCACCCGTGCGCAAAGCGCAGGATGTTTCATTCAACGAAGTGTTGATTCCCATTACAGTGGAGCAGATTGATCGAACTGGAGGCAAGCAATATATGGATATTTATAACATTTATATGCTGTATCTATGATAAATGGAATATTTATAACATTTATATGCTGTATCTATGATAAATGGAATATTTATAATTAACATTTACATGCTGTATCTATGATAAATGGAATATTTATAACATTTATATATATATAATTATATATATATATATATATGATATGAGAATAAGCAGTTGAATGATATATTTATGACATTCCATTCAAAGTTCCAGATGGTTGATGAGCTTCCTCAACCTTCTTTGATTCCGAAAGGTTTTCTTCACATTTCAGTGGTTTCGAAACTTTTTTTTTGCGCAGAGTTAAAATTTCAGAACAATCGAAGTGTCCTAAAACTCTTTTTCAGAATCCACCAGGTGCAGACATCAACTTTCTACCAGGGGAACTTCTTTTTTCCCTTAGCAGATAGTGAGATGATGTCGCCAGGCGAGTCAATGCTGCTCATCGGTGAGGGCGATAGCTTCAAAGCCGCTTCCACTTTGGCCACGGCTGAACTCGAGGGCTACCCAGGTGGATCTCCTTGAGAAAACACATATTTGGGACCCAAAGAAGATCAATAGATCCTCGAATTCAACCGATTTCGGTAAACCATCACTTGAAATGCTGGCTGGATTCTTGGGTTTCTCACATTCACTATCATTCACTAAGGATGTTGGATTAATTATCATATTTATCATTCACATCCTGATGTTGGATGACTGGAAGCCGGAACTGCCCAGTTCCACCAGTTTCACCAGTTCCACTGCGCTGATGTCAGGTTCAGAGGAGATCATCAAGGTCGTTGCGGAGAAGAAACCCAACACCGCGGTCTTTGTCACAGGTCCCAGCGGAGAAGTGCACGACTCAGGCTCTGTTCGAAGATCGAGGATTTTCGGTGAGGAGTTTTTTCCATGAAACATATGAAACCATGGACTCAGTGACTATAGACTGGCTATTAGTGCCTATGGTGACTGAGTGATCATCAAAAATCATCAACAATCATCAAAAATCATCAAGCATCATCAAAAATCATCAAAAATCATCAAAACCAAGGATCAAACGCCTTTTTTTTGGAAACTTGGGGCTTTCACCGAGGTGCCTGGGAAGGCTCTGGTAGATTTGATGAAGTTCCTGCAAGCTTTGGCAGCGCCTGGAAGTGTTGAAACTGTCGTGGTGCTCATCTTCAAACCCAAGGTGCTCATCCTGTCCTGTCCTGTTTTTCTGGTGAATTGATGGTGAATTGATGGCTAGATGTTGAGAGGTTTGCATGGAACATGCTGGAGACTTTATCGATTTCAATATGCATGACATGTTTATATCTTGTATGTACTGCGCTCTTTGAGTCAAGGCATCCTCATTTCTCATTCATTTTCATAGTTTCAACATGCAACGGGACGGGTTTGCAGCACTCAGAGTAAATAGTTACTATAGTTCTTGATCTCGCTTTGGAGGTAGCAATTCAATCCAAACAAGTCAGACCTAAACCTTTTCGCAGCTCTTTTCGCAAAGTCATGTGGAAACGAAACTAACTTCAGCGTTTCGCCTTGTTTCGAGGGGCCAAACTTCAGAAGTGATGCGGCACTTTGGGGCTTCGCGAGATCAGTACCTTGGAGGAAAATGTCCCACTGATGGATGAAATGTGGAGGATTTCCCCCCACGTTGAGCGGAGGCTTGCCAAAGTCTCCACTTAAACCATCACTGAATCACTGAGGCTCGCTTGGAACTTCGCACCAGCATCAAAATCCTGGAATGTGTGGAGGAAAGTCAGGTGGTGCGGTTCCCAGTTGAAGTTTGTTCTTAGTTCATGGATTTTCTACATATTCCCATCTTTGCCCATGATTCCCCAGCTGATTTTCTGTGTTTTGTGGCTTTCTCCCTGATTTTTTTCCGCAAGGCTTCTGGATTTCACTGGATTTCTGAGGTCAGTGGATTGAAAGCAATCCTAGCATCTCCAGAGCTTGAACTGGTAGCCGGTAATCAGGTGGGAATGGGCTAAAGCACTGAGGACCAGGTATCATCTGGGAAAAACATCCAGAAATAAGAGCTATTTTGATGTTCACCATTTTACCACCGGTTTGAAGCATACCCATTCGGGTGACACTACATGGATATATATAGCCATCTACACATAATATAATGTAATATATATATATATATGGCACATGTGACTTTTCTACCAATTCCGAAAAGAACAACGGATCACACTTTATTTGATATTTACTGTTCGACTTGGGTGAAGATTTATATTTACATAATTTTACATATAAATTTGGTGAAAGTGTCTAACTTCGGTTTCCAGGCCCCACGACTACAGCGGTGCCCCACATCCCTGCAGCACCGCGACGTGCTGCGCGTGCCCTTCGAGGGCTCGGCGTTGCTGACGGGCGGCCTGGGAGGTTCAATGGGTTCAATGGGTGCACCATGGGAATGTGAATTTCGGTGGGTTGGCCTGGCCTAAAACATCTGAAAAGATGGGAAAACCCATGGAAAACCCAGAGTCGTTTGTGTTTTTTTTTTGAGAGGATCCATTGAAATCCTGAAGTTCGATGAGGTTAAACATCTCAACAGGTTTTTTCGACAATCAGCTGAGAATTTTTCGGAGGTCTCGGGCTGGTTGCTGCACAAGAACTGGTGCAGGTGGGTGTTTCGAGGCTGGGTGAGGGCCCTTCCAACGCCTTGGTATGTAAGATAGACTGATAGACTAAGATCTGTTAGCTCTATGTATTGTATGAACAGATTATAAGATGGTACAATGTAGATCATGTACTACATGGTCACTAAATAAAAGTATATAAGATCTGATGATTATCAATGCAACAATTGCAACACACCAATATCTCCTGGGACAATTAATATACCAAATCGGTTCAATAAGTCACTAAATAATCACTAGTGAAAATCATTATTATACCAGTCACCAATAATAATCATGGTGACCATGACTAATATTGGTTATGTTAATGATTACTAATGATCTAATGATTATTAATGCAACAATACTAAAGTATCCAATATCAAATGTTCCAATCGTTAATACTTAGTATCAATTATTGGTTACTGTTGATATTACTGTTGATATTACTGTTGATATTACTGTTGATATTATTAAAGTACCAATGTCTAATATTGCTTACTGTTGATATTAATCATGATTAGACATTGGTAACTTTTTTTATTAAAGTATCCAAAGTATTGATATCCCAGTATTAATAGTATACCCTCTGGTAATTTGTTACATAGCTATTGAAAATCACCATGTTTAATGGAAAAAAACCACTATAAATGGCCATTTTCAATAGCTATTTTGACATAACCAGAGGGTAATTGTTTACTATCAATTATAATCCATTATTATCCATTACAATCCATTATTATTATCCATTACAATCCATTATTAACCATCATCAGATACTATTAACCATCATCCAACATCACATCCAACATCATAAAATTCCATCATTAAACCATATCCCAGTATTAATAGTAATGTCAACTCCGGATTAATAAACCATGGTTTATTAATTGTGGTGGTACCCTCCAAATAGTCACACTATGATACATAAATGGTATCACCCCAAATTAAACAGCCTAGGGGTTTATTACTCCAGGGTTAAACACCAATATAAGTATCTATGTCTAATATTTGATCAATAATCCTACTAATAGTATTAATATCAATGTCTAATAGTTAAAGTATCAATCCTCCCCTTGGACACTTTGACCACCAATCGGCGCCGCAGTTTGGTGCTGGCCTCCCGCAGCGGCCGGCCGCGGTCCGCACACTCGGTCAGCCGCCTGGCGCGGCTGCAGGCCGCTGCGGTGACTCGGCTTTCGGTTTCGGGTCCCATTTTTTTTTTGGGGGATTAACCATCAATGGGTTTAAAACCACCCAATTTCGGGATAGTTCATGACATTGTGGTAAAATCACATCAGGAAAAAAATGTACCATCAATGGGTTATTTTTGAGGGTTGAAACAGGTTGAAACCAACAGGTCCAGTGGTGTTTTTTTGGGGTGTCAACGTGAGTTGATACCATGTGAGGCCCCCCAGTGATGTGAACGTTGATGTTAGTTGGTTTATAAAACCCATGAATACTATAGTTATATCAACATAGACCCTGAGAACCACCAATTTTTAATGGTTTCACTAATCTTCCAACCCCGATGACTGCCAGGGTCAAACTGTTAATTTACCGGAGGGTAACCATCAATGGGATTCTAACCATCAATAGTTATAATTCAAATCATCAATAGATGGGATATTAACCAAGTGGATATTAGCCATCAATGGGATATTCACCATCAATGAATGGTATATTATCAATACATGGGTTATTTATATTTGAACCATTGATTCAAATCATTAATAAATGGGATTCTAACATATTCTAACCATCAATGGGATTCAAATCTTTAAAGTGACCATCAGATTTCTTTTGGGGGTTGGTTGATGTTGATTGTTTTCGCCTTGGAGATATGCGGATGTTTTCGCCATTCTTTTCTAAGGCGATCCACATCAAGAAGTGTGACACAGGAGCGGAGGCAGATGTTGCCTCGCTGGCGCCGCAGTCCCAGTGCGGTCACCATCCGCAGTCACCTCGGCAGATTGACTTCGAAGCTTCGAAGCCCAGGTCCAGTCCTTTGGATGTCAAGCTGATTGTCCATGCAGCCAGGCACTAAGGTGTTTTTCATGGTGGAAATGCTTGAGATATCTTGGGTCGATGTGTCGATGTGAAAAGCCATTGGTATTGCCTCAGCCTGGATGCGTTCATAACTACCTACAGATGAATTTTTGATGAATCAATGGATTGGTTTAAGGGAAAATTTACAGGAAACCATAGATTTTCCCATTAAATATGGGGCTTTCCTGCAAAGTTTCCCTTAAACCAATCCATTCAATGAATTTTGTGGGTCAACCCCCCCACTTTTCCAATCAGTTGACCCTCCCATGTCATCCCATAGGTCAATGCCCTGAGGCTGGTGTGTTGGATCGCTGTCTGCTGCCGGAACTCACTTCGGAGAGGTTACAGCTGACCACAAGACCCAAAGCCCATGGAGTTTTGCCCTCAGCTGCTGAGAAAAATCGGTAGGTTACTGCGAGGTTCATGGCTATATCAGGGGGCTTCGTGGCTAGTCAATAGGGAGGGGGTACCCCACTGGTACCCCCAAATCATCCAAACTTACACAATTTGGGTTCTAAAACCACCCTAAGATGGGTTTGCAACTGGTTTGAACCAAACATCTTTGACTGTCGTGATGTGAAAACTTGGGAGCTGAGGCTTGGTATCTGCACCAAGCCTTTGAGGGACTCCAAAGTTACGTCTTGTTCTCTTCGGCAGGGATCTTAAGGGCAACACCGAGATGGTGACATGGAAATGGGGTTTGGAAATGTTTGGAAGGTTGGCCAAATCAAACCTCGAAAAAATAGTGAATCGTCATGTTAATAAAACATGTTTCCATAAACAATCAAAGCCTATATTAATAATCATGTTATTAAATCATGTTTTAGTGGATTGTCATATACTGTCATGTCGATCATGGATTATCATTTCCGTGAAAACATGCCAAGCAAAATCTCAGCAAATGTGAGAAACCAACGGAAATGTAGGAGGGTGAAGTCATTCAAAGTAATCAAATGTTCCAAGATGTTCCCAAGATTTCCTTCCAACAAGTATACCCTCTGGTAATTTAACATAACTATGGAAAATCACCATTTATAGTGAGTTTTCCCATGAAAAATGGTGATTTTCCATAGTTATGTTAAATTACCAGAGGGTATCTTCACTGCAGGTGTCATCCATCTTGGGCCTCTCTGGTGGAGCCGCTTATGCTGCGGCCAATGGCTACCTGGATGGCTTGGCCAAGTGGAGACCAGGGCAGGGGGCCTCAGCCATCAAAAACCAGCCCATGGCATCATGGCAATCTTCGATGATAGACATTTGGACCAGGAGTCTTGAGTTTTAAGTCATCATTTCATGTGTTTTTCATTTTTTTTTGGGGGGGTAACCCCGGGTACCAAGAGTGGCGATCAAATTTTGGGGGGGTCCCAGACATGTTTAGACGAATCCAGGCCAGACTCATGGGTTGGAATATCCTGAGGACACTCAGCTTGCGCTTGGGGCCGGTGGCTGAAGTGGGAATGACCGCAGTGGGGCGCCTCAGATGGAAGTACTGTGCCACCAACTTGGCAAAACATAAACATCATAAACATTCATAACTGGTTGGTGGTTTGGAACATTTGTTATTTTTCCATAATATATTGGGAATGTCATCATCCCAACTGACGAACTTATATTTTTCAGAGGGGTAGGTATACCGCCAACCAGTATAAATTTGTTGTTTTATTACATAACTTCCCACTGAAAAAAGTACAATCTCATCCAATTAACAATTTCAACGACGTCCAAATCATCCAAGATCAAACTTAGAACATCTGGGAAACTGCTATTAGGCTAAGGGTATTGATTAAACAAAAACATGTTATGATCAAAGTCAAACATAATCTCAAAATTCATCAACTCTCATCCCCAAAAAAAACAAACACAAAGCACAAATCATCCAACTGTCATCCAAAAGTCATCCCAAAAATCATCATAACTTGGCCCAGGACAGCAGTGATGCGAAGGCCATGGAAGCCATGAATGGCATGGCCCTGAAGACGTTGTCGTTAGCGCAGGTGCAGCGGTGGGTTGGAAGATAGCTTCAGGGGGAGAAATTGGAGGGTCTGTAAATGAAATCTGTAGGAAAAATCTGAAGATATTGTCTCCTCACAAGAGAAATGAATATCATACCTACCAATTTTATTTGATTGATATCATGTCAACTGTTTATCCGCATCAAACGCATCAAACATTTGAGATTTCTTCATATTATAAAGTAGGGCTGTCTGTGAATACTCAATATGGAGATATCTTCAGTTATTGAGAAATTATGCATCATTGATGATCTGCAATATATGATAACTAGAGATAGCTATATGTATCATATCATAATACACAAATGATCATAATATCTGGTTGGTGGTTTGGGACATGTTTTATTTTCCATTTCATATATGGGTTTTCATCCTTCCCATTGACGAACTCCATCATTTTTCAAGATGGTTATTGCACCACCAACCAGATTAATGATCATATGGATGTGGGTCAAAATGGAAGACCGATGTGGGACCACAGATGTGAGTCTAGTTTAGTATTAACATGTATTAACCATCCAATTCTTGGGGTACCCATTCAGAATGACCCATCCAAAATATGATCATCCACCAAACACACGTCTCATTGGATTGGTTTAAGGGAAAATTTACAGGAAAGCCCTATATTTGATGGTAAAAACCATGGTTTCCTGTAGATTTTCCCATTAAACCAATCCAGTGAAGGTCGCTTTCGGAAGATTTTGGGCAGCTCAACTCATCCATGGATCGCCCGTTTCAGGTTTCCAGCGCCTTGCGAGTCACCTTAGCCCCTGGTGGCTCCATCGCCTTCCGCGAGATCACCTTGGCGCGGGCCGACTGGGCCCGTTATTTCCGGGACGCGGCCGGGCTGGTGCCGGGCTGAGGGTGGAAAGAGCCGTGAAAACAGATGAAAACTACAGGATGGGGCCCCCCGGTGATGTAAAGTTGGTTTATAAACCATGAAATAATCCCCATGAACTATAGTGAAATATCTACCATAAACCATTGTGAAGCCACTTATAAACCAACTGAACGCTATCTTGGGGGCCCCATCCTGTAGGGATTTCAGATGGTTTACCCTCTGGTTATGACTAACAGTTCGCCATGGTTTTTCGATGGGCCTAATCGATTTATAGATGGTTTACCTAGCTATTTTTTGCATGGTGATTTTCCATGGCGAACTGTTAAATCACCAGATGGTTTCATAAGTTTAATAGAATATGAATGGGGAATCCAGAATGGGATAGCCACATGAGTTGGTTTATGTTGGTTTTGGAACCCGAAAATGTTGGGAAAACAGAGGACCAGAGGACCACCCTACCAACTTTTCAGACAGACCCCAATATACCCCTCATGGTTGTTCCTCATGGTTGTTGGATGGGTTGGGCTTACGACCCTAGCTGATGTTTTCCGTGATGTTTTGCCTGGTCAGATCATGAACCGACTCACAATGAACGGGATACCTATTTGCGAAGCAGTGAATGTTTATATTGGTAAATGATAGGAAAACGGTCATGAAATCATGGTTCTATTTGTGACTGAAGCAGTGGTTTACTGCAAAACTTGTTCAGTTGGGATTTTTTAAACATCTCCAGACCTCCAAGGTGCCTTCGTTGCAAGACTTCCGCGAGGCTTTGGCCATGAAGATGAACACTTCAACATGTCAACATATGTCAACCATGTGGCAAACATGTGAGGAAGTTACCCTCTGTTAATTTAACATATATTATTGGAAAATATTGGAAATGGCCATGATATAGTTGATTTCCCTATAAAAAATGGTGATTTTCCAGTTCGCAAACTGTGAATTTCCCAGGGGATACCATGTTGCCGCCAGGACTCTGCAGCCGAATGCGGTGCAGCGCCATCTGCCCTGGCGAAGCTGTCGGCCGATGAGCGCGAAAGCCACGTGCTGTCGGTCATCCGCCAAGCGGCTAGCTCCATGCATTTGGAGATCCAGGATGACACGCCACTGATGGAGGCAGGGATTTGATATGATTTGATTTGTACCATAGCCATATATAGATTGCCTTTTATTTGCTGGTGTCCAAGTGGAATCATCGGCAGTATATGGCAGTATTTTGAGTATACGAGTAGTTGATTTTGCAAGTTTAGTATATGTATTTAGGATTGTGTTGTGAATATGATGAATATGAAAGGCTTAACAAACAGCCTAAAACATACTACACAAAGGCGAGCACGTAGTTCTACAGCAAGACGTGTGACCTCACGTTGACCTCATGAGGCGGGCATCGACTCCCTCTCTGCAGTCGAGTTTCGGGGCAAGATCTCCAGTGAGTTCCGCTCAGTGCGACTGCCAAGTACGTTGATGTTTGATCATCCCACACTGAAGGCTACTGCAAGCTACATCGCTGGACAATTGACTGCCACTGCTCCCAATTCATCAGTGGCATCTGTGACGCCAAAGATGGATAGGATGGATCCAAAAAATATGGCATTGAAGGTGCAGGGAGCAGCTTGTAACTTCCCAGGTAGCAGTGAATTTTCACACTTTTCCTGTAGTTTGTGGCAGGGAACTGATACCATCAGTGAGATGCCGTTCAGCCGCTGGGATGTGGATGAGTACTACGATCCAGCCATGCCCACGGGCCTGGAGATGTACGTCCGCCACGCCGCTTTTGTGGAGAACGTGGAGTTCTTCGATGCCCAGCTGTTTGGAATCACAAAAGTGGAAGCAGAGGCGATGGATCCACAACAACGCCATTTGTTGGAAACCGCCTATGGAGCCTTCATGGATGGCGGATGGAAAAAAGCTCATTTGATGGGCAAAACTGCTGGGGTTTTTGTGGGTCAAGACAAATGTGATTGGAATCGGATGATTTCGGCAGCTCATGCAGGGCCCTTTGCGGCCACGGGAGGATCCGCATCCATCTCCTCCAATCGAATCTCCTACTCCCTGGGATTAAAAGGTCCAAGTGCCACCGTGGATACCGCCTGTTCATCTTCCCTGGTTGCAGCGGATACAGCTGCCATGAACATTCGCCAGAGGCGCTGTGACTTCGCAGTGATTTGTGGTGTCAACATGCTGCTGTTGCCTCAAACCTTCATAGGTTGCTGCCAAGCACGGATGTTATCGTCGGATGGACGATGTCATACCTTTGATTCCTCAGCATCAGGATATGCCCGGGGTGAAGGCTGTGGTGCCCAGGTCTTACAAAATCTGGATGTCATAGGTCCCAATCTGTCGAAGTTTTTGGGCAGTGCTCTGAATCAAGATGGGCGCAGTGCAAATTTGACCTCTCCCAATGGACCTTCCCAGGAGTTGGTGGTGAAAATGGCACTTGAAGATGCTCAGATCACCTCCCAACATCTGCATCAGGTGGAGACCCACGGCACCGGCACCGAGCTGGGCGATCCCATCGAAACCGGCGCCTTGCGTTCGGTGCTGCGCCGGGATGGGGATGGCGATCCGGTGCGGCTGGGGGCGGTGAAGAGCAACGTGGGACACCTGGAAGGTGGCGCCGGAATGGCTGGACTCTCCAAGCTGGTCCGGGAGCCCAGAATTTCGATGGGGATGGAAGTTGGATCACCTTTGATGGGGGCAGATTTGAGACTTTGACATTTTTTTTTTAGACATTCAGCATTGCCAAAGTGGGCTTCGTTTCACCTGATTTTGATCAATCTTGATCATCTTGGACATTTCTCATCATTTCTCCAGTTCTTTTTCATGCCAACTATTTGGTCGACAGTGATACTGAGTGACCCCTGGCATTGAAGGTCACGCAGCTACAGCGGAAGTCGGGCAACGTGGCCAATCTCCACCTGCGTCAGCTGAATCAACACATCTCGGAGGATCACCCCTGGGCAGTTTTAGTTGGGGAAAATTTATGGACATGGACCATTTTCATAGCAGCTGAAGCCTAACTTTTTTTGGGGAGGCCAAGTGCTCCCAGCACTAGTTGTCAAGGGAATTTGCCAACAATGGATCTATATCATCTATATGTACATATTAAAAGAATTTAAAAGATCTAAATATCATATAATCCCTCTCTCTCTCACTCTATGTACGTATCTGATATATCCCACGAATGATGCTATATAGGATATTTTTCGGCGTGGTCTAGAATCGATAGGCGGTGCAGGCATCCTTTCAGGCATCCTTTCTGTACAAAGCTGAAATCTCGCGCGCCTTGCAGTGCCTTGCAGGATTGCAAAGACTTCGCTGCGATCTTCATTACAAGTGCAACCGCTTGCACAGAGGTGGGATTTGCAGGGTCAAAAAACTGCAACTGCAGGAGACTTCTGTAAATGGCTGTGTCCGAAAATGGGGTATATCTCAGATTATCTCAGTATATCCCCATTTTTTTGGTCCATTTTTTGGGAAAAACATGATGGTTTGCAGTGGATTTTGGGTTAAGCCTAACATTTCCAACCCCAAATGAATCCGGCAGATATTTACCCTCTGGTAAACTGTCCCATAACTATGGGAAATCACCATTTTCAATGGGTAAATCCACTATTTCTATGGCCATTTTCAATAGCTATTTTGACATAACCAGAGGGTATCCACATCCAAAGTCAGACCCTGCGCTGTGGAGGCAGCAGCTTCTGTATCCTCTTTTGGATTTGGTGGAACCAATGGGCACGTGGTCCTGGCTTCGCCCGAGCAAAAGGCTGGAGCTGAGCGTGTTCACGTGGGTGAGTTTGAGGATAGATCGATTTAGCTGCTGGAGCTGAAATCCAGATCTGTACTGGCCAATTTTCACTGAAATCCAGATTGCTACTGTTTCAGCTATCATCATTGCGATTTGGGATATTTTTGGATTGTTTCCAGCACCCCATTCCAGGCATCAGCACGACCAAGTGTTCGCTTCGAAGGCTGGGACTGCACCATGTCCAGTCCATTTTGCATCTCGGAAACTGCCCCAGCTTTCCCCGGAGGTCGACAGGCCTTCCTTTGGCGGGAGCCCGCGCATCCTTTGATACGACACAAGACCAAGCGGGACGATGGAGTTGCTGTTTTGAGCTGCCTGAACCTCAAAATCCTCAACTTCAATGGGAAAAGGATGGGGAAAAACCATGAAAAACCCAAATTCTCGGTGGTTTATCATGATTTCTCCAATAACATGTTCAGACATCCAAAATCATCCATGAGAATCAAATGAACAGATTCGAAAACAGTGAATCTGCTTACAGATTCCGCCATAGATGTTATATGAAGCCGTGGATGTGCCGAGGTCCGATTGATGGACATGTCTTGCAGTTGCTATCCCATCACATCGTTCACGGCGAGGTTTGGGGAGTCTGGGACGGACATGGACAGGGTATGACAGGGTGTCAGAGCCCAACTCTCAAAAAAAAAGCCTCTGGTAAACTCACAGGTTGCTATTGAAAATGGTGATTTATAGTGGATTTACGCATTGAAAATGATGATTTTCCATAGTTATGGGACAGTTTACCAGAGGGTATAGCCTCTGGTAAACTAACAGTTAATGAAAAATCACAATGTTTACTGGGTAAAGTGGGTAAATGAACTATAGATGGATTAGATGGTCATTTTCAATAGCTAATGAGCTAATGTATCGTTTCTCCACTAATGTGGGTAAAACAATATCATAAACCACCTTAATTTGGGAATGGTTTCAACATACCACCTATGAACATGGTGATGACTGGGGGATGGTTCATGGCATTGTTTTACCCACAAACTCGTGGAGAAACAGACTCAGATGGGAAGAATCAATTGAATAAATAAAACACATGATAAAACCACCTATTGGATGGGCAACTCTTTAAGACATATTCATAATATTCATACTAACTAGATTGTTGGATGAATATTGAACTATATAACTCTAGTTGTTTGAGAAATATCCAATATATAGACATAATATCCATATAGACTAACTATAGATTGATGATGTTGGATACTTGGATAGCATTTATCTCCTCCGGCGAGGTCGTTGTTCCTGGTGCCTGCTATCTTGAGATGATCTTGGCGGGTGTGAAAGCCCACCTGGGACCGCAGGTGCCGAAAACCGAAAAAAAATCACGTCGAGTCCTGTCGATCGAAGCTGGCAAGACTTTGGTATTTCAGACATTTTCAGATACCCTCTATACTATGGAAAATACACCATGTTTAATGGGTAAATCAACCATTTTCCATGAGTAAATCAGCATTTTTAATGGGCAAATCGGTAAATCAACTATAAATGGCCATTTTCAATAGCTATGTTGACATAACCAGAGGGTAAAGATCGGAAGAAAGTGATTTTTTAGAAATTGCCGAAGATTGCCACATGTCTAACATATTCGAACATGTAAACGTCCCAACCCCATTTGGTTCATTTTGGTTCCGGCCCTTATGCATCGCAGGAGGCCTGGTGTATTGAAAACCTGGGTTTTGCAAAGCCTTTGGTCTTGAGACTCTCTCAAGATGGGCATATGGAGGACACGTCGAAGATAGACCGCCTGGTGTCGAATTTTAATGTGGATCTAGTGATGGATGGATGATATATGGATGATTTATATGGATGATATGAATAATGATTCTGATTGATATTTGATATTTGTATATTCTGAACATGAGATGGATGATAGCATTGATCAATATCGATGAATATCGGGGTATTATTGTGATGATCGTGTATACGTATTTGATGATATTCCATGGATTAATATGGTATAATGATATGCCATGGATTAATTGATTCAATTGATGATGTTTAGTAGCTTTACTTAGGGCTAGGGAAAAAAACTGGATCACTTGCCATGTCTAAAGGATCATTCGCTGCTACTGATGTTTCGGCCCAAGCTTAGAGATGGAGATGGAGGAAATGTCCACGGCTCAGATGAGTCGAATGGAGTAGGCCCGGCCGGTTTGGTCCACGTCGTTGTCAGCGTGGCGTCCATGGAACCAGATGAGGAGGCGCGAAAGATCCTGACGACCGCTGAGGAGTTGTTGGTCTTAGGAAAGATCCGCGAATCCTTGGAACAGGCGCAGATTGCACGTGACTACTACCTGGAATCAGGTGGGGCTTTAAAAAAATGCTGTGTCACCATGAAAATCTATGGTTTGGGATGATTTTTATTGATTTTTGGTGAGGGAGGATGAAAAAAAAAGTGGATGGTTGTTCGTTAGTTATCCTGCACCATCATGGGATGCTTTGTCATCATGTTAAACCAGTTAAACCCCTATAAATCATGTTAACCCCCCTATAAATCATGGGAAATCCCTATAAATCATGGGATGTTTACCACTGAAAAGCTCCCCAGGTGACCTGGCGAGTGAGGCGGAGGCCTTCAGGATCGAAGTGTTGGCAAAGCAGGACGATGGCGAATATGGGGCCGTCACAGGTGGGGGCTGGAAGCGCTGGAAGTTGGGGAAGAAAAATGCTGGGAAAATTGTTGATTTACCTATGAAAAATGAGATTTTTCCATGGTTTTCACGGGAAAATCTTAACCGGAAACCATGGTTTTTACCATTGAATCAGTTGGGGAATCACCATTGGAATCAGTTGGAATCACTTGGGAATCACCATGCTATTCATTACGGTAAATCAAGTATATTTCTATGGGCCATTATGGGCCATTTAAGTAGGAATCCTGTTGGAAATGCCATATTTTACTGGGAAAATGACGATGAACCAGGGGGATGTTCCAGTTCGTGTCCATTTTGAATCATGTTGGGAATTGATACCATCTGGTTATGACATTCACAGTTCGCCATGGAAAGATCCACCCAAGGTAAACCATCTATTTCGATTAGGGCCATCTATACCATGGCGAAATGTTAGTCATAACCAGATGGTAATAAACATGGTTCAAAAAAAGGACAGCAGCCCCAAAATCCCAAATCGGTAGCCAGGTGAAGCCACTGTGAAAGCGCCTGATATCGACCTTCTCTGCGAAATTGAGTTGGCAAGAGCTCAAGCAGCTGAGAACATGAAGGCCGAAGGTGTCCTTCTCTATACCTTGGTCGAAGTGAATGTAACTCGACCTTTACACAAGATGCGACACACCAGCAAGTATTGGTGTGAAGAGGCTCAACGAATCTTTCAGGAGTTGGATGAGACCTTTTGGGAAGGTCGAGCTGCCTTGATGATGGTGAATGTCCTTCACAAGTTCCAGCAACCTCAGCTCATGCACAAATTTGCCAAGGAAGCTTATGACTTGTTTGGAAAAGTGGGAGATCTGAAGCGTCAGGGGATGTCACTCCATGCCACCAGTTTAGCATATCTCAATGAGCAAAACACAGCAGCCGCTGTGGAAACAGGTGGGAAGTGGAAAGGGCTGGAAATCTGCAAAAAAAACACAAAAAAATGTTGCTCAATATCATTACCATATATCATTTTGTAAAAATGGATCGTTAACATTAGTGAACCATGGTCAAATACTACTAGACATGGCAAACAATTGATTCACATTGATATAAACATCTATAAACATCAATTATAGTCTATAAACATCTATAAACATCTATAACCATCTATAAACATCTATAAACATCTATAAACATCTATAAACATCTATAAAAATCTATAAACATCTATAAACATCTATAAACATTTATAAACATCTATAAACATCTATAAACATCTATAAACATCTATAAACATCTATAACCATCTATAAACATCTATAAACATCTATAAACATTGCCCAGGTGTAAAAGCTTTGGCCATCTATCGTGACATCGGTGACCGGCGCCTGGAGATTGCCGAGCTGAAGACCATTGCCATCTGGCGCATGACGCTGGAGGGCAAACAGGGCAAGATCGCCGCGCGCGAGGCCGTTGAGGCTGTGGAACTGGCGCGGAAATATCCGGAGCCCAACCAGGAGACGGTGACGCTCCATGTGGCTTTACAGGCCTTGTTGAATATTGGTGATCGAAAACAAGCCAAGGAGATTGCTCAGGTATCTCTGAAGCGTTTTGAAAAGGATCCGCGACTGAATTTGGAAGCGACCACCCTGAAAGTCTTCTTATCTCAGCTGCAGGGCGAGACAACCAATGAGATGGACTTAGTGGAAGGCATCAAATCTCGAAAACAGAAGATGCATATGTTGATCGATTTAGCCCGATCTCATGTGAATCATGGTAAGGTGAGTGAGGCGGAAGGCTTCGCCCGAGATGGCTTGGCGTTGGCGCGTGAGTTCGGAAAGACCTTCCGGGAAGCTCAGGCCTTGAAGGTCTTGGCAGAGGTCCATCTGTACAGGGGCGACCACTTCGAAGCCATGTCTTTGACCAAGAAATCCAAGAAGATTTCGACCAAGGATGGTGACAAGGAAGGTGCCGGGAAAACAAACTTTAGGAAATGCCACAAGTCTATGGCTGAATCATGACTTTCAAAAGGGTATATACATTAATATACCCCAATATACCCTATTTTTCCGATGATTTTACCAATGATTTTCCATTTTTATCATCACATTCCCTTCCAAACAGAGGCCATTTTTGGGATGTCCATCCCCTCATGGTCGTCAGGTCAAGCCAATGCCTGGCTGCTCTTGGCCCGTTGTCATTTGGCCGCCAAGAACCACGACGAGGCACAGATGAGCTGCCGAGAAGCGCATGCTCTCTGCGAAGAAACCAAGAATTTCCAGCAGGAGTTGGAGGTATGGCAGCAGGTGGGCCGAATCCAAAAATTCACATCAAAGATGGTGATTTATCTAATTTTACCTATTAAAGTGGTGATTTTCCATAGGGTTGTATGTTTACATTGTTTACCAGAGGGTAATGGGGATTTACCCTCTGGTTGTGACTAACATAGCCATGGAAAATCCCAACCATAAATGGAGGTTTATAGCTGCGAAAATCATCTATTTCGATTAGGGCCATCTATACCATGGCTATGTTAAATAACCAGATGGTAAAAGGTCTAGTGAGTATACTGTCTGTATATTTTTCAAACCTTCAGAAGTATAATAAGTATCGCTTACACATTTTCACAAGTATCAATGAATTATCAAGTATCTTATGATATCTTATACACTGTTTCTTTGCATGGTCAGTTGAAGAGTGTATTTTAGCGACGTAAAAATATTGGTCATTTCTCCATTCATTATCTATCACAATCTCTCTAGAAATATGCCCATGCTGGTTTTGCATTGGTTTTCACATTCATCCGAATCCCCATATCCAGTTGAATACTAGTTCAATGTCCACATATGTCCAAAATTTTGCTATGGTCAAACTCATTGAATCAACGTCTTTGCTGTTTCCAAATCGTCAATCAACTTTCGATATTTTGCTAGAATTTATCATGAATCAGCATTTTGATATGGCTTAAGCACCATTTTTATCCTATTTTTTCCATATTTTGGTGAACCATGGTGAACCTCCCTGGCATCTCCTGCCAGGTGGTGGAGCTTCATATGGCCACCTCGCATCACGATGCCGCGCTCCAGGCGGCTGCCAAGCGCCTGGAGGTGGCGCAACGGAACAAGGCTTCCATCAAGGCGCAGGCAACCAGTGGGCGGCAGTTTGGGGCAGGGTTTGGGGTTGGGTGGTTTAGTGGTTGATGGTTTACCCTCTGGTAATTTTTTTTATGGCTTCAACATATCTTCAAAATCATTCACCAATGCCCCAATGCCCCCACAATAATTAGAGGCCAGAAATCACATGATGGATGATACCCTCTGGTAATTTGTTACATAACTATGGAAAGATCCACCATTTTCTAGCTGGGAAAATCCACTATTTCGACTGGGCCATTTCCAATAGCTACGTTAAATTACCAGAGGGTAGTGGTTTAGTGGTTTAGTAGTTTATTTATTGATGGTTTATTGAAAGCAACTCAATCTGGATATTGATGGTTTATATTTTTTTGGAAACATGAAGACCAACTAAATCTGGGTTTAGTGGTTGGTGGTTGATGGTTTATTGAAACCAACTCAATCTGGATATCCCCTGGAATAGATGGTTTATAGTTTGCATCATCGTGAAATTAGTGATTTACTTTCTTCTCCATCTATTTGGGGATGACTATATATCTATATCTATATGTGCTGGATATTGATGGTTTGTAACTTGTTGAGGTAATTTGCCCAACTATATAAATCTGCTTTGAAAAAAGTAATAATCTATGATATTGTAATTAAACTGACTATGTACAATATATTGTATAAACTATTATATATAATATATACATACGTATATTCGGTTCTTAGTTGTTCAATCATTGTAGTGTTTCACTATAGATTATGGGAAGTTCAAATTGGTTAAATGTTGATTCTTTCAATGTGAAAATTGCATGTTAGATTTAACAGGGGATTCATATCACTGGTTGTTTGATCAGAATGATTATCATACCAAAGAAACCTTTAACTTACCATAATATTATGGTTCTAAAACTTGAAGTGTATTGATGTTGATTTCTATGGCAGATCATGACCCAACTACATCTAGAACCTGCCACCAAAACAGATTTTCCAATCATTGGCAGGTTGAGGCGCTGGACGTCATTTGTACCTTATTTATGGTGCAGAAAAACATCCCAGAGGCCGAGAAATCTGCGGCGGAGATGCTGCGCATGGCCAAGCTCAACGAGAGTTTGATCGACCTAGAAATTGCTGCCTTGGTTCAGATGGTTCAGGTGGGTTAGTGAAAAAAAACAGATTGATGCTTGATTTGTTCATCTCAATGGATTGGTTTCACGGGAAAATCTAAAAACCGGGAAACCATGGTTTTTACCATCAGATTTTTAGGGCTTTCCGGTTAAACTTTTCCCATCATCCAATTCTGTGATCATCATCTTTCCACATTTTTCGTGTTATAATTCCCGAGAGCGTCTGAGCGCAGGGTTCTTCCAATAGTGGGGGTCTGTATCTCATCTTCTCATCTTCACACCTTCTCATCTTCACACCTTCTCATCTTCACACCTTCTCATCTTCACACC
>Ga0126342_10001552_pt1:0-7500 | contig 32767 bp, 25 predicted proteins | sample Cyp1metagenome_FD_92528 | JGI IMG/M metagenome (GOLD analysis project Ga0126342, IMG submission 92528) | Coral microbial communities from Lord Howe Island, Old Settlement Bay, Australia - Cyphastrea 1 metagenome | ecosystem: Host-associated > Invertebrates > Cnidaria > Coral ...
CTATCTATCTATCTATCTATCTATCTTATCTATTTTATCTATCTATCTATCGTTCTTTCTTTTTTTCGTTCTGTCTTTCTTTTTCTTTTTTTTCTTTCTTTCTTTCTTTCTTTCTTATCTATCCTATATATCTTATCTATATTATCTATCTTATTTGTCTTATCTATCTTATCTATCTTATTTATCTTATCTATCTTATCTATCTTATATATTGTATCTATCTTATCTATTTTATCTATCTTATCTATATTATCTATCTTATCTATCTTATCTATTTCATCGATCTTATCTATCTTATCTATCTTATCTATCTTATCTATATTATCTATCTTATCTATCTTATCTTGTCTATATTATCTATCTTATCTATCTTATCTATCGATCTATCTAGCGATCGAGCTATCTATCTATCTAATTATCTATCTATCTATCTATCTATCTATCTACCTCTCTATCTATCTACCTCTCTATCTATCTATCTATCTATCTATCTCTCTCTCTCTCTATCTATCTCTCTATCTATCTATCAATTTATCTATCCATCCATCCATCCATCCATCCATCCATCTATCTATCTATCTATCTCTTGCAATAAGGTATGATAGACCTAGACCCTCCTTAAACAGCCCAAATAGGCGGGGTCAAAGATGGTTCTCAGAGGTACCCAGCTCAAAAAAATCCATGGAAACGATCATCCCGCAACTCAAGGAGAAGACACCAAAGCTTGACAAGCGACAACGCACCATCATGCAGGCGACGGAACGTGGTGTGGAGTTCGGAGGAACCTTTTGTGTGGAGTTGCTGATTGGACCATGTGAATGAGGTCCGGAAAAAAAAAACATTGCATCACATTGCTGGATATGGCCTCTAATAAGGAAGTGTTTAAGGGTAGTTGGTTTATTGAAAGTGCTGATGTTCCACAGCTATCTTAGTTTACCATATAGTTTACCCATGGATAGCATGTGTGAAGTTCCATGCCAACCATGGTGGAGGGTTTTTGTTGTGATGAAGCGACAAGCAATGGGAGATAGTCAGCTGAAATTGGTGCAGAAGCAAGTGAGGTCTAAAGTATATATAATATATTATATATATATTATACAGTATATCAATCCCAGTATTGGTGTAATAATTCACTGGAAAACCATGAACATCTTTGGGGGTCAACATCATTTCCGATGGGTTATATAACCGGTAAAGCTGTTTTTGGTTTTGGTTCCCCAATATGATTGGTTTAAGGGAACATTTACAGGAAACCCCCATATTTAATGGTAAAAACCATGGTTTCCGGTGACTTTTTTCCCTTCAACCAGTCCATTGAGCCCATAGAAAATCCCGTGAGTTTCTCTTGCTGAATGTGCCCAAATCGTTGCATCAATTTGTTGGGAAAAACCAACACGTCCCGACCTCAGAAACAAAGCAACATTTTTGTGATGATTCCCGTCTTAAATGATATTTCCACGATATTTCCATGATATTTCCATGATATTTCCATATTCTTAAAGTGTTTTTTCTTCATATATCTATGAAAGGCTTGCTTCAGCATTTCCAAAAGTTGATACCGACGCTCTCCATTGGTGAATCAGCCGTTTTTTGCAGACCTCATTTTTCGCCAGGAAAATAATGTTCCTTTCTTATCCCATAACAAATCCAAAGTATCATGTTTGGGAACATTATCAACATGAAAATTCTTGGATTTCTTGGTTATATAACGTTTTTTAAGGTTTATGGGTGGTGTAACTATATTCTTCATGGGGTGAAACTAGACCAACATTAGCATTTCTGGGGGGGCCACTTAGCATTTCTTTAAATACCAACCTCACGTCATGCCGCAATCGTTCGGATGGTGTAACTATCCCCCTTAAGACCTGAGGTTGGTGATTTTCCCAGCGGAGGAAAAACGCTCCGTTGATAGGGATTTACAATTGCCATGTTTGATCATCCGAGGGTATATCAAGAATCCAATGTATCAACTCACTATATTCCATTGTCAACATTCTCTCCAGTGTATCCCCATCATATTATATTATATATATATATTCCCATAACATGTATGTGTGTGTGTCCATTTGCCTCATTTTTCTTGGTTTATGGGGTTTATAAACCAACTTATAAGATCTTATAAGCATATCCAAGTTAAACAATAACTCGTTTATACAACCTCTGCTTAGTGACTTATAATCAGTTATAACATAACTTCCCTGAAAAAGATGCCGCAAAGGTTAGATTATCCCCACTTGAGTGGGAGTTTAGCAACTTCTATCAACTTTTGGGGGGTGATTCCTGTAAACCAAGTCCATCACATCATATCCCATTCACATCCAGTTGTCATAGAAAAATCTCGGATTGAACTTCAGGAAATTTTCATTGCATAGTTATCCCCAAAGCAGTTAAGTTGTAACTTGTATATAAGTTTATACGTATAACTACAACTACAAACTATTTGTTTTTTTAACTATAGACAATAACAATAATTTCATATCCCATAAGAAATATCCCAGCAGTATATTGCAACAATCATAAGTAGTGCTATAACTGTTCTATGAAATATATTAGTTCATAGTTCATACTCTTATAAACCGTATATCCCCATGTTTCAGTTACAACTATGATTCATATAGCTTCATAGCTATTGCATACCCAAGTTATATAAGATAGTGCATTTTACATCCCATAAGTTATATTCAGTTATAACACTGATATCCAATAACTCATAATTGTATATAATTGTAGTTTATAACTCCCACTAGCAGTTATCATCCACTTATATCAATGGACATTTCAGGGACCTAAACTGGAGGTACTGCACCAGATAAAGCAATTTTTTGTGGGGTATATCCCCTTACATAGCTCTTACATAGGCCTATACATGGTAGGTACCTGGAATTTAGTTCCCTGAAATGGCCAATGATTATACTGTGCTTTATTACAACTATATAATCATTACTGATTGTGGATCCAGTTGGATCATTATACTATAAGATTATCCAATCATGATCATTACAATTGTGGTTGTATGTTGTTGTGTTGTAGTATACTAACAGTCATTATACGCATATATTATTGTATATAATGCAGTATTGGATGAGCCAAATGTGGTATGATAAGATCATTATAACATAATATAGTCAACATAGTTGCTTTCACTGTCCAGTGAAATGATACGGAAATTACTGGATATAACCATGATATAACATAATTTATATCAACATAGCTCATGTCATTTTCCACAAGTACAGTGTTATCCAGTGTTATTCCATATGTACATATGGAGCTTTCCTAAAATAGGGGTACCCACAAATCATCAATGTTAATAGAATTTTCCATTATAAACCCTCCATTTTGGGGTACTTCCATTTGTGGAAACCTCCCCAAAAGTCATGAAAATTCCTGTGGAAACCAGCCAGTTAGGTTTGATTCAGCCTAATCCATTGATATCATTCTGTTTTAGTTTATATTTCTTAACCATCCAATTATGGAAACCCCATATGTATATGTGTTATTTCTGTATGTATATATATATATAGAACTATCACAATGTATATCAATACGTATTTATATATATATATATATACATAGTTAACTTTAACATTGTTAACATTGATAGTCTAGTGATATTCATAATACCCATAATAATCTGGTTGGTGGTTTCAAAAATGAATTTTATTTTCCATCATATATGGGATTTCCATCCTTCCCATTGACCAACTCATATTTTTCAAAATGGTTAAAACCACCAAACAGATATTAAGATCATTAACCAGATATTAAGATCATTAACCATCAATATGCCATAATACTCACAATAGCGGTTAACTCGTTAAACCACTAATGGTCAACTCAATTATCCAGTCTCCACCCGCTCGGAGCCCAGGGCTTGAGCCGCCGGGAATTGCTGGCGCTCGTCCTGCACTTCTGCCGCTTGAAGGCGGAACAGGTGCCGGCAACGCGGGAGTTGGAGAGCATTTTTTCAGAATTTTCGGGTGATTTAATGGATATTCCATTAAATTAATGGATATTAATGGATATTAATGGATATGAATGGATATTAATGGATATTAATGGATATTTATTAGGGATTTAATGGAGATGTTTAGGGATTTAATGGATATTATTAGGGATCTAATGGTGATTTACAGGGATTTTCTCGGGAATTCATGGGGTGTTTCCTCATTATCAGGATTTAAGCATCCAAGAGTTGGATTTCATGTGATGTAAGTGACTACAATTCACTAAAAATCAGGATTTCATCTTGATCACATCATGTACTTCAGGTATGAGTGAATAATGATGATTGAAATTAGAATCACAGGTGCTCTCCCCTGTTTTTAGAGTCCAGGCTAATAACTTCCGGTTGACATTATTGAGGATTCAACCATCAATAAACATGGGATTGGTGATTCAAGTATATTCTTGTGAATTTGTCACTCAAATCAGGATGTAACCATCAAAAAAAGGGAGCTGCATTTAAGTTCACGAAGGTTTTTCAGCAACGAAAAATGTAGATTTAACATAACTTACCCTCTGGTAAACTAACATGACTATGGAAAATGGCCATTTATGGTTGATTTACCTAGTAAAAATTGTGATTTTCCATAGTTTTTTGTGTTTTTTTTTTCCAGAGGGTAGATATATCAACGAACAGGGATTCAACTGATTAATCCCTTGAAGAAAAGATTTTGCCATCAAAATAGGGAGTTAACCAATCAATAACGGAGATGGTTCATACCGGCAAAGAATAACATGCTGGGTTTTACAGATAAGAAATGGTCCAATAGGCCTCCATCACTAATAGGGGGGTATTGAGAGATAATGACATGTATCACTATATATATATATAACATGAACATACCCTCCTGAAATCAACATAGCAATGGGAAGTCCCACATTGATCGATTATTTTTCCATTAAAGTCAATCTGTTTGGCCTGTCCTTAGGCTAATCCCCAGAAAAAGTGCCATCAGTGGGCCAATGATTTAGGTTTCAAGACACTGGGACGGAAATGGGTGCCCTACTCTTGAACAAAACCTCGTCGCAACTTCACTGGCCAAAGTATATGATGGTGAATGGAAAGGGTTTTCCAGAAATCACGTGATTTCAGATTCGTACACTTTGCCCAGATCACAACACTGTTCCTATGATTTTAGGAAAAAGAGAACGCACAATTATGTATAAACTGACATGTTATTGTGAATCCTTGAGTCACAGAATACAATGCCATGAAACATGGGTCTTAAGCATACCAGAATTCAGGTTCCAACAGATGAGGGATCTACAGTAACCTCCACAGCACATATTGGGATTTTCTTTGAGATTTATCACCAGACATTTCCTATTTTTGACTTGAAAACATGATATAATCCAAATGACATATGATGATTGGCCACTCGCTTGGGATGCTTTATCGTTTGCACGCCTCAACATTGCTTCGTCAGAAGTCAGCAAAAACTGCTGATTTCAGTCCGAGCCATGCTCGGACATTTACCATCTTCCTTGTCGAGATCATCTCACATAGTTTGAACATGTTTGAACCAAAGCTTGGGTGGTGACCCATGCAACCCATTTACACATTTGGAGTTTCAATTGTTTACCTCTCAGGTACTGTATGAAAGTGGTACCCGAAAGGGCAATATGATTAACGCACATGAACACTAGAGATACAAACTCTAACGTACAATACAATATACATCAATGGCCGCCACTGGAATTACAGTAGATATAGTATTTGAATGTATTTGATGTATTTTGATTTTTTTGGATGATTCTTGTTAGTTGCTTTCCAATTTTCACCTATTCCATGCGGTTTTCGGGGTTTGTCTGAAGAGTTTGCGAAAATGCGAAAATCCCCAAGTTCATTGTTTAAAACCTCAATTTCTCTGTTGGAATGCCATGAATTGTGGCTGTTTACCCCCATTTTCAAGCACACCCAAATAACATAATGTTGATTATGTATCCCATGATTAATCCCGTGAAATTTACTTTATATTACCATAATATCAAAATGATGATTCCGTTAAAGCTGTATATATATGTCCAATGAAACACATTAGCCAGGCCGGAATCACCTACGAAGCTCAAGAGGTGTTGAACTTGATGGAGGCAGCGCGGGCACAGAACATGTTCCTCTCCACCTTTTCGGTGGAAATATGGTGCCTTCACCAGCTATCATGTGGTTTCCCCCTGTTTTTTATGTTTTGCGTGGGGGGGCATAGATTGCTCAGACTTTTGGGGAGATCAATATAAGATATTGCTCCCACCCAGATTTGATGGTTTCTTATTAGTTTCCCTTCTAAACTTGCCGCCCCATTTTCAGACACACGTAAATATGAAAATCAACTTGGTTATTCCATAGAATATTCCATCGATATGCCCCTTACCAGCCCATTTAAATGGCTATAAATCCAGATATTTGCTGATTAATCCGCAAGCCCGTTTTCATACCCAATGAATACCACAGTATATCCCTAGAAAACCAATAAAACCATGATTTCATGGCTGTTTAGCCCAAATGATATCCCCAAACGCAAGATACCCATGTTTAATATCCTAAGATTTCCCATGAAACCATGTGGTTGGTGGTGACTGGAACCATGGAATTTTGAATGACTTTCCATTCAGTTGGGAATGGAATAATCATCCCAACTGACCAACTCCATCATTTTTCAGATGGGTAGGGCTCAATCACCAACCAGCATAACTGTGGAAAATCACCATTTTTAAATGGGAAAATTAACTATTTCTATGGCCATTTTCAATAGCTTTTTGTATGATGACCAGAGGTATACCACCAACCAGTCATGGTTTTGAATGGGTTAATTCACAATGAACCGATTCTTGTTACATGCCACCCTCCCCCAGCTGCAGCAGGAGGAGGCAGCTGGAGCCCCCTCCCTGTCTGCGTCTATCTCGGAACGCGCCCGGGGGCTCAGCCCTGGAAAAGATATAAGTTGATCACTATCCATTCACTATCCCATTCAAAACAGTCGTAAAATGCGGGTTTAGTGTTTGGTTGGTGGTTTGGAACATGAATTTTATTTTTCCATATATTGGGAATGTCATACTCCCATTTGACTTTCATATTTTTCAGACGGGTAGTTCTACCAACCAGATATGGTTTCCGATGGTTTCTACCTTTTTTTTTTTGCAGCTTACGACGCTTATGTCATATCCCATTGGATCCATGTATGCTATATATGGTAACATTTACCATCAATATACCCCCAATGTTAGCATATATACCAGCACCATGGATCCTATGGGTATGTCAATTCTCATGGCAGAACGTTGACGCCGTTGACGCAGGACGTGCGCAATCTTCACAAGACCTTGGCGCGAATGAATTTCTCCAACCTCATTGGTGCCTGGGGCAGGATTGAAATGAATCATATGCCTAGCTGGATATACCTGGATATATATATATATATATAATTTGTACTGTATCACTGTATAAAAATATTATGTTTGCTAAATATATATATATATATATATTGTTGTACATGCGAT
>Ga0126342_10001552_pt1:12500-32767 | contig 32767 bp, 25 predicted proteins | sample Cyp1metagenome_FD_92528 | JGI IMG/M metagenome (GOLD analysis project Ga0126342, IMG submission 92528) | Coral microbial communities from Lord Howe Island, Old Settlement Bay, Australia - Cyphastrea 1 metagenome | ecosystem: Host-associated > Invertebrates > Cnidaria > Coral ...
GCTGATGGGAACTTGGCCCCGCGAATTGCTCCTGCCAGTGTGTATTCTTTTCAGCCTTTGACTCCAGCCGAGCTTGCCCAATTCGTCCTGCAAGGGCGTGTTCAAGCGAATGCCATCCGTGCGGTGGCGGGGTTGCCTCCATTGGGGCCTGGTGGCCATGCGGCTCCTGGTCCTCCAGTGGCTGCGGTCCCTGCTCCCCCGCCGGTCGTGCCGGCTGCTGGCAATGTGGAGGACACATGGATTGCAGCAGATGATTGTGGTCGGTTCAAGCGTGGTGACATTGTGGTACAGGATCCTAACCCGCTGCCTCCTGGTTGTTTGGTGTTGGGAAACCGTGCGCTCATGACCTCAGATGCCATTACGGTTGTTCTCAAGAAGGTACCCGCTAGTGAAGTGTCAATGCATCGTCTTCAAGACCTTCGTATCCTTCCAGTTTCTTTTGATGCCCAGGGTCAGCGACGTAGAGAATTCAATACTGCTGTTAGTATCATGGATGGCACTGCACCCCAGGGAGGTGGACTTCAACTCAAAGGTCCCGCAACTGTCTTAAACATGTTGAAGGGGCTTCGAGATCAGAATTTCACTCCTGCTACGTATCATGAACACTGGGTGCGTGTTGGAGATATCCCTCGAGGGGACCGATCTGTGTACGAACACGAGTGTTTATCCAGGGTGCTCGAGGCGCTCATCACCATTGACCAGGTGAATGCCCCTGCCCTCCAGGGGGTAGAGCTCATCTGCCGCCGTCTTCAGGTGATCCGTGAAGCTCACCGTGTAAGCCCTGGACAACCGGACTACTCAGCTGCTGATCACATCATGGGCTGGAAGTATAAGCGGTCAGCTCAGATTGACATGGACCTAGCCCAGCACGTTGCCACGGAGCTCAAGAACGAGGCAGCGATTGCAAAAGAAGCTCGAAAAGCAAAGGAGGAACAATCTCTCAGGCGCCCGAATCCCAAGAAGAATGCCAAGGGTGAGGGCGCCAAGGATCAGTAGTCTTTGCTTTGGCCAAGCTCTGGTGGCCACCTGGGGCTTGGTCTGGGGAACCTTTTTTCGTGGCCTTTGACTCACTGCTTGCGCGTTTGGTGTAACTGGTGATTTTTCAATTCATATTGGGGTGATGATGGATGACATGCTGGACCACCGGGACCGTGAAATTTTTCCATTGCCTCTCATGCCTGGGTGTAATCGTGTTCCCACTGGGAGTGTATCCTCGAGGAGACGCGTTGCCAGGGTGAAGAGGTTGGTCGAGGAATCCAACGAGGTTATCACATGTCTCAACGAGATGTATCATCCCTCCAAGATTTTTGATTCTGTTGTGCAACCCAGTACCTCTCAGAGGAGTGCTCAGCATGCTATTTTTTCTCAATTGGCTAGGCAAGAACTCCCAGCCGTCACTTGCAAGGTGCGTGAAGCTGCTCAAGAGCTTCTGCAGTCGAGCCTCTCCTATGCTGGGGAGGAGGCCGGATCCATGACAGTGTCCTACGATAGATGCCTGGTCTCGCTCCCAGATGTTGCTGCCCAGCCCATTGATGTTGCACAGGTTTTGGACGAGCAGGGCAGAGAAGTGATCGAGGACCCCTTCCATTGCATGATGTTGGGACCCCAGGAATGGGGGGTTTTGAAAGAGAAGAACAATCCTATCCAGATATACATGGACCCCAAGCTTAAGAACAACCTCAATGAATATTGTGTTTTCATCCATGATTTGTACGAGAAGGGAATGCTTCAGTTTACCTCACAACCTCGTGACATGATTTCACCATTTTTTGTTTCGAAGAAATCTGGTAAGCAACGTCTGGTGTTGGACTGCAGAGCTGTTAATCAACGATTTCGGCCACCTCCAAGGGTGGCGCTGGCGGCTGGCTACAGTTGGTCGAGATTGGAACTTCCTCAAGGCCAAACGCTATATACTGCTCAGAGTGATATTCGTGATTATTTCTATTCTCTGTCAATGCCAGAGCCGTTGCGTGAATTCTTCTGTTTGCCACCGATCCCACTTGCACTGCTTCGTGAATGGCAGGTTCCTTCAGAGCTTTGCAGTGATGTCCTCAGCTCCAGCGAGTGGGTTTGACCGTGCATGAAAGTGGTGCCAATGGGTTGGAATTGGGCGATGTGGATAGCACAAAGAGTTCACACAGAGCAAGTCCTCATTGCTACAGGTGTGAGCCCCGAGCGTGTCCTCGTGGACAATGCACCAGCGCCTCGGTTGGACAAGTCCTCAGTGATCCTTATTCCATATGCTGACAATTTGAATGTTTGTGGATTAGATCAGGGGTTGGTGCAACAGATGAAGGACAAAGCGGTCTCACATCTCCAATCTCTGGGTTTTCGTGTTCATGAGGAAATGGAAGCCAGTCCGAAAGTTCATTCCCTCGGCTTCGAGGTTGACGGGGTTGCTGGAGTAGTTAGACCCATCAAGGAGAAACTGACAAAGGTCATAGCCACTTTTCTTTGGATGTCGCGCAGGCCACGGTTGACTGGCCGAGCTGTGGAGAAGTTGATTGGGCATGCGACTCATTTCATGCTTTTGAGGCGAGAGTTGCTATCCATTTTCAGACATCTCTACACCTTCATCCAAACATGTTATACGAAGCGTACACGTCTATGGCCTGAAGCTGCCCGTGAGGCGAGGTGGGCTGCTTGGTTGCTGCGATTGTGCTCGGCTGATCTGAGAAAAACTTGGGACCGAGAGATCACAGCATCAGATGCCTCACTCTCTGGTATAGCAGTTTGCAAACGGTCTTTGGATGAATGTGACATACAGCAATTGGGTAAGTTCAAAGAGGCTTGGAGGTTCAAGGTGAAACACCCAAAAGATAGACCTCGTGATCAACTTAGCGATTCATTGGATCCTTTCAACGACATCGAATCAGTTCTTCCTGTCAACATGGCTGAATGGGATCCTTTTGAACTCGATTATTCTTTTCCTTCTGTATCGGATGATGTTGTCAAGCCTTCTGAGTGGTCCTTGTGCTTCAACACTCACATGCAGCTTCCTGAGCATATCACCCTTCTTGAAGGCAGAGGTTTTGTGGCATCAGTTCGACATAAGTTGCGTGCATGCTAGATCATTTGGCAAGCGACATGTTCACTTGGGCGACAATTTGGGCTTGGTTCTAGCAGCCGAGAAAGGTCGTTCCAATGCGTTCGGCCTGCTTCGTGTTTGCCGTCGTCTTTGTGCTCTTGTCCTGGCCTCAGACTGCAGCTTGTCATATCGATGGATACCATCCGAGCTGAATGTCGCCGACCATGCCTCTAGGCAATGGGAACCTCTGCGCTTGGCCCGTGATGCTCAGAGGGGTTCAAGGAAGAGTGAAGTCTCAAAAGCCGAGATTGATTCCAGGATCTACCCCAATCGATTCAGGGCTGGCAAATACCGAACAGCCGATGTTGTTGGGAGTGGATCAGGCTGCAGTGCACGATGGCCTGAACAGGTCAGCGGCAGCCCGGCTTCGACAACAGCTCAAAGCCAAGACCCGAGACGAGAGGAAGGTCAAGAGAACTCAGTTTGCCAAGGACAGAATTTCACGCCCAAGGTTCCCAGGTCAGTCTTTGTTGGAGCAGGAAGCAGTTTCAGACAGGGTGGCCGTCCATTACCAGAACAGGTACATGGAGTTTCAGAGGTTCAGCAGAATCCAGAAGATGTCATTACGGGGGTTAGTGAACTTAGACAAGGCCTTCGTGAGTTTTCTGAATCATATGTTTCTGGAAGGGGAAAGCGTTGGAGAAGCATCAAAAACCATGGCTGCCGTTCTAGATTGTCACCCAGAATGTGGCCGCAAGACAGCCCTCCTTCGATCGAAACGTTGTCTTCAGGGATGGCATCGATTAGACCCTCAACAGACACGTCCTCCACTACCTCTGCCCCTGGTTGCCCTGATCATTCAGGTGATGTTGGAGAGGAAGCAGCTGTTCGAGGCAGCTTCAGTGATGCTCATGTTCGTGGCCTATCTCAGGCCATGGGAGCTGCAAGGCATTGGAAGGGTGGATCTGGTGATGCCAAACCGGTTGTGCAGACATCATGGCATAAACCTACATCCATCAAGCAGAGACGAAGTTTCAAAGATGGGGCTGCGAGACGAATCCATCCTGCTGGACAGCAGGGCCATGCCTTATCTAGGGAAATGCCTTCAGCACACACTCGGCATGCACCAACACGAAATGCTCCTCCCAGTCGATCCCAAAGTTCTTCGTTTGGCTTGGGAAGGGGCGCTGATGAAAGTGGGGCTAAACAGAAGCCATGCCGTGCTGCATCAGCTCAGGCACTCAGGCCCCAGCTACGACAAGCTGGTCAATGCCAGGACCATGCTGGAGATCAAGATGCGAGGCCGTTGGGCAGCCGACTCATCGGTGAAGAGGTACGAAAACCATGCATGGGTGGGTCAGGAATTCCAGAGCCTCCCAAAGAAGATCCAGCGATTGGCACTGGCAGCAGAAGATGCACTTCCAAAGTTGGTCCACAAATCTTTCAGTCTGAAGTAGAATGGAATGGTTACTGGGTGGTCGAGATCTTTAGTGGATGCGCCCGCCTGTCCAGAGCATGTGCACGAGTTGGTTTCCATGTCAATGCCTATGATATCGAATATGGACCGGGTTGTGACATGCTTGACCCCAAGAGTGTCGCGCAGCTTCTCAGGTTCATGAAATCGCGCCGCATTGCTCTGGTCTGGCTTGGAACGCCTTGCACCTCTTGGAGCAGAGCCAGGCGGGATGATGGCGGGCCGAAACCACTCAGCTGGGATGACAGTGAATTCCTCATGGGCTTTTCCAATGTTGCGGTCAAGGATTTAGAGAAGATTGTCACTGGTAATAGGCTCTTGGATATATCCTATAAGATCTTCAACTGGTGTATCAATCACTCCATTTCTTGCGTCATGGAAAACCCCTACTCTTCTCGACTGTGGTTGACTTCAGCAGTTAAGATGCTACAAGATAAAGGTGCTCTTCTTTCACGTGCAGATTTTTGCGCATATGGCACACCCTGGCGTAAGAGTACGGGTTTTCTCCATCATGGTTTTCCTGGTTTACCATCTATTTGTCAATGCTGCACTACTAATCGGGGACGATGCTGTTTCTCTGGTCGAAAGCATATTGTGCTAGCTGGAAAAGATGCATCCGGTCTGTGGATGACGCGTGTTGCACAGCCCTACCCCTACAAGATGTGTGCAGTCATTGCGGGCCTACTGCGTGGCCAGGGCTACTGTGGTGGATGAGGGGATTTCATGTTTGGATCGCATGCCACAGATGGTGGCTGCTTTTGATCCAGTCAGTGTCATGAATCCTTTGAACTCTAGCGCACTTTGCGCACCGTGCAAGAAAGTGCGATGCAGCTGGCATGGACTGAAAGAGGTGCATGGTTTGAGTTCACTCTTTAATGCGTATCTGGTTGGGAATGCCGCCTTTGTGTACTAAGAAAGTGCGATGCAGCTGGCATGGACTGAAAGAGGTGCATATATATATATTAATATTCATCAAAACCCATAGGATCCACGTATGCTATATATGGTAACATTTACCATCAATATACCCCAAATGTTAGCTAATATATACCATACATGGATCCTATGGGAAATGGAGTCATGGGGACAGCGCTTAGACGAGGATGGTCATTCGAATGGCCACGTCGACGTGATTCCGGCAAGCCTGACCGCAATTTGGAAGTTCAACCAGCTCACTGGTTTGGTATTGACAGCACATTTTTTTGGCATTAAAAAGCGCATCAAAGGGCTGTTGATGATAATTTTTCCCGGGCTCTCTGGCCTTGTGACTCTACACCAACCAGTCATTGACTCACCAACCGGTGAGTAGGGTGCAGGGAAGATAATTTGGCAACTGGGCCTTTTTTCCGAGCTCCAAAGACCTGATGAAAATGGTTGCTGCTTGCCATTGGTATGTTGCGAACCCCTAGATTTAGGCCATTTTTTGAATGCGGAAAGTGATCAGAAAAACATGGATTTAGGGGTATGACTATCTTCAGACAACCCAAAAAGTCCAAAAAATCCAAAGCGCCCCCAGAAGTATAAAGACTGATTGGTGAATTGATGGTGTCAATTGTTTTGTTTGGTTGGTGGATAACCGCCGAACAGTTTGGTGCTGGCAAAGATGCCTCTATTACTCTGTATTTTCCACCTTGTTTGGTATGTTGAACCCCAACTGACGAGCATATTTGTTTGGTGGGGTTGAAGCAATCAATCACTGGTACAATGTGGGCCCCCCAGCTAAGTTGGTTCATAACTCCAATAACAACTATGGTTTATGACATCATATGATACGTATAGCTACGTATAGTGGGGTTTATAGACCAACAAACATAACTGGGGGGGGCCACTGGATTTCTCTTGTACTGTATATGATATATGTATTCATATGATTATTATTATATAATTATATATATACGGTATATATATATACCATATTTGTACATGATATATGATATATATTATATACTGTATATATAATTATATATATATGCATGTAGGATGCTACAGGAATATCAGAGCCGAGAGAAGTAAAAACCATCATAGAACATTTCTTCAGTGGTTCCGATTTGGAGCCAAGGGTATCCACCATGGCAAGCGTGCCGGCCAACTACTTACTCGACACACGGCTGACGGCCGCGTTTAAGTAGTAGAGCTCACCACTGTGCACAGACTTTGGCGAGTTTTATGTCCACTTTTGTACAGCATAGGCCTGGAATCGGATCAGAAGACACTGGGTTGGTTTTTGATTTTGGACCAACACACCTGGATATTGCACTGGCTAGAAATGCACCATCAGGAATTCCCATGTGATCGGAAGGTTGGACTGAAGAGGTCATTGGGGATGAGAAAGAACATGAAATCAACGAGTTCAGCATGATGATCCATGGGTTGGATCACAGATAGATTTGTCCGATAGATTCCGATAGTTTACCCATGCATTTCACATCAGTTATTTTAGAATCCCCACCCCTTTAGGCCCTCTTTCAGAGGGGGGGCTAAAAAAATCTAACTTTAGGCCCACAAATTCCTGGGGGGATGGAGTCTCCATGGATTTGGTCCAACCAAGGGTTCGTTTTTTGGGGGGCACCTAAAAATGTAACATGCTACGACCTGCTACGCAGCGCCTGCTAAGTTCCATTTCTTTGGCATGGGGACAAGTTTGCCTCTGAAAATGTAAGTTAAAATCAGGAGCGTTTAAGAACAAATAATTGTAAAATAACATTTTCCTGGCAACCCAAATTAAATAAATGTAACTTACATTTTTTGGCTTCCAGCAACCTGCCATTTTTTGTAACTTACATTTTCTCGCCTCCCCCACCTAAGGGGGTAGGGATACACAGATCGGATTCGATCGCCTGGGCAATGATTTGAATTTTGCTTTGAGTTTTGCTGGGGCAGCGTGGCCCTTGGGCCATTTGACCTGCTGGAATCCTTGGGCCCTTGATTCGCGGTGAAACAAAAACCCTGTACCATTTTTAAATTTGAATCTGATAGTGATGTTGTCCAAGAGAAAAGAAGAGGTTGGAAGATGCGTTCACTATGAACTGATTGCTAAAAATGCTTTGATGCGAACTTATCCATTCTGCATGATTTCGAGCTTTCGACAGTCATTTCTGGAGCTTTAAATTCCTGTGGGATTGAGGGCCTCGAAGCTGTAATTCAAATTGATCATTGCAGATGAAAAACATGTACATCGTTTGCCTGATTGATACCGGTATATGGTTTGGTCTCATTCGAATAGCCGCAACTTGGGTCAAACAATAAGCATGTCTGCAGGGCAAAAATCCACAGCGTTTGAAGGACTTTGAAGAACACCAAATCGAATCGGCCACCGGCCTATGAGCCACCGCATGTTGCCTCACATTTCACTGAAGTTCAGGCACAACTTGAAAGGCCCAGCAGTGTTGCGAACTACAGCAACTATACATGCAACATCATGCAACTCCGGTAATCAGTCATGGGCACATGGGTTTTGATGATGCGAAAATCATGCAACAATGAATAACAATGAGGATTGGTTGGTGCACTGAATTGCATCAGACCATACCAGAAGTATGTACAATTCCTTTCAACCATCCTGTTTGGTAAGTCGAATAAGATAAACCGCAACACCTGAAAACATTGAAATTGGGTTGCGCAGACAGTTTTTTTTCTCAATCCCATAGGATCCATGTATGGTATATATGCTAACATTGGGGGTATATTGATGGTAAATGTTACCATATATAGCATACATGGATCCTATGGGATGTATAACACCATTTTTTTAATGGTGAAACGGATAATGATGAACGGTTGGATGGGGTGGTTTTTTTGGGGCCGCCACAAAACAACGAGGTACCAGCGGCTTCATCACAGGCTTTGGATTGATTTTACCCTCTGGTTATTTAAGATAGCCATGGTATAGATGGCCCATAGAAATAGATGATTTACCTATTAATAGCATGGTGATTTTCCATGGCGAACTGTTAAATAACCAGATGGTATCATTTCTTTTTTTGTTTCGTAGATTATGTGGGGTTTATCTTTTCGTGGGCTTGCTATATATATATATATAAATATATAATGTAGGTTACAGATTAGTACAGGCGGACCCCCCCTTAACAAATTTTGGGTACAGAACAGTGTGAAAAAACAAGTATCGGGTACACAATAGTGTGGAATTTCAAAAAAAAGATATAGATTAAATATTTATATATATATATATATACTAATGATGTTTTTTTTGTTGCGCAAAAGCTCACCGGTGATGACCATGAAAAAAATGCAAAACCCCCTTCTGTTCCCACAGTGGGTTGATCGTATTTTTTCAGTTTGTTCGTTTGTTCCCTCTGCAATAATTCAAGAATCCTTCAAGTGTATAGTCATTATATATATATATGTGTGTGTGATATATATATATATATATATATATATATGTGTGATATATATGTATGTGATATATATATATATGTATGTGATATATATATATATATGATATATATATATATGATATATATATATATATGATATATATATATATATGTGATATATATATATATATATATATATATATGTGTGTGATATATATATATATATATATATGTGTGATATATATATATGTGATATTTACTGGTTGGTGGTTTGGAACATTTGTTTTTCCATATATTGGGAATGTCATCATCCCAACTGACGAACTCATATTTTTCAGAGGGGTAGGTTGAAACCACCAACCAGTATAGTGTATACAGTGCTTTCAAATATATTGGTTTGTTTGACCATTCCCTTCCCACTAAAAGCGGATAGAAAATTCAACAGCACTAGTCTCTATGGTGAAGATCCTGATCGTGCCGAGGGTATCGTGGGGGATGGGAGTTATGTTTCTCGATTTATTTTGCACCATCTATTGTAGTTCCATGTTATATTCATCCACCATATTCCAGAAACCCTTCAAGAATTAGCTTCATCAAGCGACTGACCTATCATAAATCATGAATGACAAGTCCCCATGTTTGTTGGTTAAGTTTCAAGTTTTGCTGCTGATGTGCCCCTCTTCACACCCTAGAGAGTCGGAGAAAAGCTTGGTAGGACTCGGACATGGCGTCGTTCAGAAAAGCATCCACATGTTTTATTTTATCTTTGTTTGCATTGATAGCGCTGTTGATACTTCAACCTAAAGATTTGCCTAAACATTGTTCGATGGTAAATCAAGGTGTTGAATCATTTCCCATATGCTCCATGGTGCTGGTATATTTACCTACATTTGCCCTAATAATCACCCAAATGTAGGTAAATATACCATACATGGAGCATCTGGGTTTGATTGGTAGAAATATGTTGCAACGAGCCACGAGTCTGCTATGTTTGTTCCTCATCATCCAGGGAACCAGCAGGACAGATTGACATTTCACAAGACTGGCATCAGAATTGGGAAGAAATTCACTGACAAATGGATAAAGGGCTGTACTTCATGGGGGTGAAAGATAGAGAAAGTTGTATGTTTATAATCATTTACTAATCATGTTCTACCCCATGGAAAAACATGGTCTCCGTAATAGATTTTCCCTTTAAACCAATCCATTGATCCCTGGGCATCTGGGCCCTTTTTTACCCTCAGTTGCAGCGGACCCGACCGGGTTCGGTTCGCACATTGCTGAACCTTGACACTGGAGAAGTACTGTTGTGACTTTTGTTGTGCCACCTGCCACTGGGGCATGGCTGAAAGTGACCCAGGATTTTTGCAATTTTTCGCCATACCCTTGCTGGCATAGTCACAGCAAAAAAGGGGCCAGCTCGATTCTTGCGAGGTACAGAAGCAGTGCATCTTGGGCTGCGTGACCTCCCCTCCCCTGCCGGATGAAGTCGCCGTGTCCGAAGAAAGAAAGGCGTTGGACGCAGGTGACCTACACCGAGCAGCGACAACTACCAAGGCACGCTTAAGCGGGTCCAACGCGACATGCGCTGAGCCGCCAGAATCAGATACCTGGCACCCAGATTTCCGAAAACAATTTTCACCTTTTGCGAGAATATTCTCATCCAATTTCGACCTAAAATCGTGGTCTGTTCTTCAGCCGCTGCAAAACACAAGCGTTTGTGCTGAGGATGACCATAATACTCCGGCACAGAGAGGAGTTGCCGGATCGAGAGTACAGATACAGAGTACAGCAACTGGCATCACATCAGTTGCAGGGCCATAGGATTCATGTGGCTCGTTTCTGTGATGTGTTGTGACAGGACAATTATAGATTCAGAAGATCTGAATGGACTATTGTTGAATAGTCAAACATGCAAATGCTCTTAGGCTTCATTTGGTATGTACGAATACTTCATACTTGCACTTGGTTTGTTACACAAACCTGAAACGTACAGTTTTAAGGCAGCAATTTGCGAGCCTTTCTGTTGGGTTGTTTTTGAAGCATATATATATATATATCCTACTGTACAGGATTTTTCTCTAACAGACATGACCCTGCTTGGCTTTTGCTTGCAAAATTCAAGTTCAAGAGGGCTTGCAAATGTTCGATAAAACCAGATTTGATTTATCCATTTGGGGGGTTCTTAAAATGGGGGATCCCCAAATGGTTTGAAGTTTCAATACTAAAATTGTCTACTTTGGATGATTTTGGGGTACCTCCATTTTAGGAAATCCTCCTTTTTTTTAACTTATGGATCTAAGTTGATCTAAAAGGATTAAGACAAAACACACATATTAGGGTGGTTATTGAGTTTACCATGGTTGTCACCACATCAAGCTAGTGGAGTTTTATGTTGGCTGCAAGTTCCCGAGGTGCTCGAGGTTTTGGACCTTGGCGACCTTGGCACCCCAACCAAATTAGTTGGGTTTCACTAGCCTTCACTACTGGTATGCTTTTTGTCGTTTCATGTTTCTTGGATTTTTGACATTGCCACATTTTAACATAAATGCCACATGTGGGGTTGGACAATTTCCCAATTGGACAATGTGTACATCATCTTTGGACATTAGTTTTTTCGCCATGGTGATGTTAACAGTGGATATGGATCAATCACTGTATAACACATGTTGGTTAGTGATATATTTTTTGCGGGTCAAATCCCAATGTGTTTCTTGCAAAAGCACACACAGAGTCAGAGGGGTGTTTTTCTTTATTTGGGTATGGAATATTCCCAAATGTATAATATATAACTTGTGATATTCGTTGCAGAAAAACAATAGATATTCTAAACTGCATAACATCCACATGGTCTACAGCTAGAATGCCTGTCTCCTCTCTGAGAAGTGCTGGAGTTGCACTTGCTCCACAGACGGCTGTCGTGACTTTTGTGGGACCCGCGTTTGTCATGAATCTCTCGCAAGCCCGGAGCAGCCCGGAGCAGCGCACTACTCGCAAGAGCAGACCCAAAAAGCAGAGAGCTTCATGGAAGAGGAGGAATTGGGTACCCCCGAATCCATTGATCAATCCATTGATCAATCATTACGGTCCTATTACAATGGGCATTTGGGGGGTATACCGGTCTACCCCACTTTCAGACACACCTGAATGTATGAGTATATTTATTTGTTTATTTATCTATTTATTTGTTTTATTTATCTATTATTATTTATTTATTTGTTTATTTATTTACTTATTTATATAACCTATTTACTTATTTATTTATGTATTTATTTATTTTTTTATTATGAGATATTATATATACATATATATCATATTATATATTATATTATAAGTATATACAATAGAATATGTATGGATTTAATAACTACTTACGGATAACACATTCAATACTCATATATGAGGTTTAGCCATACATGAGCTGCGAGAATTTCCATAAACCACGAATATGGTAATTGTCCGATGGCCAAAGAGCAGACCTCACAACTGAGAATATTTGAACGATGCGGGCCTCCAAAGCATTATTTTGGATGTTTTTGGGTCCCCCATTTGAGGAAACCCTCATTTCTTCTGGTGGATACCATTGGCTGACGGCTAATTCATCCTTCAATGCCCGAAGTTTCTTTTTCACAATCTAAAGATCATATATGACTTCCATGATAGATAGATTTACCATAAATCCAGCTGTTTTTACCAACTTAGCAAACCAGCTGGGACAAAAGCCATATCCCATTAAATCCCATAAAGCATCTCCATGTTTGTGGGTAAAACCCGAATTTCTCCAGGACGCAGCTGCCTTGGCCGGCAATGTGAGCTTCGGGGATAAGGATCTGGACCAATATCAGGTGCGGAACGAAAAATGTGGCCACTGGTGTTAATGATTAATAATGGTCCATCAATTATAATGGTCCATCAATTATAATGATGTTAATAACCATGATTAATGAATGAACTTGGCCACTAATAAATGATTATTAACCTATTAACCACGATTAATAATGGTGTTATTCATTATAATGTGGAATAATGTTAATAATCATGGTTGATAATGGTTCATAATGGTGATTAATGGATGACTAATGACGATCTTTATGTGGGTCAACCCTGGCTGCCATAAATCTTCCATTTAGAAATGGTTTCAATCGCAGCCTTAAGACAATGAAGATGACTTGGGATGGTTTATGGCATTGGCTTTGCAACATTCATTTGGGATTTATCTGGGGAGGTCGATTTGTTGATCTGAATCTGGTGGCTGTGGTTGTTTGTGGAGGTCATACCCATGGTTTGGGCGGTTGAGGGAACATTTTAATGTGCTGTACCCAAGTGAATCTATGGCGAGCAGACCTTCACAGATGGGGATTCGTTGGCACGATTGAATGGGAATATAGCCAACGTATTTGAGATATGCGATCATTTGCGGAGACAACGAGCAGCAAAGAGTTATAGAAACAGCAAGAATGCGTTTGTAGTAACAATAATATTTCAACCAACTTGATCTTGCTGGAGAAATTTCTCGTTTTGTTGAGATCATGCTGAACATTCTGCCCATTATGGAGGTTTCCTAAAATGGGGCAACCCCCATATCATCCATGACATATTTTCGGATTTTCCACTATAAACCAGGCATTTTTGGGTACCTCCATTTATTGGAAAACCCCCAAACATAGTCATGAATATTCTTAGGGAGAGCAGCCAGTTAGGTCTGATTCAGACTAGATGAACTTCCAGTCTTTTTTTGGGTGTTTGGCCGGCTTGACACCACGGGCTACCCTAACAGATGTCCAGATTTCATGGGTAATTCATGGAAAATCTATATGGAAAATCTATATGGGTATTCAACATAGCTATGGAAATTTTGGTCGATTTGTTTTTGAAATGGCGAAGGTTTAGCTGTTTTCTGAATGGTGGTTTCCCATAGCTAGAAGTATCAGAGGGTAATATCAATATCCATTCATATGCCCATCATATCCATTCATATCCCATTCTTATAATGCTTAAACATTGATAGTCACCCATTTAAGTCACCCATTTAAGCCCACTAACATATTCCATTAACATGTCCCGTGAATATACCCAATTACAACTTACAACCATTACAATAGTCAGCCGTTCAGCCATCAATGGCCTCACTGACGTCACTGCCTTCTGAGAACAGCTAGGAATTCAGGTGAGTGAATTCCTATCATAGAATTCAGATGAATTCAGCCACAAACATCGTGGTGGTGTTGAGTATTTGGAGTATATATATATATACATACACCGTATAGCTACCCCCCAAATGGTAGCCCCAAAAATGTAAGCGGGACAAAATTAGGGGGTCAACCACCATTTTTATGGGTACAACAAATGCGTGTCTAGGTATATTCCAGTCAATATTCAACGATGTTTCCATGAAGAAATCCCAACAACAAATGCTGGCGCTGATGGCAGGTAGCAGGAAATATCACTTGGCTTCCAGCGGAAGACACCTCAGTCACCTGGCAGTACCATAAACCTCCGTACTACTTGGGACTCATTGACCCAACCATGGTGATTTTGGGGATGGTTCATTGGGTTTACCACAGTATGTCAACTATATAAGAGCTTGGATGTTTTTTTGTGTAACAGAATCTGTGTAAGTATAAGTAATCTCGAGTAATCAATGTTGATGTTGAAGCCTTTTTATTTCCCCACATCACTGTTTGGGGTTTATTTTTTTGCTGGCAATCCGCTGCTCCTTATCCTTCTCCTCCCGGCGTCCCGTCGTCCTCCGTCCGTTCTCTCTCATCCTTCTCTTTCATCCATCTCTTTCTCTCTCTACCTATCTCTTGAACCGTTTGCCTTCAAACCTATCTGCCTTCGATTCCCATCTTCTCCATCCGATTATCATACCCTCTCACCATCCCAATGCAATATCTTCTTTTCATAACAATCGGAAGGCTTAACATGTGGGGTTATTTGGTCCTTTAATTGTATCATCAGAATCGCGGCTTCTACCCTAGCGAAAAAAAATCAGTGCCAAGAACAACGGCACAAAGATGGACGTGTTTTGAGGATATCGTGGAATATTTGGTCTACATGGCCGAAGATCACTTGGGCTCAAACCGCTCGCTGTTGGGCTGCTTGGACGAAGATCATGACGATACGGGGAGGATACTGAGGATTTGCCCATGGTTTCCGGGAAATTTTACCACTCCATCAGGGATGATCGGGGAAACTGACAGCTGTGGCTGGAAGCTGGGAAACTGACATTCCCAGATGCAAGCCATGGTGCTGGTATATTTACCGCACCATAACTGGGTGATTTATGTTGGGCAAATGTAGGTAAATATACCAGCACCATGGGTTGCATCTGGGATTGTTTTACTCATATTCAGCTCTTTGGGCCTTTGGTTTTGGGTGTGTAATTCAGCCAGGGTTTTCCCCATGTTTCCACTTTTCTCCTCGATCCGGTTTGAAATTCCACAGATTTTAGGTTCACGGATCAGATACGCGTGGGTTTCAGGGGAATTTCATCACCTTTGGATATGATCATCTTTGAAGACATACCCAGCTTTATTGGGTGATGTTTTCATTCATGTTTTCTATGACAGTTTCACTACCCCTGATGTTTCGCACCAAGACGTTCCACTGGGGAAAAAACATAGCTGCCAGAAACTGATCATCCCCTCCTTGAGGCTGATGAACTACAATATGGGCCCAAAAATACTGCAGAAATTTGGGGGGGTCGTGTTTCATCTTTGGAATTGGGGCCCTAAAACAACCAATGCCAATGCCACAAAAACCTGATCAAAAACCTGATCTGAAGATGGCTATGGATCAATACCTATACATACCATTTTTAGTGGGATGAACATCCATTTACCAGCTATTTTGATGTTCACCAGGGGGATAGGGTTTTGACCCATCCCCACATCCACCCAAGATGATAGGCTGATGAATAGGCCATTGCTCCAGCTGCACGAACGAATCTTCGCAGGTACCGCTGCTGCGGAGAGTAGCAGTTTTTTTGTGGAGGCCGAAGTCTTCGGGTCTGGTCGCTGGTGCTCTTTGGGGTCTGAAGTGATTTTTGCCACACATGGAGACGTCTCTGAAAATGCAGGATGTGTCGAGTTTCCGAGCTTTTTCCCATAGTGAGACAAAGCCCAAATGAATGACTTATGATATCTTATGATTAAATATTCGGAAGATCTCAAGCAGATAATGGAAAATTGGCTCCATGAACACCTAAACATGTTTTGACTCTTGGTTGCGTGAGTTTGGGGAGGGGAGGTCCTTTCAGGGGGTGCTGAGTGTTGATAGATTCCTTCAATAACTGAGAATAACTGAGATGTAAACGAACATAGACATGCAAAATCCGTGGTTTCCCTCAGAAAAAATCTACAAACAGTGGAGCTTCCATGAGTTTCCATATAGTTTCCATATAGTTTCCATATAGTTTCCATATAGTTTCCATATATCCATTATTATCCATTTATGAAGAGATACTGTAAATAGCATGAATATTTGCCATCTGGCCAGCTGGAGAAACATCGTTGGTGCTGATTCTTTTCCATTATGTCAGCCATAGCGCTTTTTTTCCCAATGTATTTTCTAGCGATAATGATTTCCCAGATTCCCAATGTTTCCCAATGATTTCCGGTATTCTACCAGTACCCTCTGGTAAACTAACATAACTATGGAAAATCACCATTTTTAATGGGAAAATCCACTATAAATGGTCATTTTCAATAGCTATGTTAAATTACCAGAGGGTAGACCCAGCACGAAATTCCCACTGATTCAGGACAACACTCCGTTGTTGTCCTACACACATTTCGTCATCTACTCCCGGCGTCTCGGCGATAAACAAAATACGAAAGCTGCGAAAAAAAAATTGAGCCATTACCCATAGGATCCATGTATGCTATATATGGGCATGGGTCAAAATTAGGTACCCCAAAATTATGGATGGTTAATACTAAACTAGACTAACATCTGTGGTCCCCTAGGTCTTCCATTTTGACCCACATCCATATGGTAACATTTACCATCAACATACCCCCTTTATGTTAGCATATATAGCAGCAACCATGGATCCTATGGGTTAAGAATCAGAATAGCCTTGTTGGTTGACCTGGTTTATTTGGGATTACTATACCATACCATACTAACCCCATTTATTTGGGAACTCGATCAGCCAACTAGTACAATGAGATGGAATTGATGGCTATTCTGTTCATGGCTCACTTAGTGAACGGGATGAGAGTGAACGGGAGATATTTGGGATGGGTTATAGTGGTGATTTGACCATCCATGCTGACATATGCTGACTATGCTGACTTGACCCAGAAAAAAGGCTTTTAGAATGATTGCTAGTGAATTATATACGATATTGCAATATATTGCAATATTATGTATATATATATTAATACATATATATCATTATATATATATATATATATATATACACGCTAGTTTATCAAGGAACATGACGACAGATCACGACAGTGTGACGTGACTTGACCTCTAATCATCTCTAATCTATGGCTATGTTCGTGTTTGAAGACAACGATTTAGCCGACCAACAGACGGGGCTTGGTATTGCTGCATTTTATCCATGAATCTCTGGGTAAGGCACGTTACGACATCACTGAAATGATGAGGGTAACTCTACCAGAATAATATACCTACTGGGTATGTTATACCATGTTATACCCATATGTGCCATGGTCAAAACATGGTTTATTTCTCATGAAATGGGGTGGTCATCAATTCATGCATGGGGATTAATACACTGATTCAAAGGAATCCTTCACGATGGATGGATGACCATACCCCTTTACCGTCTTGTGACCGTGGTGCATGCTAACATCAACAAAACTATGGTTAATTGATTGGTTGGTGGTTTCAATATGTCAATTGTGCAGTCCCTAGGTTCGACAACTTGTAATGGACTGGTGTGTTCTTTTCGGGCGTGAAAGAGCAGCCAGATAATGACAGTTCCAATGAAGGGACTGCTAGGGGATTGCCATATTTCTTACCCTCTGGTAAACTAACATAGACTCTGAAAATAAGCAATTTTTAGTGGAAACTCATCTTCCAACCCCTATTTGCCAGGGTCTATGTTAATTTACTGGAGGGTAATTCATGTTTGGTACACTGCCGTACACTGACTTTACAACCGGTCACTGTTGTTGAACCAGAACTGTTGTTTCTTGAAATCGAAGCTGCCCCAAACACATGAGCTTACCGATAGCCCAAGAACCCCAGGAACGCCAACCAGAGACGTCTGAATCAGATTCCTCAGAATCACTGGCCGTTTAGGAATGTTTCAGATACGATGGAAACATCCTGAACATTCAGCCAGGATGACTATAAATTTAGCGTTGACGATGTTCAGTATGTTTTTGGGACATTGGCAAAACGACTTGGATGTTTTTGGCATATCACTCTTGTCATATAAATTATACACAAAGTTTTGTTGGTTTTGATTGGTCTGAAAACCTCAAGATATTCTTGTTGTTGGAGCCCCCCGTTTTTTTCTCGCAAAGGGGTCATTTTTTTTCGGGTGGGGGCAACTTGCTCAGGGGTGAACCGCGAAGGCTCTGATCGGTTGGTCAATTTATGTGTTTTTATATAATCCTGTGGGTTTGTCCAACAATAGAGTATAATGTGGGTAAAACAATAATAAACCACCCATTTGGAAATTGTTTATAGCATCAACTATTTACGGTGATTTGGGGGATGGTTTATGGTTTATTATTGGTTTAACCGCATTAGATCAAAATAGCCGTGTGACAAATGGAGCATGTAATAGCAATCTCTTGGGTTTTAGAGTTATAGCCAATTTTCAGACAAACCCTTTTGAGGTTCTATCATGTTCTACCCGTATCATTAATTCGCATCACAAACACAACTTTCCAAAGGTGTACTTGGGTTTGTCTGAATATGCGATACCACAAAAATCCAATACACAGACATCATTATTCCATTCGTACTATTCATTATATCTATGTTTATTATTTACATTTTATTACCATATATATAATATTAATAATATTAGTTATCATATTACTGTGGTGGCCCAGCACTTAGAATATACTTAAAAAAAAAAAACATATCATATGGACTAAATCGAGCCACCTAGAATATGTTGTTCTTTTTTGTTTGCACATATTATATGGTAAGAGAACATCTTAACATGTACGAGATTACTTAATATGATTATATCATTATCGTTATGAATATCATTTTTTTTGTATACATCTATATGATAATTCTTATTAAACATGACTGATTGTATTTTTCATATTTTATAAATTATTGTGACATCACTATTTGAGGTCGACTTTGGTTGAGCAAACAACCCCTTCCTCGGTGCTCATCATCGACGTGCCTTGGTTTAAACATCGACGTTGTCGTGAAAGCAGGAAATGAGTCAGGTAGAGCCAGGGTTATGGGATTATGAAGATAGGATTACTAAAATTATCCACTAACAGGTTATATCAGGTTATAATGGATAACATGATGATGATTTTCAGGTTACCTGATGATGATGATGATGATTTTGATTATTATTATTATCATACTATTACCACAAGGCTATATCTGGGCCAGAAGCAAGTCATTCTTGGAATGGCTCCTTATACTACCCTCCAGCAAAGATACAAAAGACGATCAAAATCCATTGTTTTTCCTTGGAGATGATCTACAAATGGCACGACTTTTCCGTAGCTATGTTGGTTTACCTGGCGGATATCCGAGCTGGATATGTTTCATTGGGATTTCATTGGCTTGTAATCCAGAAATTATGCAATGACTCCAAATAGCTGGTAAAACCAGGTGGTACCAGTGGTAAAACCACCAGGATTTATTTAATGATGTAATCCAGTTCTTATCTTTTTCCAATTGATAAAACCTGGTAAAACCTGGTAAAACCAGTGAACTCTATTTGAAAAATTGAATAGAGCATTTGTACAATTATGAAATGATGGTTGGTTTTTATGGTGAGTCTGAATGATAATCCCCACTATAAAGCCAGAATCAACCAACTGGTAACTGGGCTTTGTTGATGCAGTTTCTCCCTGTAAAGCCTGGTTTAAGCCTGGTTTCACATGGAATCTCTTCATTCTGGCGCCAACAAAAATCGAAAAATGGCCTGGTCCTGGTTCTCCATCTCGATCCTTGACGACTGCTCCAGAGGATCCATCCCCTTGGATACCACCCGCCTCGCACCCTTTGCTCGATGTGTTGACGGAAGATTTCCCAACTGCCCAACATACCCTCTGGTAAATTAACATAGACCCTGGTAGTCATCGGGGTTGGAAGATGAGTGAAACCACTAAAAATTAACCCAGCTTTGCAACCCAACAGCGGGTTCCAGTGTTCCAAGGTTGCACTGTTATCGGATTAGGTTCCAAGGCTTTGCAGGGTTCCAAGATTCCGCAGTTGCAAGTTTCCAGGATTGCAA
>Ga0126342_10001553_pt1:0-2500 | contig 32764 bp, 21 predicted proteins | sample Cyp1metagenome_FD_92528 | JGI IMG/M metagenome (GOLD analysis project Ga0126342, IMG submission 92528) | Coral microbial communities from Lord Howe Island, Old Settlement Bay, Australia - Cyphastrea 1 metagenome | ecosystem: Host-associated > Invertebrates > Cnidaria > Coral ...
CACCTTTCGGTCAATCAGTGGCTTCGCTCTGCCATCCCTGATTCACAACAACCAACTTCTCCTATAGGTTTCCTATTTTTGAAACTTCCGCCACCGCCTTGTGCGGTACTACTGGTATATATAATTGTGATATATAATCATACTAGGGAACGATACAATGGGATGGAAATGAAGATTGATGGAGGAATCAATGGAATCGGCAATCCCTTCTTCCGTTCATATTAAACACCGCCAGAAACCATGGTGGAATAGAATGAAGTATAGTGCCGAAATCTTCATCGGACAACTAACCCCGTGTCCCGGTGTGCCTCCCTCTTTGGGATGGCACCTTCCAGAGGCGGGTAAGGCCCCAAAGATCTAGTGGTTTATCACCATCTCCCCCATGAAAATAACAATAAAATAGAGGTAATTATGCCTTCCAATATCAGACGCACCCGTATATTGAGCAAATACCATTTTGGAGAGGTAGGATTACCCCATTTTCAGACACACTCATAGCAGAGTGGAAGCTTTGAGCAATGCATGAAAATTAGATTTATGTTTATGTGAATATATACGTAAATGTTTCATGGAGATTTTGAAGATCCCCTTGATCGACTGCTCAGGAACAAAATCACTACCCTTGGAATCCCAGGTTTGATGTTGAGAATCCCATTGAATCTCCATATTTGTTGGCTGAAATCCCATTGAAAAATCCCATTGAATCCCAGGTTTTGGGTCAGTCCCTGTTTTTTTTGATTGATTCGATTCTGGACTTCCTCAGTCGGTCGTTTCAGGCAGAACTTCCGCAGCAACAGCGTGACCTCCAAAACCGCCATGCGATCGGTGCGCCAGTGAAATCAGCAACATCATGTGGGTAAACCATGGTAAAACCCAAATGCCATAGCCATAGTTCACCCCCAAGAATTCAATGGGAATTCCAGAATCCTAAAATGGAGGTACTGTACCATATAAGGGTATATTTTGTGGGGATATTCCCTTACATAGGCCTGAAGAATAGGCCTTATATATGGTAAGTACCTCCAATTTAGGTTCCTGAAATGGCCATTGAAGAATAGGAATAACTATGGAATGATTATGGGATATTGATGGATATTGCAATTACAGTCAAATGTAGTTAGCCAAACCATCCCCAGTAGATGTTTATTGTTGGGATAATCATGAGATAATTAGAGCCAAACCATCCCCAATAATAGGGATAAACTTGAATGTGCATACCACTTAGTAAGTGGTGCATAGTCCATATGTAACCCATACAAATCCCATTTGACAGTAGCTGGGATATTCAATATGTATGTATATATATATATATAGCAGAGTTCAAAACTCCTGCTGGTTGATGATTATTGGAGATTATATTCGCCGACATTTAGGGGAATATCACAACCCATTGGAGGAATCACTGTTGACCAACCAATACAATGGAATGACAGAGGTGTTTTTGAACACTGATCAAATGCCATAGTTCAGCATCTCCAATAATAGGGATAGTTCTGGGATCATTAGTGTAACTTATGGGATAATTATGGAATATCTTGTGGATAATCATGGGATGATTCTGCGACAAGTTTTAGATATTCATGGGGTGATTGTGGGATAATTACAGTCTACCCTTCCCCAATAGAGGTGTTGATTATACTGTTGGGTATATTCTTAGCAATGGGATTATGTAAAATGACCCCCAGTCATGCTTGGTTAATGGGATGGCGACTATGGCATCCGGTTTACCTCAATGGAGGGTTTGACCAAAAATAGAATTGAAAGAACCAACTGGTTCCCTATGAAAAGTGACAAATGATATAATAAAGTGAATATGCGTGGGTCCCCCATTTAAAGTGATTATGGGCAGTAGCTCGTAACTCTTAAGTTTGCTAGCTCAACGTCCAACATCAGATCTAGAGGCCTTGCCACATCTGAAAGAGAGCGGATTTATCCATTTGTTTTTCCCTGAGAACCCCTAAGAGCACGACAACATTGGGAAATCTAACAGGCTCACAGTTGTCACAAAGTCAGTCCCGGCAAAACGCACGGAAACCAGGGCTCAAACCGCCGTGCTGCTGGTGATTTGAACGGCGGTTTGCTTCGACAGCGACCATCTTCTCTTGTCTCATGAGGAGTAGCAGAGACTTGCTCCATGGAGAACAGACGTGGTGTCAGTATTTTGAAAAGCAATACATGAGCCTTGATGCTCAGAATGGTTTCCTGCCAGCCGTGTGGTGCTGTGGTTTCCAATCCACATTCAGCCGATCATGCAATCATTGGTCCGAACATGTTGGGATATCAATCGGTCTTATCTCCAGTAAATTCCCACTGTGTCCCTATCATCCTTGCCTATATATATATATGTTCAGCCCCCCACCAAGACCTACTTTAAGCATTTTTGTATGTATATATATATGTATGTGTGTGTACATGCACTATCAATCTATTTGTCTATCTATTTGTTTGTCTATCTGTCTGTCTATCGATCTATCGATCGATATATCTACCGATCGATATA
>Ga0126342_10001553_pt1:5000-32764 | contig 32764 bp, 21 predicted proteins | sample Cyp1metagenome_FD_92528 | JGI IMG/M metagenome (GOLD analysis project Ga0126342, IMG submission 92528) | Coral microbial communities from Lord Howe Island, Old Settlement Bay, Australia - Cyphastrea 1 metagenome | ecosystem: Host-associated > Invertebrates > Cnidaria > Coral ...
AGGTGTCCTTGATTGTACGGGGTTGTGTTCCCAGTGCTGCTGGTGATTCTGTATTTTTTGGTTATGTACTGCGACTGCTGGTTCTAGTGTCTTGTGTTCTTTAGTGGATATTCGTGTTTTTGTCAATGTCTTTGAATAGCCCATGCTGAACAATCCGGTGATCTCCAGGCCAGGTGAGGATCTCCAACCTATCCCAAAGATCTTATGATTTCCTCAGGAAATATCCATAAAATGCCATGAAAATATGTGCTTTTCAAGAGATCTTTTATAATTACCCTCTGGTTATGACTAACATAGCCATGGAAAATCACCATTTTTAATAGGTAAACCATCTATAGATGGGCCATCTATACCATGGCTATGTTGAATAAGCAGGGGGTACTCATATCTGGGGAGGAAAATCCATTGGAATCGATCTACCAAAGCAGCATGATCCGTCGCTCGCCGCAGGATGCGTCGATCGAATTCCTCTCGTCCACGCTTCACGGATTCCCTGGTAGTGCCCTTCTCTGGAAAGGCGGGAAGTTCATGGGGAGACGATGGGCATATTGGGATGTGGAAATATTCTGGAAATATGGTTTTTGTTTAATAGCGATATACTGGAGATAGAATGGGAAAAATGAATAAAATAAGAGGATCATACATATGTGTATATATAATACATATATATATATATCTTCAGCGCTAGCAACACACCGGATTTGATCATAGACTTTGCCAACAGAAAATAGGATTGAATCCATATCAATCGGGATATAAGATTATATTTCTGCAGCTTGGGAAGTGCGATCCAACCACTTATTGCTCGCGTTATTGGCTTCAAGTATTTTTGGAGAATCTAATGAAGGTAACAGGAGTCTGAAGAGTGTCCAGGCTAATATTCTTGCCATTATCGATTAATGTGTTAAACCCAATGCCAGGAACCTACCATTTGGGAATGGTTTATACAACTCATCGTGATTTTGGGGGATGGTTTATTATGGTTTAGATCTTTGTCACAGTAGTCTTTCAAGGCAATAACCCACGCCATTGAAGCCTAGTCCTAAGATGATGATCCTCACTGCAGACACTTCCGACATGAAGCTGCTAGCATTTCAAATCCCACATGGCCTAACAAAAAAAATGCCCAAAATGATTTGGGGATTGATTTTTTTCCCATAGAAATAGATGGTTTACCTATGAAACAATGGCGATTTTCCTCAGGAGGCTCTTCAGGACCGTTTCGTGGTGGATCCTTGGCGAAGTGATGCGACCCGAAACGTTGTGATTTTATGGTATGACCAGAACAAAAAGCATGGGGCATACCCGGTATACCCCACAAAAAATGTGGGCGATAGAATAGAATGGGGAACCATGACTTGTGATTCACTCGATTTTAGGGATTGGCCTATTTTTCTTACGCAAATCCAGTGCTGGTTCCAGTGCTGGGAAGTCTTTGCTGTTGCTGGATTTTTTCGACCTGGTGAATTCTCATACCTCACTGAATAATTACTGTAAATGATGGTCATGAAATGGAGGAAGCATCCTAAAATGATCAAAAATTTCAGATTAGTGAATTACTATATATCTCATGTTAGTTTCTCCAGATCAATCCCTGAAACGAAGCTTGCTTGTTTGATCCGCGGAGCATAACGCTTACGTAGCGAATCTATTCAAAAAGGCTGTCATCATAGGAATAATTAGGTCCAGTTGGATCTATTCTCTAATCGATGGATTCCAACCAGGGATTGAATTCTGACTAAAGCTTGGTGGTTGCTCTATGTTTCTCTGTGGATTGCCATTTCACAACCCAATCATCCATTCATCATGATGTGTTGCGCTTGGAATTTTCCCCGTGAACCAGCCAGTTATTGGGTGATTTCCCGTGCAACTTCATAATATGTTAATAATATGGGTGTGTCTGAAGATGGAGCATACGCATCAGATGACGTCTGTTTGTCGAAAATTTATGATTAACCATCAAAAGAGGTATTGTTCATGATTTTCCCCACAAATTTTCACCCATCTCAAAAATGAAAAAAATAACACTTGAAGTGACTTGAAGTGACGTGAAGATCAAGATTCCAACTTTGCCATAACAACCTGTGGAGACCCCGGGGTGTCCCTGGTGTCCCTGGTGTCCCGTCCAAGGAATGGCAAACCTGTTTGCACGTGGGCACGATGAACGGCCTCCAGTAGCCCGGTTTTTCAAATGATGGCGGCCTGGTACCTGAAAAATGCTGGGAATATCCATGGAAATATGGTTGGAATATCATTGGATTTGGCCAAAAATCATGTGAATATCATGGAGATGTAGTGGAAATATCCATAGTTTAACTAGGGGAATATCATGGTTTAATCATGGGATTTAAAAAAAAAAATGTTTTTGTTGGGGGGCTGCTGTTGTATTGAAATCCTGCGAATGTCATTGTCAACCCCTGGGGGATACTATTTTAGCGAACCAATAATTGGGGTATGGAAAGAGCAATGGTTCACAATAAATAGTATTAAATGGGGTGATTGGTTCACTAAAATAGTATCAATTGGTTCACTAAAATAGTATACCCATTTCGTACTCCGATCAAAAATTGTCTTTCGTTTGCTGTCAGCTTGAATGGAGCTGGGATCCTGCCGTCCAGGATTTCCTCTGCGCTTTGGCACTTAGGCCTAAAGCCACCTTGCAGAGCTTCGCAAAGACCTCAAGCCCTTTTTGTGGCATACGCCCGGCAGCGGCACTTGAATGAAGAGTGCCAAACTTGGACGGCGAAAAGTGCTAAAAGCATCAACCTGTCAGTGGTTCGCATGGCGAAGTTCAGTGGTTTCCAAAGGCCTTGGGATCCCTAAAGATGTTGCAAAATGAAGGTGTGGACGGCTGAAACTTGGCTTAGCCTGGGCTTCCAGAGTTTGGAACCTGGGTTTCCAGTGCATGTTGACTTGCAAGGCATGTTGGTGCAGTGTCCAGCCTCGGAAACTGATGGTGACATTGGAGATCTTGCGATGGAGCTTTAGCACTTTAGCTAAAATGAAAATAGGTCCCCCGATAGGGCGAAGAAATAGTGAACTCATTGGCTCTGAACATGAGATATACCCCCAAATGGCATCAAATGAGACTAAGCCTTTGATCAGAATAATTCATTGAAATATACTGGGAGATACAACAATATGATAATCTGATATGGCTGTGTATGATTTTTTAAATAGGGAAACTGATGATTGATGGTGGGGTTTGTCATCCTTAAAAAAACGGACTTTGTTATGTTAGTGATGTTTTCTTTGACTTTACCAGAACCATAAAATGCAGATATAACATATGATATGAAAACATGATATTGGGTATATGAGTAGATGATATGATATATCTGTTATAACATTAGATATGATATGATAGTATCTATTTTTATACTATTATAAAACATGATAGTGGGGATATACTAGTATATGATATGATAGATGGGCATGCATGGGCATGTAAAAAGGTGTCACCAGTGTGTGTGTGTGTGTTTTAAAATCTTGGGTGTATATACCCTCAAATCCACTAGTTAATCAGTTGGTATGCCCCATGATTATTTGATGACCATAAATCCGGGGATACAGTATTTTCAAACAGGCCGATTTGGTAAGTTTATCACTAGATTTAAAGCCCGGTTATTTCAGTGTGCCAAGCCTACTTTCCCAACTTGCAATCAGGCATACCGTCCACTTGGCAAGTAGGATGAACCACATTGTTAGAGCAACATAACTTGAGACTGAACCCACAAAAATGCGGAATTTGGAAAAATTGCGGGTTGTTTGCAGGAAAAGCAGACTTGGTTGCGTAGTTAAAAAATGTGATTCTCTCCTGTAAATGGGGATGCATGCTACCCAGCTAAAGATTATATTCTGTGCAGGGTATCGAATCTAAGAGTTGCACCCATCTACCAGATAAACTGGTAGCTTCATGGTCAATGGTTCTGTCTTAACCACCCAAGAACCGTTGTTGCATGATCTCAACTAGATGATGAAAATGGTAAGACATCCCCATCAAGTGACACGTGTCACCATGTGTGGATCATGTCCAAACGATAAACAGATGGATTTCCTACTTGGAAGTGTGGTTCCAGTGACAAGTGGACATTTTTCATAGTTATAGGGCTTACCCTCTGGTAAACAAACAAAAAGCTATTGAAAATGGCCTATTTATAGTGGATTTACCCAGCTATAAAATGGTGGATCTTTCCATAGTTTTTTGTAACAGTTTACCAGAGAGTATACCCCAACCAAAATGGGCTTTGTTTCACCATGTCAAAAAAAAACCTCGCCCGAGATTTTCGACCTTGGAGGTCTGGCGAGACCATGACCATCAGCCGCTTCTTCAAAGGCTTGGGAGTTCACCCAAAATGGGAGCGACTGTAGGTCCCACCAGAAAAAGCCTCTGGTTACCCTCTGGTTATGACTAACGGTTTGCCATGGAAAATGGCACATTTATAGATGGTTTACCGAACTTGAAAATGGTGGATCTTTCCATGGCTACGTTAAACAACCAGATGGTATGTCAAAATAGCTATGGAAGCCATGACCCATAGAAATAGATGATTTACCGTTCTTAAGAATGGTGATGTTCCATAGTTATGTTCGTTTACTGGAGGGTATCAAAGAATATCATGGTAAAATGGGGATCTAGTGGGGATTTAAGAGGGGATATTATGGGTTAAGCAGGCTTGCGCCAAGCTATTGTCGGTAAATGATTGCCACAAGTGAAGGAAAGATTGTATTTTACACCTGTATTTGAAAATTTACCCCCTTGTGTTTGGGGTGTCGGGAGGTTTTCCAGTCGTGTGGTTGCTTAAACCTATGTGTTTCTCCCAAGCCACCCTGATGGGAGGCCGGGAGGCCAAAAACCACGAATCGAAACTGGAGATGACGCCTAGAAAGTCCCTTAATAAGTAAGATTACCTGGTGTCATCGAATATGGGAAATCCTCTATAAATGGAGGTTTAGATCGAAAATCTTCTATAAATGGGGCATTGTCCATTGCCATGTTTGATTACCACAGGTTATCCAATTTATAATTGGATCATAGCTATGATTGCCAACTAATTACTAAGTGGGAGAATCCTCCATGTACTTGTACAGAAATATGTTTGTACTGTATATTCGAAGACTTGATGTTCAACGTCTATTGCATCTATTGCGCTTCAATATGAGAATAGGTCAATACCTACCTTTAAAATACCATCTGGGGGTTGAACAAACATCCACTTACGAGCTGATCTGACATAAAAACCAGGGTACTCATCGGTTTTTGATTTACAGCCATACTGTAAATTCTGGCTAGATGGCCCTTTTTGTTGGTAACCTCCAATGGTTTATTCATTGAATTGTCATATTTCTTGTTTTAATCACCATCCTGGTTGCGTAGAGATCCCCATCGAATTGGCTAGATGTCCCATCGTTTCTCACTTCAGATCCCCACTTCTTTCCATGCTTCAGAACACCAAAAAGTGCATAATCATGTCCTGGTTGCTGGTTGGTGCTTTGGAACAGGAATTTTATGACTTTCCCATCATATTGGGAATGTCATCATCCCAACTGGCTAATATTTTTCAGAGGAGTAGGTCAACCACCAGCCAGGTTGTTTTTTTGCGGCAATATGATTATAGTCATCATAGTTTACAAAGCCCATGAACATCCATGAACCATAGACATATCTACAATCACCATAGTTGGCCTATCAGCCAGCCAACTTAGCTATCGAATTGGGCACCACCATCCCGAACCCCGGGAGCCGTCCAGGCAAGTCCAAGAGTAACTCGGGACAGCGGATCATCAAAGCTGTGCGCAAGTCGCAGGCGAGGGGTGGAGATCTGAACGCATTGGATGCTACATTTAAATATGTGTGTAAAAATATCATATAGATGTGTCTGTGGATAGGTATATTTTATGTGTATATATATACATATAAATATAGTATGACCATTTCTCTCTCTATATGTATGTAATATATATAAATGTACAAAATGTTTTATGTATAAAGTATGATCTACCCATATGATTGGCGCACTCCAACTGAAGATCGGGTGTTTCGGGGTTTACTGATCCCCTGGTGGGGGTCAACTCATCCACAAGGGGTGAACCATCCATCATATGAACTACCCCCCTGGTAAACAAACAAAAAGCTATGGAAAATGGCCTATTTATAGGTTTTTTTACCCATGAAAAATGGTGATGTTCCATAGTTATGTAACAGTTTACCTGAGGGTAAAGGTACAGTAGCCAGTGTACACTTTGCATGATGTTTCTTCCCACCATCCTGCTTGTTGTGCTGAAATTGCCAAACTGGTCAAATATATGATTCTCACCAGTAGAACCAATGGTTTTTGGACACTCCAAATCGAGTCACTTCTTCCCAACTATTGAAGTCCATCAAACCGCAATCCGATTACTAGTCCTTTCTTCCCTAGTAACATCATATATCTGGAAAATGCCCAGCTATATATGGATTATATATGCGTTATATATGGATTATATAAGGATTGTATATATCATCTGGAATATATATATATATATATATAAATATAAATATAAATATATATATATAATATATATAATATATATATATATTATATATATATGTATATTCATTGTAACTATCTGGTTTGCCGTTACAAATATGTCATTCCAGCCCCAAGTCGTCAAGTCGTCAAGTCGTAGCGGGAAAATCATCGAACATTTCCGTCGGAGAAGTAGAACCACCATGCAGTCGGAGAAAACCCGTCGGAGAAAACCCCCCACCGAGTCTCGCTTGAGATCTTCAATGGCAAAAGAAAAACCCTCTGGTTATGACTAACATAGCCATGGTATAGATCCCAACCATAAATGGAGGTTGATGTCGCTGGGAAAATCATCTATTTCTATGGGCCATCTTTCATGGCTATGTTAAATAACCAGAGGGTAACAGAAATGGTGGTTTCGCGTTTTTTCTATCTTTGGGGTGTTTAGCATGATCATTGTTTTTACCATTGCTATAACTACCACAATTGTATCCCATTATGAAAGCGTTAGCGTTAGCCTTACCATGTCACTTTTCTTTATTGCCATTATTCAATTGCCAAAATTACTGGCATCATGTCTATAAGATGATTACCGTTACCACCACAAAATATTACCATCGCAGCCGTTGTAATATGGATGATTACGTTAGTTTCAAGTAAAATACCTTTAAAAAACACTAAGTGTCGCCATGATGACTTCACTAATCAACAATAACCAGGAGAGTTGTTATGATGATAATGACTTACCATTACCGTTACTATTCCCACTGTTAATCATATTTATAATTATGTCTTATTACTACACATATTACAATTGTGTTTTTTTACTATATTATTAACTTGAATTAACAACTATTAGCTAACTAGAATTATTATGTAATTAATAAGTATGACTTGCCTTGAAGTCTCACCCAGCCAAATGGCGCAACACACGGGGGATGTAGCATTGGACAATTTCTCTGAACTTGTGGACATGAATCTTGGCCTAGATATCAAGATGAAGGATCAACGTGACTCTGTCTAAACCTCAGTGAAGATGTTTCGCAGAGACGAACTAGGTCAAGATGTGATCAACCAGTGCCAATATCAGTGAACCCAGAAAGTGTGCTTGTAAGGATACCAGTTATGTTGTTAAACCAGTTATGGCAAACACAATATGTCACTTTGAAGCCAGCAACAAGATAGGCAGTGCCAGCCTGTCTGCGAGGCTTGTTGATCCAAGCTGACCATAGCTGATTAGTGTTCATTATTACCAGTATGATTGTTTCGTTATTTTACTGGTAATAATGAACACTAATCATAGTTAACTGAAATAACTAAACAATACTTTAATTATTCTCAAGTTTAGTTAACAATAATTATAGCTAACTAGAATGATTCCAGGATTCCTTTCAACAATTCGCCATAATTCATGCCACCTTCCCAAAGTTTGGCGACGCAGGTTCCCTTCTTCCGGCTCCTGGAACAACACATCGGAGATCAGCGCTCCTTCGATCATCCGCACGTCTGTGCCTGTGGCGACATATGGATCATCCCATTGCCCCAGTATTCAACACCCATTGTATGGTCCCAATGGAATGTGGAAATTCCCTACATCCACCATGGTTTCGAACTAAGGGGCTGTTTAATATGAACGGGGGATGGGATTATAAGTGGGTTATAGCATGTTATATGGCTCGTAACTGGTAAAAATAACCCTGCTGAGTCCTGGATTGGTGGCTTATTCAATTTATCAATGGGAATTTCAGGATCCTAAAATGGAGGTGCTGTACCATACAAGGGCATATTTTCTAGGGATATCCCCTTACATAGGCCTGAAAAATAGGCCTTATATATGGTAGGTACCTCCAATAAATCGGTTCCTGTTGCATGGCCATTGAATTTAGTTTTGGATGCTAACCACTCACGATTCCTGGGATGATGTTCCAAGAACCACGGTGTCCATGTGATGATATAGTGAACTTACCTTTCGGTAATCAAACGTGGCAAGTGGAAATGCCCATCTAAGCCTGGCTAAGCAATATACCCTCTGGTCATCAAACATGGCAATGGACAATCCCCGTAACAATTGAGATATTTATAGGGAAATAATCTATAAATGGTGGATTTTGATCGATGTCCCATTGCCATGTTTGATTAGCGGACAGTATACTTCTGGATGAAAAAAATAACCTGAGTCATGGTGGATGTCGGGGTAGCTATCCCAAAATCGCCTCAGGTGATGCTGTATGAATTATTCATGGAATATCCCCTATGGGGATGGGTTTAACGTTTTGTTTGTTATCTAGATGAGTGATGTTGTGACCCCACGTGACGTCACTCAAATGATGGAAATATATGGAAATTGGATTCGGGAAATCCCCGAATGGCCCAAGGGTTCAGCAGGTTAGTGAATTGATTCTAATTCAGCCAGAATGCTATGAAATACACCAGTTTTACATATCCCCAGTTGTGGGTGATATATGGGTTTAGTCATTTTTAGGGATTTTGCGGGAATGCCCCTTCCGCAGTCTATCCAGTTCGATGAAAAAGGGCAAGGTTTCAAGCTCGTCGCGATGATTGTTGATCACCAACCGATGACAGTCCCCTAAGGAGTAAAAGAGAAGATAGTTGTTGCATGTTGTTGCCCAAGTGTAAGTGTGTGTGTGTATGAGTGTCTGGCGTAGTAGATTTCTGCTCAAACGCATGTTCTTTCTTTGGGGGAAAATTCATGCCTATGTGCTGGTCAGTAAGCATAAAATATTGGTCGTGAATGTTCTTGCTGTTGGTTTAAACCATGTGAAAAGCCCCCAGATTTTGCGGTGAGTTCATGTGAGATCGACATTTCTCATCCAATTTCTGTCGGTAAAAATCGCAAAGTTGTCGCTCTCAAAGGTGATGTTCTCTTCAAGATTCGGCCCTTTTCTGAGGTCGACTGATCGACGCCTTTGAAGACGAAGAACATGTTTACCAAGTCTTTGAGCCACTTGACGATTTCGGTGAAAGATGTAGCACCAGCAGACCCACAAAATTCTGTGGGTTGCTGGTAGATGTTTCAGCATCCTCAAAATGGGGGCCGATGAATTCTGAACCCATAGCCATCATAGCACCATACATCTCCGTTTCCCTTTGTGGGGATAAACATCCATCTACCAGCTAGTTTTGATGTTCACCAGGATATCAAATTCTGCAGCCACTGGACCACATGACCACTTGACGACCTGGATAAACCGTGGTTCATGGGAAGCCCAGTTGGGTGGTGATTGATGGGATGTTGAGCACTGAAAACACATACATTTTTTTAGCATCAAAAAGATCATTCGAAACAATAATAGACTCGCTCCAGCTTTTTGGCAATGATCGCCACATACCGAAGGCTAAATTGATGAAATTTGAGAGGGAGGACTTGGTGACACGGTGCCCCACAGACTGGGTCATCAAAAGCATCCCAAGGTGGTGAACGCACCTTACAATTCAATGAAAGTGAACGCACCAAAAAACTGGCGAATGGACATTCAATGGTTGATAGCCATTAGAAGAACCAGTCTAGGTATTTCAGTTTTGCATCCCGTGAAACACACAACGATCCACTTGAAGAGCAACCATATTCTATAGTTGTTGGTTGCATCGGTTCCATTCGCTGATGTTGCCCTGCGGTTGTTGGTTTGCGGTCCACATGTTGATCCGGTTCGTGGCGTTCAAAAGAACAATTTTCGAGCCTAAGCATTGTTTTTCCCAACCAGTCATGCATTGAAATATGTTTGGCCCTTTTTTGTAATTATTTTTCTCTGAAGAAATCGAATTTCACGCAGTTTCATGTTGATTCTCATTGTTGAAATCCACATTTATCTCATTGAAAGTTCCGTATGATTCCTTCCAAATTCCAAAAAAAAAAAAAGCATCTGGATTCTCCATTCTCGGGATGAACCTGCTTGGACGTGCAACGCTTCAACCGGCCAGCAGGACGGATATATCAAAAAGCATGCAAATGAGTGATTTCTGGTGAATCTTGGATGGTTTTTCGTGTTTAGATATATTAGATATATTTAGCAGAATACAAGCCCAGCTAGTCCTTATAATCTTTGTTGATGGCTAAAGCTGTTGTAATTCCTTTTAAATGACTGTTGAATACTTCTGCGAATGTTCATCAGCTCGATTATATCCACACTATGTCCCAGGTAAATTCCCCATTTATGGTGCGTGATAATCATCAGTATTTCTGGTTATCATCATGTCCCGAGTTAAACTGTCTAATCCATTCTAATCCTCTATAATCAAATATTAAGTGATTCTTGCATTCCAGTTTCAGGATTGATCAAAATCAAACCAACTTAAATCCATGTTTTTTCTTCCTAAATCCTCCTGTTTGCTGCTGAAATCTCCCTTTGTTAGCATTCCCCATGGTTTTTCCCGTTGTATATCCCATTAATTCCAAAATATCCCATTAATATCCCAATCCTCATATTCCTAATTTTTATATCCCAACAATATCCCAATAATTTCCATTAAAAACCCATTAATCTCCCATTTTCATATCCCAATTCTCATGTGGACTTTCCTTCTTTCTGGGGACCAGGTTCCTCTCGGGTCCCTCCTTGCTGGAGAAGATCCTTTCAGACACACAGTTCTCGGAGCGCGACGCGGCGGCTGCGCCTTGGCACCGATCTACCGCGGAGTGGTGCTGAACTCGCAGAAATGGGGATTTCACTGACTTAACCGTCCTTTACAGGGGTTATCATAGAAATTTAACTTATATTGGGAATATAGGTGATAAATATAGGGAATATTATAGAAATTCAACTTATAACAATCAAATATAGGATAGAATTGAGAAATGATGATGAGTTCTGGAATTGAGTGAGATTTTACAGTATTTTTGGGGGGTTTTAACATCAACATATATTGGGAATACAGGTGATAAAAGAATGTTTTTTTGATGGTTGATGATTGTGATTTCATGGGGAACAAAATCCATCAGTTCGGGATCTTCTGGTGGGGTATTAACGACCAAACATTGGAGCTTTTTGGCACGCTCCATTTCCGCCAGGCCACCAAAGCCATACTGCTGGCGATTGGTTACCTACACGGACCCTTGGCGGCTTGGGGTTGGGAAATGTGCGATGAGGATCAATACTCGAGATCTGTATAGATCTGTTAGGTGCTGGTTATTTGTTACATAGCCATGGTATTGATGGACAATAGAAATAGATGGTCTACCTATTAAAAATGGTGATTTTCCATGGCTATGTTAAATAACCAGATGTTCGGTGCTGGTGGATTTCGGAATTTTAGCACGAACATTCGGAGCATCGAAACCACCTTGCGGACAATCTCTGTTCAGACATCACCAATCCATGGCTTTTTATTTGACGGTGACACGGTGATGTTTGAAACGAATCGACGGGACATTTACTTTCACTTGCTTCACATGCAGTTGGCCTGTTTCAACCTGGGGTATTTGTTTGGACCCACAAGAATAAACAGGTCATTTCTATTCATTTCTAGGATCTGAAACCAGAAACCGTTTGAGGTTTGTCAAGAATGCAAAGCCAAACATCATTCTTGTCGACTTGGCCTGGTTTATATCCGTGAGACCGTGGTGAAGTTGAGATGGTGTTCATGCGTTCATGTGTTCCAATATCCATCATGGTTCATGAATCAACCAGGGTCCCTCAATCCCAGATTTGCCGGAAAAAATGGAGGAAACTCCAACCAATTAAGTTGCAAGACCCATTGGTTCTTGTATTTTTCCCAGACAAACCAACCCATGAGCATAAACACAACAATGATTCGTAGCCATATTGATGTTCATTACTCATAGCCCTATTGTCCACGGTTCAACGATCAACAATTTTCCTTCTGTTAAAACTGTACCCTAGTCCTCGAAATACCTTTTGAGAAGTGTTTAAATCCCCAAACCACCCCCAAATACAGTCACACATGTTGTTTGAAACAAATTCATTGGATTGGCTGCAAGGAAATTTGAAACCACAAGCCTCTATATTTGATGGTAAAACCCATGGTTTCGTGTAGATATTCTCTTAAACCCATCTATTGATGATGATATAACGAACAAAAACTCTGATGGCAAATAGTGACAATTTGGATATATGGAGGTTACCTGAAATAGGGGTAACCCCCAAATCATCCATTTAAATAGGATGTTCTATTATAAACCATCCATTTTGGGGTCTCCCCATTAAGGAAACCCCCATACAACGAAACCATCATCCAATGGCAAATATGTTCTCTTCGACTCCATGTCCGCCAGCTGACCGGGTGACTGGTCAAAGGTCTGTCGATTGCGCATCAGCGACCGGGCTGGATGTCGAGGGGTGGTTCGGGTTTGTTCGCCTCTGAAAATGAAGTCATTTGAATGGATATCATGGGGATTTAACAATGTCATAAACCACCCATGACTGGGAATGGGAAGTTTCTACCACCTATAAAAATGGTGATTGTCCATAGTTATGTTAGTTCCCAACACCAAGCCCGGGCCACTGGTAACGAAACCCTTGATTTTGCCTTTTTATATGAGATTTTGGGGGGGGCATGTTAACATTCCTATCAACTTGCTCACGTCATCTATGCTTCGTGAACATCAGGGTTGGGTTGGGGGGGCATGTTACCGTTCGTATACATATATACGTATCTACATAGATACATATATACATATATACATGTAGAAATTTATACATATATACATATAGACATATATACATATATACATATATACATATATACATATATACATATATACATATATACATACATATATCATATATATATATGCATATAGATATATTTACAATATATACATAGATACATATAAACAAATATACAAATATATTTACAGGTATCTACATATATATATATATATATACATATACATGTTTAGACATGTTAGATTAACTTTTCGGTGCATGCAATGGCTGTGGCGTCATTCTTAAACTGAAAAGAAGTCATTGGCACCTCTCCAGTTGTTGAAACACTTGGCCAAAGCGTGCACACTCGCGAGTGAAAAAAATGCGCTTTGTGCCCAGTTGCTTACCAGAGTGTACTTGCTGGTTGGTTGGAATTTCATGGGAATATCTACTCACCAGCTACTCTCCGGCAAACGGGGTTGCTGCGGCTACCACTTTACATCACTATGGCTATCAATAGGCTGTTTTACCACCATTCTGCGTGGAGTACAAGCTATTTGTGATATACATACAGGTATTAGAAGTATATGGGGTCTGTGTTTGGGGTATGTATGCAGATATGTTAGGTCGGAAGGAATTCGACATTTTATCGACCAGTCAGCTCCCCGAAAGTGACATGTTTGAACCGAAAACTCCTGTGGAGCTTGTGGGAGCCCGGTCGGATTCCGCGAAAATGCCATGGCATTTTTGAAAAAGGAATCCTTTTGAAATTCATCCCAAAAAGGGGCATGGGGGCATGGTAAAATTTTGTGGAAGTGGGTGCTGTGGGTGGACAGGAGACACCCTATAGCTATTGGAAAAATCCTTTGTCTTTGTTGCTCACGGAATATGGGCAAAATTACTTGAAACGGTGCTCGGTCATATCCAACCCAGATACAGGATCATGATTTTGTTGTTTTGTGGAAGTAGGAGGGTGGGTGAACAGGACATCCTAAGATAAACCATGTTTTTCTAAGAATGTTTTGCAATCACATCAATGCACCATTGAACATCTGTTAGAAGCCGAGGGTTCTCTGTTCCTGGCTATCATTTTACAGCATTACACTTTTAAGATAAATTACATGGAATAGCCTTTAGGGGTACCCTAGTCTCAGACAAACCCATCTACAGAAATAGTTCGAGAGCCATTCTTGAGACGGGTCTGCCAGCTGAAATCTATAGAAAACGCTGAGTTCGTTACTTTACCCGAGTGTAGCTTAAAAATGTGTGTGTGTGTCTGAAAATCAGATAAAAACCCAAAAATGGGCCAGAAAACGGTCACATGTCATGAAAGGAACTTGAGGTTTTTTTGCGGCGGCACCTGCTGGGCATCAGGAAATCGTACCATGGGATCCATATGAAATCGTTTTTTTCTTCGAAATCTCAACAGTGGTTACCCTCTGGTAATTTAACATAGCTATTGAAAATGGCCGTTTATAGTGGATTTGCCCATTGAAAATGGTGATTGTCCATTTTCTATAGTGGTTTGGTTGGTGCTTTGGAACCATGGAATTTTATGACTTTCCATATATATTAGGAAAATGTCATCATCCCAACTGACGAAGTCATATTTTTCAGAGGGGTAGGTCAACCACCAACCAGGGAAATAGTGAAAATGAAAAGGTCTTTTCAAGATTTATATCCGCTTAAATCCCAGGTCCAGTGTTGAGCATGTCAGTTTGAAAAACTCATTGTGGTCGGTTATATCCCATTACAGATACTCCAAGGGGAAAAAGTTTCTGGTTGAAGGGCGTTTCAAATAATAAGTTTGTCGATGCCCGTCACCAGCATTAGTGGGAAATTCATGGAATATGATGCCAATGGTGCCAATGACTTTTAATGTGGTTGGGGACTTGATATCTTTCTGGGTAAATTATAACGACCTCACTGCGACCGAGCCCTGGAATCATGGTTAATAAGGGAAATCATCCCCAAATGGCCTTAATTCAGGTGGGTGGGCAGGGACCGCAAGAAGTTGGTGGCCTTAATTCAGGTGAGTGCAATATTTTAATTTACCCAGATCTTTCCTACTATGATGATCGCTATTGATTCATACGTTGCCCCACACCTCATCCCGTTGATTGGTTGGATGACCATCCCTCTTTAACTGGTTTTGCAAAAATAGGACACCCCAAAATCCCATCGTTGATCATGATTTTCTGCATTAAATGGGGCTTAAAATAGGGTACACGCTGTTTTGTCAACTGAAACCCTTAAATAATGTTATTGCTTCTACATGCCATTACATCCAATCAGATCCCCATATTAGATGAGTATATCTAGGCATTTTTGCATTAATCTCTTAACTGTTCTTGGTTTCGTCCTCATTTCCGTTGCGAAATCGGTGACCTGAGGAACGTGCACCTGGAGAACATGCGCTTTGCCACCCATCCCCGAAAGAAGGCGGCTTGTCGCGGCTCGCGAGAGATGACGGTGGTGCCAAATTAATTGGGGAAGTAAACCATGAAGCCAGCTAGCTACTATATATCTATATATATATACTGATTGCTGGTTTCAAACATGTTTTATTTTCCATAATATATGGGATAATCCTTCCCATTGACTAATATTTTTCAGAGGGGTTGAAACCACCAACCAGTATAATATATATATATATACATACAACTATGTACACATCCCCGATAGTATGTGTATATGTGTATATATATAGTTACCAGTTATGTAATGCAATACTATATGAATCGGTTATGTAATTTTATGTACATAATTGATATGTACTCAGCATCAATGAAGCATAGTGGGGATATAACCATAGTTGGGGATACAAACTATATACCCAGCTAAACAACCAGCTAAACAACAGGTTCCCCGGTATATGAGATTGGGCATGCTTGTGGGCTAACAAAACATTGCGCCCGAGTTCGTTAGGAACACCATGCGCTCGGCCCTCTATTAACCTCTGCGGTTTCAGCATCTGTTTTTGTTGGTAAAACCATCCACTTGTATACCCTCCGATCTCCTCAAACATGGCAATGGAAATCCCAAAAATCTATAGATGATTTTCCCAGCAAAAATCTCGCCTCCATTTATAGATTCCCAGCTTGCCATGTTTGACACTGGAGGGTAGTTCCGGTTGACATTTTCAGCTCTCGAGGAGTCGGGCTCTTGCTATTGCGACCAGTTGAAGCTAATGGACCTGGGATTGAGTTCCTCGAGATGGGGCAGAACGGTGATAGATCCAGACTTTTATGGGGACATGATGGATTATCATGGGCTATACCCTCTGGTAAACTAACATAACTATGGAAAATCAGCATTTTTAGTAGGTAAATCAACTACAAATGGCAATTTGAATAGCTAGTTAGTTTACGAGAGGGTAATAGGATGGGAGATGATGTGATATAATGGATAGAATGGGATAGAATGGGATGCATGATCAACAATAAGATCTTTGGGTTTGCCCAAAATTTGGCGATCAGCGCAGAATGGCAATGTTCATTGGACAAATCATGACAAACAATTTTATTCAGGGGTGGCCTATTTTCAGACAAAGCTACAACGGAAAGCCTCCCCTTGCAACCAGCTGGGGGGGGTGGACGATTGTTTCTAATGGATGAATGTTTGATATCCAGAAAATGTCCGATCGTTCCAGCTATTCCAGAAGCAGAAGATGTTCTTCTCACGACCCCAAGGAGACGGTCCCAGCGATTTCAATAATATCATACACAAAAAAATGACGCTTGCCGAGGTGGGCTTCATGACTGTTCCTCTCCTGGCTACCTACTACCCTTGTTTCATGAAGCTGTGACGAATCCAGATGAATCCCACTTTTTGGTTCAATTCCATCACTCCATCCATGGTTCCAGCCTCAAAAGTGCAGCACAGGATCCCTGAATTTTCAGCGATGGAGAATGGATGGTTATGGCTGATAATTATGATGAATGGTTTTAATATAATTCTATAATCTAGAGACGGATTATGGATGATGAATTATGGATGATGAATTATGGATGACGCCCCACTTTTTTTCAGTTTTTCTCCAAAAAACATCACCTATCCTCCTGAGGTCTGAATCGAAAGCTGATCCCGGGCATCCTCAACGTCACTTGTTTCAGCAAAATAAGCGTTGCAGTCTGTGGCCTTTTCGACCAGCGAAAATGGGATGATTCCACAAAAACTTGGTGATGATTTCGCAGCGAAGCTGGAATTACACAGCAAACATGGTGGACGTTGACAATTTGACCAACCTCTATGGCAGGACCACCTAACTTGTTGAGACGGAGCTTCGGATCACCCTCCAGTACCCGCTGAGGAAAAAACATCCCGATGAATGGGCATTTGAATGGGAAGAGCCAGAAAACCATGTTTGATGACTAGAGGTTATTTTGCAAAAGTGTTGATTCTTCACCATCAAAGATATTAAAGGATCATTTTTTTCTTTGCTGATTTGTTGCTGTGGCAAATCGGTAAAAAGATCCCGAAACCACTTAGAAACTTGACCCTACGACCCAATCATGTCACCGCGTTGTGGATTGGTCGTAAAATGTCACCGAGTTCCTGTTGGTATCCAAGAACTATGATTCCCCCAAAAAAGACATCCCAGCAAGATCTCCTTTTTTCTTGCTTAGACCCCATTTCTTAATCACGATCACAAAGCTTTTTGTTGGTGGTCGGCTGGTCAAGTTCACATGCTTGGTTGAATCCCAGTATGGTGAAAAATCATCCTGAAATCCCATGGTTTTTTTCTATGAACGATTTTTGATGCTTGGAATCCTGTTGAATCCCAGCTTTTCCCAGGCTGCCTCCCAACCGGCCACCGAAAATTCCGCCACGCTGCCGCTACTGGCACCACTGGGAATCCAAAACTCCCTAGGCACGGCGTGGGGATTGGAAATTGGAAATGGATGTTTCCCAAGTCATAGGAGTACCCCTAAATTTCTAAATCATCCATTTATAGATGGATTTTCCATGAAATAAACCATCCAGCTATTGGGGTATCCCCATGACTATGGAAACCCCCATGTTTGGTGGATACCATGCCAACATGATGGGATACTAATCATCTATAAATCTAGGATTTGATATGATTTAAGGGGTTTAATGCCATATGGGTTGATAAGAAATGGTGGATATAATGAGGGATTTCTAAGGGTTTTAATGGTTTTCCCATGACAATATGATGGATAATGGCAGGATTCTTAATGTATCAAAAATATGGAGGAATTAATGCGCGTAATGATGGATAATCATACTATATTAATAGGATAGTAATGGAGATTTGAAATGATTTGCCCTGCATAAAGGATGTCCTATTGCCATGTTTGAATACTGGAGTGTATATGGATTTATGATGGATTTCTATTGATGTGTCCCGATGAAGATGGATGACCAAGTTCTCCACATGGATAGTGTATATTATTATATATATACATACATATATATATATATATATAATTATATATATATAATTATATATATATTATGATATATATATATTATGATATATATATATATATATTATGATATGTATATATATATACATAATTATATATATATTATGATATATATATAGTATGATATGTATATATATAGTATGATATATATATAATATATATATATCATAATATAGACTATTGTTATTATTATCAGTTTTGTTTTCTATTATGATACTTGGTTCACCCCAGTAATTAAAAGTATGTTATCTGTGCAGCTCTAACGAAAATTAACCCTACTTACCCTACTTATAACTGGTGTTACCCACTCACCAGGTGGGGAGAACCATACAACACTGGCCAGGTTCGGTGTGTTTGCCACCCGAGTGCCAAGGGGTGACTTGGTGAAAAAATGCAACTGGTGTCATCATAGCTGGGAAGTCACCGGTAAATATGTTTATTCATAGGAAAATCAACTATCAATGGGGGATTCTCAAGCAAGCCGTGTTTGACTACCGGGTATCCACTGGTCTCCTTGAGCAGCAAAATGACATTGGTGTTGAAGCCACAATAGCCTCAGGTACTGTTTCAGATTGGGGAACATCCCAACTTTGAATGGAAAGATATGGGATGTTCATTGAACTAATGGTGATGTTCAATAGCCAGATTCAATTACTGGAGGTAATAGTAATATCAGGCAGCATGGCGGACCTTGCCAGCCAACGTGGGTCGTTGGTTTTTGTTCCTTTGGGGATGGACGGGGTGATACGGATGATCGTAACGCTTGATACGGATTCTGCACGGGAAAAACATGCCCAGTAGCCACCAAAAAGGCTCAAAAAGGTTCGAAGAAATTGTCATTAGATTGCTTGAAGTCACATTAAAGCAATCAAAGCCATCCTTCTCAATAGTTCTCCCTCCAACTCATGGCAATATTAGAGAACGGCCCACGAAAATTGACCAAGGTTGTCATGCAGTCCGTCCCATCTTAAGATGTCAAAAATTCGGATGATATTCCAATTTGGGGCGTTCCCATTTGATCCCATTTGATCCAGCAAAGTTGCCAATTGGTTGATCTCTCACCATGTTTTGCCACTAAACTCACCGGTTCTAAAGTGGTACCAGAGACACCCCATATTTTTGTTGCCGTTGAATTATCAAAAAGCATACCCATAGGGGGGAATCATATGGAGGATTGAAGACATTAAACCTCCTTGATATCTCCTTGATATCTGAAATGAGACATATCAATCAGCATCACGACGGAGAAGAGTGTGACCTGGAAGATCTCCACAGTCGCGGAAGCTGCAGAAGCGATAAATCGGGGGTTTCCGAAAAATGATCGACATTTTAGCTGTGGATTTTCCACAGCTAAGGTTTGCAGGAGGGAAACTTCCAAATTTCTGCCAATCTTGCCATTTCATGATATTTCATGGGGAATATGATGATGTGTCCTAGATTTCTCCAGAGATACCATAGATTTCTATAGATTTCCACCCCATATCTGGTTGTTGGTGGTGACTGGAACCATGGAATTTTCTGACTTTCCATATATTGGGAATAGTAACCCCAACTGACGAACTCCATCATTTTTCGGAGGGGTAGCTATACCACCAACCAGATATAGATTTCTCCATCCCTCGGGGATTTCCCAGGTCTGTAGCTCCTACGCCCAGCTTGCGACGGCCGCGCCCTGCATGCTGCGCCGGACCGATTCCACACAGCTTCACAGGTGGGTCAGGGACGGCACGGAACTGTGGAATTGAATGTTAATGGGATATACCCTCTGGTAATTTAACATAGCTATTGAAAATGACCCGTTTATAGTTGTTTTACCTATCAAAGATGGTGATCTTCCATAGTTATGTTAGTTTACCAGAGGGTAAGTGGGATTCATGGCCTTTTCGTCGGTTAGCCAATGAAAAATGGTGGTTTAACCATTTAACCAGATATCATGGGGATATAATAGCCATGAATAACCGATATTACTCTCTGGTTATTTAACATAGCCATGGTATTGATGGCCCATGAAATGAATGGCTTACGTATTAATAGCATGGTGATTTTCCATGGCTATGTTAAATAACCAGATTGTGATGGGATATAAGTGGGATTCATGGCCTATATAGCCTATATAGTTGAAAATTAGCTTTTTTGCCAGTTATCTAAGATTCACAATGTCAATTTTAATGGGATATAAATATAGCCTATATAGTTGAAAATTAGCTTGTTTCGCCAACTATCTAAGATTTACCATGTTGAAATTTAATGGGATATTGATGGAATATTAATGGGATATTGATCAGATATGAATAGGAATTAATTGTAGCCATTATAGTCATTGTATAATTAGTTATTCAATCGTTAGTTGGTAGTTTATAATGGAAATTTAACCATGCGCCACGTCGTTCGAATGTCTGGCTACGAGACACCGTGGGCTGACCTCAAAGACTCCGACCTCACTGCAGAGGAGATCGAGGCATACAGGAATGCAAGGAGCCATACATCGGTCACAACCGCCATCAGTGAGGCTCTCCAGGATGGAGGGGTGCTCATGAAAAATGTGGGCTTGCCAAGCCTCAGCAACGTCCTCACAAGGGACAACTTTGGCAAAGCAATCAGGCACCGTGGGTCTAGCGCCCGCTAGAAGTAGGGCGGATGCAGGCCCTGCCCACTGAGCACTGGTGGCTAGACACTGTCAGGCAACAACGCATGACATCACACGTAGCAGCGGTGCCAGTCGCGAGGTACTGACTTGGCGTTTTTTTTTGTGATGTTGGTAATTACTGTAGTGGAATTCACCAACCACAATAAGGATGACGCCCAGTGTATCGTGGATAATTTTATAGTGATCTACTGGGAGATTTTGATGGGAAATGATGGGGCTTCACCGGCAGCTAGCCAGCAACTAATGCTACAACATTGGATAAAAATCTGGTTCGTGGTTTGGAACATTCTTTATTTTGCCATATATTGGGAATAATACTCCCAACTGACTAATATTTTCCAGAGGGATTGAAACCACCAACCAGAAATGGTTTATAACCAACAAACAAACTGGGACATAGGATGATGCAGGCTACAATCATACCATAGGTGCGGGAGTGAATTGGTAAAATTGGGAACTTGATCTCTATAAAACCAATACGAAACCTCCCACGAAAAGTCCTTAGCACAGCCGCGGGATTAAAAAGTTAAGCTTGTTGAGCTCCAGGACCGTGGCTCCCATGTATCTTTACCAAGAATCCACGAAATCAGCTCTACGAGGTCTCCTTCCCCGACGTTGCAACGTAAGACCTCCGAGGCCAGTAGGCGAGTTGGGTAGCTGCAACCGGTGATGGATATGTTAACCAACACACTTTGGATAGAGCTGACATGACTGGTGAATTGGGTAGTCTCAAACAACTCAGAAATCCGCATCTTTGTACATATGGTGTCTTTTTGCCTTAATCAACTGAATTTGAATTTGAATCGTTTGCAAGATATCAAAGATTGGCCATGCTCAAACTGGAGGTTTACCCTCTGGTAGTTTAACATTGCAACAGAAAGACACCCTTTTTTATGATGAATTGATCTTTAAATATAGCTACGTATAACTGTGGCATTTGTGGCAAATAAACTACATCCAACAACTGCCGTTAGTATTGTATGATCCTGCCCAAGATTTCCCAAATCTGTGGTCTTGACAATAAACCCCATATGTTGGGATATAACCCCTGCAACTCATGTTGGTTATATCAGCACTTCCAAACTGGCACCTCAAGCATAGATAACTCTTGCACTGCACCAAACATGTCTTCACTGGGATTTGTCAAGAATTATCCAGATACCCGTTGTGCATCAAGGAATACAATTACCCGTGGTATCCCCGGATGTATTGAACCAAAAAAACGGCTGAAGAGCTTCATTCTTGGATTATAAAACCGACTGGTGGAGAGTAATTTAGCCGCTCTATGTTCTTGGGAACGCTTCAAGCTTGAATTTTAGATTGACGCCAGAAACAGAGTTTGCATCTAGCCGGTCCAACAAAGATTTGCCAATGGTTCTACTTCAATTTGCTAGCAAAAGCAAGTGAAAAAACCGTATTCTCTCCAATAATGAGGCTTGTCAAATAGCTTATCGTTTTTTGGGCCCTTGAAACTTGCATCCAAGACTATCTGGGTTCTGTGAATCCGTCCACACGACTGACCTACCCTACTGACCTCACTATCATGACTAGTGACGTTTCTTCAAGATGATTTCTGGGGTGAAAAGGTTTTTTGGGGTGGCTGTGGTGGCATTGGGAAAGTTTCCGTGTCGCCATCCCTTCTCATGTTGGTTTAATCATATTGCCCTGCATCAGGACTTACACATTAGCACATCAAGTCCCAACGAGGCAAATCAGCCATTTTGGCAGACCAGGGTATTTTAACCCCCATAAGTTGGCATATGGGGCGCCTATGGTCGTATGGGAACTTCAATATCTCCACCACTGGAACTTGCAATGGTGACCTCACTGTGTCAATGTTGGGAAGAGAAAGGTTATCCCAATATCGCCTTATCCCTAGGTCAGTAATATACCCTCTGGTAATTTCACAGTTGGCTATTGAAAATTGCCATTTATGGTTGACTTCCCCTGTAAAAATGATGATTTTCTACAGCTATATTAGCTTACCAGAGAGTAACTTTAACAATTATGTACAGCTACCAACTATAGAATCCCTAAATCTAAATATGCTTAATCACTTGCCCAGATATGATTCATTCACCAACCCTAGATATAATATGTTCTCCCAATATCATCAACTATTGAATGCATATATCCTCAGATATGTTTGACCCAGATCATATGTTATTTTTGGCATCTCATTACATCGCTATGTTCCCAATATTCTGGTGACATTCCCATGATAATTTACCCATATATTACCATCTATTAGATTATAGATCCATTCAATTCCCATTTGATTTTCCAATATTTACCAAGAATATGGAGACGATACCACCATTTACCCTTTCATATATTACTACCACCTATATATGGAATATATTGCCATTATAAATTACCAATATAATAACAGATACCTATATAACCAATATCTTACCAATATATTGCCAATATGTTGCCATTTACCCATATATTACCAATATATTGCCATTATAAATTACCAAAATATTAGATGGATTTTCCTAGCTATAAAAATGGAAATTCATTTCCTAGCTATAAACATAGACCCTGAAAATCACCAATTTTTAATGGAAACTAGTCTTCCAACCCCGATGACTGCCAGGGTCTTTGTTAATTTACCAGAGGGTACCCATTAGATCCCATTAAATCCTATTAAATCCCATTAAGTTCCAGTAAACCACCATTTTCCTATGGTTTTCCTATGGTTTTCCTATGGCATAACCAGATCCATTCGCATCCCAGGACTTTGGACAGACCTCCTCCATCTCATCGGTGGGACAGGATTCCTCCTCGCGACGGGCCAAGGACGGGAGACCCCTGTGGCATTAAGATCCCGGCATTATCCTTCCATAAGAACTATTCTGGTTGGTGGTTAATGGTGGTTAATGACCATTAATGGTGGTTAATAATGGTTAATAATGGTTAATTATCCACTGGTTGGTGGTTTCAACCAACCCCTCTGAAAAATGATGGAGTTCGTCAGTTGGGAAGGATTATCCGATTATCCCATATATTATGGAAAATAAACCACCAACCAGTCCATCATGTTGTCATGGTAAAACCATTAAAACCCTTAGAAATTCCCCATTATATCCACCATTTCTTATCAACCCATATGGCATTAAACCCATTAAATCCATCATCAAATCCTAGATTTATAGATGATTAGTATCCCCATCCATCATGTTGTCATGGTATCCACCAAACATGGGGGTTTCCATAGTCATGGGGGTACCCCAATAGCTGGTTGGTTTATAGTGGAAAAAAAAGGACTAGAAATTGATGATAACCTGGGGTACCCCCATTGCAGGAAATCTCCATATGATTGATCAGCAACCCCCAAACTGATTTATAGAAAATGTTGTAAACTGTTGGACAATGTCTTGGACGACGATATGGAGGAAACATTGTCTTTTTTCATCTGGAAACACGTGTCTCTATCGTTTTTGGGGGTTCTTATATCATGATATGAGATGTTAAAATGGAATATGCCTATGGGAAATGGCATATATTTGTGGTAAATTTACAATAAATTGTTCGATAGTTTGTGGATACCCTCCGGTGTCATCAAACATGGCCCAGGATTAATAGACCGGTTGTGTACTCATTGGTGGGTACCATTTATCAAGGGAGATATCCCTATATTGGGACCCCCCATATTATTAATTCATGAGAAAATAAATGGAGAATTATTGATTAATTGAAAATTGGAAGGCTTCAGCAACATACATGGTCATGGGTAGTTGTCCTCCGGCTCAGTTTTCCATAGAATTGGAAAACAACCATGGTTTCTTCGGAAATGATCATATAATATAATAATGATATGTAATATTATCAAGTTATATTATGACTATACATATTATCAAGTTTCCAACCATATTCCAACCATGGTCAACCAAGTTCGGGTTCATGATCTTTACGGATGCTGCAGGAGCTGCTTCTTCTGTTGCAAGCAGGGGATGTTACTGGGCCTTGATGGCGTTCTGCGTTTTGCTTTTTTTTGCTGGGTAAAACAGAACGGGTTACAAAGATGGGATGTTTATGGATGAATTCTATGGTTTATGGTAGATGTAACGAACTCGTTAATGGGGATGAATTCATGGTTTTTCTCAACCAACAAACACTGGTTGGTGACTGGAACCATGGAATTTGGATTGATTTTCCCATGATATTGGGAATAATCATCATCCCAACTGACTTTCATATTTTTCAGAGGGGTCGGTTGAAACCACCAACCAGTTATGGATGTTTCGTGTTTTCAAAAATTCACCCAAAATGTTCCAACTCGCTGTGGACTTTGGTGCCAATCGGCGTGACAACTGCAGGATTAGCCTCTGGTAATGGCTGTTACAGTTTGCTATTGAAAATGGCTCATTAACAGTTGATTTACCTATTCCAAATGGTGATTTTCCATAGCAAGCTGAACTGTGTATAACCCATGCGGATTTGTTTCAGATACGGTATCCCATGGTTTATCATCGTTTTACCCATGCCATGTAAGGGAGTAAGTCTTCCACTCCCGAACAAACCTCAAATGCTGAATGATAACCTTCCCAACAAAAACCCGCACATGTCCAGTTTGATGACTAAATCATCATAAATACCAGACGTTTTCCTTGCAAAATACCCAATGTGTATATTATAGTCCCTTTATGTTCCCAGTAAACCCATGGTATAATGGGACTATAATATACATCATAGTCCCATATATATATATACACCCAATGGGTATACATATTCCATGATATACCCCATGCCCTTGAAATCCCCATTCCGAGGTCTGGTCCGCAGGCTGCATTTTGCACATTTTGCTCTCCGGGCAGATCCCAGTGACGGTCGTTGACAGCGACAAGGGCGGCGATGTGGTGCCGTTTTGCATGTTACCGGGATGGATTGCGAGTCATGATCCAACGTCCCCTTTGCGGGGTCAACCGGCTGGTTAGATACGAACTAGCTAGCAGTGGTAAAATGTACTAACCAGCTACTAATTACCCTCTGGTAAACTGTTACATAACTATGGAAAATCACCTAATTTTTCATGGGAAAACTGACTATAAATGGCCATTTTCAATAGCTATGTTAGTTTACCAGGCCGGGTAGATTTTTTGGCAGGCTAAGATTCACCATCTTTGGACAGTAGCTTCACTGGTGGTAACGTTGCATTCTGTGGTGCCATGGGGTTGGGGTGGGGTGGGGTTGTAACGTTAATAAAAAAAACAACATGCACTATATGTTAATATGTATTTATTATATTATAATTAATATATACATAATATACATCATATATATATATCATATTACTGTACATATTTCATAATTAACCATGTGGCCTTGGAAACCACCAGTGGACGCAGTTCCTCTGTCAATGATCAAGGCTAAAGTCCAGGAACTTCTGGAGTGATTTTCAAGTCATAGGGCTATTGGTCAAAAGCAGGCACTGGTCAAAAACTATGTTTTAATACACCTGCTTTAAATAAATCATGTTATAAAAACTGGTGTTTAAATGATTGACTATATATACACGATTTGTTTCATACTGTATAAATATAGACATACTGTATGGTCGACCCACAAACACTGTGTCCTATTTGTTTGATGAAGCCCTTGATTTTTGATGCGTCAATACTGTTTGACCTATAGCTCTTATGGATTTGTGGCCTCTCTGGGGTGAAGTCGTGTGTCCAAAGCAAGCCAGTGACCAAGTTTCGTCCCATTTAACTGTAAGGTCTTATAAAGTGTTAAAGTATGTATATAACTATATATAAAGTTGTATACAGATGACTTTATATCTATATAGGTTTCTCTATATCCAGTTATCTAGCTATCTAGCCATCTATCTTATCTTGATCTTGATCTTATGTTTTTTTGTGTATAGTTTTTTCTTAATGTTTATCTTTATCTTATCCTATCTGATCTGACAATATCTATCTATCTCTCTATTCTATCTGTATATATATATATTTACATATACATGTGTATATAAATGTATATATATATACGTATAAACGTGTGTACTGTTATATACTTCCCCCGCGTCATCCCCAGCCACCCCCAGTTTCCCGATCGCCCGTCGCGCCAGCCCAAGCTGCCGCTGCTGCTGGGCGTCTCGGCGGGTGCCATCGACACCTGCGCCATGCTGCTGCATGGTATGCCACGACGACGCGCCACAGCAGTGCCTTGGTGTGACATTTTTGGATATCATGGGATGATGAAGATAATAATGACGACAGTGCCAATAATAAAATAAGCTTCGGTGGTATTCCCAACAGTCGCAACGTTTCATTTTTACAATTTTTTCTCAACCTTCTCCGGATCCAGTTGAACCTGACTTGGCTTTGCACCAAACCCTCCCAGACCTTCTCCGGAACCTTCTCTTCAACCTTCTCCGGAACCCTGTTGAACCCGACCTGGCTCTGCACCAAACCCTCCCGGAACCTTCTCCGGAACCTTCTCTTCAACCTTCTCCGGAACCCTGTTGAACCCGACCTGGCTCTGCACCAAACCCTCCCGGAACCTTCTCCGGAACCTTCTC